>ENA-UAKW01001231-UAKW01001231.1-human-gut-metagenome-genome-assembly--contig:-NODE-1231-length-9698-cov-7.148916_pt1 | contig 9698 bp, 7 predicted proteins | sample MGYA00243691_ERZ654450 | MGnify/ENA primary metagenome ERZ654450 (study PRJEB26926, sample SAMN06164673) | human gut metagenome | biome: ENVO:00009003; feature: ENVO:2100002; material: ENVO:00002003... | reverse complement strand
GGCATGCCGCATCCGTAAGGCGGCAAAGCCGCCAACGGCTGCGCAATATTTCAAGATTTTCAAACCGATAAGTTGGGGCGAAAGACCCGCTGAGCGCCGTAGCCGATTTATTCAGAGGTTCCCAAGATCATTATATCACAGCGTGTCGAAGATGACAAAGAACCGCTGTCGGAATTCGTGCCAAAATCGTCCCTTTCGTGCCACGGCACTTGAAAGACCGGCAGAACCTTTTTATACTGAGCGTAAGCAAGGCGTCAAATTGGATTCAGGAAGGAGGGCGGTCTGTGTATCGTATTGCCGTGCTGGCAGAACAGGAAGCAGAGCGGCAGCGCTACGCCGAGCAAATTACCCGGTTTTGTGAAGCGAAGGGGCTGTTTCCGCAGGTCATGCAATATGACGACCAGGAACGCTTTTTTGAAACGGCGCAGAAAGAGGCTCCAACCAATGCCGTCATTGCACTTTCCGGAGTGGCAGGACTGAATGCAGCGGAACATCTTCGCTCCTTATGCCCCGCGTGCCGGATGATCTGGTGCAGCGACTTGGATTTCTCCCTTCACGCTTTCCGGCTGCGGGCAGACTATTTCCTGCTGGAGCCGGTTTCCGAGGAAGCGTTTCAACTGGGACTTTACACCTGGCTCGCATAAAACCCCAACAAACTTTATGAAAAATAAATAAACGGAGGATATTTTGATGAAAATGGAAAAAGTATTACGCTCTGCGCTGCTCCTGCTGCTGGCTGCTGCGCTCTGCCTGAGCATGGCAGCCTGTACACAGACGCCAGCCGAGTCTTCCCCGGCCTCTGAAACGCAGACGCCCGAAACGGCCGCATCAGAGAAAGCCTCGACGGAGGATGATATGCCGGAGGACGCTGGCACAGGGGAGACCCCGGCGTCCGACGCATTGTCCTCTGCACTGCCGGTCAAGACGCTGCGCGCCAAGCGTGTCGATGAAAACCCCTATATGGCAAAGAGCGACGCCAACATTCACCACGACGGCTACAATACCGACTCTACGGATGAAGTCCTGCCGCTTGGCATCTATCCGGAGATCAATGTTTCCTATGAAAAAACCAACGCGAACGCTTCGCCTGCCATTTACTTTGACAGCTACGGCCACGCAGTCGTTCCGCTGCTCGGCGGCATCGCCATCCGCGATCTGAATGCCGAAGAGACGAAGACTCTTGGCTATTTCTCTCCGAAGCAGCATGACGGCGGCGGTTACGTCATCCAGAGCTCCTATACGTTCCTGGACTCGGAAAACCGCATCGTCTGCCCCACCAGCAACAACCATGTGCTGATGCTGCGGACAACCGATGAAGCAGGAAACGTCCTGCCTGAGTTTGAAAAGGTACTGGACATCGACATCAAGGCGGCAGCCGAAGCTGCGCTCGGCAAGGAGCTGACGCAGAATCTTCTTTCCGTGGTCTTTGACTACGACGGCAACCTCTGGTTTGCAACCGGCGGCTTCCGCATCTATCCCGAGCGTGAGCAGCAGGGCGTGCTCGGCTACATCGCCCACTCGGCGATCGAGGCGATCCTGAACGGAGAGCAGGCCGACCTTTCGAAGGCCGTCTTCGTCTACGAGCTGGCGCTCGGCGAGGGTGCGGAAAACGGCATTGCCGCCTCCAAGGACGGCGCGGTCATCCTGACAAACCGGAACTGCTATCTGCTGCGTGCCAATAACGGTGTCGAGGCTGTCTGGTGCACGCCGTATGAGAGCGTCGGCGCGAAGGTCAGCGGCGAAAACGACAAGACCACCGGCGGCGGTCTTGCCTGGGGCGGCGGCTGCTCCCCGTCGCTGACGCCGGATCTTGTGATGTTCACCGACAACGCGGATCCAGTCAAGCTGCTGGCGCTCGATATGAAGACCGGTGAGATCGTTGCAAGCATGCCGGTTCTGGATGATCTGCCCGAGGGCTATCAGGTGGCGGTTGAAAACTCTGCCATCGTCTATGATGACAGCGAGGGCACCGTCAGCACGATTGTCTGCAACTGGTTCGGCGCAGGCAGCGCAGGCCTTGCCGATCCCGACAGCGATTCCTCCATCCAGAGCTATGCCAACATCTATGACACAAACTGGCTGACAAAGGGCAACTGCATGATCGCGCCCGGCGTCGAGCGCGTGGACACCGTGAAAACCGATAGCGGCTATGAGATGAAGAGCATCTGGTCTCGAAATGACCTGAGCGATACATCGATTCTCAAGCTCTCCACCGCGACGGGCTATATCTACGGCTATGTGCAGGATCTGGAAAGCGGCATGTGGCAGTATATCATTCTGGACTTTGCCACCGGCGAGACGGTATTCACCATGGACGTCTCCAACAAATATGGCTACAATAACATGGCTATCGGTATGTATGCCGGAAACAGCGGCAACGCGCTCTACTGCCCGACGGGCTATCTGGAGCTGCTGTGCTTGCAGGATCGCTTTGTGTATCTTCCCGAAATGCCCTACCGCAAGGTCGATCTCGATAAGGCCGCGCGGAACGTACTGACACAGGAACAGTTTGAGCAGGACGGCGGTGACGGCACGGTCGCCAGCTGGCGCAACACCGTGACAGTCGAAAACGTCCACCCCAACACGACGGTCTCGTTCCGGATGAACAATCTTTCCGGAAGCGCCGCTGATTTGAAGCTCTATGCCTACGGTGCAGACGGAAAGCTGGCGGAGGTCAGCAAAGAGCTGTGGACGATCACGGATAAAGCTGGGACTGGCGTGGATACCCTGGCCGACGGCACACTGTATGAACTGCGTGTCAGCGTCGCAGACGGCGGCGCGTTCGACCTGAGCGAGACGGAAAAGGAGATCATCATTTCCGTTGTGCTTGCAAAGTAAGTCTCAAGGAAGGCTATCAAAAAAACTACAAAATCACCCCCGTTTCTGATTGACATGCTCCCTTTATGAGAGACAGTGAAATAAATACACTGTCAATCACGAAGGGAGCATTGTTCCTGTCAAGAAGGAAAACCAGCAGATCAGAGCAACTGTCGGCGGCGAAAACCTCTGCATAACCTGTGGACGCGTCAGCCCTTTATCCACGCAGTCTACCTTTGAGGACTTGGCGGTGGATTTCGAGGGTACAACCGCCAGTGGCGCGGAGCGATTCTACCGGCGGACGCTTGACAAGCTGCGCCTGAAGCTGCCGGAAAGCAGGCTTGTCCATACCGTGACGCTGAAGCAGACCGAATGCCGCAAAAGGAACAAAAAAATAGCTTTCAAGGCTTGCAGAAAGAAAGGGGCGGAATAATCGATAGTTTACCATAAAGAGAAAATCACAAACGACTTCATAGTTAATCCATACGCACAAACCGTTCCGAGGAGATGACCAAAACAGAAAAGAATCATAGGAGGACAATATGAAAAAGATACTTGCAATTCTACTATCGCTGCTTACGCTGCTTTCCTGCGGACTTCTTTCCGCCTGCTCTGCCGAAAAAACGCAGCCGGATACACCGGATACGGAAACCGTGTGGGAAACGGTCAGCGAGGCATACATCTATGCGTTCCCACTGGTGCTGACCGACGCAACCAAAACCTTATCGACCAATACGGACGGAACCATGACTGGCCGTGCGCCCATCAATCAGTTCAACCATGCACAAAAGCTGGCGGATGCCTCTTTCCGCACCGTTGTGACGCCGAACGTCGATACCGTCTATTCGCAGGCATGGCTTGACATCAGCACAGAGCCTATGATCTTCGTTCTGCCGGAAACGGATCGCTTCTGCAATGTGCAGCTTCTGGATGCATGGACGAACACCGCCGCCGTGCTGGACAAAGCGGGCGCTTATGCCATCGCGCTTCCCGACTGGGAGGGCGAGCTGCCCGACGGTGTGACGCGCGTGGACGTGCCCACCGCAACGGTGTGGTCGATCACCCGCACGGTGCTGTCCGGGAACGAGGATCTGCCCAATGTCTGTGCCATTCAGGAGCAGATGCAGCTCCTGCCGCTTTTGGCTTATGTACAGGGAGGCGAGTATACCGCACCGCAGGGAGCTTATAAAGAGGAAAATGACTTTGTTCCCGTGGACAAGGTGCTTTCCATGACGCCAGCAGAGTTTTTCAATACGGCGAACGCTCTGATGCAGGTCAACCCGCCCGCCGATGCGGATGAGGAGCTGCTGAAGAAGCTCTCCGCCATCAACGTGGGCGCGGGCAAGACCTTCGACGCCGCTCTCCTGGGCGAAGGAGCTGCCGAGCGCTGGACGCAGATGCTTCAGGGGCTTCGCGCCACGCTTGCCGCCGACGGCGCGAAGTATGCGCAGAAACTCGGTCAGTGGATCTATTACGGCAAGCCCATCGGCGACTTCGGCACGGAGTATACCTACCGCGCGATGGTAGCGCTGGTGGGGCTTGGCGCCAACACCGTGGACGTGGCGATCTATCCCAAGACAGCGGTGGATGAGACCGGCGCAGCGCTGACCGGAGAAAAGAAGTATACGCTCCACTTTGAAACCCTTCCTCCCACGCTGGAGGGCGGCTTCTGGTCCGTGACCGCCTACGGAGAGGATGATTTCCTCATTGACAATTCCATCGACCGCTACTGCATCAACGACCGCTCCGACTTCAAGCTGAATGCGGACGGCACATTGGATATTATCCTGTCCAAGGATGCACCGGAAGACACCTCTAACTGGCTGCCTGTTTCCGACGGGGAATTTCATCTGTTCATGCGGATCTATGTACCGGATATGACAGCACTGGATAGCTGGCAGCCGCCTGTTATCCGCGAACAATGAGGAAATGGAGAAAGAATGGCTATGAAACGTATTGCAGCAATGCTTCTTGCATCGGTACTGCTGCTGTCCTGCGTCGGCTGTGCGCGGGATGGGCGCAAAGAGCCGGGCGCGGAAAAGGCAGACCTGGGTCTGACCGCCGAGGTCAAGCCCGCCACAGACTTTACGGCAAAGGCAAATGCCGCCGTCTACGATGAACTTGACTTTGATGATAAGCAGGAATATGAATTCGCCACCCGCGGACTGATCGACGCGCCGGAAGCACTGGAACTGAAGGACGAGGATGGGACGATTCTCTGGAGTCAGGAAGCCTATGCGTTCCTGGATGATTATGAAAAAGCGCCTGACAGTGTGAATCCCAGCCTCTGGGAGAACACGAAGAACAATCACGCCTATGGCCTTTTTGAAGTGACGGATGGCATCTATCAGGTCCGCGGCTATGACATGGCAAATCTCACCGTTGTCAAGGGCGATACCGGCTGGATCGTCTTTGACACGCTGATGAGCGTGGAGTGCAGTCAGGCTGCCATGCAGCTGATCGAAAAGAATCTTGGTAAATTCCCGGTCAAGGCCGTCATCATCTCTCATTCCCACGCCGACCATTTTGGCGGCATCGCCGGCGTGATGGCGAAAGAGGATAAGGCAGACGAGACACTTTCTATTGAAGATCAGCTCGCCAGCGGCAAGATCCCCGTGATCACGCCTGTGGGCTTCACGGAGCACTCCGTGAAGGAAAATGTCTACGCCGGTAAGGGTATGGGCCGCCGCAGCAATTATCAGTATGGCATCCTTCTGACCCCCGGCGTGACCGGCAAGCTGGCGCAGGGCATCGGCATGGGACAGTCCACCGGAACGGTCTCCTTCATGACGCCCAGCTATGAGATCACGCAGTCCGGCGAAAAGCTGACGATCGACGGTGTGGAGCTGGAGTTCCAGCTCACGCCGGGTACGGAAGCGCCCGCCGAAATGAACACGTGGCTGCCCCAGTACAAGGCGCTGTGGATGGCGGAAAACTGCACCGGCACGCTCCACAATCTCTACACGCTGCGCGGCGCGGAGGTGCGCGACGGCGCGGCATGGGCAAGCTATATCACCGAGGCCATTTCTCTTTACGGCAAGGATGCAGAGGTCACCTTCCAGTCCCACAACTGGCCGCACTGGGGAAACAACGTGGTGAACGACTACATGGTCAACACGGCTGCCGTGTATAAGTTCATCAACGACCAGACTCTGACCTATATCAATCAGGGCTACACCAGCGATGAGATCTCCAACATGATCAAGCTGCCGGAGGCGCTCAATAAAATCTGGTACACCCGCCAGTACTACGGGACGGTCGCCCACAACGCCAAGGCGGTCTACCAGAAGTTCATGGGCTGGTATGACAGCAACCCTGTCAACCTGAACCCCCTCATGCCAAGCGACAGCGCAAAAAAATGGGTGGAGTACCTGGGGGATGTTGACAAGGTCCTGCAAATGGCAAAGGCGGATTTTGACAAGGGTGAATATCAGTGGGTCGCCGAGGTCACAAACACCATCGTCTTTGCCGACCCGACGAACACCGATGCGCGGCTTCTGTGTGCCGATGCACTGGAGCAGCTGGGGTATCAGGCGGAGTCCGGTCCGTGGCGCAACGAATATCTGACCGCCGCGCAGGAGCTGCGCCATGGAAACGCCAATTTCACCGCTTCCACCAAATCTACCGGCGACATGGTCAAGGCCCTCTCCGCGCCCATGCTGTTTGACTATATGGCCATTGTCATGGACAAGCAGGCGCTGGCTGACCGCGACTTTACCATGAACGTGATCCTGCCTGACGTGGGCGAACAGCACATGCTCCGCGTGAAGAATGGTGTGCTGCTGGTCTATGCGGATACATTGTCTGATGATGCAGACGTGTCTATTACCTGCCCGAAGAATGCGCTGTTTGCGATCCTGACCAACAATCAGGAAACGGTTACACAGGCCGTCAAGGTCGAGGGCAGCGCAGAGCTGCTGACGCTGATGATGGAGAATATGAACCAGTTCCCGATCACCGGGACCAACCCCTTCAACATCATCGAGCCGTAACGGCTTCGCGGGGCGGTCCGTGGGAAGACCGCCCCGCTCGAGAAAAAACAGCAAGATGCTTTCAACGCAAATCAAAAGCTGTCTGTTTCTGTTGAAACAGACAGCTTTTGCAACCGTACGGTTGCCCTGCACACCCGAATCTGTCAGCCAACAGCAAAAATTAGAATTACTTCCTTATCACTGTTAAGCCAACGGTTTCCGGGGTTTTTCTTTTTTGATTCTGCTGTTTCCTTTTGAGGAAATTTGATGCTCTCTACCCCCTTTTTAATGGGTTAACCAAATACGGCATTTTCATCGCTACAACGAAGTCAGATCAAAGGACGGAGGTGCCTGATATGTTCAGACGTAAAAAGGATAAGCGAATTGTTGAGTTAAATCCGGAAGAACTCCGGCCCGCTAAATATGCGCTCCTGGGGTTCCGAAACAAGCTGGTCGCGCAGGGCAAACCGACCGAAGACGTCAATGAGCTGTTGCTGAAAATCATGAAATAACCAATGATAGCCGCAGGGAATCAAAACCTTGCGGCTATCATAAACTAAGGAGGTCGATAATCTAAAAATGTGTGCGGAGCGACTTCTATTCGCCCATGAAATGTGCGGAGCGGATTGACAATCACTCATGTTTTGTGTATAATGAAGTGGAAAACTCATGCTGGAGAGTGATTCAGATGTATTTGAAAAGAAAAGTAGATGCTTTCTTAGAGGAATGGAAAGCAGATAAAAACAGAAAGCCCCTTATTGTCAAGGGAAGCCGTCAAATAGGCAAAACGGAATCGATCCTGCATTTTGCTGCCGATCATTACGAAAATGTGATCGAGATCAATTTTGTCCGTGACGAGAAATACAAGGGAATCATCGCGGACGGATATGAAGCCGCTGACATTATCAAGAACATTTCACTCATTGACCCGACAAAGAAGTTTGTGCCCGAAAAGACGCTGATCTTCTTCGACGAGATTACGGAGTTTCCGGAAATTGCAACATCGCTCAAGTTCTTCTGCATAGATGGGCGGTTTGATGTGATTTGCAGTGGGTCAATGCTGGGAGTCAATTACAAGAAGATCGAAAGCAACAGCGTAGGGTATAAAAAAGACTATGAGATGTTTTCGATGGATTTCGAGGAATTCTTGTGGGCAAAGGGTTATGGAGATGACACAGTAGAGAATCTGCTTTCCCACATGAAGGAATTTAAGCCTTTTAGCGAGTTGGAGATGAATGTCTTCCATTCGCTGTTTCTGGATTACAATATCCTTGGCGGAATGCCTGCTGTCGTCGCGGAGTATATCGAGCGAAACACCTTTGAGGGATCGCTTGATACGCAGAAGCAGCTCATAGCGGACTATAAAGAAGATATTCGCAAATATGCCACCGGAATCGATCAAACAAGAATTATCAATGTGTTCAACCGGGTCGCGCCGCAGCTTGCAAGGGAAAACAAAAAATTCCAGATTTCTAAGGTAGCGACCGGCGCAAGATTCCGGGATTATCGAGGATGCGCGGAGTGGCTTTCGGATGCAGGTATGGTCAACATCTGTTACTGCATGGAGTTTCCGGAACTGCCATTGGGAGGTAATTACGAGCCTGACACATTCAAGCTGTATTTTGCGGATACGGGTCTTTTGGTATCCATGCTGGATGATGAATCGCAGGAGGATTTAAGAGCCAATAAGAACCTGGGCGTTTATAAGGGAGCCCTCTATGAGAACATGGTGGGAGAAGCTCTCATCAAGCAAGGATATAAGCTGTTCTATTACAAAAAAGAGAATTCCACACTGGAAGCCGATTTCTTCATTCGTTCAACCGCATCCTTGATTCCTGTTGAAGTAAAGGCGAAAAGTGGGCGGGCAAAATCAATGAAAACATTGATTGTCTCTGATCACTACCCGGATATCAGATATGGGATTAAGTTCTCAAAGAACAATATCGGGCATGAGGACAGGATATACACATTCCCGTACTTCTGCACATTTCTGCTGAAAAGATTTATGGTTGGTTTTCACGCTGAAGAAGAAGCGGAATAACGAAGACAGCACGGGGAACATACAGCAGAAAAATCCGGTAAAAGTTCCCTGCAAAACGGAATACACCGCTACTCTGTGGGCAATGCGGTTGTTGATTGCTCCCTGCTTAAAGGATGGATTGCCCGGACTGGTTCAGCAGTTCGGATCGGTGATGCAAAACCCATTCCAGATACAGCTTTGTGAGGACAGTGTAAAAACTGTCCTCACTTTGCTTTTGGTGTACAGGATCGCCATCGGCGTCTATCTTTCCACGGAGCACTATTCAATGGAGGCATTGATTTTTGGGGATGAGACGCTTGTCTGAACCGTGCCTTTTCATCGCTCATTTCATCGCATATGGAGCGCATCCATGCGCGATGCTCTGATGACCGAACGCAGTGGCCCCGCCTGCATCATCCTGCGCAGGGTAAAAAAGCGGGCGGCTTGTGAAAAGCTCCTTCGGACCTTCTCACAAGCCGCCCCGATTTGGCGTCCCAGAAGAGATTCGAACTCCCGACCCCACGCTTAGGAGGCGTGTGCTCTATCCAGCTGAGCTACTGGGACATGTGTATTTACCGAATCATCTTAGCGGTTTTTTGAAAAAATGTCAAGAGGCAGCGCCAAAAGTCGCGCGATTTTTCCCTTCCGGACGCATACAATGGGAGGCCTGAGCGTCAAAAGGCGGAAGGGGGGAGGACCATGCCATGGTGGGAGCAGGTAGGCGGAGATGTGGACGATCTTATCTTCGCGGACGAGGAATATGAGATCAGCGCACGCTGAGCGCGCGGCAGACTGTCAAAAAGCCGGTCAAGCCGAAAGTTACGGAGGGAAGAAAAGTGTGAAAGACTAACTATTAAAAGTCAAGCCCGAAATGCGGAGGAGCGGCAAAA
>ENA-UAKW01001227-UAKW01001227.1-human-gut-metagenome-genome-assembly--contig:-NODE-1227-length-9740-cov-5.180692_pt1 | contig 9740 bp, 5 predicted proteins | sample MGYA00243691_ERZ654450 | MGnify/ENA primary metagenome ERZ654450 (study PRJEB26926, sample SAMN06164673) | human gut metagenome | biome: ENVO:00009003; feature: ENVO:2100002; material: ENVO:00002003... | reverse complement strand
TCGACTAGTCGTCGGCAGCGTCAGATGTGTATAAGAGACAGGCCTATGCTGATGCTGGGAACGCTGTTTTTCATCTTCGGACTGGTATCCTGGGTAAACTCCATCTTGATTCCCTACTTCAAAGTGGCTTGCGAGTTAACCCACACCCAGTCTTATCTGGTAGCCCTGGCATTCTACATCGCTTACCTTGTGATGTCTATTCCCGCTGCCAAACTGATCGGTCGGATCGGCCCCAAGCGGGGTATCATCGCAGGATTGTGGCTTATGGCAGCCGGAACCGTCCTATTCGTTCCGGCAGCCTGCACCCGGGCCTATCCCGTCTTCCTGACCGGACTATTCACCATAGGTACCGGTCTGTCTATCCTGCAAACCGTAGCCAATCCTTATGTCACCATACTGGGTCCCATAGAGTCGGCAGCCCGGCGTATCAGTATCATGGGGCTATGCAACAAGATAGCCGGAATCATCGCCCCCCTGCTGTTTGCCGCCGTCATCCTGAAATCAACGGATACCGAATTGTTCGAAGTGCTGAAGAGTAACAGTGTGGCAGGTGCAGAGAAAGACCTCTTGCTGGACGAACTGATACGGAGGGTTATCGTCCCCTACTCGATACTTTCCCTGTTCTTGTTCCTGTTTGGCTGCGCGATACATTTCATCCGGCTGCCCGATCTGAGTAATGAACAGGAAAAGAGTACCTACTCTTCCGGTGACCACAAGTCTATCGGCTCATATCCATACCTTATATTAGGAGTATTCGCCATCTTCTTTCATGTGGCGGCCCAGGTGATTTCCATCGATACGATTATCAGCTATGCCGAAAGTATGGGATTCAATCTGCACGAAGCCAAGATATTCCCCAGCATCACTTTGTCCTGTGCTCTTGTGGGATATTTCATCGGTATCCTGCTGATTCCCCGGTTTGCCAGCCAGCAACGCATGTTCCGTATCTGCACCGTAGGCGGACTGGTATTATCGGTCTGTGTACTGGTGATTCCCGGAGAAGTACAAATGTATGGACATGCCACTTCCCTTTCCATCTGGTGCCTGAGCCTGATGGGAGTATGCAACGCACTGATCTATGCAGGAATCTGGCCGCTTGCCATACATGACCTGGGACGCTGGACGAACCTAGGTTCCTCGTTCATGGTGATGGCACTCTGCGGCAATGCTTTCATGCCGGTCATCTATGGACTGATAGCCGATCATTACGGATTACGGATCGGATATATCGTGCTGATTCCCTGCTTCCTTTATTTGATATTTTACGCATTCTACGGATATAAAATCAATCATTGGTCTGAATTATGGAAACTGAAAAAGGACAAATAACCAGAATTTATAACGGTGAAATCATCACTCCGGAACGTAACTTCGGAGTGGGAACCGTACTCATTGCCGAAGGAAAAATTATCGGCATAGAGCCGGGAAACTATGAAGTACCCGGCAGCATAGGTCACAATGCACACGGCGGCTACATCGCCCCGGGATTCATCGACCTGCACACACACGGCGCAGGTGATTCCGATTTCATGGATTGTACGGAAGAAGACTGCCTCACCATTGCCCGCGAACACCTGCGGCACGGAACTACCTTACTTTATCCTACCACACTGGCTTCGGATCATCAGGAACTGTTTCGCTTCCTCGATATATACGACCGGGTAAAAGATCAGCGTTCGGGTGCCGCTTTCGGTGGTTTACATCTGGAAGGCCCTTACTTTGCCTATGCCTTCAGGGGAGCACAGGATCTGCGTTATCTGCGCAACCCTTCTCCCGAAGAATACATGGAGATATTGGACAGGAGCCAGGATATCGTCCGGTGGAGCATTGCTCCCGAACTTCCGGGGGCACTTGAGTTTGGTGATATACTGCACCGACGTGGCATATTACCTTCCATAGCGCATACAGATGCCATTTATGAAGATGTGGTGGAAGCCGTGAAACACGGTTTTACCCATATCACCCACTTCTACTCCTGCATGAATGGAGTAACCCGCCGGAACGCCTTCCGCTATGCAGGTTGTATAGAAGCTGGATATTTATTGGACGAAATAACCATTGAACTGATAACGGACGGCGTACATGTTCCGGCACCGCTTATGAAACTGGCAGTAAAGAATAAGGGTGCGGAGAAGATTGCCTTAGTCACCGACTCCATGCGCGGTGCAGGTATGCCCGAAGGGAAAAGCATATTGGGCAGTCGTGCCAAAGGACGCGAAGTACTCATTGAGGACGGAGTAGCCAAGATGCCCGACCGCCAGTCCTTTGCGGGAAGCGTAGCTACGGCCGACCGCTTGGTACGGAATATGTACCGGATGGGAGAACGTCCTCTGGAAGAAGCCGTGCGCATGATGACGCTCACCCCCGCCGAAATAATGGGCATTGCGGACAGGAAAGGAAAGATTGCCAAAGGATATGATGCCGACATTGTAATATTCGACCCGGATATCCGCATCAACCGGGTATTCATTAACGGAGAAACATTATTTGAACAACCATGAACATAAAAGAAATTAAGAAAGAAGCTTTACTGGCACGGATATGCGCTACCCGCCAGATTATGGGCGAAGATGCCGCACAAGCAGCAGCCGAAAGTATCAACCAATTATTAAAAGAAAAAGAGGAAATCAATATTCTGTTTGCAGCGGCCCCCTCACAAAACGAGTTTCTGGCCGCCTTGCAGAAGTATGCTCTTCCCTGGAACCGCATCCATGCCTTGCACATGGACGAGTACATCGGTCTGCAAGCGGATGCGCCTCAACGCTTCGGGAATTATCTCAAAGAACACATATTTGCCGCACTTCCCTTCAAGTCTATACATTATTTATATATAGAAGGCGCCTCACCCGAAAACATCTGCACCCACTATGAAGAAGTTTTGCAAAAGCATCCCATCGACATTGTTTTCATGGGAATCGGTGAAAACGGGCACATCGCCTTTAATGACCCGCATGTGGCATTGTTTGATGATCCCCAGCAGGTAAAAGTGGTATTACTGGACGAGGTATGTCGCACACAACAGGTACACGACGGTTGTTTCTCCAGTCTGGAGAAAGTACCCCAACAGGCAGTCACCATTACGATACCGGTTATGATGAAAGCTACCCGTATCTTTTGCATAGTACCGGGAAAGCCGAAGGCGAATGCTGTGAAAGAAACATTATACGGCCCTGTCAGCACCACTTGCCCGGCTTCTATTTTACGTACTCATCCCCATGCGACGCTTTATTGTGACCGGGACAGTGCGTCACTTTTATCCATCTAAAAAATAAAGACCATGAATCATACCCTTCGTTCCATATACAAAAGTTTACTTTTAGTAAGCGTATTCCTGTGCCTGTGTGTTCCGGCCCGTAGCGCAGCCCCTCCTTCCGACTTCAAAGTCAGGGCTTTCTATCTGGATTGCCGTACACAGGTAATGACGGTTTCGGCAATCAAGGAACTGGCGTCCGACCTTTCAAAGAAAGAGATAAATACTCTGCTGATAGAGTATGAAGCAACATTCCCTTTCCAAAAGCATGCCACTTTGTGTAATCAATTGGCATTCAGCCGCAGCGAAGTGCAGGATATTGTAAGCTATTGCACTTCGCTCGGCATTGAAGTAATCCCGTTACAGAACTGTTTCGGACATTGCGAATACATATTAAGGCACGACCGGTACGCACATTTGCGTGAAGACAGTAAGGAAGTGTCGCAAGTATGTCCCCTCAAGATAGAAGAAGCTAAAAAGGTATTCCGGGAAATCTTCCGGGAAGTGGCAGAATTGCATCCGTCACCTTATTTCCATATAGGAGCTGACGAAACTTATCTGTTGGGAAGTTGCGCACAATGTTCCCAAGTAAATAAGTCGCGCCTTTTTGTTGACTACATAAAAGCCATGTGCGAGGTGGTCAAGGAAATGGGAAAGAAACCTATCATCTGGGCGGATATTATCCTGATGCACCCCGAAGCCGTTCAAGAGTTACCCAAAGATCTCATCTACGTTGACTGGAATTACGGTTGGGAACCGGACCGCTTCGGTAAACTGGATAATCTGCTGAAGCTCGGTGTAAAGATGTGGGGAGCAGCCTCACTGCGTTCGGCACCCGACAATACATATCTGACCCAGTGGATGAAGCATTTCAATAACCTGGCTACTTTCCTGCCCTTTGCGCGTGCTCACGGATATGAGGGAATGATAGAAACTTCCTGGTCAACCAGCGGAACTTATGGTTTCCACTATGATAACGGTTGGGAAATAATCAGTATGCAACCCATCCGGCAGGTATATCCCATGTCAGGATTCCAATTGCTGATAGACGCTTATTGTAAAGCGGTCAATTCATCAAAAGCGATTCATGCCGAAACTTTCATAAAAGAGTATGCACAGCAACGCTATGGGCTGTCGGAGGACGAAGCGCAAACCTTTCTCAACTATTTCCTGCTTCCCCAAGAGTTAGTCCGTCACGGAAAGGATGCTAAAGGAAAGCCGATAGAACAGGTGATACAGGAATGTGAAGAGTTGAAAAGCAACTTCAACAAGATCGTTCCCCGGAAACAGGGCGGTGAATTCGAACATTATCGCCTGATGCTGGACCTGCGCATCAACTATCTTCAGTACAAAGAAGTGGAGTTCGCCTACGAATCTTCGAGATATGATGTATCACAGGCTTCCGGACTTGCCACGCAACTTAAAAAAATCATCAGTGAAGCCGGGAAACTGGACAAACGTTTCATCAAACTCAACAAAGATTATCTGAAACCCGGACAAGCGGAAGAGATCAACGTATTGAGAAATGAGAAGATGAACGAACTCTACCGGACTTTAAGCAGACAGGCCGGTTTGTAGTTTTCTTCAGTACCGGAAGTATACTTTTGCGTCCGTTTATGTGAAAATTCGAAGATAATCACGTACATTTGCATTTGTACAATCAATTAAATACTAACACCATGAGAAAACTTAACCACGCACTTCTTGCAAGTGCTCTCGCCTTGGCATGCGCTTCGTGTACCGCGGAGAAAGAAGCTAACTACCAAGTGATACCTCTCCCCCAAGAGGTAAGCTTAACCCAGGAAACCCCGTTCAAACTGAACGAAAATGTTCTCATCGCTTATCCGGAAAACAATGTCTTACTGCAACGCAATGCTGAGTTCCTGTCGGAGTACATCCAACAAGCCACGAACTATGCACCGAAGACAAAGGCCATCGTAGCAGGAGAACAAGTGAAAAATGCAATTGTACTGGAACTCGACCCGGGCATTGCAAACAAGGAAGGCTATGTGCTGACTACCACCCCCGAAGGTATCAGCATCAACGGCCAAACCGAAAACGGAGTGTTCTATGGCATCCAGACTTTACGCAAGTCCATTCCCGCCGAAACCAAAGGAGCAACCATCCTGATACCGGCAGGTGAAATTAAGGACGAACCGCGTTTCAGTTACCGCGGTATGCACCTCGACGTAGGACGTCACTTCTTCCCCAAAGAGTTTATAAAGAAATATATAGACTTGCTGGCACTGCACAATATGAATACTTTCCACTGGCACCTGACTGAAGACCAGGGCTGGCGTATTGAGATCAAGAAATATCCGAAACTTACGGAAATAGGTTCTCAACGCAGTCGTACGGTAATCGGAAGAAACACACAAGAGTACGACAATACGCCGTATGGTGGTTTCTATACACAGGAAGAAGCTAAAGAAATCGTGAAGTATGCGCAGGAACGTTACATCACGATAATTCCGGAAGTAGACTTGCCGGGACATATGCTTGCCGCATTAGCTGCTTATCCGGAAATGGGATGTACAGGCGGTCCATATGAAGTATGTCCTCGTTGGGGCGTATTTGAAGACGTACTCTGCATCGGTAATGATAAAACCATGCAATTCCTGGAAGACGTAATGAGTGAAATCATCGAAATATTCCCATCAGAATATGTACATATCGGTGGCGATGAAGCTCCACGTACCCGTTGGGAAAAATGTCCGAAATGCCAGGCACGTATCAAAGCGGAAGGGCTGAAAGCTGATAAAAAACATACCGCAGAAGATCGCCTGCAAAGTTATTGCATGACACGTATCGAGAAGTTCCTGAACAGCAAGGGACGCCGGATTATCGGCTGGGACGAAATTCTGGAAGGCGATGTAGCCCCCAATGCGACAGTAATGTCATGGCGCGGAGCATCCGGAGGCATAGAAGCGGCACAAATGGGACATGATGTAATTATGACGCCCAACACCTATTGTTATTTCGATTATTATCAGACGGCAGACACCAAGGATGAACCGCTGGGTATCGGTGGATATGTACCCATAGAAAAGGTGTATAGTCTGGATCCTACTTTCGATCTGAATGAAGAACAGAAAAAACATATTATTGGTGCCCAAGCCAACTTATGGACAGAGTACATAACTACCACCGAACATGTGGAATACATGGTATTACCCCGTATGGCTGCCCTTGCCGAAGTACAATGGACGCAACCCGAAAAGAAAGATTTCAAAGATTTCACTAAACGCCTGGCTCGCCTGATGAAGTTCTATCAAAGAGATGGCTTCAACTATGCCAAGCATGTATTCGATTTGAAGGTCGACTTCACGCCGGATGTTGCCAAGAAAGCGGTAGTAGTCACATTGAGTACTATTGATGACGCTCCTATTTATTATACATTAGATGGGACCGAACCGACTACAGCTTCATTGAAATACACAGAGCCTGTTGCCATTACTGAAACAGCAGATTTCCAGGCAGTGGTTATCCGCCCGGAAGGAAAGAGTAAAGTGGTGAATAAAAAGATTTCTTTCAATAAGGCTACATATTGCCCTATCGAACTGACCTTCCAGCCTTCGGAAAAATATAAATTCGGAGGTGCTATCACCTTAGTAGATGGTATGAAGGGAAATGATAGCTATGCCACCGGAGCCTGGTTAGGCTTTGTAGGTGGTGATGTGGAAGCCATCATCGACCTGGGACAGGAAACAGAAATCAAGCGGGTAGCTACGAACGCCATTGTCGATATGAGTGCCTGGATTATGGGAAGCACAGGGTTGGTAGTCTCTGTATCTGACGATAACAAAGAGTTCCGCGAAGTAGCCGTTAAGGATATTCCGGCAGAAACAAACATTGATAAGAAAGGTGTGGAAAACTATGAGATAACTTTCGATCCGGTAAAAGTACGGTATGTGAAAGTTGTCATCAAGCGAAGCCCTGCCCTGCCGAAAGGACATGCAGGCGAAGGAAAAGCTGCTTATATGTTCATTGACGAAATAGAGGTGGATTAGAAACCTTCTCCCCAATGAAGGGAGAGGAGAAACTTTAGAACTGGAAATAAATGAAAGGCTGAATTTCCGTACTCTTCATCTGGATTACCAAGTAAATTAAAGCAAGCATCAGAACCGCCTTTCCCATAAGGGGAAGGCGGGTTACTGTTTTACAGCAAGCGTTCTCCCAACGATCAGGGCAGAAATGCAGAAAGAAACCCAATGCCATCAGTGCAAACACTTCCCAATAGCCTGCAATCAGTTGCGGGAAAAGTTGCGGACGGAAAGTGGTACAGATCTGTTTGATCATATCCAAAGAAGTGGAAAAGTCCGCATTGCGGAAGAATATCCAGCAGAAACAAACAAAGTGGAATGTGATCAGTATACCGAAGAAACGGCGGATGCCGTGGCTTTCTTCTCCCTTCTTTCTTCCAGTCAGCGTCATCCAGAATTTATGTGCCGCCAAAGCAATGCCATGGAACAATCCCCAAACGACAAAATTCCAGGAAGCGCCATGCCACAAACCACCCAAAAACATGGTAATGACAAGATTGGCATACTGGCGAATCTTTCCTTTCCGGTTTCCACCCAAAGATATATAGAGATAATCTTTCAGCCAACTGGAAAGCGAAATGTGCCATCGCCGCCAAAACTCCGTAATAGAAGCGGACTTATAAGGAGAGTCAAAGTTCTTATTAAAATGAAAACCTAACAACAAGGCTATTCCGATAGCCATATCACTGTATCCGGAAAAGTCGCAATAGATTTGCAAGGCATATCCATAAACACCCATCAGATTCTCTACTCCGGAATAGAGCGTAGGATTATCAAAAATACGTTCTACAAAGTTCACACTGATATAATCCGAAATAATCGCTTTCTTGAATAGACCGCTTGCAATCAGGAATATACCTCTTCCGAACATCTCATGGGATACGAACAAAGGACGGCGTATCTGTGGGATAAAGTCACGGGCACGTACAATAGGACCTGCCACCAATTGTGGGAAGAAGGATACGTAAAAAGCATAATCCAGCAAATTAGTAAGAGGGGTTATATCTTTGCGATAAACATCGATAGTATAGCTAAGTGACTGGAAAGTAAAGAAAGAAATACCCACAGGGAGGAATATATCGTAATGATGGAACGTGCCGCCTAGCAGCGAAGCGAAGACATCTCCCAGAAAATTAGTATATTTGAAGTATGCAAGCAAACCAAGATTAATAGCAAGGCTAAGCACAACACTTGCCTTACGTTTCCAGCCTACGGAAGTACCTGCCATAAAACGAGCAATAAAGAAATCGCTTACCGTGACAAGTGCCAGCAGGAAAAAGTAAGTTCCGCTACTTTTATAATAAAAATAATAGGAGAATGCGGTAACAAACAACAAGCGTGCAGTCAGACGGTGTTGCAACAGCAGATAAACCAGTATAAATGCTGCAAACAACCACAAGAAAATACCGCTACTGAATATCATCGGCGCTTGCGGGTCATAAACGAATACGTCTCGCAGACGGTTAAAGTCAATATCCCACATAATCATTATAGGCTTTTAAAAGAGCTTGATAAAACAATTCACCTTGCAGCACATATCCTTCGGGAAGATAATGTACATGGTCCGGACGCATCAATTTTGCTTCCTGCCAGTTCAGACAAGCACGCTGTCTCCCTCCCACCGCTTCGTACATATCCCACACTGCAAGACCGTTGTCATCAGCAAAGCGACGCATGGTTTCTACGGCAATAGCAGTACGGGGATTAATGGAATAGGTGCGGCGGCGACGACTTTTCCGGAAGCTGTCGTAGGAACCGGGAGGAGTTGTCATCAGTAAGGGTACATTGGGCAGACTGTCGCGAAGCATACGCACCAGTTCATCCATTTGTCGGTAGTGTAACAGGGTGTTATAACGTCGGTTATGGCTTTCGTTCGTTCCGAAAGACAGTATAACCAGGTCAGGATGCAGGGCGGCAATATCAGAAATACGGTCGGGACGGGTAAAGGTGGTACAAAAAGCGCCATTGATACCCATATCGGTATAAGAGATAGCACCAAAAGTTTCTGTCAGCAGCGTTCCGGTGGTACGGGGCAAGATACGTCCACGGATATGGCTGTCACCGATATGTACGATACGGATGGTATCTGTAGAAAAGCCGGCATGTAACAGACGCAACTTTTCCCAAAAAGGATTGAGGATGCCAAGGCTATCCGTCAACTCATTTTCACCAAGTTGCTGAAAGCCGGAAGGAAAAGCTATTTGAGGAACAGCAACAGTATCCGTACGCTGGGAATAAGAACGGAGTGTGTCACAATTTGCTGTGACTTTACTAATTAGAGGGCAGGATGGAATAGGGTCCTGGGCATGAAGCGGAAAAAAGCATAGAAGAAAGAATATTAGTATATAAGAAAATTTTAGGCGCGGATTACGCGGATTACACGGATTCTTTTGTCTCAAGAAAGTTACATTTAGAGTATTCGTATCTACACTGTAATCCGTGTAATC
>ENA-UAKW01001201-UAKW01001201.1-human-gut-metagenome-genome-assembly--contig:-NODE-1201-length-9884-cov-6.024621_pt1 | contig 9884 bp, 8 predicted proteins | sample MGYA00243691_ERZ654450 | MGnify/ENA primary metagenome ERZ654450 (study PRJEB26926, sample SAMN06164673) | human gut metagenome | biome: ENVO:00009003; feature: ENVO:2100002; material: ENVO:00002003... | reverse complement strand
ATGCTGACCGTCAGGCCCGCGCGGTACAGCGTGCCCGCCGTCGTGAAGCTCTTGTTGCGCAGCTCGACCTTCGTCTTGCCGCCGAACGACGGTCCGACGAAGACCGGGACCTGCTCCTTTGCCAGCTCATCGGCGATCAGCTCGCCGTCCGTACAGTGGTCCAGCGTGAGCTTCAGGCCAAACTCGCGCGCGATGCGCACGGCCGTCAGGATATCATCCGCGCGGTGGGCGTGGCACTTGAGCGGGATCTCGCCGTTGACTACGGGCAGCATGGCCTCGAGCTTCATGTCAAACGCCGGATTCTTTCCCGCCTCCTTGTCGTCGCGGTAGCGGAGCGTGCGCAGCAGCAGCTCGCGCAGCAGGGCGGCGACCGCCATGCGCGTCATGGGGCTCTGGCGCTTGTCGTGGCCATAGCAGCCCTTGGGATTCTCGCCGAAGGCGCACTTCATCGCGGCGGGCGCGCGCAGAATCATCCGGTCGACGCGCTTTCCGGCCAGCTTTACGATGGCGAACGTGCCGCCGACGACGTTTGCGCTGCCGGGTCCGGTGCAGGCCGTCGTCACGCCGCCACGCAGGGCCAGCCCGAAGGCCTCGTCCTGCGGATTGATGGAGTCGATGGCGCGCAGCTGCGGCGTCAGCGGCTCGACGATCTCATTATAATCCATGCCCTCCCAGCGCATGCCCTCGTTGTCGAGGCCGATATGGCAGTGCGCCTCCACGCAGCCGGGCGTGAGCAGGCGGCCCTGCGCATCGAGAGTCTCAACGCCCTCCGGCGCGTCGACCGTCTGGCCGACGGCGGCGATTTTCCCGTTTTCGAGGAGCAGGCAGCCGTTTTTCAGGTCCGGCCCGGCCATGGTCTTGATATTTGCGTTGCGGATCAGCAGCATCGTTGTTCTCCTTTCGTGCGCGGTGCGCACCTGGTTTCTATTTCCAGTATAACGGCACGGCGTGCTTCTGACAAGTGCTTTTCTTTTTCATTCCAGTCCGCTTCGTGTTAAATCCGCATAAATTTCATGTAAAATCGTCTTTTTTTCATGTTTTTCCGAGCTTTTCTGACGAAAAGACATATTTTCACGCAAACGAAAAAATTTTTCGGCCAAACCTGTGATATAATCAAGTTACGGCAGCAGGGGCGCGGTCCGGATCATCCGCACGAGCCTGCCAACCGCCGCACAAAGGGAGGCCCGCCATGCAAAACCGGATCGTCATCTTCGATCTCGACGGAACCATTTATCAGAACAGCGTCTTTCACCGCGGCTATCTGCGGACGCTTGTTGCCGGGACGTGGGCCGAGCCGCTGGAGGCGGACCTTGTCCGGCTGGCAGAGGCGATCTTCGCCGGGCGTGAGCTGGACATGAACCGTTTTTACCGCCGTGGGCGTGCAGAGGCCGCCACTGTGCCGGAGCTCGTGCAGGCCCTGCGGAAGCGGGTGCTGCCCGGCATGACCTATGCCGAGGCGCTGCACGCGGACGATGTGGTCTATCTCGGCGACGCGTGGGCCGTTCTGGCCTACCTTGGCGATGCGCTCGGCTGTCTGGACGGCGACCGCGCCAATGAGGTCTATCGCCTGACCCGCCTGCAGATGGAACAGGCCGGGATGCACGGTGACCGCGGGCTTTATGAGGCCATCATGCGGCTGGAGCAGCGCTGCCGTGTCGTTCTGCTGAGCAATTCCTACGAAGAGACCGTGCGGGAGTTCCTGCGGCAGCTTGGCTTTGCCGGAGCGTTCCGCGAGATCTGCAGCAGTGCGAACAAGCCCTACGGCATGATCGCGAGCCTGCAGGCTCTTGACCCCGCGCTGCTGGCGCGGCCGGAGGCCCTGATCAGCATCGGAGACCACGCCTTCAATGATCTGATGCCCATTTCTGCCATCGGCGGGCAGACGCTCTGGATTGACCCCTATCCGGGCATCCACGAGCCGGAATATACCTGGTGCGTCCACACGCTTGCGGAGCTTGCCGCATTCCTGGACACCATTTCCTGAGCAGTGAGCGTCATCCGACGTTCCGATAAAAACACGAGACAATGGAGGAGAAAACACATGAAAGCACGCATTCTTGCCCTTCTGCTTGCTCTGGTCATGGTCGCGAGCCTGTTCGCGGCATGCAGCGCAGGGAAGACAGGCACTCCGGACGCAAGCACCGGAACCTCGCAGACCCCCGATGACAGCAAGACCACCGAAGACACGAAGCCCGCAAAGACCGAGAAGACGAAGATCGTCTACTGGCACTCCTACACCGACCAGCACGAAGAGAAGTTCCTCGAGCTCGCAGCCGCCTTCAATGCCTCGCAGGATGAGTACGAGCTCGTCGCCGAGCAGCAGCCGTACAGCGAGATCGACAGCAAGACCATGCAGGCCGTCCGCAACGGCACTGGTCCGGACCTTGTGAACATGTATCCGTCCGACGCCGTCAACTATCTGAACGAGGGCCGCCTTGTCGACCTGTCCGTTTACATCAACGACCCGGAGATCGGCATCCCGAACTTCAAGGACAACGTTCCTGCCGGTCAGTACAGCGAGATCACCCAGTGGGGCGACGGCATCTACGTCTTCCCGTGCACCACGGCGGGCGAGGTCCTGTTCTACAACAAGACCATGTTCGACAAATATGGCCTCGAGGCCCCGAAGACCTGGACAGAGCTCGCAGAATGCAGTAAAATCATTCACGAGAAGGAAGGCATCCCCGGCTTCGGCACCGACTCCCTCGTGGACACCTATCAGTGCCTCATCATGCAGGCCGGCAGCGGCTACATCGACGAGGACGGCAACTATGCCATCGACGAGACCATCGCCAAGGAAAAGCTCAACTGGTTCGCAGACCTTGTGAAGTCCGGCGACTTCCGCCTTGTCGGCGAGGACGTCTTCTTCTCCGGTCCGTTCGGCAGCCAGGCCGTCGCCTCCTACATCGGCTCGAGCGCCGGTGTCAGCTATGTTGAGCTGGCCGTAAACGACGCCTTCGAGATCGGCTGCGTGCCCATCCCGCAGGAAGGCCCCGTCCGCTACATCTCCTCCTGGGGCAACAACTTTGCCTGCCTCAGCACCGATGAGGATCATGCCCGCGGCGCTTACATGTTCCTGAAGTTCCTCACGTCCACCGAGAACATCGTGCAGTGGGCCGAGGCCTTCGGCACCGTCCCCATCTATAAGGAAGCCCGCGAGAGCGCCGAGTTCCAGCAGTTCGCCGAGACGAACATCGCCGTCAAGGCCCTGACCGAGGAAGCCGACGACATCGGCATGCTCGCCAGTGTCCCCGGCGCAGCGGCCATGCGCACGGAGATCGACAAGATGGTCCAGAGCGTTGCCCTCAATGTCAGCGACGCCGACACCGCCTATGCGGCCTTTGAGACCGCCTGCCGCGAAGCCCTCGCAAAGTAATACCCGCCCATTTCAACAGGCGGACGTCCCGGCGGACGTCCGCCTGTACGCAGACCAGCGCATTCCGGCCGGGCCCACACCCGCCGCCGTTCCAACAGGAAGGAGAACCTATGTCGAAAGTCCTTGTATTCTGTATCGATGCCCTCTGTGCCTCCGACGTCGCGCGCATGCGCCGCATGCCGCACTTCGCGCAGATCCTGGAGCGCGGTGCGCTCGTCGAAAAGATCGAGCCGGTGCTCCCGGCCCTGACCTACACCTGCCATACCTCGATCCTGACCGGCACCTATGCCGGGCGGCACGGGATCGTGCACAATGAAAAAATGACCCGCGGCGGCCATCTTGACGCGCCGTGGTACTGCATGAAATCGGACGTCCGCGGCAAAACGCTGCTGGACATCGCCCGCGAGAACGGCCTGACGACCTGCTCTCTGAGCTGGCCCGTCTCCGGCGGCGCGGACTATACCATGAATATGCCGATGATCGTTCCATACAGCTATCAGGGCTACCAGCCCCAGCAATGGCTGGAGCACACGGCCACTGCAAACCTGATGGATCGTTACTTCTATAAACACGGCCGCTACCTGATGGGTCCGACGCGCAGCCTTGACCTGTTCACCATGGCGCTGGCGCTGGACATCCTGGAGGACGGCCCGCAGCCGGACATCATGCTCGTCAAGCTGTGCGACCTCGACTCCGCCCGGCACACCTACGGCGTGGAAAGTGAGCAGGCCGAGACGCAGCTGCGCATGCACGATGAGCAGTTCGGCGCTATTCTGGAATGCCTGCGCCGCAAGGGCACGCTGGACGAGACGAACATCATCGTCCTCGGCGACCACGGCCAGACCGATATCCGCGATGCCTTCCTGATGAACGTCTACTTCCGCCGTCTCGGCCTTCTGACCGTCGATGCGGACGGAAAGATCGCCTCGTTCGACGCCGTCTGCCACTCCACCGGTCTCGCCGCCCTCATTGAGGTACGCGACCCGGACGATGCCGCGCTGATGGCCCGCGTGCGCGAGGTGCTTGAGGCTCTGCGCCATGACCCGGACGTACAGCTCAGCATGGTGCTCGATGCCGCCGAGGCGCAGGCGCGCTACGGCCTGTCCGGCCCGTTCGACTTTGTCGTGGAGAGCAGCCTTCCCATTGCGTTCGGCGAATACCCGGCCGGCGACACGCTCTGGCGCAGCTGTCAGCCGGGCGACAAGAAGACCGGCGTGGCGACTCACGGCGGCAGCCCGGCCCGCGAGGAGGTCACAACGTTCTTCGCCGCCGGACCGGATGTGCGGCCCGGCACGGTGCACGGCAGCCGCTCCATGGTCGACGAAGCGCCCACCATGGCCGCCATGCTCGGGCTGACGATGCCCGATGTCGACGGCGCACCCATTTTCGAAATACTGAGGTGATACGGACATGCAGATCAAACTCGAACATCTGACCAAGCGTTTCGGCGACACCGTTGCCGTAAACGACCTTTCCATCACACTGGAAAGCGGCAAGCTCATCGCCCTGCTCGGTCCGAGCGGCTGCGGCAAGACCACAACGCTGAATATGATCTCCGGCATTCTCCCCGTGAGCGGCGGCAGCATTTTCTTTGACGACCGCGACGTGACGAGCCTGCCGCCGGAGAAGCGCGGCATCGGCCTTGTCTTCCAGAACTACGCGCTCTATCCCCACATGACGGTCCTGCAGAACATCTGCTTCCCGATGGAAATTCAGCGCATCCCCAAGAAGGAGCGCATCCGCCGCGCCGAAGAGCTGGCGGAGATGGTGCACATCACTCCGTATCTCAAGCGCAAGCCCGCGGAGCTCTCCGGCGGCCAGCAGCAGCGCGTCGCCATTGCGCGCGCCCTGTCCAAACGGCCGGACGTGCTGCTGCTCGACGAGCCGCTGTCCAACCTCGACGCCAAGCTCCGCGTGGAGATGCGCGAGGAGATCCGCCGCATCCAGCGTGAGGCCGGCATCACGACCGTCTTTGTCACGCACGATCAGGAGGAGGCCAGCAGCATCGCCGACCGCGTCGTCCTGCTGCGTGACGGCGTGCTCCAGCAGGAGGACACCGCCCGCGGTCTCTATGAAAACCCGGTCAACCTCTTTGCCGCAGACTTCCTCGGCACGCCTCCCATCAACCAGTTGCACGGCGTTGTGCAGAACGGCCGTCTTGTGCTGGGCGGCGGCATCCCCGCTGCGCTGGCGCTGCCGGACGGTCTTGCAGAGGGGCAGGAGATCGTTCTGGCCGTCCGCGCCGAAAGCATCCTGCCGCAGAGTGATACGCCCGCCTTCCGCACGACTGTGCTGGAGCGCTATTCCCTCGGCAAGGACGAGCTTGTCCGCCTGCAGGTCGGCCCCGCCGAGCTTCGCGGTCTTATCCCGGCCGAGCTGGAGATTCTGCCCGGCGCAGAGCTGGCCGTCGGCCTGAAAAAGCGCGGCGTGTTCCTGTTTGACGCCAAGACGGGGGTGCGGTACTTATGAGCCGCCGCAAGCTGCGCACGCGCGCAGACGGCGAGCGCGTGACCTTCCGCACCTTTGCAGAGCCGGGGCTGTTCCTGCTCCCGTTTCTCATCGGTCTTCTGGTCTTCACCGTCTATCCGTTCATCAATGTCATTCTGCTGTCGTTCTGGCAGGACTACAGCCTGATGACCGGCGAATTCTCCGGCATCGGCCTCGGAAACTACGCCGAAATTTTCCATGACGCGAATTTCCTCAACGGTCTGCGCAACACGGCGCTGTACGTTCTGTTCGTCGTGCCGATCGTCACGGTGCTGTCCCTGTTCCTTGCTTCGCTGCTCAACTCGTGCACGAAGCTGCAGGGTCTGTTCCAGACGTGCTATTTCCTGCCGATGGTCACGTCCGTCACGGCGGTCGGCCTCGTGTGGAAATGGATGTTCAACTACGATTACGGCCTGATCAACTATGCGCTGTCGCTGTTCGGCGTTTCCCCCGTGAACTGGCTGAACGACCCGCACTACAATCTTGCCGCCCTCATCATCTACGGCATCTGGAGCATGCTGCCGTTCACGATCATTCTGCTGCTCTCCGGCTTCCAGAACATCAACCCGCAGTATTACACGGCCGCGCGCATCGACGGCGCGTCCTCCGGGCGCATCTTCCGCCGCATCACCGTGCCGCTGCTCGCCCCGACGCTGGGCCTGACGATGATCGTGAACGTCATTTCGGCTTCGAAGGTCTTCTCGGAGCTGTTCCCGCTGTTCAATGGCAATCCCGGCTCGGCCTACTCGCTGTATACCGTCGTATATTACCTGTTCGACATGTTCTACAAGCAGTGGCAGCTCGGCCCGGCTGCGGCCAGCGCCGTCGTCCTGTTCGTCATTGTCCTGATCTTCACCATGCTGCAGCTCTTCATCCAGCGCAAGTGGAAGAATTATTGAGGTACCGCCATGAAAACTGCCAAAAAATCCTTTGCCTATCTCGTTCTGATCCTCGGTGCGCTCATCATGGTGCTGCCGTTCTTCTGGATGATCATCTCCTCGCTGAAAACGGCCGCCGAGGTCAACACAACTCCCCCGACGTTCTGGCCGAAGGAGCTTGTGTTTGAAAACTATGTCTATGCGTTTGAGAAGGCCCCGTTCCTGCGCTATTTCTGCAACTCGCTGCTCGTGACCATCGTCTGCGTCGCCTGCACCATGTTCACGACCATTCTCGCGGCCTTCGCCTTCTCCCGGCTGAAGTTCCCGGGGCGTGACCTGCTGTTTTCCCTGCTGCTTTCGCTGATGATGATCCCGTTCGAGATGCTCATCATCACGAACTACACGACCATCGTGAAGCTCGGGCTCAACGACACGCTCATTGCGCTGATCCTGCCGTTCACCTCCAGCATCTTCTACACCTACATCCTCCGAAATTTCTTCCTGGCCATTCCGGACAGCCTCTATTATTCCGCCCGCGTCGACGGCGCGAGCAACTGGCGCTACCTCTGGCGCGTCATGGTGCCCATGTCCCGACCGGCCCTCGTGACGATTGGCCTGCTTGACGCTATTGCCTGCTGGAACTCCTTCCTGTGGACCGTCATCGCCACGAACACGAAGGAGGTCCGGACGCTGCCGTTCGGTCTTTACGCCTTCATGACCTCCAGTGGCATCCGCTACGAGCGCCTGATGGCCGCCTCAACCATCGTCGTGGTGCCGATGATCCTGCTGTTCATCTTCTGCCGCAAGAGCATCGTCACCGGCGTGTCGCGCGGCGGCCTGAAGGGGTGAGCGCCATGGGAAAGATCGTTCTGGACCTGCTTTGCCACGCCGATTTCTCCGGCCGCATCCGTCCCTCCCGCGAGGACATCGGCTTCCCGGCCTTTTCCGCCGAGATCGCAAAGCTGCGCGCGCAGAATCCGGCGGGAACGCTCCTGCTGGATGCGGGCGATGCCTTCAGCACGAACTATTGGCCCGGCCTGCCGCTCGTCGGCGCCATGATCCGCAGCAAAACGGATGTTATGACGCTCGGCAACCACGAATTTGACCGTGGCCCAGCCTTTCTGGACAGCTGCATCAGCGCCTGTCCCTTTCCGGTCCTCTGCGCCAATGTGCGCCGGAAAGCGGATGGTGCGCCCGTCCCCGGCACGAAGCCGTGGGTCCTGCTCGAGCGCTGCGGCATTCGCATCGGCGTGCTCGGCCTCACGACGGAATACACGCCCTACATGGTGGAGAAAAGCGCGTTTGCCCCGTTTGAAATGACCTCCGCCGCCGAGGCTGCTGCGCGCCATATCCCGGCAATGCGCGCCGCGGGCGCGGACGTCGTCGTCGTGCTGACGCACATGCCGTTTTATCAGGCGGCGGACGGCACGCTCACGGGTGAGCTGCCGGAGCTGATCGACACCTCGCCCGCTGCGGACGTCTGGATCGGCGGGCACATCCCCGGCGACTGCGCGCAGGTCCGCAGCGGAGCCTGCGTCGTCAAGGCCGGGTTCGGCGGGGCAAGCATCGCGCATGTCCGCCTGACACTGGACGCCGCATCGCACCGCATTCTGGACCGCAGCTGCGCCGTCGTGCAGACGGACCCGAACGGGCAGGCCGATCCGGAGATCACCCGGTATATCCGCTCCGTCACCGACCCGTTCGAGCCGTACTTCCGGGAGCCCCTCGGATCCCTGAACGAGCGCTGGCGCATGACGCTGGCGCACGAGTCGAAGCTCGGCGACTTTCTGGCGGACTGCCTGCGCTATGGCGGGCAGACGGAGCTGTCCTACATGAACACGACCAGCGCCTGCGGCGAGCTGCTTCCGGGTGAGATCACGCGCGAGGAGCTGCTCTACTGCGCCGCATTCGACGACGAAATGTTCACCGGGATCATCACGGGCGCGCAGCTCCATGCCCTGCTCGAGGCCGTCTATGAGCCGGAGCGCTTCGGCAATAATGCTGCCATCGCCTTCTCCGGCTTCCACGCCGCAGTGGACCATACCCGCCCCGGCGGGCAGAAGGTTCTCTCTGTCACGCGGCCGGACGGCACGCCCATTGCGCCGGACGAGCGCCTCAGCGTCACGGTCAGCGCCTATATGGCCTCCGGCGGCAATGACACCGGAGCCATTGCCGGACAGATCAACTGGAAGTCGACCGGCCGCCACTATCACGAAGCCGTCAGCGCCTATGCAAAGTCCCTCGGCGTGCTCACGGTCGCAGACTACCCGCGCCTGCACGAGACCGGCGAACCGGAAAACAACCATGCGCCCTATTGAGCGCACGGAAAAGGCCATAGATTTGTCATTGCGAGGAGCGAAGCGACGTGGCAATCTCGCAGCAGAGGACCTTCTGTTCCCGGAATGCTCCGGCGAATTCGCAGCGCAGTCCCCGCACACCGGAATGACGCAAAGAGCCGCTGCGGCGCACCGCAGCGGCTCAAATGAAACATATGCATCTTCTTATCGGAAAAGCCGCCCCATCAGCTCCTCAAACGCGAGGATGACCTTGCCGAAAAACTGGTTCGGCACGGCGCTGATGAGCGTCTGGTTGGAGGCGTCGACGAGGAACGTCAGGTCCGACATTCGCGCCAGCTTGGAATCCGAGCGGCGCGTGAAGCAGATGGCGGAAAAGCCCTTGCTCTCCGCCTCGCGCACGTCGTTGATGATGGCCTCCGTTTCGCCGCTCTGCGAGATGGCGATGATGAGTGAAGACTCCACGTTGCTCGTGATCTGGCGGTTCGCCTCCTCGCGGAAGAGCATGTAGTCATAGAAGTGGACGTGGTTGAACACCATGAAGCCACAGATGGCGAGCCGCTTGACGATGTAATTGGCGACCTCCTCGGCAAAGCCCTCGCCGACGACGAAGATCTTGCGTTCCTTGTACTGCATCAGCATTTTGCAGAACTGCTCGGCCTGCTCCGGCGTATAGCCGTCGATAAGGCCGCACAGCGGGTCCGGATCGCTGGAGCGGTGGCCCTCGCCGCTGGACTGTGCCAGATTATAATAAAGCTCGCTGTAGCCCGCAAAGCCCAGCCGCTTGCACAGCTTCATGACTGTCTCTTATACACATCTGACGCTGCCGACGACTAGTCGAGTGTAGAT
>ENA-UAKW01001199-UAKW01001199.1-human-gut-metagenome-genome-assembly--contig:-NODE-1199-length-9891-cov-4.863359_pt1 | contig 9891 bp, 7 predicted proteins | sample MGYA00243691_ERZ654450 | MGnify/ENA primary metagenome ERZ654450 (study PRJEB26926, sample SAMN06164673) | human gut metagenome | biome: ENVO:00009003; feature: ENVO:2100002; material: ENVO:00002003... | reverse complement strand
ATCTACACTCGACTAGTCGTCGGCAGCGTCAGATGTGTATAAGAGACAGGTACTGTAATGCTGCCATGATGCTGGTGCATGATTTGGCGGGAGATGGTTAACCCGATACCTGAACCGGTAGGTTTTGTGGTGAAGAATGGAATGAAAATACGTTCCTGAACTTCCGGATCAATACCGGTTCCATTATCAGTAACACGCAGGAAAAGGTGATCTCCTGGGGTGATGCCCGCGGAAAGAGTGATTTGTGTTGCTTCGTTTTCGCGGGCATTCCGTATCAGGTTGATAAGTACTTGTTCTACTTGCTCTTTATCTGCAATCAAGCGCAACGGAATGTTGGGAAGAGAGAGGTGTAGATCATTTGTATCATTTTGCATTAACTGAACAACTTCTTTCAGTAATTCTCCGGCATTATAAAGTTTCAATAAAGGGTGGGGCAGATGCGATACTTCCCGGTAGCTATTCATAAAGCGTACCAGCCCGTTCCCTCTGCGACCAATGGTTTGCAGCATCTGCCTGATTTCCGTTTTGGTATCTTCGTCACCTTCCAAGTTGTCGGCATATTTGGTAAGAAGCTCTGTCAGCGAAATAATGGGAGTGATGGAATTCATAATTTCATGTGTCAGCACACGGATTAGCTTTTGCCAGGCTTCCGTTTCACGGTTATCCAAGGCGGAATGGATATTTTTCATTCCCGCAATCAAAAGCTTCCTGCCCTGGATAATAAATTCCATACTGGAAAGGGCGAATTGTACGGTCTCTTCTTCCTGTTTGATTTGCCATACAGACAAATCGCCAGCTTTCAGTGTACGCAACTTTGCCGGGAGCTCCGGATGAAAATCTATAAGATCATTTACCGTATGCGGACGATTGATATGTATCAGGCGTTTGGTCGCATCATTGATCCACTCTATTTGACCGTCGGGCGTATAAACAAGGATGGCCATATCTATATGATTGGCAAGAGCCTGGAAATACTGCAATTCGCTTTCCTTCTTTTGTAGATTGCTCCGATAATATTCAAGAGCATCCTGCATCTCGGTCAGCAATTCTTCGGGAAGGGGTGGTGTGGCATTCGGATTGGAAGTAGGAGAAGACAGGAACTCAGAGTAGCGCACAGACCAGATAAACTGAGCCATGGCGCGGGCTGAGCGTAAGATATACCTATATATGGCATAAGCAACGAATGCTGTGAGGCAGAGCGCCACGAACAGGCTATAATAAAACCCATGCACAGCCAGCCAGGCCGTAATGAGGCAGCATATCAGTAATGCGACAGTGAGCCAAAGTGGCGTTCTTACCCAAGTTTGTCTTTTCATAATCTGAACTTTTCAATCCTTCTATAAAGTGAAGTTCTTGTGATTCCCAGCATTTCTGCCGCCAATGTAATATTACCACCACACATTCTCATTACCTCATTGATTGCATCCTTTTCCATTCGTTCCAGATTATACTTATCTTTCTCAGAAACAGTATTGGAAGATCGGGGGCTGCGTAACATGAAATCATCCGGAGTCAGCATGGTTCCGGTGGAGAGGATGACGGCACGTTCGATGGCATGTTCCAGTTCGCGCACATTGCCCGGCCAGCGGTAAAGTTGCAGCATCTTTCGTGCTTCTCTGGAAATTCCCCGAAGTTCTTTCTTATACTTCTTCCGATAGCGTTGCAGGAAGAAATCAGCCAAAAGGAACAAGTCATTTCCGCGTTCCCGCAGAGGCGGAATACGGATTTCAATCGTATTGATGCGATACAATAAATCCTGACGGAATTGTCCGTTGTCGATAGCGGTATATAAGTCCGTATTCGTGGCGCAAATCAACCTTACATCTACAGGATATGAAGTTGTAGAGCCGAGCCGTGAACTCTTTCTCTGTTCAATGACTGAAAGCAACTTCGCTTGGAGTGGAAGACTCAGGTTACCGATTTCATTCAAGAACAACGTTCCGCCTGAAGCCACTTCCACACGTCCCGGCTTATTCTTGCGGGCGTCGGTAAATGCACCCTTTTCATATCCGAACAATTCGCTTTCGAACAATGTGTCCGGAATACTTCCTAAATCGATAGGTACGTATATCTCATTCTTGCGGGGGGACTGTTCGTACACGTAGCGGGCAATCAAGTCTTTTCCCGTTCCGTTTTCTCCCAGGAGCAAAAGGTTCGCATCTGTTTCGGAGAACTTTCTTATCGTTTGAAAAATAGTTTGCATGGCGGCAGATTCACCGATGACGCGCGTTGGCTCAGGGGGAAGAGTCAAAGCTTCTGTTTGTTTTTTCAAAGTCTCCTTCTGTTGTTTCAGGGTTTCTACTTCCGTCCGGCTGAAACTGAGTTGCAGTGCAGAGGAGACGGTGGCTATCAGTTTCTCGTTTTGCCAGGGCTTGGGAATAAAATCTGTGGCACCTTGTTTTATAGCTTGTACAGCCTTCTCTGTATCTGCATAGGCTGTGATAAAGATAACGACTGCTTTTGCATCCAGCTTTAGTATCTCTTCCAACCAATGAAATCCTTCTTTGCCACTGACAGCATCCTGACGGAAATTCATGTCGAGCAAGATAACATCGAAACGGGTTCGTGAAATGATAGGTAACAGTTCTCTTGGGTCATTTAGAGTGGTTATGCTTTCTGCAATAGGGCGCAGCAGCATTTTCAGGGTGAAGAGGATGTCTTCATTATCATCTACGATTAAGATTTTACCTCGTTTCATCATAATTCGAAAGGATTGGTTTGACTTGTTGGTGAAGATTGGTACGCGTACCCATTGCAAAGATATAGAAAGTTTTCGAGATAGTAGTGTACGAAAGCGTGCATTCGGTGTACGATATCGTGCAATTTTGCGTAGAAAGTATTTAGATAAATCTTTGTATATTAACTATCTAACCATTTGGTATGGTTGTTGCCATCTATATTTAAAGTAAACGAATACGAAAAACATATGCTACACAAAAAACTGATTTATATTGTATTAATTGTTTCTTTTATAGCTTGTAGCTCTAAGAATCCGGGTATGAATAAGGATGAAATTATCCGGACTTTGGACGAGCAAGCCATGCAACATGAAACCGCCGTGAAGGCGGCTTCTGCTGCAATGCCGGAAGTTACGGAAGATTATACACCTCCTGCCGGAATAAAATATCGGGCTAAAATAGAAACTGCCGGAGTGAAAACCCTTAATGTACAGGCTGCGTTGAAGAATGTACGTTCTATGAAAGTTAGTGAGCTCGGTACACTTCATATCCACCGTACAGGAGCATTGGTACCAATGGGCGGTAGTTTGATATCAGTGGACGAGGGTTACTTATTGAATAGTTATCAAGGAATTTACTTGTTGGATAAGGACTTTAAGCTTATCAAGCAGTTGTTCAAAAATGATGTTGAATTTCAACGCAATGGGAAAAGATTCTTTTTTCAATTGAACGCCCTGTTGCAGAGTGTCTATTATAATGCAACTCACAAGCAAGTTCAGGGGGCGTATACAGCATATAAGCATGAGAGGAATAGTTCCCGGACTTTTCTGGCCTTTCTTCCCTGGGATGTTTTAACAGCTGCCACAGAGCCTTTGATAGAGAAAGATATAACAAACAGTGTCCCTCTACAGGGGAATCTGGGCCATAGGGTTTTGTTTAAGTTTACGACGGAGGGTTTCATGCGTGGCATACCTTACTCCAGTCGTTTTTACACCAATGAACTAAAAGGAGATACCTTGTGCTATTTTGATCCTACCCATTTGCCTGACTATGCCCCTTCGGGAAGATCCGGTTCGGTACGGAGCGGAGAACCATGGAATATTTATGATTATCAAGGCAAAACGCGGATACGCCTGGCTTATGATAATACGCTTTACCAATTGGAAAACGCTTCCACGCTGAAGGCTATTTATCGATTGGATTTTGGCTCTTTGCAGCGTGCCGTTGGACAGAAGGTTATAGGTGGCAGTAATGTGGATGATTTTTATTTTGTAGATCAGTGGTTGGAGACGGATCGCTACCTGTTTATCAGGCTTACGAAAGGATACGATTCGCCTAACGCACGAAAAGCGAAATCGGTTTCTCTTTATTCGTTGATATATGATAAAACATCCGGAAACTTCTTTTCCCTGCCTCATGAAGCTGATAAGGTAGAACTCGATTTTCCGTGTTTCCCAGCCGATGGCGAGCAGAATGTGTCGTTCTATCCCAAAGGAGCAGTAGGAAATATACTTTTCACCTGTCTCGATGCAATGAATATGAAAGACAAATATCCGGATGCTCTGAAAGGGCAGGACGTGCCGGATGATGAATTAATAGTGTTAACCATAGAATAATTAAAATAGGAGAATAACAGATGATAAAGCATTATGTGAAAGTTGCGCTTCGGCTTATAAAGCGGAGTTTTTTGTTTTCTTCCATCAATATGCTGGGTTTTGTATTCGGCATGGCGGCGGCGTTCCTCATCTACCTTTGGGTAGTAGACGAACTGACGTATGATGACTGCTTTCCCGAGGTGAATCGCGTTTACCGGACTATCGAGGTGAAACGGGAGCCGAGTGGGGAAATAAAGGAGTCTCCTTCGACGATACGTTCGCTTACTAAAGTCTTTCGTGAAGACTTTCCACAAGTAGAGGAAGCTACAGCTATTAAGTATGGAGAGTTGCATACATTTGAGACGGAAAGTCATAAAAAAATCAGCGGACATGGGCTATATGTTGATTCTGCATTCTTTCGAATATTTCCTTTTCCGGTGTTGGAAGGAAATCCGGAGTATATAAGTAATAATCCTGATAATGTCGTTTTGTCGGAATTGACGGCACAGAAAATGTTTGGTAAGAAACCGGCAGTAGGACAGAAATTAACTTATAGCGGATATGGAAGAGAAAGAATCTATAATGTAGTTGCAGTGGTGAAGATACCTTCAAAGAGCCATATTCAGTTTGATATTGTTTATCCGATGGAGGCTTATGGCATGGGGATGATGGGCCATAATTGGGATCATTTTCGTGAGAGTATCCATGTATATGTAAAGATGAAGGCTGGTGACGAAGGAAAAATGTATCAGCAGGAATTGAAAAGCATGAGTCGGGCGCTTAGTAAGTTTGGGGAAAAGCGAACTTTGTTGCGTTTTCAATCAGTCAAAGATATTCATCTGCATACTACTTTTCCCGATCCTCACGTAAAGAATCATGGTAACATGGCCACTATTTATCTGTTTACAGCTCTGGCTATATTAGTTATCTTTATGGGAGCCTTCAACTTTACAACACTTTCTACGGCACGGGCTTCCATGCGTTATAAAGAAATAGGGGTACGCAAAATAACAGGCGCCAAGCGAAAGACTCTGATCTCACAGTTTCTTTCGGAAAGTCTGGTACAGGCATTTATATCTCTGATATTGGCTTTAGCTTTGACAGAATTGATGTTGCCGTTATTCAATAAGTTCATGGATACGGAAATCTCACTGCGGCTGAGTTGGGCTGTCTTCTTTTATATATTGTTCGGTATAGTGGGAATAGGCTGTCTGGCAGGAAGTTATCCGGCTTTTTATCTTTCTTCCATCAATCCATTACTTGCTTTTAAAGGTGGACAGAAAACAGGAAAGAAAGGAGGACTTATCAAAGGATTGGTGTGCATACAGTTTTTTATAGCTCTTACGCTGATGTTGCTGACTGCTATCGTCTTTAAACAGCTCCACTATATGCAAAACAAAGATTTGGGACTTGACAAGGAAAATGTGGTATCCGTCTATACCAGTTTGTGGTATAATGTGGCTGGATTCAAGCAAGAATTATTGAGAAATCCAAATGTGAAAAGTATATCTATGGGAGCACCTATCGAGAGCCTTGGAGAAGGTGAAGCCCATGGAGACGGTAGCCTATTCCGTTGGACAAATATAGACGGGCAGGAAGATTCACTAAAAATGGTAATAGTATTTGCCGATGGGGATTTTAGTAAGACATTTGGTTTGGAGTTGATAAAAGGAAAATTGCTGGAATCTGATTTTGGAAAATACTGGGGAGACAGGAATCCCGGTATTGTAATTAATGAGGCTGCCTGGAAGGGTATGAAGGTAGCTGATCCTATCGGTATGGAGTTACAAATGAATACCTGGGGCAAGATGCATATTGTAGGAGTGGTGAAAGATTTCAATTTCCAGTCTCTGCGCGAAAAGATAAAGCCTGCTATTCTTTATTATTCTCCAGAAGCATTATCGTATATGCATATAAAGATAGCTCCCGAACATCGGCAGGAGACTCTGAAATTCATTCAGAGAAAATACGAAGAGATGGCCGTACAGGATGATTTGTTCGTAAAGGATTTCAGTTATCAGTTCTTTTCCGATGCATTGAATAAGAACTATACCAAGGAACATCAACAAAGCCGGATGTTACTATTCTTCACTGTATTGGCCATCGTTATAGCTATGCTGGGTGTATTTGGACTGGTTGCCCTCTCCACGGAACAGCGGACAAAAGAAATCGGTGTGCGTAAAGTGAACGGTGCCCATTCCAACCGGATTGTAAAGATGTTCTGTATGGAATATCTGAAATGGGTGGGAATTGCTTTTGTTGTGGCATCTCCCATTGGATATTACCTTATGTACCGTTGGCTGAGCGAATTTGCTTATCAGACTGCCATAAGTTGGTGGTTGTTCATATTGGCAGGAGCAGTCATTACAGGAGTTACTTTGCTTACGGTCATTGGGCAAACCTGGCGGAAGGCTTCGCAAAATCCGGTAGTGTCCTTGAGATATGAATAAATAAATGTTTAAGATAATAACAATACAATATACGATTATGATTAAGATAATTAACCTCACCAAAATATTCCGTACGGAAAGCGTACAGACCACTGCATTGAATGAAGTAAGTTTAGAAATCAGTCAGGGAGAGTTTGTTGCCATTATGGGACCTTCCGGTTGCGGTAAATCTACTTTGCTGAATATGATAGGTTTGCTTGATAACCCCACTTCCGGCGAGCTTTGGTTTATGGATCAGGAAGTTTCCCGCTATTCTGAAAACGACCGTACAGACCTGCGTAACGGAAATCTTGGTTTTGTATTTCAGAGTTTCAACCTGATAGACGAACTTACAGTCTTTGAAAACGTGGAACTTCCTTTGCTCTATGCCGGAGTTTCTACCCGTGAACGTGTGAAGCGTGTCAATGAGGCTTTGGAGCGCATGCAGATAGCTCACCGCACCGAGCATTACCCGCAACAACTTTCCGGTGGACAGCAGCAACGTGTGGCTATAGCGCGTGCCATTGTTACCAACCCCCGCATTATCCTTGCCGATGAACCTACGGGAAATCTGGATTCTACGAATGGTAATGAAGTGATGAATCTCCTGAAAGAGCTGAATCATGATGGAGCTACTGTTGTTATGGTAACGCACTCCGAAGAGAACGCCCGTGAAGCAGAAAGAATCATACGGATGATGGACGGATATATATTGACTGAAAGTAAAAATACTCGGTAATAGATGCTTAATATTAAAGAAAACAGGTAATTACGAAATAATCGTAATTTTATTTGCTGATCTCGGAGAAATCATATAGTTTTGTGCGTAGATATATAATTTTATAACTAAACAGCACGTATATGAAAAAAGAGATTGTAACGCTGTTCTTAATGACAAGTGTTTGGGCGGCACAAGCTCAAGGGACTTTTACAATAGAAGGGCAAGTAAAGAATGTAGAAGACGGAGCTTTAATCACTTTGTTTCGTTTAGATGGAAATGTGGGTAGCAGTATCGGTGTTGATACGATTCGTAACGGACATTTTCGTTTTCAGGCAGAAACATTGGGGAACGAAACAGAAATAGTGGATATGATGGGAAGAAGTGACAAGTTTCCTTCCATGAGTTTAAGGCTTTGGGTGCGTCCGGGAGATAATATACAGATAAGCGGTGAAAACACACTGATACGAACTTGGGATGTGAAAAGCACTGTTCCGGAACAAGTGGCTAATCAGGCTTTTATAAACGACTCACGCGAATTGTGGAATGAATATCAGCGCAATTCTTTGTTGCAGCGTGCATATCGCCGGAAGTATGCAGGAAGTGCGGTGGACGAAGAAAGACAGGCGATACGTGCACAAGCTGATAGTTTACGGAAGCTGGAAGATGAAATTACGATCCGTATTGATGCCAACACTATAAAACGTATGAAGCAGATTCCTGTTGACGATATTTGGCTGGAGCAACTGGAGAAGTTGGCAATGTCAGCAAAGTATACTGAAAATTATCTTTATAAAGAAGAAGTAATTGCTCTTTATGAAGGGCTGACCGATGAAGAAAAACAGACCGATTTGGCAATGAATACATATACATATCTCTTTCCTCCCCAAGTAGTGGAAGTGGGTGATGAAATGGCAGATGCTGATTTGTACGACTTGGAGGGAAATGTACACCGCCTGGCTGATTTTAAAGGTAAATATATCATGTTGGATTTCTGGAGTCGTGGTTGCGGTCCGTGCCTTATGGCTCTACCCGAAATGAAGGAAGTGGCTGAGATGTACAAAGATCGCCTGACAATAGTAAGTCTGAGCATCGATACCAAGAAAGGTTGGGAAACTGCCTCTAAAACGCATGAAATGACTTGGCAGAATCTGAATGAATTGAAAGGAAGTAATGGATTATTTGCCAAATATGGAGTACGTGGAATTCCAAATTATGTCCTTATTTCACCTGAAGGACGCATTGTAGAAAAATGGTTCGGATATAGTGCACACAGCTTGAAACGAAAACTTCGCCGCCTACTGAATGTAGACGAATATGTGATGAGTTTAGGGGAAGAGAATGGACATAAAGTGGTGAATTTCCCGACGGTGAAGAAAAGCAATAACGATATTCCTGAAATCCGCCAGGTAGTATTGACGGATACTGCTACGGTCTTGCGGATTCGTGCCTATTATATACCCAAATATTGGATACAAATTATGAAGAATATCCAGTTAGTAGCGGACAATGGAACTGTATGTCCGGTTCTTCGTTCGGAAGGTATTCCTTTAGGGGAGAAATTCTATATGCCGGAAAGTGGAGAGGCCGATTATACTCTTTATTTCGCTCCACTGCCTGCCGGAACACGTTCTTTCGATATGGTTGAGCCGGAAGGTTCAAACCCGGATCGTGTAGAAGGTATCGCTTTGACACTTGAATAAGATAACAGAGGCTTTCTTTCCCTAAAATCTTGCTATCTGCACTCTTTTTCGTACTTTTGTAGCTTTCAAAAAGAAAGTTTTATTTAAAGAAGTTCTCTGTATGAAATCAGACATTGAAATAGCCCGCAGCATAGAGCTGAAGAAGATTAAGCAGGTAGCCGAGAATGTAGGTATTCCACGTGAAGAAGTAGAAAACTACGGACGGTATATTGCTAAGATCCCTACACATCTGATTGATGAAGAAAAAGTGAAGAAAAGTAACCTGATTTTGGTAACTGCCATTACTGCTACCAAAGCAGGTATTGGTAAGACTACGGTTTCCATCGGTCTGGCATTGGGGTTGAATAAGATCGGCAAGAAAGCCATCGTTGCTTTGCGTGAACCTTCGTTAGGACCTTGTTTCGGCATGAAGGGTGGAGCGGCAGGTGGCGGTTATGCCCAAGTGCTTCCTATGGAAAAGATAAATCTGCACTTTACAGGAGATTTTCATGCCATCACTTCGGCGCACAATATGATATCCGCATTGCTCGACAATTATCTTTATCAGCATCAGGCGGACGGATTTGGGCTGAAAGAAATCATCTGGCAGCGCGTGCTCGATGTGAACGACCGCTCTTTGCGTAGCATTGTCACCGGTTTAGGCCCCAGTACGAACGGTATTACCGAAGAATCCGGCTTCGATATTACCCCTGCATCCGAAATTATGGCTATTCTCTGTCTGTCTCTTATACACATCTGACGCTGCCGACGACTAGTCGAGTGTAGATC
>ENA-UAKW01001195-UAKW01001195.1-human-gut-metagenome-genome-assembly--contig:-NODE-1195-length-9919-cov-3.590430_pt1 | contig 9919 bp, 10 predicted proteins | sample MGYA00243691_ERZ654450 | MGnify/ENA primary metagenome ERZ654450 (study PRJEB26926, sample SAMN06164673) | human gut metagenome | biome: ENVO:00009003; feature: ENVO:2100002; material: ENVO:00002003... | reverse complement strand
CTACACTCGACTAGTCGTCGGCAGCGTCAGATGTGTATAAGAGACAGGTGATAGAGATTGTCTTCCGTGCCATGCTTCCAGTCAAAGCCCATCCAACGGACGCTTTCCTTGATCGCGTCAACGTACTCCTGGTCTTCCTTAACCGGGTTGGTGTCGTCAAAGCGCATGTGGCAGACGCCCTTGTAATCGGCCGCCAGTCCGAAATTCAAGCAAATGCTCTTGGCGTGACCGATATGCAGATAGCCGTTGGGTTCGGGCGGAAAACGCGTGCGAATACGCGCCCAATCGGGCTCACCCTTTTGCAGTTGTTCGGAATAGGGAGCCGGATGACCGCACCAGTAGCGCGGCAGGTTGTTGCCCTGCTCTAGATCGTTTTCAATGATCTGGCGGATGAAGTTGGTCGGACGCGTGGCGCCCGCTTCGATGTCGGCAGTTTCTTTATCAGTCATCTCAAAGAGTCCAAGCCTTGCGCGCCCAAGGAGTTGGGCCTATCTGACAAGCGCAGGCGTAAAAAAAGAATTTTAGCGTCAAAAGGGCAAGTAACCGTTGACCCAGGCGACGTACAGGGCCGTGCCCGCAAAGATCGAAACCAGAGGATTTTTCAGGAACCACTGCAGCACAAAGGCAAAAGCGATGCTCACCACTTCGGGAGTGGGAGCAGCATCACGCGCCACGGCCGCGTCGGTTGCGGCGTGCACGGTCAAAAGCACCATAATGGCAAGAGGCAAAAAGTCGCCCAGATCTCTTACCCAGCGCTGTTTTTGCAGCCATTTGCTTGCGGCAAAGGGAAGCGCGCGTTCGGCAAAGGTCACCGCTGCCATAGCGATGAACACAAGCATCAAGTATCCGAAATCCATCCCTTAGGCCTCCTTGTTCAAAACGCAGTTGCCCGCATCGCGCTTGCGGCGGGAAGCTCCCCATGCAAGTCCCGCAACCGCACACAAAGCGATCGAAACGGCAAGAGCGTTTTCGGGCATCAGCAGTCGAGCAGCGGCGTATCCGAAAAGCGCCACCCAAAGCGATAGCGCCGTCTTGCGATTGCGCCACTGTTCAGCCGTCAGCATGGCAAAAAGACTCGTGAGCACAAAGTCAAGACCGGTGAGCCCGATCGTCACGCTTGAGCCCGCCAGCGCACCGACAAATCCGCCGAGAATCCACCACAGGTGATTGAAAAAACACACGAAAAGCATGCGCGCCAAAGGCGTACCGACAGGCATGATCGAGAGCAGTGAGTACGTCTCGTCGGTGAGTGTATAGGCGATGTACCAACGCGCCCAGCCCTTGGAAGGGACCTTCTGCAGCAGCGACACGCCGTAGAAGATGTGTCGCAGGTTGATCACAAGCGTTGCGAAGGCGATCGCCGGCACCGAAGCGCCGGCCGCGACCATCGGCACCATCATGTACTGCGAGGCGCCGCCGTAGACAATGATCGAACATACCGGCGCCATCCAAGCAGCGGCACCTGCCTGAGCAAACAAGAAACCAAAGACAAAGCCCAGCGGCAGATACCCCATCATCACAGGAATGGAGTCGCGAAAAGCCGTCAGCACCGAGTCTCGAAGTTCGGAGTCGAAATGCATTTTCCTCAAAAAACAAACGGACAGGCCTGACGCAAATCAGCCTGCCGTCGCGTATCGATCAGATAAAGAATTGGTTACTGCGGAGCAATCCAATGACCGGATTTGCCTCCGGATTTCTCGAGCAACTTGACGCCGCCGATTTCCATGAAGCGATCAACGGCCTTACACATGTCGTAAATCGTGAGAAGCCCAACCTGCACGGCGGTGAGAGCTTCCATTTCCACACCCGTCTGCCCTCGCGTTTCGCAGGTTGCGACGCATCGCACGGTGCTCTTTGCCTCGTCAAACTCGAAATCAACGGCCACGCGCGTGAGCGCAATCGGATGACACAACGGGATCAGGTCCGACGTCTTTTTGCTCGCCATAATGGCCGCCACGCGGGCAATGCCGATCACATCGCCCTTTTTGGCCGTTCCTTGAGAGATCATGGCAAAGGTTTCGGGCTTCATACGGATGTAGCCTTGCGCACGCGCCACGCGATGCGTCTGATCCTTGGCGCCGACGTCAACCATATGCGCGTTGCCGGCTTGGTCAAAATGAGTGAGTTCTGTCATCTTTCGTAGCAATAGATTGCGTTTTGAGTCGTCCGAAGAAACCACGCCTCGGCCGCAGGCCGCTATGATACACAACCGAAGTTCTCGGCTTCGATTCAATCGACATCCTGCCGACGGCTTGCCGCCGTCCGACTTATAGGTTTTCAATTCCGTGCGCTTTCTCAAAACGCTTACCGTTCTTGCCGTCAGTTGTTCGCTTGCCCTTCCGCCGGCAGGCGCATACGCGCAGCTTGCGGGCGGCGTGGGCGAATTTAACCTTCCGAGTCTGGGCAATGTAGCCGGCGCCGACCTCACCGTGCTCGAAGAGCGCAATCTCGGCGAACAGCTCATGCGCCGCGTGCGCGCGGACAGGTCCTATATGCCGGACCCCGAGATCACCGACTTCATCAATCGGTTGGGTTATCGGCTTGTGGCGGCCGCCAACCCCTCGCCCTACGATTTCTTTTTCTTTCCGATCCGTGACAAATCGTTAAACGCCTTCGCACTGCCGGGCGGGTTTATTGCCGTGCATACGGGCCTGATCGTCGCCGCGCAGACCGAAAGCGAACTTGCGGGCGTCATCGGTCACGAAATCGGCCACGTCACGCAGCGACACATCGCCCGAATGATCGAGTCGAGCAAAGGATCGCTTGCGATGACCATCGGCTCGATTCTGCTCGCGCTGCTTGCGGCACGTGCCGGCGGCAGCTCGGGCGGCGATGCCGCCATGGGCGTGATGTTGGGCACCCAAGCGGCAATGCTGAGCAAACAGCTCGGCTACTCGCGCGATGCCGAACGCGAAGCCGACCGCTTCGGGCTTTCAACGCTACAAAACGCCGGATTCGATCCTCTCGGCATGGAAGCGTTCTTCGAGCGGCTGCAGCAGAACAACCGCTGGTACGAAACGACAAGCACCGCGTACATCTCCACCCACCCGATGACGACCGAGCGTATGAGCGACATGCAAAACCGCACCCGCAACATGACCCCGGTCACACATCGCGACAGCATGGACTTCTTCCTTGTGAAGGCGCGCGCACGCGTGCTGCAGGAAACAACGTACGACGGCTGGCTTAAAGTCTCGAAGAGCTTTGAAAACGAACTCAAGCGCCATCCCACGGGCTACAGTCTTGTGGCAACGCAATACGGCCTGTCGGTTGCCTACGCGAAGATGAACCAGAAGGACAAAGCGCTTGCCGCCATCCGCGCCGCCAAAGCCGCGAGCAAAGAAAAAAGCGTCATTCTGGATAAACACCTGTCGGAACTCACCTATCAGGTCGCTAAAACGCAGGCTCAAAAAGACCAGGCACTTGCCGTTGCCAAGAGAACGTGCGAGCAGTATCCCTACTCGGGACTGGCCGCATCCAACTACGTCGAACTGCTCTTTCAAAGCGGCAAGCATCAGGAGCTCGTCGACTACCTGCGCAAGCAGTCGGCCCTTTCGCGCACCAACCCCGACTATCACATGTACCTCGCGCGCAGCTACGAAGCTCTCGGCAAAAAGTCGATGGCCTTTGCCGCCACAGGTGATATGTACGCGCTTTTGGACAACCCGCGCGCCGCGGTCTATCAGTTTGAGCTCGCACAGAAAGCCAACGACGGCGACTTCTACATCATGAGCGAAATTGACGCCAAACTGCGTGAACTTCGCCAGAAAGTGCTCGACCAGAAAAAGGATTGATTATCCGCTACGAACCGGCGAAGTCGTCTTTTTTCCTTATTCAAAACAGCGGGATCGTGTGCGAAAATACGCCCAACGATTCGCCTGCGTGCAAGACGGGGTTTTTGCGCGCCGGTTTTTTGCGCGCGTCAAGCTGACGCCGCCCTATGCTCAACGAATATTTGACAGACTTAAACGACAACTATGGCTATTGAAGATTATCTGAACGTTGCCGAACCCACCGACCAGGTCATTGAAACCGACGCCGTGATCGTCGGTGCCGGCCCCGTGGGTCTTTTTCAGGTTTTCGAGCTCGGCCTTCTCGAAATAAAGGCTCACGTCGTCGACTCGCTGAAAAACGTCGGCGGCCAGTGCATGGAACTGTATCCCACCAAGCCGATCTATGACATCCCGGCCGTGCCCGTGTATTCCTCCTACGAACTCACGGAAAACCTTCTCAAGCAAATTCACCCCTTCAACCCCACCTTCCACCTCGGTGAGGAAGTCAGCGTGGTGAAAAAGCGCGAAGACGGCCTTTTTGACGTTGAAACCGACAAGGGCACCAAGTTCCTCTGCAAGGTCGTAATCATCGCCGCCGGTGTGGGCTCCTTCCAGGCCCGCCCGCTGCGCGTGCCCGGCATCGAAAAGTTCGAAGGCACCCAGCTGCACTACCGCGTGCGTGACCCCGAACTCTTCGCCGGCAAAAACGTCGTGATCTGCGGTGGCGGCGACTCGGCTCTCGACTGGACGCTCAACCTCGTGGGCAAGGCCGAAAGTGTCGTGCTGCTGCACCGCCGCGACGGCTTCCGCGCTGCTGCCTCGTCCGTGGCCCGTATGCGCGAGCTGTGCGAAAACTGGGAAATGCAGTTCGAAGTCGGTCAGGTGACGGGCTTTGAAGAAAAAGACGGCCAGATGACCGAAATCCGCGTCACCGGCGGCGACGGCGTTGTGCGCCGCATGCCTCTGGACCACCTGCTCGTGTTCTTCGGCCTTCAGCCCAAGATCGGTCCGATCGCCGAATGGGGTCTGGAACTTGACCGCAAGCAGATCGTTGTGGACACGGAAAAGTTCGAAAGCTCCATTCCGGGCATCTTCGCCGTGGGTGACATCAACACCTATCCGGGCAAGAAGAAGCTCATCCTGTCTGGCTTCCATGAATGCGCACTGGCTGCCTTCGGCGCGTCCAAGTACGTCTTCCCGGAAAAGAAGGTGTTCCTGCAGTACACCACGACGAGTCCGAAGCTGCACAAGGTGCTCGGCGTTGAAACGCCCACCTTCGACGACTGATTCATTTGACATTACTTCGACAGAATCCGACGCCGGCCGCGGTCAACCGACTTAGGCCGGTTTTTTCTGTCCGGCGCAGTGTTGTCCAAATAGAATTTAAAAAATGAAGTCAAATTCTGTACGTTTGCGGTAGGGAAATAACGGACAGAAAAATGGCGGTTTTCTTTGTAGATTTTGAGTTTCCACACTAAAAATCAAAAAACCGCCATGGGCACTTATTTTAGCGAAACTGCCAACCAAAATGCTCCGATCAGCTTCTTTGCGCAGCTGTTGAAATATCTCCCCCAAGCCTGGATCTTTGACGAAGATAAACGATTAAGCCCTAGAAGTAATGCTCGTCAATTTACTTTTTGGGATCAACTGGTTTCCTTACTGTTTTGCCATTTGGCTGGCTGTGACTCGTTAAGAGAGATTGAAGACGGTCTCATTTCTGCCGTCGGCAAACTTCAACATGCATCCGCTAAGGCCATGGGACGAACCACCTTGGCCTACGCCAACGAGCATCGTTCCTATGAGATAGCTAAGAGTCTTTATTTTCGTTTATTGCAAACTTACGCCAGTGGGATGAGGGTACAAAAAATGGACCTGATAGATCGGCCCTGTTAGGGCACAATTTTGTCTATCAGGAGACTAAACCCCATGGCTTTTACTCGTCGTATTTTCACCAAAGAATTTCGTCTTAACGCAGCAAAACTTGTCGTCGACGAGCATCGTCCGGCTGTTGATGTGGCTCGTGAACTCGACATCAATCCCAAATCCTTGTATAGCTGGGTGCGCCAGTATCGCAGCGGATTGCTTCAAGCATCACTTGACGGCGAAGATTCCGTTAGTGCCGAGCAGGCAGAGATTGCGCGTTTGCGCTCCGAATTGCAGAAGTCCCGCGCCGAGGTATTGCTGCTAAAAAAATTCGCGGCGTACCTCTCGAAAAACGGCCTTCAATGAGGTACGCCTTTATTCAAGCTTCCCTTGAGGATTCGGAACTCAAAGATATCCCGATAGCCAAGCGTTGCGAGGTACTTGAGGTCAGTGTCAGCGGCTATCACGCATGGGTTAAGCGCCAGCGCATGCCTGTGAAGTGCAAGAAGGTCATTTCCGATGAAACTGTGCCCAGACAAGCCAAAATCATCCGCAACGAGATGAAATACACCCCCGGGTACCGTCAAATGCACGCGCTCATGCGTCAAAGAGGCGTTTGCATCGGAGTCAAGCGGCTCAGAGGCGTTTTGCGTGTCAACGGCATCATCGGGTACCGTCATTTCAAACGTACTGTCAAAACGACCGACAGCAATCACAACATGTTTGTCTATCCCAACCTCTTAGGGCGCGATTTTGCTCCCGGAACACTCAACAGAGCATGGGTGAGCGACATCACGTACTTGCCCACGACCCAAGGATGGGGATTCTTGGCTACCATTTTGGATCTTGGGAGCCGCCGCATTCTGGGCTGGGCCATGGATACTTCGATGACGACCGATTTGGTCCTTAGGGCTCTCAATATGGCTGTACGTACGCGCGGTAGCAACGCTGTTGCGGGAACGATCATGCACTCGGATCGAGGCACGCAGTATTGTTCTGCTGCTTTCCAGAACCGACTTATGCAACTGGCATGAGGTGCTCCATGAGCGATGTGGGGCAATGCTGGGATAATGCGCCCGGTGAGTCAATCTGGAGCTCCCTCAAGCGTGAAACACTCATTGGTCGCAAACGCTTCGACAGCTATGAGCAGGCTGTTGTTACGGTTACTCGTTGGATAGAAACCTACAATACGATTCGTCCTCATTCGACCATCGGTATGCTGGCGCCTGTCAACTATGAAAAGCAGTTACTCGGGGTTTCCTGAGGGACTGCCTATAATGCTTGAACCTTCAGGTCCAAATTTCGCGCCCCACCCCATTGTCGACTGCCGTTCGATCTGAAGTCGCCTGTCGTTCGGCTGGAATCGACTGGCGCCGCGGATTTGATCCAATTGATCGTTCCATCTCTGTCGACTCCCGTACCATTTTCAGTTCCCTAATTCATGTGAGAGACTTAAACTTTTTGGTATAGTTTGAGTTGCCTTTAACCTTAAAATTTTTTCAAATAATCAATTGGATAACACCATTGCTGACATAGGAAACAATGATGGAGATTCTTCTGGATCCTTCAATATGGATCGGTCTATTCACACTCGTTATTCTTGAAATCGTTCTCGGCATTGACAATTTAGTGTTTATCGCCATTTTGGCCGATAAACTCCCGCCAAAACAAAGAGATAAAGCGCGGGTGGTGGGGCTGTCGCTTGCATTGATAACACGACTTTTGTTGTTGATGCTCATCTCCTGGTTGGTCACTTTAACTCAGCCCTTATTTTCAATCGGGATATTCACTTTCTCGGGGCGTGATTTGATTCTGCTTTTCGGCGGTATTTTCCTGTTGTATAAAGCCGTCATGGAGTTGCACGAAAAATTGGAAGGCGCTCCGCACATAAAGGAGGAGACGCCCGCGAGCGCTAAATTCGGCCTTGTGGTGGCGCAGATTGTTGTGCTTGACGCGGTTTTCTCTTTAGATTCAGTCATCACGGCCGTTGGTATGGTCGATGAGTTATTCGTCATGATGGCGGCGGTTATCATTGCCATCGGTGTGATGCTGCTAGCTTCCAAGCCCTTGATGGAATTTGTCAATAAGCATCCCACCGTTGTGATTTTGTGCTTGAGTTTCCTTTTAATGATCGGTGTGAGTTTGATCGCCGATGGTTTGGGTTTCCACATTCCGAAGGGATACATCTACTCCGGTATCGGTTTTGCCATTTTGATTGAAGCGTTTAATCAATGCGCCAAACGCAACCAAATGCGTCATGCTTCAAGGCTCTCTTTAAGAAGAAGAGCCGCGGGCGCCATCTTCCGGCTTATGGGTAGCCAGACAGATGTGGCCGCCACGCTGGAATTGGAGCCGCAGTTGAGCGCCGCCTTTATTCCGGAAGAGCGCTATATGATGAGCGGCGCGTTGTCTTTGGCTCAGCGCAAAGTTAAAACCATCATGGTTGCCCGAGATGAAATTTCCTGGATCAATATTCAAGACTCTTCGGAAAAAATAAAGGAGCAAATTCTTCAGGTTCCGCATAATTTATTGCCTTTATGCGATGGTTCTTTGGACCGAGTGTTATCGGTTGTCAGAGGTAAAACGATTATCAACGCAATTTCAGAAATTCATTCAAAAGCATTTTTGGATAATTTGCCTAAAGTGCATTGGGTCGATGAAAATCAAACGGTGATCGAATGCATGAAAATTTTAAGACAAGCCAGAGGCAGTCTTGTTTTAGTGAAAAATCAAAAGGGTGAGCTCTCGGGACTAGTAACGCCTTTGGATTTATTGGAGGCGATCGCGGGGGAATTCCCTGACTCGGATGAGGCGTTTGAAATGGTTAAGCATTCGGCATCGTCTTGGATGGCCGATGGCGATGTCAGTATTTTTCAGGTGCGTCAGGAATTGGGGCTGGAAACGGTCGAGGATAGTCAAATTCAAGATGAAATGCTGGGCGTTTTCTTAGCCAACAAACTTTCTAAGCCTCTGAAAGAAGGAATGACTTATGAGACGACCAGAGCCCGTTTTGTCATCACTAAGTTAGATAACGGTGAAATTGCTCAGGTCATGGTGCAAAAGCTCTAATTAACTTCTGTACTGTCCAAAATAATTTGAATTTTTAAATTGTCATCAATCATTTCAGCATTTAGCTGTCCAAAAGGTTCAATTGTTCATTTCAACCCCCTCAGTTCAAAATAAACTGGCCTGAGGGGGACTTTCTTGCATTTTTATTGGGACAATATCCGGTTCGTTAAGCCAATCATTGAGGTCTTTGTAGGTCATTAGATTCAGTCTTATGTAGCTCCTCAGACGACTAAAGGACCAAGGGTATTTAGAGCGTCTTTTGAGCACCTCCAACAGCAATGTCACCACCAAAGCTGTCCAAATCTGCACCATCACTGCATTGAGCGTCGTTCCGACAAAAGTTTTAATTTTCAGGTTCTGTTTGAGCTTCTTGAAAAATAACTCAATTTGCCATCTGTCCTTATAAACAGCGGCTATTTCTTCGGCACTGAGTTTGAAATCATTGGTCAGATACTCAAACCATCTTCCGCTTTCCTTGTCTTTCCACTGAACCAGTCGATATTTTGGTATGACTTTTAAACGCCCCTTTTCATAAGCGGTTTCATCAGATTGAAGTGTGATTTCATAGCATCCCCAGTTTTCATCCTTATCAACAAGAATCTTCTTGACTCGTTTGAGTTTTATGTTTTCTTTAATTCGGGTGACAAAGGTGATGTGGCGTTTACTTAACTGCCTGTACCATCGAAAGTCATAATACCCACGATCAATGGCCAAAATACAGTTTTGAGGGATGTCCACCAGAGTTCGAGCCGCTTTGATATCTGAAACAGCCGCTTCTGAGACGGCAATAAACTCTGGCATCAACGTATCGTTATCCAACAGTGTGTGGAGTTTGATTCCGCCTTTGGTTGTTCTAAACCGAGCCCAATCAAACAGTTTTAAACAAAGTCCTATCGTCGTGGAATCAAGACTGAAGATCTTTTTATCCGTGCAGATCGGTTTGGCTCTAGCCCCGGTTAACTCGCTTCTGAAGTACTCCAGCAAACCGTAATAGAAGTCTTCGTAAACGTGGTAATCCCGATGTTGATTGACGTAAGAAAGACTTGAACGTCCGATAGCATTAGCACCAAGGTGGTTGAGTTTTCCTATGCTGGAATACAACCCATCGGCTATTTCTCTGAGTGACTCTGCTCCGCTGAGCTGACAAAACATCATTGCAATGAGCCTGTCTCTTATACACATCTCCGAGCCCACGAGACACTGAGCGATCTCGT
>ENA-UAKW01001179-UAKW01001179.1-human-gut-metagenome-genome-assembly--contig:-NODE-1179-length-10025-cov-3.817854_pt1 | contig 10025 bp, 10 predicted proteins | sample MGYA00243691_ERZ654450 | MGnify/ENA primary metagenome ERZ654450 (study PRJEB26926, sample SAMN06164673) | human gut metagenome | biome: ENVO:00009003; feature: ENVO:2100002; material: ENVO:00002003... | reverse complement strand
GATCTACACTCGACTAGTCGTCGGCAGCGTCAGATGTGTATAAGAGACAGTCATAGACCTTGCCATACAACTTCTTCTCACCATACGCGCCGTACAAACGATGCACAGTCAGATCGGCATCCGACAACAAAGGAAACGTCAAATGATCGCGCTCGCGGAACCGGACGAGCTTGTCCATCGGATCCTTTGATATGCCGAGCACAGTGAATCCGCGGGAGCGCAGGCGCGCGAGGTTGTCCCGGAAGTCACAGGCCTCAGTAGTGCATCCAGGAGTCATCGCGGCAGGGTAGAAGTACAAGACGATATTCTGACCGCGCAATGCGGAGAGCGTAATGCTATCGCCGTTGTCGCTGGGAAGTGTGAAGTTCGGGGCCGTTAATCCCGCTTCGAGTCGTGCGGATGCGGGGGAGTCCTGCGCTGTTGGGGTCGCTGGCGAATTGATGTCGGACATGATTGCTCCTTACCGTTCTTCGGACTTCGTGCCGATACAAAGCGCGAACAGGCGTCATCATACCCGCCTTACGTGCGCGCGGCTTGCTTGACTCGTTGCGCGACGATCTATTTTTCTCGTTCCAAAGCAAGCGCGGTATCGAATATTTCGATGTGAGCGGAACGGTTTTGTTTGTGCATGGGCTATTATTGGGATGACAAGTTTTGTGCCATTCCCCAAACCGGCTTGCCGTCGGTCGGGGCGGCGGAAGGCTTGCGAGAGGTTACTGCCGGATACCTCCGCCACGTCGGAGACGTGGAAACCGTAAGGGAGGCGTAGCATACCACCCGTGCGAAACCGTTGGAAAGCGGAAGGGTGAGCGAAACGTCCCGCGAGAGCGTGGCGAACCTCCCAAGCAGTGGGCGTCAGACCCGTCAAGGGAACAGATCCGAAAAGATCTGTTCCCTTCTTTTTATTCGGAGGGCAATGATGGCTGACCACAGCAAAGAGAAGGCGGAGTGGCTTCGGAAAGTAAGGGACGAAATCCGTCCCGCATATGCCCGGTTGCTTTCCTCGGGACGGTTGATTCTTCAATGTGATGACGGTAGCGAAGTTGCCATCAGGTTTACTAAAGGCGTTTTGCCCATCTATGTGGGTTTGAATACTACATGGACTTCCATAAGGGACGTCGTGCCCGGCAGTCGGATTTCTATGACGACATCATACGAAGGAATTTTACGGCGAAGCGCGTGGACTACACCCATAGACATAGCGACAGGAACACGTCATACGAAAAGCGGCGGAGTCATGCAAAATCAAAACTGGATATAGCAGGTGAGGCCTTCAACCATGTGGCGAGTGCTGCCTATGTGGTGGAATCTGCGAAAAGTGGCTTGATTTTATTTGCTGGTGATGAGCGGTGGCGTTGGGCTTGTCGGAACAGGTGAACAAGAAAGATGAGCGGACGGGTGATTACATTCCTGCATCTCTTGTGAATGAGAGTGTTCTTTCCGAGAGCATCCACAGGCGGGGTACGCGTGTGAGAAGCGTCGTATCAGCAAGATGGGAGTGATTCCGGAAACCGTTTGCTTGGTCTGTAGTCGTAGGCTTCGGCAACATAGCAGTGATTGTTGTTGCAGGATAAGAACAGGATGATGTTCCGGTTGCGGATGACAGCTCGTATCATTCTTCGGGTTTTCTCGATGTGTAGGTTTTGTGATTGCGGCCAAGTGGGCGTTCTCTTGGCCGCAATCATGGTTGGAAAGAGGTTGAGCGATGACTTGTGGCATAGCTGAGATGCCTCCGTACAAGTCCGCGAATCTGCCATGCATAAGCGAGATGAGGACAATGCACATCGAGGTGATGATGTTTTGTCTTTGCCGACGTGCTGGGCATCCCTGTCGAAAACGTCGCAGTAAACGAGTTCGGCGGCCTTGGCGGCGCGATGTGCTCCGCCGTGGGAACCGGCTTGTACAAGGATTCCCAAGAAGCGTTCGTGATTGCTGTAGCGAGGATGGATTCGGGCCACACGAATCACTCCATCACCATCGATCACGAAAGTCGAACGAATCACACCCTCATAGACCTTGCCGTATAATTTCTTCTCACCATACGCACCATACAAACGATGCACAGTCAGATCGGCATCCGACAACAACGGAAACGTCAAATGCTGTCGGGCTACTGGCGAATTGATGCCGACGTGATTGCTTCTTACGGTTCTTCGGACTTCGTGCCGATATAAAGCGCGAATAGGCGCCTGTTGAGGTCGGTCGGAGGGCTGTGAGCCACGGCCGGCCTCAACGTGCTAGATGGTTGTTAGAGGTTAGAAGACGCTGTAGCCGCCATCTACGCGAATATCAGTGCCAGTAACGTACGAGGAGGCGTCGCTGGCGAGGAAGAGTACCGTGCTGGCAATCTCGTCATTCGTGCCGAAACGGTGCATTGGCACGACTTCGAGCATAGCGTCGTGGCCAGGCATGTCGATACGGCCATTGAAAATTCCAGACCACACGTATCCGGGGGAGATGGTGTTGGAACGGATGCCGTCCTTGGCGAGCGCTGCGGCAAGGTAACGTGAGTGTTCCATGATGGCCGCTTTGGTGGCGCCATACGCGTTCACCGGCGTCGGACTTCCCATCATGTAGTTCGCGTTGTGTCCGGACAGGGAGGCTGTGAAGATCAGTGAGCCGCCATGACCGTGTTCGCGCATGATTTCATGCGCGATGCGGCCGGTACGGTAGGTGCCGTTGAGGTTGATGTTGATGGTGCGTGTCCATACTTCTTCGGTGGCGTCTTGATCGTCGCCCGGTACGTTGACTCCGGCGTTGAGGAATGCGAAGTCGACGGTGCCCAGCTGTTCCACCAATTGCGTTTTGAGTTCCGCGACTTGTACCGTATCGGTGACGTCGCAGGTGAGCGCGATGACGTTGGTGCCGAAACGTTCGCTCATGTCTTTCGCCAGTTCGGTGAGCTTGTCTTCTTGGCTGGGCAGGTCGACTAGTGCGACGTCTGCTCCGGCTTGGGCGAGTGCGGCTGCGGCGTTGCGTCCTAGACCGCCTGCGGCTCCGGTGACGAAGCCTTTGCGGCCGCGCATTGAGAATTTGTCGAGTATCGAGTAGTTTGAATCCTTCCATTTGTCGAGGGGATAACGTTCGTCGAAGATTTGTTCGACGGTTTTCTCTGGAATCTGCGATGATTCAACTGCCATGTTTCGCTCCTTTGCGTTATGATGACCGCTTTTAGATGCGTTCGCGCATCATGTTTTGCGCATCTATGGACCATGTTTGCGGTTGCCTATGCTCGTGCCTGCGGTCGTTCGGCGTCCGTGCCGAACTAATCCGAGTGTAGCAAATAAAACGATGGCGGTGCTGTCAGTATTTGTCAGGTAAAGCGTAGTGAGGAAACCGTAAGGTCAATATAAGAAGATAGTTGATGATTGAAAGGGGAGTGATGACGGAGTTGAAAATGTTTTCCAAGCCTGTGGTGTTCACGGATTTCGATGGGGTGCTCAACGCCTTTCCGGATGACAAGCTTTTGCGCAGGAGTGGCGTGAACAAAGTTATGACCTGGGCGAAGCCCGACAGTCCCTACGCGAAAATGTACAATCCTGAAAAAGCGTTCCACTTGGACGGCAACGAAAAAGCCCACACGCCCGTAGGCTCATGGCGCATCCACTGGTCCAGCGAACTGTCCGACGCCATGTACGCGTTGGCAGTTGACGGCATTGTGGAATTGTGGTGGCTGTCCACCTGGCAGCCATACTGCAGTCAGATTCTCGACCCGATGCTCGGCTGGGATCCCATGCTGGTCGATGTCATCACTTGGTACGATCCTGTCACCAAATGGGGACGTGAGACAGGCAAATGGCAGACCATCCAACGACGCGTACGCATCGAATGCGAAGAGAATGAACCCGCGCCGATCGTATGGATCGACGATGATGAATGCTTCGAACAGCGCGCGCAGCTCTTGGAGGAACTCCAGCCGAAAGCGCCGGTGCTTATGGTCCGTCCGGACTATCGTATCGGCATCAGCCGTCGCCAATGGAAACTGATCGATACGTTCGTGCACCATCCCGAACAGTTCGACACGGTCACGTTCGACATGGAACCAACCTGCAGGATATACGACATCCACCACGGTTTCTAGCCTAAATGAATTACCATGGGAGGATAGTCGAGCGGAATGAAGGAAGGATGGGGTTATGGCGGAACGTATCGTGGAGCGTCTTATCCGAGAGCGTGATACTCGATATGGTGACGGCATTTACACGACTACACAAATCCAGTTCGCATGGAATTCCAATCATATGGAAGGTTCCACCCTTACTGCCAAACAGACCGCGCAGCTATTTGCCACCGGTACCTATACCACGGATGGCAGCGAACAGGTCAATCCTGACGATGCGTTGGAAACCCGTAATCATTTCGCTGCGTTCCGTTGGATTCTCGACCATGCTGATGAGCCGGTGGACCGGGATATGGTCTGTCACCTGCATGCCATTCTCAAGCAGGGCACCAGACAGGTCTCCGACTCGCTTTTCAACGTGGGCGGCTACAAGACTCGGCCGAACTTTATTGGCAATCCTGTCACTCCGACAAGGACTGCGCTGCCGCAGGATGTTCCCGAATTTATGGACAGGCTGTTTGATATGTGCACGAAACTTGAGGATGAACCGTATCAGATCGCCCGTGTCCATTGGACGTTTGAGAAGATTCACCCATTTTCGGACGGCAACGGTCGAATCGGACGGCTTATCATGTTCAAGGAGCTTTTGCGTATCGATGCGTTGCCTGTCCTTGTCCATGACGCGTATCGTGCGGAGTACGTCAATGGCATCAGCAAGTTTCCGGACGAGCCAGGATGGCTGGTTGATACGCTTCTATTCGAACGGGACCTTTACCGGTCGCATGTTCTGAAAACGGATGCCGAGGCATTGCGTTACACGTACCATGACCAATGGAATATGGCTGAGCATCGGGTGGAACGAGATGAGGATCTGGAATTCGCCAAGCTCATCGACACGAAGGCCCAGCCGTTGTTCGATGAGGAGTATCAGCAGCGCGAACGGCTCCTATGGGGCGAATAGCGGTCCGACTGTGTTGTTGTGGTGGTTCCTCCTTCCAAACGTGACATGAACCGAATGTGCATTGAGATGTGCAATTTGTGCACATTGCGGTCGCCGGCCGTTCACCTTGGTGTAAAAAGGAATCAGCCTTCGGACTTTAGCATGAGATGCAATGGCGCGTATTGAATGCGCGCATACGAGGAAGTGAGAGCTGCATACATGCGTGTATTCGACTTCGATGGAACCATCTATGACGGAGAAAGCCTGTTCGACCTGTACCTGTTTTCGGCCAAATACAATCCGAAGGTATTGCGGTACATCGCCCCGGTACTGCGCTATGCCATCAAATACAAGCTCGGACGAGCCACGTTCGATCAAATGGAATACGGTGTGGGCAAGCTATGCCACGGATATTTAAGCGAACTGGCCGAATCATTGGAATTCGAAGAATTGGTCAACGCCTTCTGGGATCAGAACATGAAGCGCATCAAACCCTGGTATGAGCCACGCGAAGACGATGTGATCCTCACCGCCTCGTTCGACATCACCGTGGGCGAGGCCTGCCGCAGGCTTGGCGTGCAACATTTGGTCTCGTCCACCATCGACGGCAACACGTTGAACGTAAACTACCTCAACTTCAACACCAACAAGCCCAAACGATTCCGCGAACTCTACGGAGACAACGTTCGAGTGGACGAATTCTACACAGACAGCCGATTCGACCAGCCCATGATCGACATGGCCCGACGTGCCTACATGGTCAAAGGCAACAAAATCCACCAAGTCAAATAGCCGGAAAGGCTGGAACGGAATACGGCGGCAAGGGCCGATCTTGACATCTCCCCTTCGGCATGGACGCCTTGCACGAGCCAGGATGGGCGTCGGTCGGTCATATTGCCGTATATGGAAAATACGACCGACCGCAAAAACAGTTAGAACGACACGCGCTTGGAATGGTTTACGGCAGAAACCTCGCACACGATGCCAACAACTACCTCGAAACACGCTTCACACACAACAAATAAATCAACCAAGCAACAGGCATCGCCAACATAAACACCGGATAAAACCACACAGCAGACAAACGCCCATACACCAAACCACCCACAAACGGACCAACCGACATACCCAAATCAATACCCGCATAATACGTACTATTCGCAATACCACTGCGCTCGCGGCCTGCGATTACCACGGCCTGCGCCTGCGTGACTGAACTCATCAGACCGTAGCCGACAGCGGTGAAAATCGCAGCCAACAACAGCATCCAATCATTGAACAGGAACGTCATGCATGCGAGCATCGCCAGCATGCCCAACGAGCAGACCGTCAGCCAGAAACGGAAGCCCTTGCTGTCGAACAGGTCGCGCAAGCCCAGTCGCAACACCAATAACGCGACCGCGTAAAACATGAAAAACAGGTCGGACGATACCGGCAGATGACGAGACTGAACATAATTCACGATGAAGGACTGATTTGCGAAATACGCTATCGCAAACATCATGAACGTCAGCGACAACGGCACCACACGCGGTTCAGAATCGAACGGATCGAAAAACGATGCTTTTTGGTTGCGCTAGCAGAACCGTCAATGTCTACGGCAGTGGAGGGATTCTCCGTTATGGAAGTCTGCTTTTTGCGTACCGGTTGTCCGCCATTCTTCACCATCAGTGTGGCGATCAGCATGATCACCGCCAGCACCAGCGAACTCAAAAACGTCAGACGATAACCGATGTATTTTTGCGCGCGAATACCCAATGCCGGTCCGACCGCCATAGCCAGCGCGTTCATCGTGCCATACAATCCCATGCCGGCACCCATATGCCGGATCGGCAGCAAAAGCGACATCCACGTGGCTAGGCAGACCGAGCAGCATGCGAAACCAACGCCGTTGATCACGCGAGCCATGATGAGCATGATGGGGGAGTTTGCGAAATAGTACAGCAGTCCGGCGGCGAAATAGAGCACCGTGCCAACCGCCACAAGCGTGCGCTTGCTGGTTTTGTCGGAAAGATTGCCTGCGATAGGGCGGCAGAACAGTGAGATGAAACTCATCGAACCGGCCACCGCACCCATCAGCATGCCGTCCGCGCCCAACGATTCCGCATATCCGGCAACGATCGGATTGGCAAGCATATTGCTCGACATGAAACAGAACGTCGCAAGCATGACCAACGCCATATCACGGGTGATGAGACGATCATGCTTACGCCGGGGCTGTTCGGGCTGGTTCGATTGTTGTGCCGGTTGCTTCTGTCGTACCGATTCAGATGCGGGTATCGTTGGTGCTGTCATGCTCGTTCGCCTCCGAGCATGCAACTGTAGCAGCCTTGACGAAAAACGGCCGTCCACATATTGCGGACGGCCGATGGAGATGGCTTTAACGATGTGAAAGTATGCTTCGCTTACAGAGTTTTTACAGAGCTTTGGCGGCCTGCTCGACAAAACCTTCCATACCGTCGATGTCAACGACATGGTCGAAACGCACGTCGGCGGTCTCAAGACCGCGCAGCGCGGCCGGAGCGGTGGTGCCGGTGGCCTTGGCAAGCACGTCCATGCATTCGAAATCGGTGCCGGACGCGTCAAGACCCAGAGATTCGTTGACTACGCGCGGGAACTTGTACGGGCTGGCGGTGGACAGCAGCACGCGCGGCGTGAGCGGATCGCGCGGCATCTGCTGCATGACGTAGTAGCCGCATGCGGTGTGCGGGTCGATCACGTAATGGTTCTTGTTCCAGCAGTCCGCGATCATCTCGCGCACCTGGTTCTCATCGGCCCAACCGGTGCCGAAGATGGAACGAATCTTCTTCATCATCGGCTTGGGAACCTCGTAGGCGCCCCACTGGTTCAGATCGTTCATCAGCATGGAGATCAGGCGTGTGTCCTTGTCGGACATGTAATACAGCATGCGCTCTAGGTTCGATGAGATGAGGATATCCATCGACGGGGAAATGGTCTGGAAGAACGGACGCTGACGGTTGTACGTGCCGGAAGTCAGGAAGTCGAACAGCACGTTGTTCTTGTCGGACGCCACCACAAGATGCTTGACCGGCAGGCCCAGCAGTTTCGCATAGTAGCCGGCGAGGATATCGCCGAAATTACCCGTCGGCACAACGAACTCGACCTCGTCGCCCACATTGATGACCTGGCGTTCCAGCAGCTGCGCGTACGCGGAGAAGTAATAGACGACCTGCGGCACCAGACGGCCCACATTGATGGAATTCGCGGAGGAAAGCACCACATGCGAATCATCGGCGAGACGTTCGGCAAGCTCCTTGTCGCCGAAAATGCGCTTGACGGCGGACTGCGCGTCATCGAAATTGCCCTTGACCGCGCACACGTTCACATTGGAGCCGGACTGCGTGGTCATCTGCAGCTCCTGCACCTGGCTGACCTTGCCTTCCGGATAGAACACGGTGATGCCGGTGCCCGCGGCGTCCGCGAAACCAGCCAACGCGGCCTTGCCGGTATCGCCGGAAGTGGCGGTGACGATCATGATCTTCTCATCCGCATCGCCATCCGCCGGAGTGGTACGCGCCATGAAACGCGGCAGAATCTGCAGCGCCACATCCTTGAACGCGGAAGTCGGACCGTTGAACAGTTCCATCACATAGTCATCGCCGAGCGGCTTGACCGGAGTGATCTTCTCGTCGGACCACTGCGGGCCGTACGCCTCGTCGATGCACTCCTTGAGCTCGGCCTCGGTGTAGTCCGGCAGCAGCACGGACAGCACATCGAACGCGATCTGCTGGTAGGACTTGCCGGCCAAGGAAGCGATATCCACATGGGTCTCACCCAAGGAGTCGGTCACGAACAGGCCGCCATCATCGGCGATGCCCTTGCGGATGGCCTGCTTGGAGGTAAGCGAATCGGTGGTGCTGCGTGTGCTGTGGAACGTGGTCACTTGATTTCCTTAGCAATAGAACGGACAGATTACGTCAAACGTGCTTCTCAGTGTACCGGCACAGGTGGGAAGAATGTCGCCTCGCGTCCGTGGAATGGGACGCCGACCCCATACGATTGCCGACGGAAGGTCCTGCTTTTCCACGTGGCACCGCGATCGTGCCGTCCATGTCTTCGCGCGCAGGCGGTGCCATATTTCCCACATGTTTCGAAACCCGGTTTTCCTCCGATTGTTTTCACACGTACACTGCTCTGTAACCCGCGGTACAGCGGATGATCATTCCGAAGTCAAGGAGGGCTTCATGACTGCATCACCTCTTGCGCAAACACCGAACGACATGTTCAACGCGCCCATCGCCGAAGCGGATCCGGAAATCGCCGAAATGTACCGCGAATTCGTGGTGACCGAGGCCAAGCGCCGCCACAAGCGCATCGCCGAAAACGGGGGAGACCCGGGCGTACTCGACGTTTTCGCCTGAGCCGTCCGTTTTCCGCGCGCCCCGCGCGAACGTCCATTGCCGACGGGCATGCCGGGCACTACATTAAATGCCTTGGAAAGTTGTTTCGATTGCGATTGAGAGGTCCGGCATGCGCCACGCCACCGCGAACCGTCCATCCGGTGCCCGACGCCCGCTTGCCGCGGCGATCGCGGTCGCCGTCATCACCGCCGCTCCCGTCGCGGCAGTCGGCGTGAACGACGCGATATCGGCCTTGCAACAGAATGGGCAGTACGTGGCCGATGCATCGCATGATGACGTGATGAGCGCCTACACCTCCATCGACAAACCAGGCCGCCTTTTCCTGACCAACAGCGGATCCTCCACGTCGAAACGCGTTCCCAAAGGCGTTGTCGCATTGCCGTGGAAAATATCCGCCTCCTTCACCCTCAACGGGCCCGACGTAAGCGTTTCCGACGTTTCCGGCGCTTCCGGCATGATCGGCATACGCATCGCCCTGCATGCCACGAAACCCGACGTGACCGCCAATCTGACGCCAATCGTCGCCTTCACCATTCCCGGACGCGTCGGCAGTGACGTGACCGCCGATGACGGCGTGCTCGTCTCATCCGACAACCTGTCTCTTATACACATCTCCGAGCCCACGAGACACTGAGCGATCTCG
>ENA-UAKW01001176-UAKW01001176.1-human-gut-metagenome-genome-assembly--contig:-NODE-1176-length-10042-cov-5.847602_pt1 | contig 10042 bp, 14 predicted proteins | sample MGYA00243691_ERZ654450 | MGnify/ENA primary metagenome ERZ654450 (study PRJEB26926, sample SAMN06164673) | human gut metagenome | biome: ENVO:00009003; feature: ENVO:2100002; material: ENVO:00002003... | reverse complement strand
ACGAGATCGCTCAGTGTCTCGTGGGCTCGGAGATGTGTATAAGAGACAGAATCTCTTCTCCGCAGGAGCACCATGCTGAACGTTGTCCTTGTTGCGCCGGAGATCCCGCAGAACACCGGCAATATTTCCCGCACCTGTGCCGCGACCGGCTCTGTGCTGCATCTCATCCGGCCGCTGGGCTTCGATATCTCCGAGCGGGCCGTGCGCCGCGCCGGGCTGGATTACTGGCATCTGGTCGATGTGCGCGTATACGACGATCTCGAGGACTTCTATGCGAAAAACACCGTTGTCCAGCAGCGGCTGTTCTCCACGAAGGCGCCGCGCTCCTACTGCGATGTCTCCTATGACGACGGGTGCTACCTGTTCTTCGGCCGGGAGACGAAGGGCCTGCCGGAGCCGTTCCTCGAGGCCCATTATGATGACTGCGTCCGCATCCCCATCCGGGAGGAGGCGCGCAGCCTGAATCTCAGCAATTCCGTTGCCATCGGCGTGTTTGAAGCGCTGCGGCAATTGAATTTCCCGCACCTGCGGGACTATGGAAAGATGAAAGTGTGAATTCTGCGTATCGCAAGTCTATCAGGAGGTCAATTATGAACTACAACAAGAAATCCGTTGAAGACATCGATGTCAAGGGCAAGCGCGTGCTTTGCCGCTGTGACTTCAACGTCCCCACCAAGGAAGGCAAGATCACGAGCGACAAGCGCATCGTCGCTGCCATGCCGACCATTGAGTACCTTGTCAACCACGGCGCCCGCGTCATCCTTTGCTCCCATATGGGCAAGCCGAAGGGCGAGTGGAAGCCCGAGCTGTCCCTGCAGGTCGTTGCGGACCGCCTGAGCGAGCTGCTCGGCAAGCCCGTCGTGATGGCCAAGGACGTCGTCGGTGAGGATGCCAAGGCCAAGGCCGCTGCCCTGAAGGACGGCGATGTGATGCTGCTGGAGAACGTCCGCTTCATGAAGGGCGAGACGAAGAACGATCCCGAGCTGTCCAAGGAGCTGGCTTCTCTGGCGGAGATCTTTGTGAACGATGCATTCGGCACGGCGCACCGCGCCCATTCCTCCACGGCCGGCGTAGCGGACTATCTGCCCGCTGTCTGCGGCTTCCTCGTGGAGAAGGAAGTGTCCATCATGGGCAAGGCTCTGGCCGATCCGACCCGCCCGTTCGTCGCCATCCTCGGCGGTGCGAAGGTCTCCGATAAGCTGAACGTTATCAATAACCTCCTCGAGAAGGTCGACACCCTCATCATCGGCGGCGGCATGGCCTACACCTTCCTTGCCGCGAAGGGCTACTCCGTCGGCAAGTCCCTGCTCGACAACGAGAAGATCGACTACTGCCGTGACATGATGGCCAAGGCTGAGGCCAAGGGCGTTAAGCTGCTGCTGCCGGTCGACACCGTCGTCGCTGCGGACTTCCCGAACCCGATCGACGCGGACATCGCCGTGAAGACTGTCGCCGCGGACGCCATCCCCGACGACATGGAGGGCCTTGACATTGGCGAAGAGACCCGCAAGCTCTTTGCGGACGCCGTCAAGAGCGCTAAGACCGTCGTCTGGAACGGCCCGATGGGCGTGTTTGAGAATCCGACGCTTGCACAGGGTACCATCGCCGTGGCACAGGCTCTGGCCGATTCCGATGCCGTGACCATCGTCGGCGGCGGCGACTCCGCGGCTGCCTGCGAGCAGCTCGGCTTTGCCGATCAGATCACGCACATCTCCACGGGCGGCGGCGCTTCTCTGGAGTTCCTTGAGGGCCTCGAGCTGCCGGGTATCGCCTGCCTGCAGGATCGCTGAGCGGGAGCGCGGAATGAACAGAAAATATCGCAAAACGCTCATTGCCGGCAACTGGAAAATGAATAAAACGCCGACGCAGACGAAGGCGTTCATGACCGAGCTGAAGGGCCTGCTGCCGAAGGGCCGCTGGTGTGATATCGCGCTGTGCGTCCCGGCTGTGTGCATCCCGGCCGCAGTCCGCGCCATGCGCGAGACACGCGTGGCCATCGGTGCAGAGAACTGCAATGCGCACACCTCCGGTGCCTATACCGGCGAGATCGCCGCGGATATGCTCGTCGATGCAGGGTGCAAATATGTCATCCTCGGTCACTCCGAGCGCCGCGCCATGGGCGAGACGGATGCGGACGTGAATGCAAAGCTTCATACGGCGCTGGATGCGGGCCTGATCCCGATCGTCTGCTGTGGCGAGACGCTTGCACAGCGGGAAGCCGGCGTGACGGAGGAATGGATCACCATGCAGATCAAGCTGGCGCTGGCCGGTGTGCCGGAGGAGAAGATCCGCCGCATCGTCATCGCCTATGAGCCCATCTGGGCCATCGGCACCGGCGAGACCGCAACGCCGGAGCAGGCCGAGGAGGTCTGCCAGCACATCCGCACCATCATCCGCAAGCGCTTCGGCTCGAAGAACGCCCGCGCGATGACCATCCTCTACGGCGGCTCCATGAACGAAAAGAACGCCTTTGAGCTGCTGGCCCAGCCGGATATTGACGGCGGCCTGATCGGCGGCGCATCTCTCGTGCCGGAGAAGTTCGTCCGCATCATCGAGGATGCCAACCAGCCCGTCGGCTGAGAATCGAAATAAATTCTAAGCGGGGTTCGGTCATCCGGACCCCGCGTGATTTTTGAAAGGGAGACAGTATGGAACGCATTCCCATCGTCATCGATACCGACCCCGGAATCGACGACTTTTTCTGCCTTGCGCTGGCCTGCGCCTATTCAGACCGCCTGGACCTGCGCGCCGTGACCACCATGGGCGGCAACAATCACACGGATGTGACGACGCAAAACGCGCTGAACATCCTCTCCCTGTTCCGGACGGATGTCCCGGTGGCACGCGGCGCGGACCGCTATCTCGAGGCGGAGTTCGGCGCGCCTGCGGCGAAGTGCCACGGTTCCAACGGCGTGGGGGACCTCATCCTGCCGCAGTCCGACAGGACGCCGGACGATCTGCCCGCGTGGGACAAGCTCTATGAGATCGCAAAGGCCGCGCAGGGCGAGCTCGTCCTCGTGACGGTCGCGCCGCTGACGAATATCGCGCTGGCCCTGCAGAAGCACCCGGACCTGTCGCACTGGATCAAAAAGATCGTGATGATGGGCGGCAGCATCGGCCGCGGCAACATCACGCCCTATGTCGAGGCGAACGCGGGCCACGACCCGGCCGCCACGAAGCTCGTCTTTGAGAGCGGCATTCCCATCGATATGGTCGGCCTGAGCATCACGCTCGGCTGCCCCATCCGGCCGGATGTGTTCGAGCGCTATATCCCGGCGCAGCGGGGTGGCTTTCGGGAGATCATGGAGGCGCTCATCCGCTTCCGCAGCGGCGAGGCCATGCACGATGCCGTCGCCACCTCCACACTGCTGGACGACCGGCTGATGACGTGGCAGACCGGTGAGATCACCGTGGAGCTGGCTCCGCCGGAGCGCAGCGGCCAGACCGTGCTGCATCCGTCGGAGCATGCCAATATGCGCGCCGCCGTGGCCGTGGATACGGACCGCTATGACGCCATTATCGGCGGTATGCTGCAGCGTCTGGAGAAGAGGCTGCGGAACTGAATACGGCATTTTTTCCGCCGCAGAGTTGCGTTCTCTGCGGCGGCTTTTTTGCGTTTGAAGCTATCTTATAGAAAAAGATACCTTGACAGGCGAAGTATCTTGTGCTATAGTAGACTCACAAAGGCTGCCGGATGCGGCAGCGGGAAGGAGGCTGGAGTTCCTTGTATATTGCGGGAGACCTGATCCGCGGCCATACGGAGACCATTATCCTGGCGCGCCTGATGCAGCGCGACAGCTACGGCTACGAGATCAATAAAACGGTCCGGGAGCTGTCCGGCGGGCGTTATGAGCTGAAGGAGGCTACGCTCTACACTGCGTTCAAGCGGCTGGAGGAGACCGGGCAGATCATGTCCTATTGGGGCAGCGAGGCTACGGGCGCCCGGCGGCGCTATTATCGCATCACCCCGGCCGGGCGCGAGGCCTACCACGAGCAGGTCGGCGTCTGGGAGGCCACAAAAGAGATCATTGATCGGCTGATCGCCATGGAGGAAGAGTCATGAGAGAACAATTAAGGCAGGAGGTGCTGCGCCGCTTTGCGGGCGCACCGGACACGCAGCAGGCGCGCGATCTGCGCGATGAGATCCTGAGCAATACCCTGCAGCGCTACGACGACCTGCTTGCCGAGGGAAGATCGGAGCAGGAAGCCTATGCCAGCGCGCTCGAGAGCATCGGCGATGTGGAGGAGCTGCTTTCCAGCTTGCCGCGCACTGCGCAGGCCGAGCCTGTACGGGAAGCGCAGCCAAAGGCGCCGAAAAAGGAGCCGCGTTCCCGCGGCATGCGCATCGCCTGCGCCATCGTGTGGCCATGCACGGCCCTGCTGGCTGTGGTCATCGGCTGGTATGGCTCGTGGGGCTATGCCTGGGCGGTGTTTCCGCTTGCGGCGGCGTTGCTGCATGTGGCCGAAAGCGTGATCCTGCTGGCGCGCGGCCGCCGCGCGGGCTGGCGGCTCGTGGACGGCCTGCTGCGGCTGTGCATCTGCGTGCTCTATGCCGTCCTGACGGCTGCAACGGGCAAGTGGATCGTGACCTGGCTCGTGTTTCCGATAGGTGCGGCGCTCGGCGGCGTGCTGAGCAGCGTGCGGACTCTGGTGGAGGGTGTATAAGATGAGAGCAAAAGCTATCGTAAAGATCTGTATCTGCGGCACAATTGCGCTGGTGCTGGCCAGCATGCTGGTCAGTCTGCTGGCGCTCCCCAGAGTGCTGGACTGGAAGATTGGGGACCTGTCTTTCCACTGGATCGACGACCACGGCGGCGACGAGGGCTATACCGTCGGTGAGGCCTCCGTTTCGGGCGAGGTGCGTGAGCTGGACGTCAGCTGGCTCTCCGGCAGCGTGACAGTGGAGCTGACGGACGGCGACGCCGTGACGCTCCGCGAAGAGCCGCAGCCCGAGAGCAGCGATGCCCGTATGCGCTGGAAGCTGCAGGACGGGAATTTAACGGTTTATTCGCAGAAAAGCGGCCTGACGATCCCGACGCGAGCCAAGCAGCTGACCATCGGCATCCCGGCCGGCCGGGCCGGGAAGCTGCAGAAGCTCAGCCTCGACCTCAGCGCGGCCTCGGCCTCACTCCCGGCACTGACGCTCCGTGAGCTGGAGCTGGACAGCGTCTCCGGCAGCGTGACCCTGACGGGCGGCAGCTATGAGAACCTGGACTTCGACAGCACGAGCGGCGACCTGACCCTGACGTCCGCCGCAGTCGGCGAGCTTTCGGCCGACACGACATCCGGCTCGCTCACGCTGGGCGGTGCGTTTGAAACGATCGACTTTGACACCACGAGCGGCGCGCTGCACCTGACGACCTCTATCCTGCCGCAGGACATCAGCTGTGACACGGTCAGCGGCGGCGTGACGCTGACGCTCCCGGAAAACGGCGGCTTCTCTGCCACGCTGGACAGCGTGAGCGGCGATCTGACAGTCGACGGCTTTGCGGGCAGCCTGCACAGGGATGAGTTCGTTTACGGGCAGGGCGGCCCGGCCTATGAGTTTGACAGCGTGAGCGGCGACGTCCGCATCTGCTGCGCCTGATCGGAGGGAAGCCCATGAAACGTTGGCTCGCCCTGCTGCTGATCGCTGCCGTACTGCTCGCCTCCGGGTGCACGGCTGCGCGGCAGGACCGGCTGTATCTCTACGGCGAATTCCATGCGAACGACGAGCTGCTGCAGCGGGAGCTTGCGCTCTGGAAGGACTATTATGCGGGCGGCTTGCGCGATCTGTTCGTCGAGCTGCCGTACTTCACGGCGCAGTATCTGAACCGCTGGATGCAGGCGGACGACGATCAGATCCTTCTGGAGGTCTATACCGACTGGAAGGGCAGCGCGTCCTATCATCAGAATGTGTTGGACTTTTACCGCGGTATCAAGGAGGCCTGCCCCGAGACCGTTTTCCACGGGACGGACGTCGGCCACCAGTATAATTCGACCGGCTACCGCTATCTGAAGCTGCTGCGCAGCGAGGGAAAGCGCGATACGGAGGAATACCGCCTTGCCAGTGAGAATATCGATCAGGGGCTGGAATTCTACCGCACGCAGGACGGGGAATTCCGTGAGAACGCCATGACGCAGAATCTGCTGCGGGAATATCGCGCGCTGGGCGGCGGCTCCGTCATGGGGATCTACGGCGCTTACCACACGTCGATGACCAGTGACGACGGCGTGCAGACCATGGCAAGCCGCCTGACGGAGGCGCTCGGCGACAGCGTGATCTTCTACGACCTCCGCGAGGAGTAAAAATGGGGCTGCTGGAGAGGCGCACTCCGAAAGGAAGTGCGCCTCCGTTATATTCGCCTGACGGCGAGCGATATTGTCCTTTGGACAGTGATATTATGCTTCGCATCGTGATATTGCCTGCGGCAGTTTGACCGGCGAATATAATATCACAAAAGCCATGCGGCTTTTATATCACTTTCCGAAAAGGAAAATATCACTCCGGGCAAAGCCCGGAATATCACTTTAGTCCATTGTCCATAGGCACAGCATGAAGCCTCTCCTGACGGCAGCCCCAAAATGAAATCAAATTTTCGCGTGCTCCAATTTCAGGAGCGCGCGCTTTTTTTCCATGCCTCCGGCGTAGCCGGTCAGGCTGCCGTCCGCGCCGATGACCCGGTGGCAGGGGATGAGGATCGAGATCGGATTGTGCCCGACCGCCCCGCCGACAGCCTGCGCGGACAGGTGCGCGAGCCCGCGCTGCGCGGCCAGCTGCTGCGCGATTGCGCCATAGGTCGTCGTTTCGCCATAGGGGATCGTCAGCAGAATGTCCCATACCGCGCGGCGGAACGGCGAACCGCTCGGGTGGAGCGGCGGCAGAGCTGCAGGGCGCTGCCCGGTGAAGTAGCCTTCCAGCCAGCGCCGGGCCTCTGCCAGAATGGGAGTGTCCGCCTCTGCGGCCGAAGCGGGAAGCCCCGCGCCGAAGTATTTTGCGCCCGTGAACCACAGACCGGTCAACCCGATCTCATCCGCTGCGAGCACGATACCGCCCAGCGGGGAGGCGCAGCTTGCGGTAAAGATCATGTTATTTTCCTCCGTTCGCGCTCTTCGGCGCGGGGTCCGTCAGCTCCGGGATCGCGCCGCCGGAGACGGCCCAAAGATACAGGCTCGCCACGCTGCCATAGGGATGGAAGCGGCGGCGGTATTTTTCAAACAGCGCCCGGTCGATGCGGCGATGGCGATAGACCATGCGCAGCCCACGCCGGATCGCAAGGTCGTCATAGCTGAGAATATCCGGCCGCTGCAGGCAGAACAGCAGGATCATCTCCGCCGTCCAGACGCCGATGCCGCGCAGGCTGCTCAGCGCGCGGATAGCCTCCGCATCGTCCATGCTGCGGACGGTCTCCAGATCGAACGAGCCATCCAAAATTCGCCCGGCAAGGTCCGTGAGATATTCCGCCTTGCGGAACGTCATGCCAAGGGCCTGCAGCGCGGGTACACCGGCGGCTAAGATCGTTTCAGCGCTGACAGAGCCGAGCGTGTCCTGCATGCGCTGCCAGATCGTGGCCTGCGCCTTCATGGAGATCTGCTGGCCGATGATGTGGTGCACGACGGCGGAAAACAGATCAGGGTCCACCGTGCGCTCCACCGGCCCGATACGGTCGATGACCGCAGCCAGCCGCTTGTCCTTCCGGCGCAGATACGCCAGCTCGGTCTCGCCGTAGATAAAATACATCAGCCCCACCTCCTGATGGGACTATTATAGCACATACGTTCGAGATAGCAAGAGTGAGCATATAAAAATCAGAGACAGCGCTTTGCGGCTGGATGTGCCCGCTTCGACACTGCAGTTTTATGACAAGGAGGGCCTGCTGCCGTTTGTGGAGCGGTTGCCGGGCGGCATCCGCATGTTTCAGGACACCGATCTGGAGTGGCTGCAGATCATCGGCTGCATGAAAAAGGCCGGAATGTCCATCCGTGACATCCGGCAGTATATCGAGCAGGCCCAGCGGGGAGACGATACCATCGCCCTGCGCCTCGCAATGTTCCGCCGTCAGCGCGAGGTCCTGCTTGGCTGGTTGTCTGCTTTTTGCGTTTATACTGCATCGTATACGACGGAGAGGACATAGTCCTCCGTGACGGTCTGCTCGAGGCGGCGGCCGAACAGCGTTTCGTGCAAGCCGTCCGCTGCTGCGGCGGGCAGCGTGCGGAAATCGACGCCGAGGCCTTCGCCGGTGTATTTGACCCATGCTTCCTTCGCGGTCCAGAGCTGCAGGAAGCGCAGCGAGTCGAACCGGCCGCCCGGCGCGGTGAAAACCAGCTCCTCCGGCGTGCAGATGCGCGCAGCCAGCGCGGCGCGGACGGGCCGCCGCGCCTCAAGATCGATGCCGACAGGGCCGCCGTGCACGGCGCAGCACACGAAGTTCCCGGAGTGGCTGCAGTTGAAGGCCGGGCCGTCTGGCACATAGGGCTTGCCGTTCCTCCCGACCCGGATCACAGGCGTCTGCGTACCTGCCTCGCGGAGCAGCGTGCGCGCCAGATGGTCGGCGCAGATGCTGCGGGCGCGGTCCTCGGGGCGGCGGAACTGCTGCCAGCGGGCGCGGCGCTCCGGCTCTGCCGCGGTCTCCCACCGGGCAAGCTCCGCAGCGGTGACGGTCCGGATGTCAAGAACGGCGCAGCGCATAGCTTGACCACCACGGGCCCGTCAGGCGGACGTAGGCATATTCCAGCGGAACGGTGAGTACAGAGCCGATGAGCCATGCGGCAAACAGCGGCAGGCCGAGCGGGTGCAGGATGCAGCAGAACAGCAGCCGCAGCGACGTGCGTACGGCTGCGCCGAACAGCATGCGTGGCCCACAGGCATAGCGCACGCGGCGGAAGACCAGAAAGCGGTTGAAGCAGTAGCTCAGCGCCGCGCTGCCCGCACCACACAGCGGGATGGAAAACAGGAAGAAGCGCCAGCCGAGCGTCAGCGACAGCAGCAGGATAGCAGCTACATGCAGCAGCCACGCCAGAACGGAGCCGCGCGCCGTATCCAGCATACGGCGATAAATGCACAGCGTATCGCGCAGCGGGTCAAAGTGTGAGCTCTGGTTGCCGTCGAGATAGACCGTCTCGATGGGCAGCTGCGTGATGGGCAGCTCCTGCCGCGCGGCGTAGAGCAGCACGTTCATTTCATAATCATATTTCTCTCCGCCGATCTCCGTGAGCCACGGCAGGCAGTCCGTGGAAAAGCCGCGCAGGCCGGACTGGTTGTCCTCCAGAAAGCAGCCTGCCGCCAGCGAAAAGAAGAAGCGCGACAGGTCGTTGCCCACGCGCGAGCGGAGCGGGACGCTTTTGCCGTGCAGCGTCCGGGTGGTGAGCACGAAGCGGCTGCCGGACAGCAGTGCCTCACGCACGCGCAGGATGTCCGCCACGGTGTGCTGGCCGTCGGCATCTGCGGTGATGAATGCGCGGCAGCCCTGCGGGTCCGTAGCCAGATGGCGCAGAGCGCATTTGAGTGCGTTGCCCTTGCCCCTGTTCTCGGGGCAGGTCAGGACCTCGGCATAGGGCAGCAGCGCGGAAAAAATATCCGCATAGGCAGGGCCGCTGCCGTCGTCCGTGACGATCAGCCGGAAGTTCTCCCGGTGCAGGGCCTGCACCAGCGAGATCAGAACGCTATCCGGCTGATACGCCGGGATCAAAACTGCGATCTCCATTTCTTTCCCCCTCTGTGGTCGGTCTGCGCCGCTTCGTCACGCGTGGAAGCACAGCAGCAGAAGCCCGCCCAGAAATGTCAGGAGATCCAGCAGCCCGAGCGCCCAGTCATAGCCGCCTGGCATCCGGAACAGGTTGACCAGCAGCACGACGGCACTCAGCAGCAGGAAAAACACACCGAAGAACAGCCTGGCAAGAGGATGCCTCTTTTTCTTTTCCATTCGGGTACCTCCATACATTATATCAATTTATTATATTTCCGGGCCCGGCCATTGTCAAGGACGGCGGCGCGGAAACGGGATTTTTCCGTGTAGGACTATAATACATCTTGGACAAGCGAATAAAAAAGTATGAGAAATAG
>ENA-UAKW01001174-UAKW01001174.1-human-gut-metagenome-genome-assembly--contig:-NODE-1174-length-10075-cov-5.095709_pt1 | contig 10075 bp, 5 predicted proteins | sample MGYA00243691_ERZ654450 | MGnify/ENA primary metagenome ERZ654450 (study PRJEB26926, sample SAMN06164673) | human gut metagenome | biome: ENVO:00009003; feature: ENVO:2100002; material: ENVO:00002003... | reverse complement strand
ATGTGGATTCGGAGGAGGCTCTTCTGGAGCTGGACCGGCGGGCCAAGGAGGCGGGATTTCTCTCCGCCCTGATCTGCGACGCCGGCATGACGGAGTTTCACGGTCAGCCCACCTATACCTGCCTGGCTCTGGAACCGCTGCCGCCGGAGGCCGTCGATCCTCTGACGGGCGACCTTCCGCTGTTTTAACCGCCCGGCTTGCAGGACACCCCAGAGCTTTCCTGGGAATGGGAGGGCAGGCCGTCTCGGGCAAGCTGGGGGCGGTTGGAACAGCCCGGGCGGCCCTATTGTGTATAGCAATTTGCCTGAGCGTCGTATAGCTCCCGGTAAGGTCCGTTTTCCTGCATCAAATCCTCGTGACTGCCGTGCTCCGCCAACCTGCCGTGGTCCAGCACCAAGATCTCGTGACAACTTCTGCAGCTGCCCATGCGGTGGGAGATGAAAACACTGCCTTTGTCTTGCACCAAGCGGTCGAACGCGGAAAAGATTTCGTATTCGCTTTCCGGATCCAGGGCGGCTGTGGGCTCGTCCAAAATGATAAACGGCGCATCCCGATACAGCGCCCGGGCGATGGCGATCTTTTGCGCTTCGCCGCCGCTGACATTGCAGCCGTCTTCATCCAAGCGGTACAAATTTGTATGAAGCTGCTGGGGCATTTGCCGGACGCGTTCCCGGAGTCCTGCCTTGGCCAGGCAGTCCCAGATTTGCGGCTCATGCATGGGCTTCCCCGCTGCAATATTTTCTCCCATGGGGAAGGAAAACAAGCTGAAATCTTGAAATACCACCGAAAACAGAGAGAGGTAATCCTCGTAGCAATAATTTCGGATGTCCACGCCGTTGAGGGTAATTTTGCCCTCTGTGGGTTCATACAGCCGGCACAGGAGCTTGACAAAGGTGGTCTTCCCGGCTCCGTTTTTCCCCACGACGGCGGCTTTGGTACGGGACGTGATTCGACAGGAAATATCCTTCAGAGCGTCTACCTCTGTGCCTGGATAACGATAAGAAACGTGGTGAAATTCGATGCAATAGGATTGGCCCGGGGTTTTCGGTACGGGTATGCCTCCGGAAGCCTTCTTACTTTTCACCTGCATAAAATTCTGGAATGTGGTGATGAACTCCGTCTGCAGAGCGATTTTTTGATTGACTGCAACACACGTGCGGAGCGCCTGATGGAACAGTACGATGGTACCGATATATTGGGACAGCTCTCCCACGCTGACGGCTCCGGATAACACCTTGCAGATTACCACAAAGTAAGCCGCCAGTGTGCACAGGCCCTGACTGCTTAAATACAGCGTCTCTTGGTTCTTTGCAGCGTCATCATAGTACCGGTTGTAAAAGCGGATCGAATGCTCCAGCGCCTTGCCGTGCTTTTTTAAAATAAGCTCCAGCATATGGAACAGACGGATTTCCTTTCCCATCTCTCTATTCATAAATACCTTGTCCGAGAAATAATTCAGCGTCCGCTCCACCTTTATTTTCTTTTGATATCCACTGCTGCTGTATCTCTGAAACCGCACTGCGACGGTCTGGCTGAACAGGAAGTTTCCCACAGTTACAAGCGCCAGGATGCCGAGAGAGACCGCCGGAGAAGCGACCCAGGCAAACCAGCCTGTATTTCCCTCCGGAGTGGGCAGCATGCTCAGGTGTAGGACTGCTCCGACGGAAATGGCGATTTGAATCAGGTTTTTGCATAGCTGCTGGTAATAACTGATGAATGCATGATAACCGCCCACGTGATTCATGGTGTAAAAGGCGTCGGAGATTTGATGCAGCAGCCCGGTATCTTCCATCTCTTCGTAGTCCAGCTCCATGGCCTTTTGACTGATGCGCCGCAGCATGTTTCGTTGGGCTCTGTTGGACAGGTAAGCGTGGAGGCCGTTTCCTGCATCCAGCCCCAAGCCGGCTATGCAGATCAGTATGGCAAGAAGCGCAATATTCCGGCCGGCTGCAGGGAAATTTCCCTCTATGACCAGATCGATAATCCGAGCCGAATCATACAGCTCGATATATGGAAATGCAGCTTCCTGAAGGGCCTGCACCACGGAAAGCGCGAGCAGGCCCCGTTCTGTTTGATGGATCTGGATGAGCGCTCGTATGCCGCAGCGGTGATGAGAAATTGGTATGGTTGTGTTACGCATCCCGGCCGCCCTCCTGATAGTAGGATGCTTGGGTTTCATACATTTTGGTATACGCTCCATTTTTGGCAAGCAGCTGTGTATGGGTACCTTCTTCGATGATTTTCCCGTTCTGCAAATGAATGATTCGATCGCAAAACTTGGTGGAGCTGAGCCGGTGGAAGATAAAGATGCTGGTTTTTTCTTTTGTTAACTCGTAATAATTCTGATATATCTGGCTTTCCGCGACGGCGTCCAGGGAAGAAGTCGGCTCGTCTAAGATCAAAATCGGACGGTCTGTGTATAAACAGCGGGCAATCATCAGCTTCTGCAGCTCGCCGCCGGAGAGCAACACACCGTCTTGCTCCAGCTCCTTTGTCATCTGGGTGTGCAGCCCCTTGGGTAAGGATTCGATTTTTTGCGCAAGCCCTACCTGCTTTAAACAAGAGCGCACCCGACGGTCATCGGTTTTCTCCTCCGGCATACAAGACACGTTCTCAGCCAGTGTGGCTGCCAACAGATGGAAATCCTGAAATACGGCCGTACACCACAAATAGATCTCCTCCGGGGAAAGCGTTGCAGTGTCCAACCCATTGATGAGCAATTTGCCGGAGGTTGGCCGGTAAAGCCCACAGATGATTTTGATCAGAGTGGTCTTTCCGGCTCCGTTATTTCCCACAATGGCCAGTTTTTCGCCGGGGTGAATGGTTAAATTAAAATGCTCCAAAAACGGTTCGGTTCCCTCTGGAAACACAAAGGTAACGTCCTCCAGGCGAATTTCAGGCCCGGATTTTTGAGGAGGTTGCGACGAAGGAGACGCTGCTACGCTGCTGGAGCAAGATTCCAGTGCCAGCCGCGTGTTTCGTACATGCACGCTGTTCATTTGTAAATACTGGATATTGTGAAAAATTTCTTCCACCCAATGATTGATTCCCAAAGCCAAGCCGATCGAAAGGACAAAGCGATGGATTTCCAGCCCGTGTTTTACCTGCTCCAGGACAAGCAGGTATACCGTCAGGTATTTCACTGCCGACAGAAAGCGCCCGGTTGCCCGGGTCAAAAAGGAAGCGGTTCGCTCCCGCCGGTACCATTTCAGGCGAGATTTTGTCAGTTCATCCCATTTTTTTAAAAGCCATGGCTTCATGGAATACAGCCGAATGTCCTTGGCATTTTGGATGTGGACAGATTCCCGGCTTAAGTATGCGAGCTTGACATCCAGCGCCTTCCATGTTTCCTCGTGGTTTGTCATCCACCGCTTCTGCAGGCCGCTGAGCAGGAGAGAAATAGAAGACAACCCGGTCTGCAGAAACACAATTCGAAAGTCTATCCCCGCTTCTATGACGCAATACACAAGAAATCCCACAACCCCCAGCAGAAGCATCCGGAAGTCGGAAATCATGTGATGAAAGCCGCTGTGAAACCCGTCGTAAAAGGAATCCCGACCGGCCTCATATTGAACCAGGAATTGAGAACTGTCGATTTTTTCGTAGTCTGCCTGGCAAAAGGCGACATAGTATTCCTGGGCTTTCCGCAGACGGGTATTATTTACAACCCGATCTGTTGTGCGTTCCATGCGCTTTACGGCAATCATGATAAGGTAGAGTGCGACAGTATAAATTGCAAGTTTTCCAAACATATTTGTACGGGAGCTGGTCAGCAGCCCCACTGCATATGCAGGCAGGTAGGTCAGCAGAAACTGGTACAGGATGGTTCCCAATAGGACGATTCCCACTCTGACAGTGTACCAGAGCTTCCGGCCTTTCAATAGATACCTATGGCTGAATATGACTTCTCCGATGGCTCCGCCTTGATATTTCATATCCGATCACTCCGGCCTTAATAGAATACAAATGCGACTACTCAGCAAGCAGTATATTGCAAAATGGACGGCATGTCAAGGACGATCCGGTCCTACATGTATCAAAATGCGATGGCTAAAATGGACTTTTATAAAACCGGAGTTTTTTATATCACAGCTGCCCATGGAGGAGTCCGAAGTCCGGTCTTGACAAGGGAAAGGGAAGCTGATATGATCACAACAACTTGATACACAGGAGGCAGACCCATGCATCGAAAACGTCTTTGGATGTTTCTCCCGGCGGTCCTGGCGCTGCTGCTCACGGCGTGCGCAAGCTCCAAAACACAGGATCTCACCGCCGGAGATGTCAATAACGGCATTCTCAGTGATTTCACGACCACAGACTTAGAGGGGAATTCCATTGACCAAACCATCTTTGCAGATTACCCCCTGACCATGGTCAACGTCTGGGCGACCTTCTGTACGCCATGTTTGAATGAAATGCCGGACCTGGGCGAATTGGCCGCGGAATATGAGAGCCGGGGGGTTCAATTTGTGGGCTTGGTCTCCGATACGGTCGGTGCAGACGGCGCTCTGGACCCGGAGCAGGTCGAGCTGGCCAAGGAGGCCGTGGCGGAAACCGGCGCCTCCTACCGCCATCTTCTCCCCTCGGAGGACCTCAATGGTCTTCTGTCTCAGATCTACGCAGTGCCCACCACCTTTTTTGTGGACAGCCGGGGCAGGCAAGTGGGCAGCACCTATATGCGCGCCATGAGCCGCGAGGAATGGGAGGCCGTCCTGGACGGGATTCTGGCGGAACTGCCTGACGGGGAGGCGGGGTTGGAAGAGAACTGAAGCCTGAAAACCTGGGGACGCTCCGACTTCTCGCACTGTCCCCTCAGATATGTGCAACCCCATACACGGCACTTCTTCCCCGGAGTGCGGCGTATGGGGTTGCAAAACACTTTGAAGAAAAACTCCTGATCACCTATAGAATATCGCTCCGCCGCTTTTTTCGCAAGCCTCCCCGGGGGTTATTTTTTATATTCCGGTTAAACAGGCCCCAAAGGTAGTGCCCGGAAAAGTTCGCAGAATACAGAAATCCCCCGGAAACAGAAAGCTTCCGAGGGTATTTTTGGTGACCCGCTGGAGATTCGAACTCCAGACCCATTGCTTAAAAGGCAATTGCTCTGCCAACTGAGCTAGCGGGTCATGATGCAAAAAATTCGGAGCAAAGTGACTTTGCTCCGACGATGGCTGGGATGGCAGGACTCGAACCTACGAATGCCAGAGTCAAAGTCTGGTGCCTTACCACTTGGCGACATCCCAATGTTGACACCGCCGAGAGAACCGGATGAGGGGGAGAAAGAGAATGGGGTGGATGAAGGGATTCGAACCCTCGATCTTCAGAGCCACAATCTGACGCCTTAACCAGCTAGGCCACATCCACCATATCCATTTTTCCACTCCAACAAGGAAGAGTCCGGTACCTGGTACGCCAGGAGGGACTCGAACCCCCTACCTACTGCTTAGAAGGCAGTTGCTCTATCCAGATGAGCTACTGGCGCATTTGGAGCGAGTGATGGGAATCGAACCCACGCCCACAGCTTGGAAGGCTGTTGTACTAGCCGTTATACTACACCCGCGTGGGCAGGCTTTGCATCAGCCCTAAAATAGTAACATACTCCGACAGGATTGTCAAGTCCTGTTTTTCATTTTTGTAAAAAACAGCCGGGAAGCGGCAACCCGCTCCCCGGCTGTTTGGAATTCACTCAGACGACCTGCAGGGCGTCGTCCCGCACCTCGACGCGGAGCGTCGCGCCGGGCGACACATTGCCCTCGACGATGCGGCGGGCCAGCAGCGTCTCAACTGTGTGCTGCAGATAGCGGCGGAGCGGACGCGCACCGTACTGCGGATCATAGGCTGCGTCGATGATGAACTGCTTGGCCTCCGGCGTCAGCTCGCAGCGCAGCTGCTTGTCAGCCAGACGTGCATTGAGCGCATCCATCTGCAGATCGATGATCTTGACGATATTTTCCTTCGTCAGCGGCTTATAAAAGACGATCTCGTCCAGACGGTTCAGGAACTCGGGGCGGAACGAACGCTTCAGCAGCTGCTCGACCTGCGAACGGGCCTCCTCGGAGATCTCGCCGTTGTCGGTAATGCCGTTCAGCAGATACTCCGAGCCGAGGTTGCTCGTCAGGATCAGGATCGTATTCTTGAAGTCGACGGTGCGGCCCTGCGAATCGGTGATACGGCCGTCGTCAAGCACCTGCAGCAGGATGTTGAAGACGTCGGGATGGGCCTTTTCGACCTCGTCGAACAGCACGACGCTGTACGGCTTGCGGCGCACGGCCTCGGTGAGCTGGCCGCCTTCGTCATAGCCGACGTATCCGGGAGGCGCGCCGATCAGGCGCGTCACGGAGAACTTCTCCATGTATTCGGACATATCGATGCGGACGAGGTTCTTCTCATCGTCAAACAGCGCCTCTGCCAGCGCCTTGGCGAGCTCGGTCTTGCCGACGCCCGTCGGGCCGAGGAACAGGAACGAGCCGAGCGGGCGGTTCGGGTCCTGAATGCCGGCGCGGCTGCGGAGGATGGCCTCCGAGACGGAGCGGACGGCTTCATCCTGCCCCACGACGCGCTTATGCAGCTGCTCGTCCAGATGCAGGAGCTTTTCGCGCTCGCCCTCGACGAGCTTTGCGACCGGGATGCCGGTCCAGCGCTCGACGATCTTTGCGATCTCCTCCTCCGTGACCTTGTCGCGCAGGAGGTTGCTCTGCTTGGCGTTCTGCGCCAGCGCCTCTTCCTGCGCCAGCTGCTTCTTGAGCTCGGGCAGCTCGCCGTACTTCAGACGGGCGGCCGTCTCGAGGTCATAGCTCTGCTCTGCCTGCTCGATCTGCGCACCGAGCTTTTCGATCTGCTCACGCAGCTGCTGGACCTTGCCGATGGCATTCTTCTCGTTTTCCCACTGGGCCTTCATGGCGTTGAACTTATCGCGCTGCTCGGCCAGCTCCCTGCGCAGCTCCGTCAGACGGCCCTGCGAAAGCTCGTCGGTCTCGTTCTTCAGCGCAGCCTCTTCGATCTCCATCTGGATGATCTTGCGGCGGATAACGTCCAGCTCCGTCGGCATGGAATCCATCTCCGTGCGGATCATGGCACAGGCCTCGTCGATAAGGTCAATGGCCTTGTCCGGCAGGAAGCGGTCCGTGATATAGCGGTCGGACAGCGTGGCCGCCGCGATGATGGCAGGGTCCGTGATCTTCACGCCGTGGAAGACCTCGTAGCGCTCCTCCAGGCCACGCAGGATGGCGATGGTGTCCTCGACGGACGGCTCCTTGACGAGCACGGTCTGGAAACGGCGCTCCAGCGCGGGGTCCTTTTCGATATACTTGCGGTATTCATCGAGCGTCGTTGCGCCGATGCAGTGCAGCTCGCCGCGCGCCAGCATCGGCTTGAGCAGGTTGCCCGCGTCCATGCTGCCCTCGGTCTTGCCCGCGCCGACTATGGTGTGCAGCTCGTCTATGAAGAGGATGATGCCGCCCTCGGAGCGGCGGATCTCCTCCAGCACGGCCTTGAGCCTCTCCTCAAACTCGCCGCGGTACTTCGCGCCCGCGATGAGCGCGCCCATGTCGAGGGAGAAGATGGTCTTGTCGCGCAGGCCCTCCGGCACGTCGCCGCGCACTATGCGCTGCGCCAGACCCTCCGCGATGGCGGTCTTGCCGACGCCCGGCTCGCCTATCAGCACGGGGTTGTTCTTCGTCTTGCGCGAGAGGATGCGGATGACGTTGCGTATCTCAGCGTCGCGGCCGATGACGGGGTCGAGCTTCTGCTCGCGGGCGCGCTGGACGAGGTCCGTGCCGTATTTCGTCAGGGCGTCGTAGCTGCCCTCGGGGTTGTCGCTCGTGACGGGGCCGGTCTTGACCTTGGCGAGGGCCGTATTGAAGCCCTCGCGCGTGACGCCGTGGTCGGAGAGTATCTTCCGCACGGCCGGGCCGCCCTCGGAGAACATGCCGAGCATCAGATGCTCGACGGAGATATACTCGTCCCCCAGCTTCTCCGCCGCCTTCTCGGCAAAGCGCAGGAGCTTCGAGGTCTCGGGCGAGGCGTAAGTTTCGCCGCTCCCGCCGGAGACGCGGGGCAGCTTTGCTATCTCGGCGTCCAGCTCGCCCAGCATGGCGTCGCAGTCCGCGCCCATCTTCGTGAGCAGGGAGCCGATGAGGCCCCCGTCCTGGTCGATGAGGGCGTAGAGCAGGTGGGCCGGGGTCAGGTACTGGTTCCCGTTCTCCTGGGCCATGGCCTGAGCGGTGTTTATGGTCTCTATGGTTTTCTGAGTGAATTTTTCGGCGTTCATAAACGTTCACCTTCCTTTAGGTGAGAGTGTGCTCTCAGATGAGTATTTTGCGCCGGCCGAGGTCGGCGTAGTACTCGGCCTCGACCGTGCGCGAGTCGGCACGGCCGCTGAGATAGGCCTTCATGAGCCGGTCGAAGAGCTTGATGTACTCGGAGAGCGCTTCGGCCACGTCCTCCGCCGTGCAGTCCCGCCCGCGCGGGACGGCGATGCTGCGGACGAATTTGCCGTCGTAGAGCGCATAATCCAGGTTCTCCGCCAGCAGCGGGGCCAGGAGCTTGTCTTCGACGTATTTCCAGAGCCGGAAGAAGCCCGTCATCGCCTCGATGAGCGCCGCCGACTGCGTGCGGAAGACTACGCTCAGCTCGCCCAGCGAGCCCTCGCCGGAGCGGAAGAGCTGCACCTCGTACTTCACCGTGGGCCGGTATTTGTACTCCAGGCTGGACTTGAGCGACATCGTCAGCGCGTTCGGCGCGAAGAAGGGCACCAGCTCCCGCGAGGGCGCCAGCATCTGCTCCACGGCCCGGAATATATCGTTTATCCTCCGCTCCGGAGTCGTGACGGAGACGTAATCCGCCAGGATCTGATTTATGAGATTCGAGCGGTTCGTCCCCAGCCTGTGCGCCAGGGCGTCCACCTCGCGCACGACCTCCTCCGAGAGCATGAGGCTGTAAAGTGTCTTTTTCATGCATGCACCGCCTTTCCTTCCTTTACGCCGATATCATACACCCACACATGAAACTTGTCAAGAGTATTATATAAATAATATAGCAAATTATTTATTGGTCGACGCAAGTAATGCGCTGAGGGCAAAAAAATAACGCCCCCTCCGGGGCGCACGAATGGGCATAAAAAAAGCATCTGACCCCTGTTTCCCTTTGAGTCTCCCCCTCAAAACCTCTGACACTTTCAGACCGGTTTTTTGAATTTCAGGGGATTTCCTGCTCTCAGGATCCGCACAGGGGTCAGATGCCGTGGTTCTTGGTATCTAACATCAATTTAACCTCTCTTTCTGCAGATTTCGGAAAAATCCGAGCCTGTGATGTGCCGTAAGCCGCTTTTTCATTTCCTTCCGGTATGCCTCATTTGCCTGCATCAATTTCCGCGTTTTTATATTGTGTGCTGTGTAATGTTGCTTGAATTGATTTCCCGGCTGCTTTTAGCAAAGCTGCGTTGGCATTCTCGGCTTAGCAAAGTGTGGATATAACGATATATATCAAATGTGCGGCCCGGCTCACCGACGCGGTCGGCATTCCGATGGGGTAAGGCGTTGGCCTTTGGCCTTAGCTCTCATCCTTTGGCTATAATATACTACTACTGCGCCGAATTGTCAACTAAAAATATACTTGTTTCACAGTTTTGTCAATTTAACGAAATATAGTCACGGCGTGTTTTTGGGTTTGCAAAGCCGCGCGGGCCATGATATAATGTGAAACTGGGAGCGAAAAAAGGACCCGCCGGGAGGCGGGCCCTTTTTCATTTGCAGAAGCAATTTATATAGTTGTCTATGCAGTGCTCGATGATCTCCACCGCGGCGTCGCGGCCCTGGACCTCGTCCACGACGGTCTCCTTGACCTCCAGGGTCTTGTAGACGGAGAAGAAGTGGCGCATCTCCTCGAAGGTGTGGCTGGGCAGCTGGGCGATGTCGTCGTACATGTTGTAGTTGGGGTCGTCCTTGCAGACGGCGATTATCTTCTCGTCCATCTTGCCGCTGTCCTTCATCGCGATGACGCCTATCGGCCGGCAGCGCACGAGGGTCATGGGCTCTATGGGCTCGGAGCCGAGGACCAGCACGGCCAGCGGGTCCCC
>ENA-UAKW01001153-UAKW01001153.1-human-gut-metagenome-genome-assembly--contig:-NODE-1153-length-10204-cov-4.174303_pt1 | contig 10204 bp, 4 predicted proteins | sample MGYA00243691_ERZ654450 | MGnify/ENA primary metagenome ERZ654450 (study PRJEB26926, sample SAMN06164673) | human gut metagenome | biome: ENVO:00009003; feature: ENVO:2100002; material: ENVO:00002003... | reverse complement strand
GACTAGTCGTCGGCAGCGTCAGATGTGTATAAGAGACAGGTACAGGAAGGCGGCGGCCTGCTCCCGGGTGACCGGACGCTCCGGTCCGAAGGTTGTCTGTGTGACGCCCTTTGCAATGCCGTTGGCCTGGGCCCAGGCGACGGCGGCTTCGTAGTAGGCGCCCTCCCGCAGGTCTGTAAAGGCGGCATCCTGCTCTACCTCCGGCGAGCCTGCCAAACGGTATAGGGTGGTCACCAGCATCCCCCGGGTGAGCGTTCCTTCCGGACGGAACCGTCCGTTGCCCACCCCCTGCATCAGGCCTTTTTCGATCGCGTAGTCGGTGTATGCATGGTACCAGCGGCCGGTATCCAGATCGGAGAAGGCCTTGGAGGGGCAGTTCTCGCTGTTGGCCGGGATGACTCGGGTTTCCGTCGCCTCGCACCGGCTGCAGCTGCGGATTTCCTGCCCGTCCCGGAAGCAATCGGCTGAGCGTACCGTTTCCCAGCTGCCGAAATCGTGACCGAGCGCTTCTACGGTCTCGGTATAGCTGTGACCGCATTTTTGACAGGTGTAGGTCCGGGCGCCCGGCTCGGTACAGGTGGGCTCTCGGCTCTCCGTCAACTGGTAACGGTGCCCGCCGTCCTCGTGGGTCAGGGAAATTTCCTCCGTCTCGCTCAGGGACAGGGCGGTGTTTCTCTGGAGCGTCGTGACTTGCAGGGTGGTATCTACAAATTCTCCCTGGTAGGAAAAGCGGATTGCGGAAAGGGGAGCGTCGGCCGGGATGGCAGCGGCTGAGGCGTAGGCGAATACGATCTGCCCGGCGTCGTCGTCCACGCGGACGGCGGTATGCGCCAGAGCGGTGTCCGTACCGGCGTAGGACAGAATCTGCGGGTCATAGCGGATTTCCAGCAGGCCGTTGGTCACATCCCGGGTTTCCGTCAGGGTCAGCCGGACCGTCCCGTCTCCGCTTTCCGCGTCCCCGGCCGACGCCTCCGGGGAGACGCGAAGGGCGTTGAGCGAGCCGCCCGCTTCTCCCGTGGCGTTGCTGGAAGCGGTGTCGGCGGTCGGCTCCGTCATGGGCGCTTCCACGCCGCTGTCCTGGGAGAAGGAGACGGGGGTCGAGCAGACCCGGTCGGTTCCCTCGCGAATGGTGAAGATGATGGAACTCTCCGGCGGGTTGGTGGCGACGTACGGGGCGGAGATGGCTGTGGCATCGCCCACGTTGCCCAGTTTTCCAATGGAGAGCGTCTCTTCCTGGAGATCGATGTAGTATAGCTCGGCGGCGCCGTCGGAGTAAGCGACGATCAGGCCCTCATGGACGCCGTCGTTGACGTAGGTCATGGACAGGCCCTTGTCGTTGGAGAATTTCTTTCCAACATTTCCCAGGGTTTTCTGCCGCAGGGTGTAGCCCACCCGTTCCTCGGAGGCCACATAGGTGCCGTAGATTTCCAGCATGGCCAGGGTGCCGTCGGCGCAGAGGACCATATAATCCTGAGCCGGCCATTTCTCCCGGTATGTGGTGGTTCCCAGGAAGGCGATTGCCGCGGCATCCGGGTATTTTCTGGCGAAGTCAAAGGAGGGAACGGTTACGGTGCCGGATTCGTAATTGGTGAGATAAACCAGGCTGCGGGCGTTGGAGATGAACAGCGGGCCGCCGAATGCGGTTACCGTAATGGGATTTTTGTCGCTGTCGGTGCCCTCCAGCTCCATGGCGGGCGCGGCAGCCACATCCAGGAAGCTGTAGCTGACGGAGCATTTGGCGCCCAGGGTGGATCGGAATCCGTCCTCGGGATCCACCATATAGATGTTGCACATATCCGAATAGTCGCCGTCAATGCCGTAGATTTTGCCTTCATGATAGCCGCCGGCGGCCAGCTGCACATCGGTGTCGGCAAGGACCTGGTAAGCCTCCGGCTCAGCGGTGGGAACGGATACCCAATGGGAACCGGTCTCGTCGGTAATCTGCGCGTTAACGGTTGTGGAGATGTGCAGAAGGGGCTTTACCGTCACCGTACTGGAGGCGGAGGCGGGATTTCCCGCGCCGTCTTTCGCCACAGAGGTGGCCGTAATGACGGCGGTACCGGCCTGCACGCCGGTGACCTTGCCGTTGGAATCCACGGTGGCCACCGAGGGATCGCTGGAGCTCCAGGTCACTTCCGCGTCGTAGGTGGCGGGCAGAACCTTTGCATTCAGCTGCAGCGTGTCCTTTTCGTAAATGGCCCCATGGGCGGGCTTCAGCCGTACGGTCAGCTCGGTCACGCGAGTGTATTGGTACAAGCATACCACCGGCCAGGCGCCGTCTCCAAAGGACCCCAGCTGGGTGGGAATGCGCCGCTCCGGGTCTATGGCGTACAGCTGCGCCGAGGTGCCCTCTGTGTAGGAGGCCAGAAGAAGGTATCCGGTTTGGCTGTCATAGAGCATGGAGGCATAGCAGCCGCCGGTCACATCGGAGACATTGCCCAAGTCCAAGCCTGTGGCGCCCAGCTCCGTCCGTGCCAGGGTGTAGCTTTTGCCGTCGTCCTCGGTATAGATGACAAATTGCCAGAGTTTCCCGCTTTCTGTCAGCACATAGTAGAAGGCGGCGGGATAGGTTTGCTTATACAGGCCGCTTTCGATGTAGGCGATGGCGGCCATAGGATCCGCCGAGTAGTAGGAGCTCAGGGTGAAGTAGCTGAGCGTTCCCTCCTCCGGATAGAGCATTTCCACCTTTGTGCCGCCGTCGCACAGGCCGATGAGACGGCCGAAATAACCGCCCTCCACGGCAGGCGCGGGCGCTGCGTCGGACCAGATCCAGCTTTCGGAAATGGCGCCCAGGCTGGTGGTCTCAAAGGTGTCCGGATCGATTCCGTACAGCTGCTTGCCGTCGTGGGCATAGATCATGCCGTCCAACGCAGCGCCGCCGTAATAGCTGTTTTGGGCATCCGCCACAGAGGTCCAGGCGGAGGGCGCGCCGGTGGAAAACTCCGCCCAGTGGGTGTTGCCCTCTGCATCGTAAATAAGACCGCTCAAGGCCAGGGGGTCCAGCTGCCGCACCGTGACCGTACAGCAGACGCTTAGGTTCGGCGCGGCGTTGGTGGTGGCGGTGACCACGGCCAGGCCCGCATCCAGGGCCTGGAGACGGCCGCCGTCTACCGATACAACGTCGGCGTCGCTGGTCGTCCAGGTGACGGACTTGTCCGACAGGTTCCAGGGATAGACGGCTGTGGAAAGGGTGTATTCGGCGCCCTGAAGCAGGGTCAGCTGGTCTTCGCTGATGGTTATGCGATCGGCGGTGTCGGTGGGGTGAATATAGCTGTTGCCGGAGGGGACGATGTACAGGCCGGTGGTCTGCACGTACATCCGAGAGGCGGCGGCCGCATATTTTCCCAGGTAGTAGTCGGGGTTGGTTTTCTGGGCCCGGCCGGTCTCCAGGTCGAAGAACAGCAGGTAATTGGACTGAGAGTTGGCGGAATAGGCGTTGGCCCAGTAGAGAATATCTTGGTCGTGGTCCCAGGCCAGAGTGCCGGATTTGCAGGTGAAACCGGCGGAGGCGGACTTGTCGTTGACCATGGGAGCCAGATCGGTCACGGCGCCCTCCTGAATATCCCCGGCGGACCAGCGGTAGAGGAAGGTTCTGGAGGCGGTTGTGGAATAGTTGACCGAATAGAAGCGACCGGCGTCGTCAATGGCCAGGCTGACCAGTTTCAAATAGGAGGCGGAGGTGGTGGAGGGATTGGTCACCGATACCGTAAAGGCCTTCTCCAGAACGCCGGTGAGGAGGTCTACGGTATAGACGGTGTTGTCTTCGCCCAGGGCGTACAGCTGCCCGTCGCCGTAGTGAAACGCCATATCCAGGATGACGAGACCGTCGCCGATTTCGCCCACCTCGGTATAATCCGACCACTGCCCCTGGGGAGCGGCGTACAGGAAGCCGTCGTCCGCCGCCATGTATACGTAGCCGTCCACATATTCCGCTGCGGTGACGGTGATGTCCATGGAATCCAGATTGGTGGTGCCGTCATATTCTGTTTCGCTCTGATAGCAGACGGTTTCCGGATCCAGCTCCATCCAGCGGATGCCGCCGCCGCGGTATTTCTCTGTGGCGGTGAAGCCGTAGATCCTTCCGGTGTAGTCCTCGGGCTCGCCGCCGTAGGGCACGGTGTAAAGGGACTCATTACCGGCGTAGTCGGCCACCCGCACCATACACGACGGACCGATCTTCAATTGGGACAGATCGAGGGTGACGCTGGCGGGCTGTCCCGCTTCCGACTGCTCCAGGGCGGAGGAGGCCAGGATCTCCGAGCCGGAAGCATTGAGGACCTGTACCACGGCAACGTATTGATTGTCCTGAGCCGTCACCGTCAGATTGCCGGTGCGCAGATCCTTGGACAGGGCGGTGACCGTGGGCGCGGTATCGTCTACCGTCATCGTGGTGGTCAGGACGGCGCCTTTGCCCAGCTTGCCCTCCTCCATCAGGGCGACGACGTCCGCGCCGGTCAGATCACCGGCCGTCTCGTAGAATTCCGGCACGGCGGCGATGTGCACGGAGATGACGTCTCCCTCCTTCACGCCCAGAGAAGAGACCTTTCGGTTCATGGTGTAAGTACCGACTGTGTCCATCCACACCTGGCTGTTGGTGTGGTAGTAGGCGCTGCCTGCCTGCGTGGCCACATTGCCGGTGTACAGCACGTCGCCGTCCTGATTGGTGATTACCGCAGTCAGAGCGGCGGCGTTCCGGATTAGGGAGACCCGGTATTGATACAGGGTGTCGCTGGACCGGACGGCGGCCTTGCCTTCCGGGTAGGTCTCCTCCAGAAGGTAGGGATTGCCCACCTGATAATAGGCGTTGGAATCGGACCGGTGCTTGATGATCAGGTTGTTGGTCTGAGCATAGCCCAGGTAGGGCGCCGTGGTGTCGCCGTACAGGTAGCTTGTATAGGTGATCCGGTCGTACATGGACGGGTCGGACCAGTTGCCGTAGAAGCCCAGCACGGGGATGGAATGGACGGGCGCGGTCTCCCCTTCGGCGGTGGCCACCGGCTCCACATAGAGATAGCCCTCCAGATAGGCGCCGTTTTCGTACTGCCGGTCCAGACTGGACTTCACCGCCTCAGGCAGGACAATCTCTGCGGTGATGTGGACGCTGCCGCCGGCCGGGATCTGAATCTGCCGGGTTTCCAGGGCGTCCAACACGCAATAGGCGTCATAGGTGGTGATGCGGCCGTCGCCGTCCACATCTGCCTGGGGGTCGATTTGCGACAGCAAACCGGCGGTGTAATCCAGAATCCGCTGGGCATCGTCGGCGTCGGTATCGCCGTCGCCGTCTAAGTCGCAGACCGGCTTGGCGGTGGGCACGAAGGGTTCTCCGTCCACCAGGTAACGGACCTGTGCAGCCAGAGGCGTGGTCTGGGTGTGCAGGTAGGCGATGCCGTCTTGGGTGAATTGATCCTGGGTGAAGAAATCTGCCGAGAGGGTATAGCCCTGCGCTTCCTGCGTCAGATTGTGCAGGGCGAAGGAAACGCGGTAGCTTCCGGTGCGCTGGGGATCGTCTCCCAGCTCCGCTTTGACCTTCCCGTCGGAGGCCGAGACGGTGGCGCTGTCGTCCATTTTAATGTAGATGTTGGAGGAAATGGCGGCCCCAATGTTGGCCAGACCGGCTCCCTGCTTCAGGATGGACCAGTAATTTCCTCCGGCGGCTTCCTCCCGGAGCGGTACGGCGGTGGACATCAGCAGGCTTTGGGCCAGCTGTCTGGGCGTCAAGCCGGTCTGCTCCGCCAGGTTGTTTTCCCGGATGTACTCCGCCGCCAGGGCGACCATACCGGCCACCTGGGGCGCGGCCATGGAGGTGCCGGACATATTTTCATAGGACTGCCCGCCCGGCGTCTGACCGTCGACGGAATAGATGTTGCCGCCGGGCGCCGTGATCTCCGGCTTCAGCTTCAGACTGCCGGGAATGCCCCAGGAGCTGAAGCTGCTCATGATATCCGAATCGGACTGGAGGTCTCCCGAGGCGATTTGGTCTCCTACGGTGAGCGTGCCCTCATAGTAGAGAACTTGTCCGTCCTCTCCGGTAACGGCTGTGGCGTTGGAGCGCAGGACCGCCCCGTCGGCCTGGGTGATGGAGACGAAGGGCGCCGTATACCGGTAATCCGTGAGGTCCATCTGGATGGAACCGGCTTGATTGTTGTACACCACGGTGGCGACGGCTCCGGCGGCTACGGCGTTGTTTCCTTTTTCATAAAAGGAAATGCCGCCGCCCCGGGAGCAAACCACGATTTTTCCCTGAACTGCGCTGCCCAAGGCGGCGAAATCCTCCGGAGAGCCGAAGCCGTCCAGGTAGAGATAGGTTTGCTCGCCGGCCAGGGTGGTCATGGGCTCGTTGCTGTATTCCGTCTGGGCGTAGAACAGGAGGCTGCCGCCGGCGTTCAGATACATACCGGTGTAGCCGCTGTTGTCCACAGAGGCCACGGACAGGGCGTTGTAGAAGGTGCCGGGCATCCCGGTGGTGGTCATGCTCACATCCCCGGCGTACAGGTACTGCGTGGGGTTGTAGCTGTTTTCCATCCATGCGCCGGAGTTTCCGGCGGACATGGTGGCCACAATGCCGCTGTCGGCCAGGCTGTCCAGGATGGCTTGATACGTATCGTCGGAATTCCGGCTGTAGCCGGGGCTGCCGGAGCCCAGGGACAGGTTTACGGCGTCGCAGCCCAACACAACGGCGTCTTCGATGGCGGCCATGTAGTCTGAATCGTATGCGCCGCCGGCTTGGCCGAAGACCTTCATGGTGATGATTTGGGCGTCCGGGGCGACGCCCTGTACGTGTACGGCTTCCAAGGCGGGGGAGAAGGTGCCGTCCTCGTTGGGGATGTAGGCGTTTGCCGCCGCGATCCCGGCTACGTGGGAACCGTGTTCTGTTTGGCCGTCGTGGTCATGGGTGATATCCAGGGTCCGGTCGATATAATTGAAGCCGAAAGGCAGCTTGTCGCTGACGAATAGATCCTCCGCCGTGTAATGTTTGGCAGATACGGTGTCGGCGATGTTCAGCTGCTCCAAAACATCTTCAATTTTTGCCGCGTCCAAAAGGTCCAGCTCCTGCAGGTAGGACTCTGTGCTCTTCCCCTCCAGCTGGGCGCGGCGGGCCAGGGCGTAGTGCAAACCGGCGTCGGAAAAGGACTGGTGGTCGGTGTCCGTGCCGGTGTCGATGACGGCGATCCGGGAGCCCGCTCCGGTATATCCGGCGGACCAGGCGGCGGAGGAGCCGATCATTTCCGAGGAGGTGGACATATCCGGATCGGCGGTGTCTGTGGAGACCACGTCGGGCGTGTACCGGGTTTCCAGGATGACCTTTTCCACACCGGGCAGAGAGGCGATTTGTTCCATCTGCCCGTATTCCACCTGGGCGGAGATGAGATTGGCCGCCAGGGTCAGATTCCAGACAATATCCAGCGCTTCGCCGGTGACCGCCTGAATCTGTGCGGCGACCTGGTCCTGACGGGCCTGCAATTTCTCGCGGTAAGACATCGCTCCGGCGTTCCCGGCAATATTTTCCGGGTCGAAGCCTGCTTCCAGGGTGGAGGCCTCCTCCAGCACGATGGATACGCGGACCAGCTCCGTATCCGCAGGGCGTGGCGAGGCGGGCGCATCGCCGGCTTGGGATTCTTGGAGCGTTCCGTCCACGGCGGCGCGGTCCGTCTGGTGGAAGGAGAGCGCGGTGGCGTCTGTGCCCACAGCCCGGATGGGGACTGCAAAGCTGCACAGCATGGCCGCAATCAGCAGCCAGGAGAGGAAACGGGTGGTCGGATACGTTTTTTTCATACTGCTTTCTCCTTTGTTCGTTTTTGGGGGAAAAGACCCGGCAGCACGTGCCCCAGCTGCTGCACCGTTTGCTTTTCCTATATTACGCGTTCGCGCAATATATATAAGATATACAACTAGTATACGAGGGCACGGTGGCTTTGTCAAGTTAAATAATTAGGAGACCGGCAAAAAAAAGAGACACCGCAGCAAGGCTAGGCTGTTGCGGTGTCCTGAAGTGAAATTTCGGGATTTCATTTTGTTTCAGATGCATACCAATTCGCGCCGACTTTGGCGCAACCGATACAGGCGGGGCGCCGGATCATAAGAAAAAACGGTGTGCGCCCTATGGAGGGGCAGCACACCGTCTTTTCTTGTGGGGGTTTAATTGCGCAGAATGGATAGACAAGACGGCCGATCCGTTTCATCGCTCGGCCGCACGCTTTCTCAATTTCAACCGGTCTAAAATCCAAAATGTAACCGGCTTAAAAATGACGAAAAGAGCATATCCAGCCATTCCGCCGGCTACATTTGTGATTAAGTCCGTAATATCTGATGATCTGTAATCGTTGATCAGCGGCTGAAGAATTTCGATACCAAAGCTCATCAGAAAGCAGAAAAATACGGTTCTTAGAAATTTTCCGTTTCCTTTTTGAGTCAACGGAAATAGAAATCCGAACGGCACGGTCATCATAACATTTAATATGACCTGCCTGAGAAAATCGCCTCTTCCCTCTAAAACATCAACAAACGGCACCAAATTCATGGGAGTATATGGATGGTTTAAAACTGACGGAATAGAGGTGATTACCGGCATCAAGGTGAAGTATAGCACAAAGGATAAATATACGTACATGAGCGTGTTGACAAGCAACATGCCGTTTCCCTTGCGTTTCCACTTTCTAAAAAAGACAAAGGCATATAATAAAGCCAATGCCGCAAAATCCATTAAGTATTTCATAGCAGTCCATTCTTTTTTGGGTTTTTCTCTGATTTTCGCCTCCGTTGCGGCGTGGGATGTTTCGGCAAGTCCGGCTTCTCCCCCAGCTTTTTCAGCCGCTTCCGGGTCGCTGTCCGGGCACAGCGGCTGATGTCCTTACCTTGCCCCTCATAGCGACTGAAAGCGGACTTGGAGAGGTGGGGTTCTTCCGCAAGCCGCTCCAAGCGGTCCGCCTGGGTTGCTCCGAAAATCAAACTTCTGATTTTAGGAGCGAATACATCTTCATGTCGATCACTTTCCCGTTCTTGACCGCGTTGCTGCGCAAGGTGCCTTCATACTGAAACCCTGCTTTTTCCAGGACGCGACAGGATGCGGCGTTGAAGGCAAAGGGCTCTGCATAAATGCGGAGAATGTCGCTGTTGTTAAAAACATACCGGCAGATTTGTCGGACGGCCTTCGTCATCATGCCTTTTCCCCAATACGCTTCCGCGATGTAATATCCTAATTCCGCCGTCCGTCTGTGAATGTTCCCTTGACGGAAAACGCCGATGCTGCCGATTACTTTGCCTTCGGTTGTGATAGCAAAGGCAAATGTTTCATTCGCGTCTGCGGAAAGCATGGCGGAAATAAAATCCAGCCCGTCTTGCTCGGTATAGGGGTAAGGCAAGCCGTCTCGGAGATTGTCGTGTATTTTTGCATTGGAAAGAACCGCAGATAGGTCTTTTGCATCTGCCGGATCCCATTTCCTGATTCTGCAGTCCATGTTTACCAACCTTCTTGTCTACTGCTGTTTTGTCGTTTCATCTTTGGTGGACAGCGCCGGAAAAACAGAATGACCGCCTCAAAGGAAGATCCGGCGGGGGGACGATTTACGGCTGCTGCAGCAGGACGCTGCACACCGTGTCGCAGAGATGGGTGACGGCGTCCCGGTTTAAGTCATAGTAAATCCGGCTCTCCCCCCGCCTGGCCCGTACCAGACCGGCGTCCAGCAGCAGGCCCATGTGCCGGGAGATGGTGGCGGTGGTGAGATTCATCTCTCTGGCCAGCTCCTGACAGTAGGAGCTGGCGTGGGAGAGGCGGCGGAGGATTTCAAATTTGCTCCGGTCGCTGACGACCTTCAGAAGGTTGCAAATGGCTTCATCGGTCATTTGCAACCGGTTTATTTGGAAGTTCTCATGGATCAGGACGCCGATGTAAACCTGACGGAAGTTTTTTCCCTCCAGGGTTCCGTAGGTGTAGATCATCTCATTGGCGGCCAGCATGCTTAGGTTGATGTAGGTGTCCAGACCGTCTGCCGGGACCGACTGGTTGGTCAGCTGTTCCAGCAGGTCCGGGAAGTCGTGAACCTGGAAGTACTGCTCCCAGTGATCGTAGCTCTCCTGGGCCACAGGCAGAAAAGCCTCCATGGCGGCCTCCAGCCGGGCCGCAACCGGGCGCAACAGGGCGGTTAATTCCTGAAAGGCCTCGGGAAAACGGCGCAGGATCTTATAAATCTTCCAGCGGTATTGCTCC
>ENA-UAKW01001105-UAKW01001105.1-human-gut-metagenome-genome-assembly--contig:-NODE-1105-length-10752-cov-5.641488_pt1 | contig 10752 bp, 8 predicted proteins | sample MGYA00243691_ERZ654450 | MGnify/ENA primary metagenome ERZ654450 (study PRJEB26926, sample SAMN06164673) | human gut metagenome | biome: ENVO:00009003; feature: ENVO:2100002; material: ENVO:00002003... | reverse complement strand
ACCTCCGGCTCGCCCTGCGTGATGGTGCCGGTCTTATCCAGCGCGACGATCTCGACGCGCCCGGCCGATTCCAGCGAAGCGGCCGTCTTGAACAGGATGCCGTGTCTTGCGCCGACGCCGTTGCCGACCATGATGGCCACCGGCGTGGCAAGGCCGAGGGCGCACGGGCAGCTGATGACGAGCACGGAGATGGCGCGCGCCAGCGCATAGCCCACGGTCTGGCCGACAAGCATCCAGACGGCAAATGTGACGAGTGCGATGCCGATGACGGCCGGGACGAACACACCGGAAACACGGTCGGCCACCTTGGCGATGGGGGCCTTTGTCGCGGCGGCGTCGCTGACCATGCGGATGATCTGCGAGAGCGTCGTATCCTCGCCGACGCGCGAGGCGCGGCAGCGCAGGAAGCCGGACTGGTTCAGGGTCGCCGCGGAGACGGCGTCTCCCGCGGCCTTATCCACGGGGATGCTCTCGCCGGTCAGCGCGGCCTCGTTCACGGCGCTGCTGCCCTCCTCGACGACGCCGTCCACAGGGATGGTCTCACCGGGGCGGACGACAAAAATGTCGCCGGTGCGCACCTGTTCGATGGGGACGAGCGTCTCCTTACCGGAACGGACGACAGTCGCCGTCTTCGGGGCGAGCTTCATGAGGCTCTTGAGGGCGTCTGTTGTCTTGCCCTTTGAGCGGGCCTCGAGCATTTTGCCGACGGTGATGAGCGTGAGGATCATGGCGGCGGACTCAAAATAGAATTCGTCCATATAGTGCATGACCAGCTCGGCATCGCCGTGCAGCTGCGCGGCCGTCATGGCAAACAGCGCATAGGTGCTGTAGCCGAAGGCAGCCGTGGAGCCGAGGGCCACGAGGGTGTCCATATTCGGCGCGCGGTGCAGCAGGCTGCGGAAGCCGCTGAGGAAGAAGCGCTGGTTGATGACCATGATGATGATCGTCAGCAGCATCTCGGTAAGGCCCATGGCGACGTGGTTGCCCGACAGGAAGCCCGGCAGCGGCCAGCCCCACATCATGTGGCCCATGGAGAGGTACATCAGCACGACCAAAAAGCCGACCGAGGCGATGAGGCGGCGCTTCAGCTTCGGTGTTTCACGGTCCTCCAGCGCCTCGAGCGCCTCGGACGGCCGGGCGGCCGACGGCTCTGCGGCCTTGCGCTTTGCGCCATAGCCCGCCTCCGTCACGGCGGCGACAATGGCGGCTTCGTCCGCCGTTCCCTCAACGGCCATGGAGTTCGTCAGCAGGCTCACACTGCACGACGTCACGCCCGGCACCTTGGAGACGGCTTTTTCCACGCGGGCACTGCAGGCCGCGCAGCTCATTCCGGTCACTTGATATTGTTCCATCGTTCCCATCCTTTCCGATGAATTTCCGGGATTGCTTCACTTCATGAGCTTCTGCATGGTGCGCACAAGCTCGTCGATCACCTCGTCGTTCCCGGCGCGGATATTCTCCGCGACACAGGTGCGGATATGGTCGGCCAGCAGCTCCTTGCAGAAGGCGTTCACCGCCGCGTTGGCTGCGGCCGCCTGCGTCAGGATGTCGGGGCAGTAGGCGTTTTTCTCCAGCATGCCCTTCAGGCCGCGGATCTGGCCCTCGATCCGGTTCAGCCGGTTCATCAGGCTCTTGTATTCCTCGTCCGTGCGGACCTTGGTCTTCTGGCAGCAGCATTCTTCCATGACGGTCACCTCGTTCTTTCGGATACCCCATTGGGGTATCTTGATTATATACCCCTGCAGGGTATTCTGTCAAGATGGAGCGCAGAACTTTTTTCAGTTTTTCCGTTTTTGCGCGCAAAAAACCGCCGACAGGGCCGGCGGTTCGGGATCGGGTGCGATTTGTGGCTGCTGTGATATGTGGGTCTCGAATCACAGGTTCCCATGCCGCAAATATCGGCAGCCTCTATGGCGCTCAGGGAGCGCCGCTACAGGCAATTAGGGAAAGCGTTTTCCATTTTAACGATGACCGGTACAAATCGTTAGTGCTCAGTATTCACATTCTCCTCCGCCAGCAGGGCGGCGATGGCAGGCGGGACATAGCTCGAGACATCCTGCCCGTAGTGGCGCAGCTCCTTGACCATGGAGGACGACACGGCGACGTTGTCCGCGCGGAAGTAGACATATTCCAGTGACGGATCGATGAGCTTGTTGACCTCGGCGATGTTTTCCTCGTAGTTGTAGTCCATGTTGTTGCGCAGGCCGCGGACCATATAGCCGATGCCGTGATGCTTCGTATACTCGGCGATGAGGCCGTCATAAATACTGACCTCGCAGTTACGGATGCCGCTGTCCGCCAGCGCGCGCTCCATGGCCTCCTGCATGCGGCGGCAGTCAAAGGCGCGCCGCTTCTCGGAATTGACGGCCATGACGATATAGACCCGGTCAAAAATGGCCGAGGCCTTGCGCACGATGTCCATATGACCGTTGGTAAACGGGTCGAACGACCCGGGATAGACCGCTTTTTTCTCCATGCGTGTTCCCTCTTTTGCAGATGTCGCGCCGGAAAGCCCGGCACGGTAATTGTAGCGGAACGGCCCGCAAATTGCAACACAAAAATGCAGCCGCCCGGTTTTCGGGCGGCTGCATGAGAAAACGCATTATTCGCGGCGAAGAGCTTCGATGGGGTTGAGCTTTGATGCCTTCACGGCCGGGACAAGGCCGAAGATCAGGCCGATGAGGACGGAGAACACCACCGCCACAAGAATGGCGGGGACACTCAGCGCCGTCGGCGTGTCCATGAACTTTGAGATAAGCTGCGACATGCCGATGCCGCCCAGCACGCCGAGCAGGCCGCCGATGCCGGTCAGCACGGACGCCTCCGTCAGGAACTGCGCCAGAATGCGGCGGCGCTTTGCGCCGATGGCCTTTTTCAGGCCGATCTCCGCCGTGCGCTCCGTGACGGTCACGAGCATGATGTTCATAACGCCCACACCGCCGACGAGCAGGGAGATGCTGGCGATCCAGATGAGCTGGTTGTTCGTCGCGCTGCTCATTTCCTGCAGCTGCTGGGCCTGCTTGAGCAGATCGTCGCTGCGGTAGGAATAGCTGTTGTCGCCCGTGGCCTTGCTGGCGATGATCTGATGGCTCGTCAGATAGTCCGCGACGGCCTTGCCCGCGTCGGTCATGGTGTCGGTCGACGTGGCGCGGACGGCCACGTTCTGCGGCTCGTCGAAGCGGTAGAGCACCGGCCAGACGGACGTCGGCACAAAGGCCAGGCCGCTGGACTCCTGCACATACATCGCATAGTCCTTCACGGAGTTGATCCTCGGCTCGAAGCTGGATTTCTGGCTCACCACGCCGACGACCGTGAACGGCTCACCGGAGATCTCCACGATCCTACCGATGGGATCGTCCGAGCTAAAGAGCGTCTTGGCCGCCGTCTCATCGAGGATGACGTTCTTACTGGCCGAGGCAAAGTCGCGGGCCGTAAAGCCGCGGCCGCTGCGGACCTCATAGCCGTAGACGGAGAAATAGTGATCGTCCACGCCGTAGAGCTTGCCGCTGAAGCCCGTGTTGCGGTAATAGAAGCCCTCAACATTCTCGCGGCTGCGGTAGAGCGTCACATCTGCCACGCCGTCGAGGGCAAGCATCTCATCGCGCTGCTCGTCCTGCAGGACGCGGATGCCGTCCGGCGTCTGATAGGACATGTCGACGGCCCAGTCATTCTGATAGAGCTGGACATTGACGATATTGCTGCCGGAACCGATGAGATTCTGCTTGATCTGCTCATTCGTGCCCTTGATGGTCGAGATGATCGTGATGATGGAAGCGATACCGATGATGATGCCGAGCATCGTCAGGAATGAGCGGAGCTTATGGCCAAAAACGCCCTGAAATGCAAGCTGGATATTTTCAAACATGCTCTCGCCTCCCGTTAATAGCTGCCGTAGTAGTAGAAATCATCCGAGTTGTCGCTCTCAATGGTCTCTGCGTTCTCCTTCACATCCTTCCCGTAGGGGAAGGCGATCCAGTCGTCGACCGTCAGGCCGCTTTTGATCTCCGTATAGCCCCACTGCACGACGCCCGTCGTGACATACTGCTTGTGCAGGAGCTGATCCTCGCCGCGGCGATAGACATAGCTGCCGCCGTCATCCTGCCGGATGAAGCGTGTCTCGATACACAGGGCATCCTCGCTGGCCGTCGATGCAGCGTCAAAGTAGACGTCGACCCACTCATCCTCGCGCAGCGGGCTGTCCGCATCGAGCGCGATGAGCATGGTGTAGAAGCTGACGTTCTTGTTGCCGGACGAGTAATAGGGATTATTGGAGGAGGACACAGGGGTATCGGAGATCTCCGCCACCGTGCCGTAGACCTCGCCATGCTCCCACGACTGGATGCGCATCTGGGTGCCGACCGGATATTTATCGCGGTCAAGCTCCGTCACGCCGGTCTTGACATAATAACCGCCGCCGCCCGAGACGATCACGACGGGGCTTCCCTCCTGCTTGGCCGTGTCGGGGTCGTTCACACGGAGCACCGTGCCGTCCAGGTTAGACGTTACGACGCCGTTCGCCGCCTCCTGCTTCATGCGCTCCAGCTCGACCTTGTCCATGCGGAGCTTCAGGTCGAGGTCGCGGATCTCTTTCTGCTTTTCGGCGCGCATCTTCGCGATCTCCGCCGCGGTGTATTCGCCGTCATAGTCGACGACCGTGACATCCGGGCTGGCAGAGACATCCGCCGCAGCTGCCCGCAGGGTCTTGTCCTCCTCCTTCACGTCGTCCTGCTCAGGAATGAACACCGTGAAGCGGATGGTCTGCGTCTCTTCGTCGCGCGTGAGCTTCAGCGGAAGCTCGCTGAGCAGCTCGGCGTGCAGGGCATTGCCCTCGCGCACCTGGAACACGACCCACAGCTCCGTCTTCTCGCCGAGGAGCTCCGCAAAATAGGCCTGATCGTACTGCATATCCGCCGCGCAGAGATAGAACAGCGGAGAGGCCTGCGTGCCCTCGCCGCCCATGAGATAGGGCAGCTCCTCCGGGGCAATGGGAACGGTCGGCTCCGTCGGCTCAGGCTGCTGAGTCGGCTCATCCGTCGGCTCCGGCTCCGTCGGCTCCGTGGGGGGATCCGTCGGCTGCGTCGGCACATAGGGACGCAGGCGGTTGATGTTGGCAAGGTCTTTTTTGGCCTTGTTGAGGTTCAGGTCATCCTGCTTGACCGCGATCTCCTGCCGCTCGACCTGAATGTCGGAGAGCGTGGTATCATAGCGGAAAAGCGGGTCGCCCTTCTTGACGGTCTGGCCCTCCTGCACGAGCAGGGCCGTGACGGTCTGCGTGTCGGAGGCATAGACCTTCTGCAGGTTATCCGCCGTCACGGTGCCGGACTGCGTACTCTCGTTCGAAAGCCAGCCCATAAACATGGACACGGGCGCGACCTTGACGGGGTCGCTGCGGTGCCCGAGGTACCACAGCACGCCCACGACGATCGCCGCGACAAGCAGCAGGCTGACGCCCGTGATCACGATCGCTTTGACGCTCTTTTTCTTACGCAAGGCTCTCACCGTCCCTTCTGCCGTCCGACAGGATGCCGTCGCGGATATAATTGATCCGCTTTGCGCGCTCGGCGATCTCCTGCTCATGCGTGATCATGATGATCGTAGAGCCGGCGTCGTTCAGCGCGTCGAAAATATCCATGATCTGGTTGCCCGCAGCAGAGTCCAGCGCGCCGGTCGGCTCGTCCGCCAGCAGCAGCTTCGGGCGGCCCACGATGGCGCGCGCAATGGCGACGCGCTGGCACTGACCGCCGGAGAGCTGGTTCGGGCGGAAATTCAGCCGCTGACCGAGGCCCATCATCTGCAGGGCCTCAATGGCGCGCTCGCGGCGCTCCTTCTTGTTCACACCGGCGTACAGCAGCGGCAGGGCGACATTATCCACGGCCGAGAGCTTCGGCAGCAGATAGAAGCTCTGGAACACAAAGCCGAGCAGGCGGTTGCGAACCTCCGCCAGTTGGTTTTCGTTGGCCTTGGTGACATTCTCGCCCGTCAACAGGTATTCGCCGCTCGTCGGCACGTCCAGACAGCCGATGAGGTTCATGAGCGTCGTCTTGCCGGAGCCGGACGGGCCCATGATGGCAAGATAGTCGCCCTCCTCGACCTGCAGGCTGATGTTTTTCAGAATGCGAACGGTCTCCTTGCCCTGCGGATAATCCTTGCAGATATCCTTCATTTCAACGAGCATAGGTGACTCCTCCCGTCTGAGAAGACTCGCCGTCCTCGCTGCCTGCAGACTCCTCTTCGCCGCCCTCGATGAGGCCGGTGTCCGCGCCGTCGTCGATAGCGCCGCTGTCATCGACGCTGTCGCCGATAGCGCCGCTGTCATCGACGCCGTCGCTCGGCTCTGCGCTCGGATCCTCCGTCGGCATGGTGTGCGTCGTCGGGGTGCCCTCCTCCATGCCGTCCTCGGGGAAGGCGATGTAGTCCTCCGCCGCAAGGCCGCCGAGGATCTCATAGGTATTGTAGGCCTCGTCGAACGTGCCGACGGTGACGGTGCGCTTCTCGAGCTTGCCGTCCTTCTCGGCCCAGACCCAGAAGCCCTCCTCCGCAGAGCCCTGCAGGAACGAGGCGTCGAGCTTCATGGTGTCGGAGACCGTGCCGCCGTCCGACGGCTCAATATAGACGTGCTGACCGAGCATCAGGCCGTCCGTGCTGTCGAGCTCGACATAGAACGGATAGTTGCTGGAGCTGCTCGTGTCGTCGGAGCTGGAATAGCCGTAGTCATAGGAAAAGCCGGTGTTGCCGGAGCTCGGGTTTTCCGTATCGATCTCCGTGATGGTGCCGGACCAGACGGAATCGTCCACACGGGAGCGGATGACAACGGGAACGCCGACGGCGATGTCATTGCGGTTCAGCTCATTGATCTTGCCCTTGACGCGGTAAGCGCCGTCCTGCACCAGCGTGATGTAGGCTGCGGCATTGCCGCTGCTGTCTGTGCCGTTCTCGTTGATGGCCTGCACTTTGCCGTCCACAGGAGCCGTCACATTCGCGGTGCCGGAGCTGGAGGTCATGGAATCGAGCTCCTTCTGCTTGACGGTGATGTTGTACTCCGCTTCCTTCTTGTCGGCCTCGAGCGCCTGGATCTGCACGGTATAGGAGAGCTGCTCCGAGGTAGGCGCGTTCTTCTTTTCCTTCTCGAGCTGGGAGATCTGGGACGCCAGGTCCTTGACGTTGTTCTTCATCTGCTCGATCTCAAGCTTGGCCTTGTCGATGGTGAGCTGCATGTCCTCCATATCATAGGTGAACAGGACCTCGCCGGACTTGACCTCCTGACCGACCTCGACATTGAGCTGCTTGATCTTCCGGCTGGAATCGCGGTCGACCTTGATCTCCTTCTGCGCCACGACGACACCGGAACTGGCGTTCGCGCCGCCGAGCGAGCCATAGCCCGTGAGCGCCGCCACAGACTGCACATAAACCGCCGCTTTCCCGGAGCCGCAGGCAGACAGCAGTCCGACCGCAAGCACCAGCGCCAGCAGGCAGCAAAGCATTCGTTTCTTCATCGTAGATCCTCCGTTTCTGCGCCGCAGCGGCGCTTCCTCTCAGCCAGCCGAAAAGATCCCTCTGGTTTTTCGCCGGACTGTTTCCTCTATATAGACGGCGCCGGTGCGCCGTTCGTTCCCTCGCGCCAAAAAATATTTCTGCGGGAAAAAGTGCCTCAGCGCGCGAGGATGGCCTGCAGGGCAGGCTCAAGCTCCGTCGTGTCGAGCGATTCTACGCGGCCCGCATCGCAGGCCTCCGCCACGGCGGGGTCGATGGGCAGGCGCGCGAGCACCGGCAGATGATAGGCCTGCGCCGTCTCGTCCAGATGGCTCTTGCCGAAGATCTGATGGCACTTGCCGCAGTCCGGGCAGCGGAAGTAGCTGTAGTTTTCCACAAGGCCGATGACAGGCACATGCATCATCTCGGCCATGCGCACGGCCTTGGCCACGATCATGGAGACGAGCTCCTGCGGCGAGGTGACGATCACGATGCCGTCCACCGGCAGGGACTGGAAGACCGTCAGGGGCACGTCGCCCGTTCCGGGAGGCATGTCGACGAACAGATAGTCGACATTCTCCCACACGACGTCCGTCCAGAACTGCTTGACCGCGCCCGCGATGATGGGACCGCGCCAGAGAACGGGGTCATCCTCATGCTCGAGCAGCAGGTTCACGGACATGATCTGGATGCCGCTTTCCGTCACGGCCGGGTAAATGCCCTCCTCATCCGCACTGGCGCATTCGCTGACGCCGAAGGCCTTCGGGATGGACGGGCCGGTGATATCGGCATCCAGCACGCCGGCGCGGCGGCCGGTGCGCTGCATGGCCGTTGCCAGCATGGCAGAAACGGTGCTCTTGCCGACGCCGCCCTTGCCGGACACGACGGCGATGACCTTGCCGATCTTGGACTTCGGATTGGGCTGCGCTTGCAGGCTCTCCGGCTTGCGCTCCGAGCAGGCTTCGCTGCAGCTCGAGCAGTTGCCTCCGCAGGATTCACTCATAATGCAAAAATCTCCTTCTGACCGCTCCGGGGTGTACGGAGCAGATATAGTCATGGTATATTATAGCCGCTGCGGTCCCCGGACACAAGTCCGAAAGCCGCAGAATTCATGAATATTCCATTAAGAAATCGCAGGCTGTCAAAAAAACCTGCCCAGCCGAAAGTTTCGGAGGGAAGAAAAGTGGGAAAGGAAACCATACGAGTGTCCTTTCCCGTTCCACAATCCGGCGTGCAGGCCTCACCCCTGCTCCAGCGCCTGCGCGGCCTCCTCCCAGCGGGCCATCAGGTCCTCCAGCTCCGCCTCGCAGCACTCCTTTTCCGCCGTCAGGCGCAGCAGCTCCTGATAGTCGCTCGCAGCCCCGGCCAGCGCCTGCTCGAGCTGCGCCGCCTCGTCCTCCTTCGCAGCGATCTCCCGCTCGAGCCTGCGGACGAGCTTTTCCAGCTCCTTGCTGCCGGAGACCGGCTTGGCCTGCTTTTCCTTCTTCGGCTGGGCGGGCCGCTGACGGGCGGCCGCCTCGTGCTCCAGAATGGCGCGGTATTTGGCATAGCCGCACGGGAAGTCGCGGATAGTCCCGTCTGAAAGCTCCCAGACACGGGTGGCGAATTTATCGACAAAATAGCGGTCGTGCGAGACGAAGATCAGCGTGCCCTCGTAGTCCTCGAGGGCGCATTCGATCCATTCGCGCGAGGCGACGTCCAGATGGTTCGTCGGCTCGTCGAGCACGAGCAGATTGATTTTTTCATCCATGAGCATGCACAGCCGCAGCCGCGACTGCTCGCCGCCGGAGAGCGTGCCGACGGTCTTGAACACGTCCTCGCCGGAGAACAGGAATGCGCCGAGGCGGTCGCGCGCCGTCTGGGGCGTGCAGTTCTTCTCATAGAGCATCGTGTCATAGAGCGTGCGCTCCGGGTGGGCAAAGTGGATGACCTGCGGCAGATAGCCTGACTTGACGGACGGGCCGAACTTGATCTTGCCCTCCGCGGGCAGCTCGCCGAGCAGCACGCGCAGGAACGTCGTCTTGCCGGTGCCGTTGTCGCCGAGCAGCGCAATGCGCTCGCCGCCCCGCACCGTCAGCTCCACGCCGGAAAACAGCGTCCGGCCGCCGAACTGCTTGCTGAGATTCTTGACGGTGAGGACTTCGTCGCCGTGGAACTCCTTTTCGCCGAAGCGGGCGCGGAGCGTCTTCTCCTTGGTCGGCCGCTCCGTCTTCTCGATGCGCTCCATGCGGTGCTGGATGGACATGGCGCGGCGGTAGAGCACGCGGTTGTTGATGCCCCAGCCCTTCATACGTTCGACGGTGAAGCCGAGCTGCTTGAGCTTGGCCTGCTCCTGCTCATACTGCCGGAGCTGATGGTTGAAGCGCTCCTGCTTTTCCTCGAGGTAGAAGCTGTAGTTGCCGCTGTAGAACTCGGCCTTGCCTGCGGATATTTCAATGATGCGCTGCACGACCTGATCAAGGAAATAGCGGTCATGCGAGATCGTCAGGACCGTGCCCTTGAAGTGCCGGATGTAGTCCTCCAGCCACTCCACGCTGCGCAGATCCAGGTGGTTCGTCGGCTCGTCGAGCAGCAGAATGTCCGTCTTCTCAAGCAGCAGGCGCGCCAGGTTCACGCGCGTCTTTTCGCCGCCGGACAGACGGTCAAATTCCCGGCCGCGCATTTCGGCCGGGATGCCGAGGCCGTTGCAGACCTTGTCGACTTCCGTGTCCTGCTCATAGCCGCCGCCCGTCAGATAGGCGTTGCTCAGGCGGTCATATTCGCTCAGATTCGCTCGAGAAGCATCCTTTTCGAGCGTTTTTTCCAGTTCCTCCATCCGGCGCTTCAGCGAGGCCAGCGCAGTAAAGGCCGTGCGCAGCACATCCTCAACGGAAAATCCGGCCGGATAGACCGGGATCTGAGAGATGAGGCCCAGCTTCTTCCCGGCGGCGATATGGATCTCGCCGGAATCGGGGGACAGCTCCCCCGTCAGCAGGCGGAACAGCGTCGTCTTGCCGCAGCCGTTGCGGCCCATGATGCCGACGCATTCGCCCTCGTGAATGTCAAAGCTCAGTCCGTCCAGCAGGGTCTGGCCGACCTCAAAGGACTTGACCAGCTCGTTTACCGAAATATCGATCATCGCAGTTCTCCATAGCGGTGTTGAAATTCTTCGCGCGTCATCAGCAGATTCAGCGCCTGCAGCAGCCCTGCGCTGCCGAGATGCTCCGGCAGGCCAAGCTCCTGCTGCAGCGCGCGGCGGCGCGCCGCGCTGTCCGCGCCGCCGGAAAGCCCGGCGAGATACAG
>ENA-UAKW01001101-UAKW01001101.1-human-gut-metagenome-genome-assembly--contig:-NODE-1101-length-10803-cov-4.691571_pt1 | contig 10803 bp, 10 predicted proteins | sample MGYA00243691_ERZ654450 | MGnify/ENA primary metagenome ERZ654450 (study PRJEB26926, sample SAMN06164673) | human gut metagenome | biome: ENVO:00009003; feature: ENVO:2100002; material: ENVO:00002003... | reverse complement strand
GTCCGCAGACCATAAGAAATTCGTGTTTCTTCGGGCAAAGAGCAAAACTGTTCCCTTGTGAACTCATGCTCAATTTTTCCATTCTGTATCAGAAAAGCTCTGTCAATCAAATCTCGCAGATAGTAAAAGCGGTGTTCTACTACAAAAATGGTATAGCCGGCACTCTTGAGCTTTTCCATGATTTCAGCAAGCCGTTTGGTGGCGGCATAGTCCAGATTGGCCGATGGTTCATCAAAGATGTAGACCTTTGGGGCAAGCGCATAAACAGAGCCAATCGCAATCTGCTGTTTTTCTCCGCTGGATAACGCAAAAATACTTCGATTCAGGTATTCGACCAACTCCAATTCTTTGACTGCTCGTGCAATCCGGTCAATGGTTTCCTCACGGGCCAGTCCGAGATTTTCACAGCCGAACGCCAATTCTCGTGTGGTATCGGTCATAAAAAACTGTGAGCGTGGGTCTTGAAAGACAGTTCCTACCTGTCCGGCCAGTTCGGAGGGCTTCATTTCCAAAAGCGAATGTCCATCCATAAGCAGATCGCCTTTAATTTCACCGGGGTAAAAATGTGGAATAAGTCCATTGAGGGAACGAATCAACGTTGTCTTGCCGCAGCCACTTCGCCCGGTCAGAAGAATAAACTCGCCGGTCCGTACAGTCATGTCAATGCCGCGGAGGGTAAAATTTTTGCTTTCTTCATAACGAAAGCTGAAATTCTGGAATGAGATCATCGTCATACCCTCCACAAAATGATTTTGCCGATTTGGGTCTGGTCAATAAAAAGCAGTCCGACCAAAAAGAGGATACCAAGCAGTGATACCACAATTTCCGGCCATGCAAAACGAATCGGGCGCAGTGCATACCGCTTACATTCCAATTCCAGACCACGCGTTGTGCCGGAGGCCGCCAGTTCATCGGTAACTTTCAAGCAGCGCATCAGCAACGGTATCAAAATGTACTCTATGGTTGCTAATGGGTGACATACCCGCTTCCACACTGTATCGCTGATACCGCGAATATCCATTGTGCTTCGGATTTGCCGATATTCAATCCGTAGGGTAGGAATATAACGGAACATGACCACAAGCGGAATCGTAACTGCCTGCGGCAGCCGCATTCTTTGGAGGGCTACCATCAAGTCATCCATATAAGTGGTCCGCAATATCCAGAGCCCCATCATTACAATGGGAATCAGTTTCAGAACGGTCACGCCAAATACGCTCATAATCACGCTCAAAACTGGAACTTGCACATAGCGGAGCAAGGCATTAAGATAAGCCACAACGATATAAGTTATTATCATTTTTGCGGCCCATTTTCCGCCATTACCTAAGGCAATGAACAGCCCATAAACCAGCATGAGCGCAAGGCTGACCACTTCTCCGGCCAGAAAATAACTGACAAAACCGATACAGACTAAGAGAAGAATTTTGCAGCGCGGGTCCAGAAGCGCAGTTCCATGAAGGGGCTGTCGCTCAATAATTTGTTTGATTTGTGTTTCATCCATTCTGATGCCTCCTTATCAACAGCAGAGCGCGGGACTACTTCCAGCCCCGCGCTCTGAAATCAGGCAGCCCGTTTGCCTGCGTTTGTATGATAGATTTTCAGGGGGCTGTTCTTGTTATTTTACAGAAACGAGTCCAGCCTTGATGAAATGCTTTTTCAATGCTTTCTGGCCGATAAATCCGCCAATCAGGCCGCCCACCAGTCCAGCAGCAACAATGACTACCAGCATGGGAACAGAAGTGATATTGAGCATTCCCTGAATGTACTCCGGGGCAATATTGTTTTTCTCCATTGCTCCGACAAATGCGCTTTGAAGAAATTTGATGGGGCAGATAGCACTAAAAGCGAAGATAGCACTGAACAGCGCATAGGCTGCCATCATGGACTTCATTGTGATTTCATTCCGGCTCATAACCAGAAAATCGCAAATGATACCGCCAATTACCAAGCCGATAGGAATAAACCAGAAAGCACCAACCAGCAGGAACAGGATGGCCTGAATTGCGGCGCAAATGGTAAACACGCCTTTCTTCGGAACCTTAGCCAGCAGGAGCATCATAACGATGCCATTCGGGATCGCAACAACGGACGGATAAAATACGTTTGTCACCGGGCCAGCCACGCTCATAATGGTGCTGATAACCATGCAGATAATCCACATGAGGGCCGTTAAAACACCGATGAGAATAAAATCTTTCGCATTTAGCTTTTGTTTCATACTCTTATTCCTCCTCACTTTATTTGGAAAATAAAAAATGCGATGTGGTTAATGTTCTCTAACCACATCGCAAATTGTACCAATTTCCGTTGTTACATCCAACCCAAACCCGATTTCATTCTACCCAAAATCGGTATTTTTTAGGTTTAGCCAATCGTATTTTCATCTTTATAGTTCTTAGGTATTACTCCATATTTCTTTTTGAACGCAGCCGCAAAATTGCTTGGTTTTGAATATCCAACCAGCGTTGCAATCTGGCTTACGTTCAAGTCGCTTTCCAAAAGTAGCCCGGCTGCCTTTTCCAGTCTTTGATCTATGATATATGCGTGAACAGATGTCCCAAATAAAGAATTAAATCCCTTTGTCAGTTTGGAAACACTGATATTTACCTTTTTCGCCAGTTCCTCACAACTTGGTGCAAAAGCAAGCTGGCTGTCGATGATCCGTTTTGCTTCGGTAATCGAGTCCCTGTCACTTTTAGAAATACTGATATAGCTTGATGAAAGAATACTAAGTTCCAATACTTCACTCAAATACACGGACAGCAATTCAAAAACCTTACTTTCCAGAAATAAATACCCTAAACCGCCCCGGTATTGCGTAAAATCTTTTACCTCCGCAAAAATGTGCTCCATATACGGGGTAATGTTCACTTTTGAAATGCCAGTCAATAACTTCTTCTCATAAGCATCTATCTCACTATCTTCAAAGTAGTCATTCAAGATTTTGTGAAAATAGGGCATGGGAATTTTTATATTTTTGAAAAGGAAGTCTGTTTTCCCGGAATAACACAGGTATTCCATCTTACCATGTCCTCGATAAATACAAGATTCGCCTTTCTGTATGCTGACACTTTGACGTGCATCTGCAATATTCCACGATACGCCATCATTGAAGCAAAATAAAAGTTGAATATAATCTTCGCAGCTTACACCCTGCACATTCATATCAGAAAAATAGTTCATTTTCCAGTCTGATACAACAGCTCCTTGCTTTGTAACAACCTGTGAAATCTGGCCTGTTCCCATATCAGCCGGAATATCTATTGTCACTGTCTGCGGAGAGTTGGAGAGCAGATCATGGTACAGCTTCGTCATGTATTGGTTTGTCATCGTGCGCCCTCCTTTCTGGGTTAGCCAAGGCTAAGCATATAATACTTTATATTTTGATGGCAGTCAAGGTAGGGTCGCCAATTGCTAAAGTGAAATTAAATAGTCAGTAGTATGAAATAGATAGTCGTTCAAATAATATCACATGAAATGTAAAATCATATCAGGTGATGTTATGAAGATAGAACGAGATGAAAGACGCTTTGATTTTCACGATATAGGGCTCGCCATCAAGCGGGCAAGAGAAGCCAGCGGCATGACACAGGAGCAACTGGCCTATATTGTTGACCGCGCTCCGCGTACCATTATGTATAATGAAAATGATGGTCAGCATCCAAGCTTCAACACCTTTTATCAGATGGTCACAATGTTTGATATATCGGTGGATCAATACTTTTACCCGTCCCAAAATAGCGGGAGCGAGTGCAGAAAGCGGATTGATGCCATGTTGAACGCCTTGGACGAAAGAGAATTGAAAATCGTTGAAGCTACAATCCAAGCGATGAAAGCATCGAAAGAAACGGAGGAAACGTAAAAGAAAGCGTAACCTCCGTTTTTTTGCGCCATGTTGCGGGTCGCGCGTTTTGGCAAGCAATTCGGGTGTGGCCACACTCCGAAATTTTCACAGGCCGCAGGCCCGTGAAAATGCTTGTTGGGGAGCTCCCCAAACCCGCTGTACTTCGGGACAAATTGTCCCGAAGTCCCGGTGCGCTGCACCGTAGTCTGCGGCCCGTCACTATCGTTCCTGGGCCTTATTCTCACGCTCGTCTGTTATGCCGAGCAGATGATCAATGTTCGCCTTTACCGCCACGGCCTCCCGCATTTGCCGCTGGGCATCCCGGTATTCTGCATAAAGCTCTTTCTTTTGTCCCGCCAGCTCACGGCGGGATGCTCCAGCGCATCATGATCGGCATTGCAACGGCCATGAAACCGGCTCTTCTGATTGCAGACGAGCCAACCACGGCCATTGATGCCATCACCCAGTATGAAATTCTCAACGAACTTCTGCATATCAAAGAAAATCATAACACGGCCATGATCTTCATTTCGCATGACTTGAACGCCATTTCCCGCGTGGCGGACCGTATCGTGGTGCTGAATCACGGAGCTGTGGTGGACCGCGGCGATTTCCGGCATATCCTGCATCATGCACAAGACCCCTATACGAAACTGCTGGTAGAGAAGCGTGCGGATGTTATGCGCAGGTATACCGCTGTTTTGAACGGCAAAAAGGAGGCTGCCCATGCTTGAACTCAAAAACATCAATGTGAGCTTCCGCAGTGAGCGACAGGATAAAATTTTTGGTCATACCCGGCAGCAGGTGTTGTTTGATGTGTCACTTGCCGTAAAAGAGGGCACCTGTCTGGGCATTCTGGGGGAAAGCGGCTCCGGAAAATCCACGATGGGCCGTGTGCTCTGCGGGCTGCTCAAACCGGACAGCGGCGAAGCTGTTCTGGATGGCGTTTCGGTCTACGCTTCCCGTGCCGGACGGCGAAATCTGCAAAATAAACTCAGCATCGTGTTTCAGGATTACGCAACGTCTGCAAATCCCCGGTTCCGCATTCGGGATATTATTGGGGAAGGGCTGACCGTACAGGAACGCAGAGAGGGCAAAAAACTGGATCGGAAAGCAGAAACGAGCCGTTTGCTGGAGTTGGTCGGTCTGCCTGCCGATTTTGCAGACCGGTTTCCCCATGAGCTTTCCGGCGGACAGCTGCAGCGTGTCTGCATCGCCCGCGCGGTGGCCTGCAAGCCGGAGATCATTCTGTTTGATGAAGCGATCTCCTCGCTGGATGCGCATACGCAGGTACAGGTCATGGACTTGCTGCGGGAACTGAAAGACCGCCTTGGTCTGACGTACATCTTTATCACCCATGACCTGACCTCCATTACCTATCTCTGCGATGATGTGCTGTTTTTGTATCAGGGCCGTGTCACAGAGAACCTGCCGGTAGAGCGAATCAGTGAAACGAAGGATGAGTATGCCCGTAAGCTGCTGGGCTCCATTGTCGTCTTTGATACGGAGGAATCGGCATGACGCTGTGCGGCTTTGAGATCGCCCCCGGCGAAAAACGGCAGGTAAAACTGCCTGTTCCCGGCGGTGAACCGCTGGAAGCATGGCTGCTGTGCGGGGCGCACCCCGGGAAAACGCTGGTGGTCACAGCTGGGGTGCATGGCTGTGAGTACGTCGGCATTCTGGCTCTGCAAAAATTAGTGGAAACTCTGGACTGTGCCACTCTTTATGGACAGGTCATTTTGCTGCCGCTGGTCAATTCCAAAGGTTTTTTTGCGGGGGTAAAACAACTGAATCCGGCAGATGGCAGGAACCTGAACCGGGAATTTCCCGGCAAGGCGGACGGAACCGAAACACAGCGGATGGCATGGGCGATCGAAAAACTCCTTTATCCGGAAGCGGATTTTCTTCTGGACCTTCACGGCGGAGACTGGAATGAAGAACTGGCCCCGTTGGTATTCTTTCCCTGCGGAGCCGGGCAAACAGTGGAGCAGGAGACCCGCAGGGCGGCACAGGCTCTTTCGGTTTCCATGCGGGTCTGTTCAACGACCCGAAATGGAGCGTACAGCTGGGCAGCACAAAAAGGGATCCCGGCTTTGCTGTTGGAGCGAGGCGGAAATGGCCGCTGGACTTCCGAAGAGGTGGATGCAGATTGCGAGGATGTACTCCGTCTGATGAACCATCTGGGAATAAGAAAAGGAGAGTTCGATGCCGTTCCGCAAACAGAGATTGCAAAAGCCGTCTACGAAGAAGCACCGGCGGATGGGTACTGGTTCCCGGAAGTCTGTGCTGGGCAGGAAGTATTAAAGGATGAACTGCTGGGCAGGTGGAAAAGCTCCGATGGGACGCAGAGCTGCGAAGTCCGTGCAAGATTTGGGGGGGCGGGTTTTGTATGAGACCACAGCACTGGGCGTTCGCAGAAATGACCCACTCATTGCGTATGGAACAGCATGAGTTTCCATAAAAACAAAAACAGGGTGCAGTTCAGAACATGAGGTCGCATTTAAGGTGATCCGGCGGCTGCATGGGGGATGTCTGTAGACAAGATCCTGGTATTTCGCAGAGAGCGGGGATAAAAATCAGGCAGCTGTTATAGAATGGCAGCTGCCTGATTTTTTTGAATGCTCTACGCCCGCTGTTCTACTGTTGTTTGATATGCTATAATAGAGACACTGATTTTTCGGAACGCACAGTTTATGATATGCGCTGGCTCGCCGTACGGGTGCGTACAAGCACAGACCGCACAGGCCGCACAAATTTCTTCCGGGAAAAAATGCGCGTTTTACGGGCGGCTGGATCGGGAAAAGCTATTGTTATTTTTTGCGAAGAATGATATTATCACTATTATAAAAGGATGCTTCTTTTAAAAATATGCACCGCCAGCCTTTGAACCCTTGAAAAAAGGCCGGACGGGCAGAAACGGTACATGCAATGGAGATTTTACTCACAGGTTTTACAGCGTTCCTGACGCAGGAGTGGATCGAGACGGCATTCCCGGATGATCATGTGCTGACTACCCGCGCAAAAGGGGAGGCGCCGCCGGACACCCGGATCAAGACGGTGACGCTGGAAGGCAGGCAGCTGTTGGATCAGATTGCAGAGACCTATCAGTTTGACCGCGTTGTCTATTTTTCTGAATATCTTCTGCCGCACGGGAATCAGGAAGGTGAACTGGACCGCCTGCGCCGGGTCCTGCAATCCTGCCGCGAGCGGGAGGTGGAGCTGCTGTACCTCTCAGGGCCGGAGGCAGCATTTGTGCCGTCTTCCGGCAAAACGCTGCTGGCCAATGCGGCGGAGGAACTTTGCTTCCATTACGCCAGAACCAGCAAGCTTCAGGTCAAGGTGTTCCGCCTGCCCTACCTGTATGCGGTCTCGGCCAGCGGCGCGGATCAGTTTGCGCGGCTATTCGAACAGATGCCTGCCGGTACGGTTCAAATGGAGGAACAGGCCGCGCAGCCGCTGCTGGCGCTCTGTGCAGAAGAACTGGCCGATCTCGTTGCCCGGGTGTTCGATACATGGACACCGGAGCCGGAGCGATTTACGCTGCCGGATGTGTTTGGGAGCACACAGGGGCAGCTGGGCGAGGTGCTGCAAAAGCTTCAGCCCGGGCTGAAGGTGCTGTACGGAACCGATACGATCCAGACCTGCCCCGCAGCAGATAATGCTGTCCGCCGCAGGTACGGCTGGTTCCAACGGTACAGCATTCTGGATGATCTTCCGGCGATCTATCATGCGTGGTGCGCCCGGAAGACCGAGAAAAAAAGCTCTATACGCAAAATGGTGGATAAGATCCGCCGGAGCCCGCTCCTGCTGCGGCTTGCGGAGATCGCTGCCGCGTGGCTGGCCACGGAACTGCTGGTGCGTATTACAGGCACGGACGCGCAGTTCCGGATGATCGATTTCCGGCTGATGTTCGTTGTGCTGATCGGCACGGTCTACGGCCTCAATGCAGGCGTGCTGTCTGCTGTGCTGGCGTCTGTTTCTCTGGCAGCGGGCTATCTGCGGCAGGGTACCACCCTGATGCTGCTGTTTTATGCGCCTGCCAACTGGCTGGCGTTCATTGTATATTTTGTGGTGGGAGCGTCCTGCGGCTATGTGCAGCTGCGTAACACAGAGACCGCCCGTTTCGTGCAGGAAGAAAATGACCTGCTGCGTAAGCGGCTTGAATTTACCCGGAAACTGTATCAGGATACGCTGGAGGATAAACGGTTGTTCCGCCGCCAGATCCTGGGCCGCCGGGACAGTTTTGGCAAGATCTATGCTGTGACCCAGCAGCTGGATATGCTGCTGCCGCAGGAGATCTGCCGCAAGACGGTGCAGATCATGGAAGACGTGCTGGAAAACCACAGCCTTACCATCTACCGTATGGAAAAGAACCAGGGGTTTGCCCGCCTTACCGCCGCCAGTGCCGGAATGACGCCGGAGCCGGCATACTCGCTGGAGGTGGATCAGTGGCTGGATGTGCTCCGTGCCATCGAGCAGGAAGGGCTGTGGGTGAATCGCGGCTTCCTCCCCGGACGTCCCATGTATGCCGCAGGCGTGCGGCAGAACGGCAGCCTTGTGGTACTGATCGGGCTGCATACTGCCAGCGAAGAGCAGATGACCCTGTATTACCAGAATCTGTTCCGCATCCTCTGCGGACTGGTGGAAACAGCACTGGTGCGGGCCTTTGAGTACGAGAGCGTTGTGCGAGAAAACTGGTATCTGCCCGGCACCTGCCTGCTGCGTCCGGCTGTGTTTGCAGAGCAGCTGGCTACAGCCTGCACCCTGCAGGAAGACAAAATGGCCCATCATCTGCTGCTGCAGGTGACGGGAACGTTCAAAAACCGGGCCGAAATCAACGACCGGGTGAGGCGTTCCATCCGCAGTACCGATGCAGCAGGCGTTGGAACAAACAACGCCATTTACCTGCTGATGAATCAGACCGATGAAGAAAATCTGCCGCTGCTGACCCGGCGGCTGGGTGAAAAAGGGCTTCATGTCACTGCAGTGCCGCTGGATGAGCAGCTGCGGCTGATCAGCGCTGCAAAACAGGAGGCATCGCATGCGTAACGGGTTCTGGCTTGGTCTTGTGCTGCTGGCAGTACATCTGGCCGTATGCGGGGGGATCTGGCTGCTGGCCAGGACCCGGGTACTGGAGGTGGAGGGATATTTTGCTCCGGTGATGCTTCTTGTGCCGCTGTGGGGGCCGCTGTGTGTGCTGCTGCTCCACACTTCCAACCGCCTTACAGGCGGGTGCCTGCGGGAACAGACACTTGAAAAGCTGCACATCAACGAAGAAATACACAAAAGCATCCTTGTGGCGGAGGACGAAGGCGAGGATACGGTCGTTCCGCTGGAGGAAGCGCTGCTGGTTGACAGTCCCGCGCAGAAACGCAAGCTCATCCTCTCGGTGCTGACGGATGACCCCGCAGGCTATTATGACCTGCTTCAGCAGGCCCGCATGGACAACGACAGCGAAGTGGTACACTACGCTTCCACGGCGCTGTCGCAGATCACCAAGGAGGCGGATCTGAAATTGCAGAAGCTGGAGCAGCGCTATGCCGCTGCCCCGGACGATGCCGTCGTGCTGGAAGAATACTGCGACTATCTGGAAGGCTACCTGAAAGATGGTTTCGTACAGGGCAGAGCCGCAGAGATCCAGCGCCATCAGCTGGAGCAGCTGCTGAAAAAGCGGCTGGAAAATCTTGACGGACGCCGCAGCTGTATGCTGGAATGCAGGCTGGCAGAGGTGCAGCTCCGTCTTGCGGAGCATGACCGCGCAGAGAAAACGCTGGAAGAGCTTACGGCGCGCTGGCCCCAGCGCGAGGCACCGTGGATGCTCCGCCTGCGGCTGGCAGCAGCGCTGCGAGATGGGGAGGCTATCCAAAAAACACTGGGTCAAATCGAGGAAAAGGAGGTCTACCTCAGTGCAAAGGGCCGCGAGATCGTGCGGTTCTGGCAGGGGAAACAGCAATGATAAAGGAGATCCTTTCCCGGCTGCGGACGTTCCGCTGGCAAAAGCTGCTGATCATCTGGGCCGTGTTCGTGGCGATGGCCGCTATCCTGTTTGCGGAGCGCAGCGGCATTCAATACAAAGCAGCGAAATTCAAGCTCAATTATCTCCCCCGGACAGAGGCAAAGCCTGCACAGACCGCCATGTTCGGCCAGCCCGTCACCTGCCTGCTGCTCTACGATTCCGGGCAGGAAGGTACAGACCTTGCAAAAGAGCAGTTCGATCAGATCTTGCTGGATATGAAAGTGAGCACGCAGGCTGTGGATGTACACACAACCTCTCTTGAAGGTATCCCGGAGTTTGACCGATATAAAACCGTTGTGGTCCTCATGAGCGATCTGGATGCGTTGGGCAGCCGCCTGATCGACCTGATGAACTGGGTAAAGGACGGCGGCAGTGTTCTGTTTGCCATGACGCCCCAGAAAACGACGTATTTTGATGCCATTTCGCCCAAGCTCGGCGTCCTGTCCTCTTCGTGGGAGTATAAGACCGCAGAAAGCATCGTTCCCACAGAGGAGTTTATGCTGGGCGGCGGGCAGCGGTATGAGCTCAGCGACCCATTTGAATCCTCTCTCAGTGTCAGCCTCCGGGAGGAAGCCACAGTCTATGCCCGCACGGGGGACGAAGGCGTTCCGCTGGTATGGGGCACAAAGTCTGGTGCCGGCAGGGTGGTGGTGGACAACATCGGCATCTACGATAAGATCATGCGCGGCATCTATGCAGCGTCCTTCAGCCTTCTGTGCGATGCTGCCGCCTATCCGGTGATCAACAGCGCGGTGTTCTATCTGGACGATTTTCCCTCTCCGGTACCCGGCGGCGATGGTAGTTATATCCGCAGGGATTACGGGATGAGCATAGCGGACTTCTATTCCAAGGTCTGGTGGCCGGATCTTATGAAGCTTGCACAGCAATACTCCTGTCTCTTATACACATCTGACGCTGCCGACGACTAGTCGAGTGTAGA
>ENA-UAKW01001094-UAKW01001094.1-human-gut-metagenome-genome-assembly--contig:-NODE-1094-length-10890-cov-4.127457_pt1 | contig 10890 bp, 10 predicted proteins | sample MGYA00243691_ERZ654450 | MGnify/ENA primary metagenome ERZ654450 (study PRJEB26926, sample SAMN06164673) | human gut metagenome | biome: ENVO:00009003; feature: ENVO:2100002; material: ENVO:00002003... | reverse complement strand
CTCAGTGTCTCGTGGGCTCGGAGATGTGTATAAGAGACAACTCAAGCACCGCACACAACCCACGACACTCGGCGAATGCATCTCGGCCTGCGGTTTCGTACCGGCAGACATCACGGCGGGTCGTCCTTTGGTCGAGCTTGAAAAGATTGCGGCATTCATTGAGCTTCACATCGAGCAGGGGCCGACACTTGACAGTTCGGAATCCGAGCGCGTTGGCATCGTTACGGGTATCCGCGGCAACGTGCGCCACAAGAAGGTGGTTTGTCTGGGACAGACCGCGCATTCGGGCGCAGTCGACAAGCCTTATCGACACGACGCCGTGATGGCGACGGCCGAGCTTCTCACTCGTATGGACAAGCACTGGGACGAGTGGCTTGCCAAGGGCGAAGACCTTGTCTTTACCGTAGGCGTTTTGAAAACCTCGGAAACCTCGGCAATCTCCGTGATTCCGGGTGAGACGACCTTTACGGTCGACATGCGCAGTCTTTCGATCGATACGTGCGAGCGCTTCCATGAGTTGCTCCTGAAGGAAGCCGATGCCGTTGCCAAGGAGCGCGGCGTGAAGTTTGAGTTCGACCGCAAAATTGTGACGGATGCGGCCAAGGTGGATGCGGCGCTCTCCGACCGGATCGAGGCGGCGGCAAAGGTGGCGGGCATTCCGGTGCGTCGACTCGCGAGCGGTGCCGGTCACGATGCTGCCGTCATCGGCAATAGCGGTGTGCCTGTGGCCATGATTTTCGTTGCCAATCAGAACGGCTCGCACAACCCGTATGAAGCCATGAAGATTGAAGACTTCATGAAGGGTGTCAACGTGCTTTGGCACACTGTGCGCGACTACGACGCGTAAAGGTCTTGCGACGGAACGCGGAGGCGCGAGACGCTTCCGAAACGTTAGAAATAAAAAATGACAACAACTGATCTTAGCGACGGACAGCCCGCGCGAATTTTAATTTTTGACCAGTGTCCGCTTTTTGCAAGGGCTTTGAGCGAACTGATCGGCGAACAGGTACCGGGCTCGGTGCGTCGCATCACGCACAACGCCAACGATGCGCTCGAAGAGGCGCGAAATGAGCATCCGGATCTGGTCTTTATCGATCTTGACGGCGGCGACATTGGTGTGACGTTGCTCAAAGACATCAAACTTCTTGAAAACGCGCCGCGTTGCGTGATGCTCATCACCGACGGCACGCAGCCATCCTTGATGGCGGCCATTCGTTTGCAGGCCGACGGCTTCATCACCAAGCGACTGTCGGTGCAACAGCTTGCCGCTCAGGTGCATCTGGCTGCCGGAGGCGAAATGGTGATCAGCGACTCGCTGACCGCAGCATTGGCGGTGTCGCTACGCAATGTGCCCATGGCTGACGATTCGCGTGACATCTCTCGCCTGAGTCCGCGTGAGGTGGACGTGCTCTATTGCATCGCCAACGGCATGAGCAACCGTCAGATCTCCGAGCATCTGAAGATTTCGGATGGCACCGTGAAGGTGCACGTCAAGCATGTGCTCAAAAAGCTTGGTTTTGCAACGCGTGTGGAAGCGGCGCTGTGGGCGAGCGAATCCGGGCACAAGGGGTCGATTGCTCAGACGTATTCGCGCTGAGGCAAATCAAACCGAGAAAAGGTCGGCCATTGGCGTGGTCTGCGCCGAGGCGATTCGGCCGAAGTGCCGATAGGCAGTTTGCGTGACAATGCGTCCGCGAGGCGTGCGTTGTACCAGACCTTGCTGAATGAGGTAGGGCTCGACTACATCTTCTAGCGTTTCGCGGTCTTCGCCGACGGCGCTAGCCAGGTTGTCGATGCCCACCGGGCCGCCCGCAAACTTATCCATGATGGTCAGCAAAAAACGTTGATCCACGAAGTCCAGGCCCATGGCATCGACTTCGAGCATACGCAGTGCCGCGTCGGCTACCTCGGCCGTGATGACGCCGTCATGGCGCACCTGTGCAAAGTCGCGCACGCGACGCAGCAGACGATTAGCTACGCGGGGCGTGCCGCGGGAGCGACGGGCAATTTCAAATGCGCCCGCCTCTTCGATGGGAACATTTAAGAGGTTGGCCGATCGCGTGATGATGCAGGCCAAATCGTCCGTGTCGTAAAACTGCAATTGGTTGACGATGCCAAAGCGAGCGCGCAGAGGATTGGTCAAAGAGCCTGCGCGAGTCGTGGCGCCGATCAGCGTAAAGGGCGGCAAGTCAAGTTTGATGGAGCGCGCCGCGGGACCTTCGCCGATCATGATGTCGATTTGGTAGTCCTCAAGTGCCGGGTAAAGGATTTCTTCGACCACGGGACTCAGACGATGAATTTCGTCGATGAAGAGAACATCGTTTTTCTCAAGGTTGGTCAGAAGCGCCGCCAGGTCACCCGGACGCTCAAGAACGGGGCCGGAAGTCTGGCGCAGGTTGACGCCCATTTCGTTGGCTACGATGTGAGCCAGCGTCGTTTTGCCCAGGCCCGGAGGCCCGAACACCAACAGATGGTCAAGCGGCTCGCCGCGCTGCTTGGCGGCGGCAATGAAGATTTCGAGCTGTTCGCGCACCGCCTTTTGGCCAACGTAATCGGCCAGTCTTACCGGGCGAAGGGCGCGGTCGATGCTTTCTTCATTAGGGCTTGTTGCTTCCGTGGAGACGACGCGTTCGACGTTTTGCATGAGAAAAATTTTCTACCGTTCGAAAAATTAGTGTGCCATGGATTTTAGGGCTTCGCGGATGCCAGCGGAAACATTGACGTCCGGGGCGAGCCTCTTGGCCGCGGCTGTGGCTTCTCGATCCGAATAACCCAGAGCAACCAGGGCGGCAACCACGTCGGCGCGGTTGTCTCCCGGGGCTGCCGCCAGTGTCACACCATCCAGATCGGCGCAGATCTTGCCTTTAAGTTCCAAAACAAGACGCTCGGCCGTCTTCTTACCGATGCCGGGCACTCGCGTCAAAAGCGAGCTTTCCTGCTTGGCGACGGCTTGAGCCAGAGCATCGACCGTCATGCCGGAAAGAACGGCCAGAGCAGTGCGGGCGCCGATGCCGGAAATTTTGATGAGCTGTCGGAAAGCGGCGCGCTCCTTTGCCGTGCCGAAACCGTAGAGCAGTTGGGCATCTTCGCGCTCGATGAAATGCGTTAGCAGCGTGATTTCCTGTCCGACGTCCGGAAGGTTGTAGAAGGTGGACATCGGAACGTTGATTTCATAGCCGACGCCGTGGACGTCGACCAGAATTTCCGGAGGATTTTTTTCAAGAAGCGTGCCGCGAATGCGTCCGATCATGATTGATTCCTGATTTTGTTGTTGACAAGTTGAGCCCAGGCGTTGCGTTTTGATTTTTTCGATGTCATCGTGCGATTGCCGGTGCGTGAAGGAACGGCGGCCATCGCTTGAACCTGAGTCAGTTGCATGGCGTGTGCGTGCGTAACGGCACAGGCTAGGGCGTCGGCGGCATCAGCCTGAATGTCGCCGGAAAGCTTCAAAAGGGTTGAGACCATCACTTGTACCTGAGTCTTGGTGGCTCGGCCGGTGCCGACAATCGAATTTTTGATTTCGGACGGTGAAAATTCCGCTACCGCAAGACCGTGGTGTGCCGCACAAGCTAGCGCGGCACCGCGGGCTTGTCCGAGCAATAGCGTGGATCGCGGATTGATGTTGACGAACACCTGCTCGGCGGCAGCACAATCGGGATTGGTTTCTGCAATGACTGCAGAGAGTTCTCGGAAAATGGTGCCCAGGCGTTCGCTTAGTGTTCCGGTGGGCACATGAATGCATCCGGCAGTGACGAATGTCAGGCGGCTGCCGTCAGCGTCAATGACTCCGAAGCCTGTCCGATTGAGGCCCGGGTCGATGCCGAGAATGCGTTTCTTGCTCATGCCGTTTGATGCCTGGATAGGATGGAAAGAGGCTGGATTTTACGCGATGCCAGTATTGCCCGATTGGGCGACGCTTGCAAATTTTATAGATGTCTGTAAAATCCCGATTCTCTTCGTGAGAAGAGATTGAAAATTCAGCGCGCGGTTGGCTCAGTGGTAGAGCATCGCCTTCACACGGCGGGGGTCACTGGTTCGAATCCAGTACCGCGCACCAAGAAACAGCCTCAGGGCTGTTTTTTTATACCCGGAAAAAACGATTTCAGCCAGAAAAAACAATAAAAACAAAGGGTTATAAAACGTCCAGTCGGGAAAGACTGCATCACTGAAAATGGGTGCATGTTCCTCCTGTGAGACGAAAAAAGTCAGTTTCCATCTGACTAGTGTCAAAAGACCGCCCGTGTCAGCCGGCGGATGAATGGCGTTTGAGCCTTTGAAAAAAACATTGCGAAGCGGTCTATCAGATCTTTACGTCTTTGAGCACTTCGGTCAATTCGGTGATCGTGTGTACGCCGAGTTTGCGCATGGCGCTTGCCTTGTGAAATTCGGCGGTGCGTTGAGCGATTCCGAGACGCTCTGCGGCTGCGCGCATGGCAACGCCCTGTGCGGCCAATTTGACCAACTGTTTTTCTCGAGACGAAAGCGCATCGTAAGCGGCTTGCCGCTGGTTGGCTTTAGTTTCGGACAGAGCTGTTGCGCGATCCAAAGCTTCCTTGAGTTTTTCTCGACGTACGGGTTTTTGCAAAAAGCAAACAGCCCCTTTCATCATCGTTTCTACCGCCATCTCAAGGTCACCGTGACCAGAAAGAAAGATAACGGGCCAATCGATGCCGGTGTCAATCAGACGCTGCTGCAACTCGAGTCCGGTCATTTGCCCCATGCGCACATCCAGAAGCACGATGCCGGGCTCGTTGTGAGGAACGTAAGTCAGGAAATGTTCGGCGCTCGGATATGGAACGGGGTCGCAATCCAATCCCTTTAACACGAAGGAGAGCGCTTTTCGCAGACTCTCGTCGTCATCGACAACATAAACGCGTCGCATAAAAGTTAGTCTCCAAGAGGTTTGACTGTTCCGGCTGAGACGGGAAGTTTCACACAAGTCCGTAAGCCGGTGTTCCGGAAACGACGTTTAAAGACGATATTTCCGCCGACGCCTTCGACGATATTGCGCGAAATCGAAAGCCCCAAGCCCAGGCCGTCGGGTTTGGCGCTTGTGACCACTTCGTTGAGGCCGGCTAGTTCACGATCGGAAAGGGGAGGGCCGTTGTCTTCGAGTTCGATACAGATGAAGCCCTCCATCACTTGAGCTTTGACCAGCAGTTGGGGGGATTCATCAGTTTGTTGCGCAGCGGCTTCCTTGGCGTTTTTGATGAGATTGCCGAACACCAGTTGCAGGTCCAGAGGATTTACGAGAACGGTGGAGTCTTCAAAGGCACTGACATGCGTCGGAACGTTGCCGATGCCGAAATGCGTCACCATTTCGTCAGCTTTGTCAAAAGCTTCTCGAACGGAAATCGGTTTGAGCTCAGCCTTTTGCTTGGCGTACTGACGCACGCGCTCAACGATGTCGCTTGCGCGTGCTGCATCCGTCGTCATGCTGTGCAGGATGTCGAGCATCTCTTTTTTGCCGATGGCGTCGTTGCGCACCATCTCTTCGAGACCTTCGGCGTAAAGGCTGATGGCGGACAGCGGTTGCCTCAGTTCATGTGCAACGAGACCGGAAATTCGCCCGACGGCCCCCACTTTCTGCAGACGTTCCATTTTCTCCCGCTGAGCAAGCTGCAAACCGATTGACGCTTTGAGTTCGGTTTCGCGTTTTTTCACGAGCCACTGGCTGCGTGCACCGTGTGCGATCAAAGCCAGTATCAACAAGAGAGCCGTGATGATGGCCGACCGATATTCCTGCCAGATGCGTTTGAGTCCAGTTTGTTGCAGATATTCGTAGGGACCGAGTTGTAGGTCTTTGAGTACGTTGTTGGCACTTTGAAAGTCGCTTGCCACTGACCACATAAAGCCGCTCTCGCCCTTTGGGAGCATCAGCAGATCCATTGTGATGGCTTTGCTCATTGAGGCGCTGATGCGGGGTGTGACTGAGAGTGTCAGCGCCGGATACAGAGGTGTGGAGTGACGGCAGTCGGTGACGGTGTCTGTGAGACGCTCCTCAACGACGCGAACTTTCGAGAGAATCGACGGATCTCGTCGGGACATTTCCTCAAGTGCGCAAAGGGGAAGAAATCCCACATCGGACTTGCCGCCCACGACATCGTTGAAGACATGTTCGTTGACATCGCTTTGCGTGCGATCAGTGACGAAGGTTTGCTTTGAAAAGAAGTGATCGGGGTCGCCGAGTTTGCGTTGCACTAGTTCGCGAATGGCGTAAAGATACCCGCTGAAGGTGTCGCGGGACACGGCCGTTAACTTTTTTCCGCGGAGATCTTCAAACGTTTTTGCCAGCGAATCGCTTCGGACAATGACGGCGGTTCCATCGTTGCGATTGGGATCGGGCTGTACATCGCACACGAAGGTTGTGACGCTTCTCAGTCCCTCCGAAATCAAGGTTTGATAAAAGGGCGACTCGGAAAAAACGATGTCAACTTCTCCAGCCCGAACAGCTTTGGCCAAGTCGTGTGCCGAGTACTGACGAAAGGTGACCGGGTGGCCAAGTTTTTCCGGTGTGAGCGTGGACTTGAGCGAATTGAGCATGAGCCGCTCATCAATCATCAGGCCGAACGGGGTGTATCCCACGCGAATGACGCTCTCGGGGGAGCGTATAACGGCGGCCGGCGGTTCGCATTCCTCGGAATCTTCCGTAGCCGACGGCAGAGACGCGGCCCATGCGTGGAAGGCCGAGAGCAGCAAGAGACACAAAGTCGCGAATTTCATCAAGTTCGAGTTTATGGGGCGATTGAAGTGCCGAAGATATTTAGTGGCGAATTGAGAACCATTCTTGTGAGCACGGAATTGTCAGTCATAACTGTACATTTTCTTTATAGGTGAAAACCCTTATCCGATACTTAACGCTGTTTTTACCTACCATCGCCCGAACGCGCCGGTTTGCTTTGGGGATGGTCTGCCTCGGGCGAATCGGGCTGATCAAGCAAATAAGGAGTCCCTTTCAATGGAATTCGTTGAACTGTTGATGCTCACCATTGCGGTGTTGCTCATCATCTTCAAGCCCGAGAAGGAAAAATGGGCGTGGTGGCTGACGGTTGCCGGCTGGGCGGTCGTCGCTTTCATGTACGTCGGTCATGTTTCGACCGGCATTCTTGGCGTACTTAATCTGTAATCGGGGAGGATGAAGAAAATGACTGATTACTCCGCTCCGATCAATTCCAACGATCTCAACCGTGCCAAGACGTTCTACGACATCGTCTGCTGGGGAGGTCTTCTCATCGTTTTGCTGCCCGTCGGCATCGCCAACTTGATTCTGGGTTATCTGCTCGGTGACTCTCCCTGCACGCTGTGCTGGGCACAACGTCAGCAGATGGCCTATATCGGTGTCATTGCGCTGATGATGGTTCGCTACGGCTTCAAGCCCAAGTACTTGGGCATGCTGCTTGTGATGGCTGCCTTCGGCCTTTACATGTCGTTCCGCCACTTGGGCAATCACGCCATGCGCGACGTGGGTCAGGGCTTCGGTCTTGACGTCTTCGGCATTCACACTCAGATGTGGGCCGAAATCGTGTTCTGGTGCGTGGTGATGCTCTTCGGTCTGGCTGTGTTCCTGGCACCGCGCTTTGATGCGCTCATCGCCGAAATGAAGGGCAAACCCTTCCGTCCGCTGTCGCGCTTTAACAAGATCGCCTTCAGCATCGTGGCTTTCATTTTGGCTTCCAACACCTTCCAGGCGCTGTGGTCTACCGGTCTGCCGCCCAACTGGGGTCAGGGCGATCCGGTCCGTTTCTCCTTCAATCCGAAGTACGTTATTTGGTCTGATGCGAGTTGGCACGGTATGTGGGACGGCATCAGCTTCCTCGGTAAGCGCGATGTGAAGGATCCAGACTTCGCTTACAAGGCCAACGACAAGAAGCTGGGTATCACCTTTAAGCACGATGCTGCTGACGCTCCTGTTGCCATTAACGGTATGCTCAAGCTAGAAGAGATCCGTGTCATCGAAGGCATCAAGCAGCCGGTCAACACTCTGGCTCAGATTCGCGGCGAATACTTCGTGGCAAGCAAGTACGACTTCTGGAAGCTGGACAGCAATCTCAAGCCTGTCGTGCATGCTCAGATGGATCCGTGGTACAGCGCCAATGTGCTCGACATCGTCAGCATCACGCCGTTTAAGGAAGACGCCTTTGTCCTGATGGGTTCGAACAAGTCGCTGCTGCGTGCTCGCTGGAACCCCAACGCCGATGACGTCAAGGGCTGGGCGAACTTCATGGTGGGCGGAGACAAGGTTGAACACGTCGGCGGTCTCGGCCGCGCCCGTATCGGCACCGAACGCGCCAAGTTCAGCTACGTGCACTCGTCTGCAACCGACGGCAAGTACGTTTACCTTGCCACGGTGCCCGACAACAAGAACAAGTCGAAGTTTGTTGTTTCCAAGGCCATGATGGCCGACTGGACTCTCTCGGCTGAGTTCGAACCTGCTGCCGACCTCAAGGCCAAGCGCACGCTCGGTGAACTCTATGTCACGGGTATGGTGTACGAAGACGGCAAGCTCTATGCCGTTTCCAAGAACCACAACGTACTCGTGGTGATTGACATCGCCAAGGAAGCTGTTGTTGAAGCTTGGGGGCTGCCGTCTGACCTGACCGATATCCGCGGTTTGGTTAAGAAGGGCAACACCTTCGAAGTGGTGGACCATAACCGCGTTGTGACTCTCACGATGCCGTAATCAACCACAAGTTCGGCAGTCTGAAGCAGGCTACCGATACAAATTTCTCTCCTTGGGGATAGGAAACCCGCTGCATGTTCCGGTGTGCAGCGGGTTTTTGCCATCTGCGGGCAGATTTACACAAGGCAAGAGCAAGCAGACGCACCGGATGCTTGACGATGCAAACGATTTCACAACTGAGAAAGAAAATTTGAGTTAATCGTCATCATCGTCACGTCGACGCCTTCTTGAGCCGGGGCGACGCCGTCTGTCGTCGTCATCGTCATCGTCATCGTCATCGTCGCGATCGTCCCAGTCGTCATCATCATCATCGTCGTCATCGTCTCGACGGTGGCGACGAGAACCGAAGCGACGATCGTCATCATCGTCATCATCGTCACCCGCAAGAGCGGAAAGCGGTGCGGTGCCGAGGCCGAGAGCGGCAGTTATAAGAGCGGCTAAAAAGAGGCGGCGGGATTCGATCATGGTGCTGTCCTTTTGCAAGTCGCTATGGGCGGTTTGAGAAGAACTTGAGCTCGGGGCTTTTTCGAGCATACCTGTACGGCGCCTGCTCCTTCGTTAGGGATTGCCCGAAACAGCGACCGGATGCTGCAAGCAAAAGCAACAGGAGGCGACAAAGTTGCGGCACTACTGCTTCTCGGGTATGTTGTTTCGAACGGAACAACGGAGCTTTGTCATGCGGTTGCAATACGCTTCCGATTTGCATTTGGAGATACCGGCCAATCGGGACTTCGTGCTGGCGGGCGCGCTTGAGCCTGCGGCTGAGTACCTGCTTCTTGCCGGCGATATTTCCTTGTTGAGCGACTGGCACAAAGCTGATGCATTCTGGGATTGGTGCGCTCGGAGCTTTCAGCACACGTGGATTGTGCCCGGCAACCACGACTACCACGCCGATCGATCGAATCTGCTTGGCCTTGCGTCGCTTCAGGTTCCTGTGCGGCCGAACGTGACCTACGCCAACAACGTATGCGTTCACGTCGAAGAAGTTTCGTTGGTACTGACAACGCTTTGGTCCGCAATCACTCTGCAAAAGACGGAAATCGAAGAAGAAGTCGTTGACTATCGTCAGATATATTTTGATGGCAAAACAATTTCAACGGAAATTGTCAATCGTTTGCATTCGGAAAGCAGAGCGTTTTTGGCTCGGACGCTTCAGATGTGCAATCCGAACAAAACGGTGGTGGTCACGCACTATGTCCCTGTGCCGCAGGCTACGCCCGAGCGCTACGTCAATTCGCCCGTTCGGGAGGCTTTCATCGCCGATTGCTGTGATTTGATTGACGCGTATCAGCCGGCATTTTGGATTCACGGACACTCTCATGTTTCGGGAAATGTTCAGTACGGTAGGACCCGCATTGTGTCCAATCAGCTTGGCACCGTTCGCCCCGGAAAGGAACTCAACTTCAATCCGAAGGCTGTGATCGAAGTGTAGGGACGAACTTACCGTTTTTTTCAGCTTTGGCAATCAGACCAAGGCAGGCGGCTGCAGCAGCAACAATGATGAGCATGCCGAAAAGGGAACGCAGACTTGGTGTGACGCCGAAAAAGGCGCTGTCAATAAAGGCGGCAAAAACCACACCGGAAAACGTGAAAACGGCACCGAGGAATGTGTTGCCTTTGCCCCAGCCCAACGCCCGGGCAAATTGTGCGCATGTGAGAAAGATCAGCATCAAAGCCAGAGGCGTTTGCTGCAATTGGGAGACGGTAAGTTGTCCGCAGAACAACTCCAAGACTCCCAATACGACGGCACCGTGCAGATGAAAGTAAAAAACGGTGCGGGGGACCGGTTCATTGACGCTTCCCAGTTTCTTGAGCATCAGAATGGCGGCGGCCGTAAACAACCCGCACAATAATCCGATCGGGACGTAGACGGCCGGAAAAGAGCGCTCCGAAGGATGAAACATCACGAGGATGCCGATGGAAGCCGCCGTAATGGACGCCAAGATGCGCCAGTCGATGTGTTCGCCATTGCGAAAAGAGGCGATCGCAGAGAAGCCAGCCACAAAAAGCGGAGAGGTGTACTGCAGCGTCTGGGCGGCCGCCACCGGCATGTTCATGGCGGTGATGATCTGTGTTATGACGACCCCTACGCCGATTATGGATCGCAACAGGTGCAGGTGCCAGACGTGGGTTGAGAACGGAACCTGGCGAACGAGCATCACGACGACGGTGACGGCCAATACGAACAAGAACTGTACGAAGGCCACATC
>ENA-UAKW01001086-UAKW01001086.1-human-gut-metagenome-genome-assembly--contig:-NODE-1086-length-10947-cov-4.343739_pt1 | contig 10947 bp, 13 predicted proteins | sample MGYA00243691_ERZ654450 | MGnify/ENA primary metagenome ERZ654450 (study PRJEB26926, sample SAMN06164673) | human gut metagenome | biome: ENVO:00009003; feature: ENVO:2100002; material: ENVO:00002003... | reverse complement strand
CGGGCAGCTCCTGGAACTGGTCGTAGGCGTGATCGGTGCAGCGCAGGGTGACCAAAGGGGCGGATTCCCAGAACTGAGAGAAAACCTCCTCCGTCAGAGGAATTGGTATCCCGGTCGTACAAAAGCCGCTCTACGGCGTCCTTGCTCTCCTGGGAGAAGTAGGCGGCAGGAGTACCGGCAACCCATGAGCCGTTGTCGGCGTCCCGCTCCGGCATATCCAGATTGATGATGGATCCGCCGATTGCCATTTTGCGAAGATATGCACTCAAGTTCTCCGGGCCGAACAGAGCCGTCTTCTGTTTTATCTAGTCAAGTTCTTTCTCGTTTACAAAAACTTTACATGCATCAGGCGTTGCCGGTTTCTGTTGTCCGGCATGAATATCCCCTCTCATATTAGCTACCCGTCTTGTTAAACACAAGATGGAACAGGCCATTTTCACTATGCAACTCACACAAACTCATCCCGCATTTTATGCAGAGTTTGCCGACCGATTCTACAGTTTGATTTTTGATGTTGCTAATTATTCCAAAGGTAGTGTGTACCAATTCCGTAGGTAATTGAATATCCAAATTCACAACAAAAGGGTCCGGGTAGGCAGATACGATCTCTGCATCCCAAATGTGCAAGTATCCACCCTTCTTCAGAACACGGGCTGCCTCTGAAACGGCTTGCTTATGCGTATCAGCATCCATAAACATCAAGCTGTAAAAGAAGGTCACATGGTCAAAATGTTCATCGGGGAAGTCAAGGCTCCTGGCGTCCATCAGAACTTTTTCAAACCCTCCGGGAGCTTCATCCAATTCCTCTTGCCGATTATCAATCGCTATTACTTGTGTTCCATATAACCGACCAATGGTGCCCTCACCCCCGCCGCCAATGTCCAAGATAGAGCCTTCTAATTCATGCTTCAGGATTATCATGTATTTTTCCTCCTATTTTCATATCCTGCCTCCACTGAGGTGCGTATCCATCATCGCCCCAGTACTCGTCAATGCAGGAAATCTTATCATCCTTGAGCTGAATAAAAGATGTGACATGAAAGGAAACGGAATGGTCTTTAGCGTATACATGGGTTGCCGAAATGATAAGGTCACCAACCTCAACCATTCGTTCCACTTCTCCATCCCACTGATTGGGGTACTCACAGTTGGCTCGGATAAATTCTTCCAAAGTAAAATGTTCATTGGTGTTGTGCCAGTTCACCCAAGCATCAGGGTAGAAATAAGCACGAATCGCATCGGCATCCTGGCGCAACACGTCATACCAAAAGTTTTTGATATTCATACGTTCATCCTCTGTAACACTTCATAAACTCACAGCAACCAATATCTGCCGCCGTGGCAAAATCGCAACTTTGCTAAAAGGCGATGGTTTTGGCGTATTGTCCGTCATCAGCACGGTCTGACATACTTCTCCATATCGTTCTAAAATCGTTTGAAATAGTTTCGCACCAATACCCATACGTTGATACTCGGGGTATACCAAAATGTCCTGCTCATAGAGGATGGATGCTCCATCTCCCACCGCACGTATGATGCACACCAAATTGCCATCTGCCCAAGCACCCAACACCAGCAACGCCCCATTGAAAGCTGCTTTCAGCAGTTCAGGCTTATCCGTGTAACTTGTCCATTCAACCGCTTAATAGAGGATAAAATCTCTATTTCATCGCATTGGTATATTGTTTAATATCAATAATTATAATCCATTTATTCTTTGCTTCCATTCGTTTCTCAGCAATTCAAAGACTTGTACTCAGTGACAGTTTTCAGATATGTTTTCGGGTCGCCGTTCAAAACGAGGTCAGCATACGCCAGAGAGTCATTGTAAATGAGACAGTCAAGTTCTGACCGCTGGTACATACCGTCCGCAACCTCGTTCTCTACGGCAGTACAGTGAATGGATATCATTCTGGTATCGCTGAATTTCAGTTCCACGCAGCCGCTATCCATATTGAACGCACAGGACAATAACTCTTTCATCTGCTGTTTCTCCGTCCCAATTTACGTTGTGTGTATACACATTATCGTACACGGAAGCAAACGGATTTTCAAGAGGTTGGTCGAAATTTATCGCAAAAATTATACGCGCCGGCAAACTATATTCATTTTGTCGTAATTCACTGTTTTGTAGGGCTATCCGTATAAAAACAGAAACTTATTCGCTTATTTCATTTTTCTTGCCTTACAGAGCAGGAATTCAAAGGATTTCAACCTAAAAACGAGCAAGGGCATCCAACCGAAGCTGAATGCCGTTTGCTCGTTTGTTGCCCAATCCTATTTCGACAGATGCCGATTTCGTAATTTCTTCAAATTTCTGTCTGATCAGTACCCGGGGAACGACCGCTTTTCCCTTGGGATGGTTCCTCCTGTTTCCCGGGAAGGCGCCCCTTTCCGGCCCTTTTGCATCGGGCAAGGCGGCAGTTGCTCCGGTCAACCGGCGACGCCGTCGTAGGCGGAAATCCAGTTCATGAGGGTGGCGGAAAAGAACAGCGCTTTCCGGCTGAAGGCGCCGGGCAGCTCCTGGAACTGGTCGTAGGCGTGATCGGTGCAGCGCAGGGTGACCAAGGGGGCGGATTCCCAGAATTGAGAGAAAACCGCCTCCGTCAGGGGATTGGTATCCCGGTCGCACAAAAGCCGCTCTACGGCGTCCTTGCTCTCCTGGGAGAAGTAGGCGGCCGGAGTACCGGCAACCCATGAGCCGTTTTCGGCGTCCCGCTCCGGTGTCACCGTCTCCAGAGAGTACGCGTTTTCCGGCACGGTAGCGTCGGGGTCTACCATAAGTTCCCCGTGCAGCATGGTGTAAGAGGCGGCGTCGGAGCCGTAGGTCTGAATCAGGGCATCCCGGACGGCGGACATATCCGTGTCGTCGGGGTAATAGACCTCCACAGACTCCAGGCCCAAGCTGCCGGGCTCCTGCTCATAGAAGCGAAGAATGACATAATTTGCCTGCGTCCCGAAGCAGGACCAGTCCTGCAGGGCCAGGTAATATGCGCGCTGGCCGCCGTCCGTCGATTCGCCGCTTTCGGCGGCGCCCTCCGGAATCTGAAGCGCGTCGGTTACCTCCTGAGGCGTCGCCCCCCAGGAAGCGCCGGGAAACTGCAGCAGCTCCTCAGGAGCCTGTTGCGGGCTGCAGGCGGACAACAGGCAGCAAATGGAAAAAGCCGCCGTCCACATGATCCATTTTCGACACTGACACATAATGAATCCTCCTCTCGCATTACAGAAAAGAATCTAAATTATTATATGTAGAGAGGGTAAACGAAGTGGTTCCAACGCTAATTACAGCCTTGGATGAGAGATAGCCTTGCAATCCTTTCCCAACTGAATACCAACTGCTGTACACAGAATTCGTGTAATCTCTACCTTGCACTGGGGAATTCACCGATGCAAAAGTCCGAGACTCTTGGCTATCATCCAGTCGATTTTGTTCTGCAGAATATGAATGTACAAGTCTGGACGCTGTCATTTGTGTTCCATATATTAATCTAGTAGAGATCGTTGTCATTCTAACCTCAATTGGGTCAAAAAAAGAATTTTCCCGCATATCAAAATACGCCGTATGGACCGCAAAGACCGAGTATTCATTTAATCCACCTGAATCCTGAAGATATTGCGTGCCAGAAGCTTCCGTTCCATCCGGGTTTAATACCAATAGGACAGATACCGCCACATCACTTTTTTCATGGATGCTTTGTAGATTTGCTGTTTTGAGGTCTATAAGCTGCATGATTTGAAGTCTTCCATCTTTATTAATTGATGCTGTAATTCCGGATTGCAGAAGGCCGGCATCCATATAGGCAGATGCCACGCAAAAAATGTCTTCAATTTTAGTAATTTCGCCTGTCAAGATTTCATCACAGACGCGATTTAAAGTAGAAGAAGAAACAGAATCGCTGGTAATCCGCTCTGCAGCTTCTACACTTGGAAAACTGGTATTTATAAACAGGGCAATCAATGCAATTAATAACATTTTCGCAACACTTTTCTTCATCATTGTTACCTCCTAACCGTAAAACACCAACATTCCTCCAACTTTTCCTTACATAAAGTTTACAAAATCATACTTACCATCTCCTTGATATATTCATAGGCTAAGTGGACATTCTCTCCTTTCAATATTAAAATAGCATATAGCGAGAAAAAAGTCAACATAAAAATATGCAGTTTCATCCCACCTCTTGTGCAACATTACAAAAACTTACAAATTTATTTGGTATGCTCCAAAAAAGCATTAGGCGCAAGGCCGAATATATAAACAGCCTTACGCCCAATTTATTATAAATTCAACAAGTTAGCCGACAGGCTCCACCCAGCCGTAGGGATCCGGCCGTTCGCCCCGCTGGATGCCCACCAGGCAGTCGTACATCTCCTGGGCCACCGGGCCGATCTTGCCTCCGTTCAGAATCATAGACCGGTCATGGTAAGCCAGCTCTCCCACCGGGGAGATGACGGCGGCGGTGCCGGTGCCGAAGGCCTCGGTGAGGCGGCCCTGCTCGTAGGCCTCAAACAGCTCGGCCACGCTGATGCGCCGTTCCTCTGTGGCAATCCCCTTGTCCCGAGCCAGCTGGAGCACGCTTTTGCGGGTGATACCCGGAAGAATGTTGCCCTCCAGCTGGGCGGTGACGATTTTGCCGTCCAGAACGAACATCATGTTCATGGCGCCCACTTCTTCCACGTACTTGTTCTCCCGGCCGTCCAGCCAGAGGACCTGCTCAAAGCCCCTGCTCTGGGCCTCAAAGGTGGCCTTCAGAGAGGCGGCGTAGTTGCCGCCGGTCTTGGCCGCGCCGGTTCCGCCCTTGACGGCCCGGACGTACCGGTCCTCAATGTAAATCCGGACGGGAGCCATGCCGTTTTTGTAATAGGAGCCCGACGGGGAGCAGATGATGTAGTACAGGAAGTGACGGGCCGGATGAACGCCCAGCTCCGCGCCGTCGGCGATCATAGCCGGCCGCAGGTACAGAGAAGTCCCCTCGCTGTGGGGAACCCAGTCCCGCTCCAGCTCCACCAGGGTTTTCATCGCCCGGACCTGGAATTCCGGGTCCAGAGGCGGCATACACATCCGGTCGGCGCTTTGGTTCATCCGGTTGGCGTTCTCCATGGGACGGAACATCTGCAGGCCGCCGTCCGCCCGGCGGTAGACCTTCAGTCCCTCAAAGATCTCCTGGCTGTAATGGAGCACAGGGGAGGCCGGATCGATGGACAGAGGCCCGTAGGGCTGAATCCTGGCGTCGTGCCAGCCCCGTCCCTCGGTGTACTCCACCAGGAACATGTGGTCGGTGAACAACCGGCCGAAGCCGAGGCTGGATTCATCCTCGGGCTTCTGCTTCGGATGCTGGGTTTGGATTACTTGAATGTCTAATTCCATGGTCGTTCTCCCTCCGATTCTCAGCGAACGCAGGCGGCGCCCCGGCGCAGGGCCTCAATGTTCAAATCCACCAGCTTGGCCTTGGGGCCGGTGAACATGTGGACCAGCATTTCCTTGATGGTCTCGGTGCCCAGGTTTTTCATAGCCTCGATGTAGGCGCCCAGCATGACCATGTTGGCCACCTTCAGATTGCCCAAATCCTGGGCAATCTCCAGACAGGGGACGTAAACGGCCCGCACATCCGGACGCTGGACCTTCTCCTGGATGATGGAGCTGTTGACAAAAACCGTGCCGTTGGGCACCACGCTGGGCTCGAATTTCAACAGGGAGGGCAGGTTCATGGCGATGAGCTCTGTGGGCTCCAGGACGATGGGGCAGATGATGGGCTCGGAGGAGATGACCACGCAGCAGTTGGCGGTGCCGCCCCGCATTTCCGGACCGTAGGAGGGCAGCCAGGACACATCCTTGCCCTCTTTCATGCCCGCCTCGGCCAGGGTCTTGCCGATGGCCATCACGCCCTGTCCGCCGAAGCCGGCGATCATGATTTCGTTGGTCATGTCTATTTTACCTCCCCTGTGATGTCCTTGTACGTTCCCAGCGGGAAATAGGGAATCATATTTTCCTTCAGCCACTCGATGGAAGCCGCAGGCGTCTTGCCCCAGTTGGTGGGACAGCAGGCCAGGACCTCCACAAAGGTAAAGCCGGCGCCCTCCTGCTGGAGGCGGAAGGCCTTCTGAATGGCCTTCTTGGCCTTATTCAAATTGGGAATGTCCGTGGCGCAGACCCGGGCGGCATAGGCGCAGCCCTCCAGGGTGCTGATGATCTCCGCCATCCGGATGGGCGAGCCGTAGTGATCCTTCTGCCGGCCCAGAGGCGCCGTGGTGGCCTTCTGGCCCACCAGGGTGGTGGGCGCCATCTGCCCGCCGGTCATGCCGTATATGGCGTTGTTGATGAAAATTGTGGTGAATTTCTCCCCCCGCATGGCGGCGTGGATGATCTCCGCCGTACCGATGGCCGCCAGGTCGCCGTCGCCCTGATAGGTGAAGACGATGGTACCCGGGGGGCTGACCCGCTTGATGCCGGTGGCCACAGCGGGCGCCCGGCCGTGGGCGGCCTCGTGCATGTCGCAGTTAAAATAGTTATAGGCAAAGACGGAGCAGCCCACCGGAGCCACGCCCACGGTGTTGCCCAAAACGTCCATTTCCTCCAGGGTTTCGGCCACCAGCTTATGAATGATGCCGTGGGTGCAGCCGGGGCAGTAGTGCAGCTCGGCATCGGTCAAGCCCTTGGACTTCTGATATACAATCGCCATGTTTCTTACCTCCCCATAGCCTGTTTCGCCGCGGCGGCCACATCGGCAGGCGTGGGCACCACGCCGCCGGCCTTGCCCACGAAGGACACGGGACGGCAGCCCTCCAGGGCGATTTTCACGTCGTCAATCATCTGGCCCATGCTGAGCTCCACGTCCACCACGGCCTGCACGCTCTTTTGCATGGCCACCTGCTTTAAGGCCTTGCCGGGGAAGGGCCACAGGGTGATGGGGCGCAGGAGTCCGGCCCGGATGCCCTCCCGCTCCAGCTGGCCGATGGCCGCCCGGGCGATCCGGGAGGGCGTGCCGTAGGCCACGAACAGGACCTGGCAGTCCTCGGTGTTGACTTCCTCCCAGCGGGTTTCGTTTTCCTCCATGGCCCGGTACTTGGCGGCCAGGCGCTCGTTGTGGTCGGCGCAGAGGTTGGGATCGATGTACAGGGAATTGATGACATTGGGCTGCCGCTCTCCCTTGGTGCCGGTGGTGGCCCAGGGCTTGCCGGGCAGGTCCCGGCGGGGCACCTCGTGCCACTCAATGGCCTCCATCATCTGACCGATCATACCGTCGGCCAGGACCATGACGGGATTCCGGTACTGGTCGGCCACGTCAAAGGCGATCTGCACATAGTCCGCCGCCTCCTGGATGGTGGCAGGAGCAAATACCAGGTGCCGGTAGTCGCCGTTGCCGCCGCCCCGGGTGGCCTGATAATAGTCGCCCTGGGCGGGCTGAATGGTGCCCAGCCCCGGGCCGCCGCGCATCATGTTGACGATGACGGCAGGCAGCTCCGCGCCGCACATATAGGTGATGCCCTCCTGCTTCAGGGAGATTCCGGGAGAGGAGGAGGAGGTCATGACCCGAGCGCCGCAGCCGGCGGCGCCGTAGACCATGTTGATGGCCGCCACCTCGGACTCGGCCTGCAGGAAGCAGCCGCCCACCTGAGGCAGGTGCAAAGACAGATACTCGGGAATCTCGTTCTGCGGAGTGATGGGATAGCCGAAGAAGTATTTACAGCCGGCGCGAATGGCGGCCTCGGCAATGGCCTCATTGCCTTTCCAAAGTTCTTTCTCCATAGGGTCCTCCTTACGTGCGTTCCACGGTGATGATGGAATCGGGACAGATTTTGGCGCAGCTGGCGCAGCCCACGCATTGCTCCATGTCTTCAGGGCGCACCGTAGCGGGGTGATATCCCTTGCGGTTGGTGGTGGATTCGTCCATGACGATGATATGTTTGGGACAGACCAGCGTGCATAGCTCGCAGCCCTTGCACCTGTCCCGACGGAAGGTTACGATTCCGGCCATGATAGATGTTCCTCCTCACAAGTGGTAATTTCCCAGGGTTTTTTCATATAGAGATCCATTGGCAAAATGGGTTCTATCAGCTGATCGCGCACCTGCGGCAAAAACCGGCGCTCCACGGCGTGACACACCACGGGCAAGCCCGTCTGCCGGGATAGCTGAGCGGCCAGGGCCGCTCCCTTCCGGATCTCATCCGGGGTGGTTTCGCCGCAGAGGTGGGTGTTGTTGACGATGCCGGTGACCTTCTGGCGACATTCGGCCTCAATACCCCGCATATACGCCAGGGCACGTTCCAGGTCCCGGGTCTCCGGCCGGTTGGCGTTGAGGACATACAGAAGGTCGAACTCCTCCCTCCGGAGCTGGGGGGCAAACCGGGCCAGAACCCGGGCGCCGATGGGATCGCCGCCTATATCCAGGACGCCGGTCCAGCTCGGATCCTGAAAAACCGACAAAACCTCCGGATTCAGGGCGGGAATGTCCGCCACGCCGCCGCAGGAGGTGACGATCACCCGGATTCCGGCAGCCTCCAGCCGCCCGGCTTGCTCATAGGAGCGGAAATAGGGGTTTACAATGTCCAGATCCGCCAGAGCGGTCTTCCGGCCCGTGCCTGCCAGCTGCAGGGCCAGATTCACGGCGTACTCCGTCTTACCGCTGCCGTAGTGACCGGTGATAATTTGTATGCGTTTCAATACTCCAGGACCTCCTCCTGGCCCTTCAGGACCCGGATGGCGCCCTGGGCCAGAGAGAGCATCTCGTCCTCTCCGGGATAAATATAGACCGGGGCCAGATAGTCCACGGATTCTTTGATCCAGCCCATGAGCATCGAATCGTAGGCAAAGCCGCCGGTGAGCAAAATGGCGTCCACCTTTCCCTGCAGGACGGCGCCGGCGGCGCCGATCTCCTTGGCAATCTGATAGGCCATGCCCCGGTAAGCCAGCTCCGCCTGCTTGTCGCCCTCTTTGATTCGGCGGGAGACCTCCCGGCCGTCGTTGGTACCGGCGTAGGCGGCCAGGCCGCAGTGGAAGGTGAAGAACTCCCGCAGCTCCTGGAAGGTGGTCCCGTACTTGCCGCTGAAGGCGGCCCGCAGCACGTCCAGCACGGCGATGGTGCCGGGACGCTCGGCGGTATAGGCGCCCTCTCCCTCCAGGCCGTTGTTCACATCCACCACCCGGCCGTTTAGGTGCACGCCCACGGTGACGCCGCCGCCCATATGGGTCACGATGAGACGCAGCGCATCATAGTTCAGGCCGTACTCTGCGGCGTACCGCTTGGCGATGGCCTTTTGATTGAGGGCATGGAAGCGGGGACGGCGGGGGAAATCCGGACAGCCGGAGAGTTTGGCCAGCTCCGACATCTCGTCAATAACCGGCGGGTCGACCACATAGGCCGGGCGACCGATTTCCGCGCCGATTTCCGCAGCCAGAATTCCGCCCAAGTTGCACACGTGGGTGCCGTAGGTGCAGTTGCGCAAATCCTCCAGCATCCTCTCGTTGACGGCGTAGGTGCCGCCCAGCAGGGGCCGCACCAGGCCGCCCCGGCCGACGATGGCGTCAAACTCCTCCATATTGACGCCCTGCTGGGCCAAATAGGACAGGATCAGGGGCTTGCGCAGGGCGGCGTTTTCCTCCATGCTGCTGACGCCCTCCAGATCCTTGGGGCTGTGGTGGAACACCTGCTGCAGCAGGCAGGTGTCCCCCTCGTAGACGGCCACCTTGGTGGAGGTGGAGCCGAAATTCATCGCCAATACTTTATATTCTTCCATATGTATGATACTCCTTCGTCACAGGTTGGTGGACGCAATGGCCAGGGCCAGGGCGATGGAATGCAGTTTGGTTTGCTCGCTGTCCGCCCGGGAGGTGACAATCACCGGCGCTTTGGCTCCCACAATGAGACCGGCGTTTTGCGCCTTGGCCAGGAAGACCAGGGACTTGTAAAACACGTTTCCGGTTTCGATGTTGGGGACCAAAAGGATGTCTGCATGACCGGCGCAGGGATCTGCAATGCCCTTATGCCGGGCGGCCTCAGGCGAAACGGCATTGTCCAGGGCCAAAGGACCCACGACGGTGCAGCCCGGCAGGCTCCCCGCCCGGTTGGCCTCCACCAGAGCCGCCGCATCCAGGGTGGCGGGCATCTTGGGATTGACCTTTTCCACAGCGCACAGGCAGGCCACAATGGGGTTGGGATTGCCCAGGGCATGTGCGACTTTGACCGCGTTGCCGATGATGTGCTTCTTGGCCTCCAGGTCCGGGGCGATATTCATGGCCGCGTCGGTGACATAGAGCAGCCGGTCGAAGCCGGGCACCTGAAACAGCGCCACATGAGACAGGACAGGCGCGTCCCGCAGGCCGATCTCCCGGTCCAGCACCGCCTTGAGGATCACCGAGGTGTCGACGATGCCCTTCATGACCGCGTCGGCCCGGCCCTCCCGGACCAGCTTCACGGCCTTGCGGCAGGCCTGAACCGGATCCGGCTCGGGGACAATCTGGTGTGGCTCCAGGGAAATCCCGTGGTCATGGGCAATGGCGCGGATCCGGCTCTCGTCGCCGACGAGAATCGCAGTGGCAATGCCCAGCTTTCGGGCGGCGTCCACAGCCAGCAATACCTCCGCGTCCTGAGCCGCAGCCACCGCCAGAACGCGGTTTCCCCGCTCCTGGGCGGCGCGGTGGAGGGATTCCAGTGATTGAATCATAATCCATCTCCTTCAAAATTGTGGTTTCTGCCTAAAGGCGATTGCAAATTCGCCGGGGCCGTCGTTCAAGTTGCTACATCCATTCTATGATATGATAAATTTCCGGAATGTCAATCGGAAAAACTCAGAATTGGCGAAATTCACAAAACGAGGGATGCATTTTTGGAGAGGACGCCGGAAATGTGTCCACAACAGAAAGACGTTTGCGCAAAAGGATATCTGCCCAAGCGTCACAATCTGTCTCTTATACACATCTCCGAGCCCACGAGACACTGAGCGATCTCG
>ENA-UAKW01001084-UAKW01001084.1-human-gut-metagenome-genome-assembly--contig:-NODE-1084-length-10966-cov-6.018972_pt1 | contig 10966 bp, 9 predicted proteins | sample MGYA00243691_ERZ654450 | MGnify/ENA primary metagenome ERZ654450 (study PRJEB26926, sample SAMN06164673) | human gut metagenome | biome: ENVO:00009003; feature: ENVO:2100002; material: ENVO:00002003... | reverse complement strand
GTCTTGTCCTGCAGGGACTTCGGCACGTCGCCGCGGACGATCCGCTGCGCCAGTCCTTCGGCAATGGCCGTCTTGCCGACGCCCGGCTCGCCGATGAGCACGGGGTTGTTCTTCGACTTGCGCGACAGGATGCGGATGACGTTTCGGATCTCGTCGTCACGGCCGATGACCGGGTCCGTCTTCTTTTCGCGGGCGTTCTTCACCAGATCGGTGCCGTATTTCTGCAGCGCCTCATAGGTGTCCTCCGGGCTGTCCGTCGTCACGCGGCTGCTGCCGCGGATGGCCTGCAGGGTCTTCAGGCAGTCCTCCTTGCGGATGCGATAGTCCGCAAACAGCGGCGCGACGGTCTCGTCGGCCGTGTCGAGCATGGCAAGGAACAGGTGCTCCACGGAGACGTATTCGTCCCGCATGCCCTGCGCCGTGCGCTCGGCCTCAGCCATCAGGCTGTCCATGCCACGGGAAATATAGAATTTGTCGGCATCCCGGCCGGAACCGCTGACGCCCGGCAGCTTTTCCACAGCCGCCTGCGCCGCAGCCGTCAGGCTCTCGACGCTCACGCCCATTTTCTTCAGCAACTGCGGGATGAGCCCGCCGTCCTGCTGCAGCAGAGCCAGAAGCAGGTGAGCCTGCTCGATCTGCTGATTCTGATGCGCCGCTGCGATCGTCTGCGCACTCTGCAGGGCCTCCAGTGTTTTCTGCGTATACTGATTCGTGTTCATAACCTCATTCTCCTCTCCGGCGGCGAATTCCGCCGAGGGGTTTCAAGAAGCATCCGACGCATTCGCCGGAGCCTCTTTAGCACTCTCGTCTGTAGAGTGCTAACCTCTTTTGACCCCATGATACCACCATTTTGGATTTTGTCAAGGGGGTACGCAAAAATATTTTTCTTCGAATTTTCCGCAATATAACAGAAAAACAGGCACGCTGTTTCCAACGTGCCTGCCAGACTGTCTAAAAACATGCTTAGCCGAAAGTTTCGGAGGGAAGGAAAGTGTGAAAGGAAACCGTCAGGGTGTCCTTTCGCGTCAAATAACCCGCCGCAGCGGCAGAATTGCAAAATCATGCTGCAAAGCTTTGATTTTGCAATTCGGAAAGCAGCTTGACGAAAAAGGCCCGAAGGGACTTTTTTGACAAGCTGACAGGCACGCTGTTTCCAACGTGCCTGTTCTGTATGTATGAATGGATCACTCGAAAATGATGCGGTTCGCGCCGAAGTAGCGGGCATTGTAGTAGCTCTCGCTCAAGGAGCTGATGATGACGCCCTTGCGCGGATTGGCCGCGTGGATGAAACGTCCGCCGCCGATGTAAATGCCGACATGCGTGATCTCACCGCCGGAGCCGAAGAACACGAGGTCGCCCGGCATCAGCTCGCTGCGGCTGACATGCTCACCATCGTTATAATACTGCGACGTCGCCGTGCGCGTGATGTTGAAGCCGAAGTGGCGGTAGACATACTGCACGAAGCCGGAGCAGTCGAAGCCTGCCGGCGTCGTGCCGCCGTAGACATAGTCATAGCCCTCGAACGTCAGGGCATAGGCCACCAGATCGTCCGCCAGCGAGGGTTGCTCGATCGTGCCGTCCCACGACGTGGTGAACTTATAGCAGCGCAGGAAGATCACAAGCGCCTCCAGACTGCTGGTGGACGACTGCGGCAGGAGCTTGCCGTCGCTGCCCTTGACCGCGCCGATGTAGCACAACAGGCGCGTCGGCGTTTTCGCCCACTCGGCAAGCTGCTTCAGGTCAGAAAACTCACTGAGAGAATAGCGGTTCACGCGCGGGTTCTGCTCCGTCGGATAGCCGACGGTCTGCATGAAGTTGCACGAGATCTTGAAGAACTGCTCGCGCGTCAGCGTATCGTTCGGGCCGAAGCGGCCGTCACCGTAGCCCTGCACGATCTTGAGCTCATAGGCCGCGTTCACGTCCGGATCGTTCGTGTCCGTGAAGTGCGCCGTGCCGGACGGCGTGTATTCCGTGCCCATCAGGCCGTTATAGGCCAGCATGGCGATGGAGCACATCTGGGCGCGGGAGATGGGCTTGCTCAGGTCGGCATTGTCGAGACTCGAGGGGATGATGCCGAGCTTCACGACCTCAGAGAACTCTGCAACGGCCCACGCCGGGATGCCGCTGTAGCCGCCGTCGTCATCCGGGTCCGGATCGACCGGCATATCATCATTTTTGCGCAGCCACTCGCTGACAATGTAATACGCGCGGCGGAACATGGCGATGGCCGCCTGCCGCTCCGTCGTGCCCTTCGGCTCAAGGGCCGTGCCGGTGCCGCGCACCACGCCGAGCGCGACCATATACTGCGTCGGCTCGAGCGCATAGTCGCTGACGGAGGCTGCGTCCGTAAACTGGGAAAGGTCGGACGGCTCGACGCTCTCGTCCTTCCAGAACAGCGCGCGCGTCATCAGGTTGTAAGTGATCTTGAAGAAGTCCTGACGGCTCAGCGGCTCATTCGGGCGGAACGTCTGGTCCTCGTAGCCGTTGATGATCCCCTGCTCAAAGGCGAAGTTGATCTCCATCTCCTGCGTGTCCGTGAAATACCTGGCCCCACTGGCGCAGGATGCCTCCACGTTCATCAGGTTCTCATAGACCTCGACGGCCATTTTGCACATCTCGCCGCGCGTGATATTGGCGGAAAGGTCGGCGTTCAGCAGGCAGTCCGGCAGCAGGCCGAGCGCCTCCATCTCTGCGACCTCGGACTTTGCCCAGTCGCTGACATTCGAATAGGCCATGGCCGCAGGGGCAAACCCTGCCAGCAGGCACAAGCACAGGAGCGCGCTGAGACAGCGAATGATGTGTTGCTTTTTCATGCAGATACCTCCAGATCCAGCTCCAGGCCAACCGGACAGTGGTCGGAGCCGTAAATTTCCTGATAAATGGGCGCGGCCGCAACGGACTCGCGCAGGCGGTCGGACACAAGAAAATAGTCGATGCGCCAGCCCGCGTTCTTCTCCCGCGCGTGGAAGCGGTAGCTCCACCACGAATACGCGCCCGTGAGGTCGGGATTGCGGTAGCGGAACGTATCCGTGAACCCGGCCTGCAGCAGCTCGGTGAACTTGCCGCGCTCCTCGTCCGAGAAGCCCGCGTTGCCGCGGTTCGGGCCGGGGTTCTTCAGATCGATCTCCTGATGCGCCACATTCAGGTCGCCGCAGACGATCACCGGCTTCTGCCGGTCGAGCGAGACGAGATAGGCGCGGAACGCATCGTCCCAGGCCATGCGGTGGTCAAGGCGCTTTAATCCGTCCTGCGCGTTGGGCGTGTAGCACGTTGCGATAAAGCAGTTCGGATATTCCAGCGTGATGAGCCGCCCCTCGTGGTCCAGCTCCTCCACGCCGACGCCGTAGGTCACGGCGAGCGGCTCGTACCGGGCAAAGATCGCCGTGCCGGAGTAGCCCTTCTTCTCGGCGGAGTACCAGTACTGCCGGTAGCCCGGCAGGTCCAGCTCGACCTGATGCGGCTGTGCCTTCGTCTCCTGCAGGCAGAAGAAATCGGCGTTCAGCGTCCGGAAGGCGTCCTCAAAGCCCTTCTGCAGGCAGGCGCGGATGCCGTTGACGTTCCACGAGATCAGTTTCATGGGCTGCTCCTTTTGTTTTTCTTTATGGTAACAAATTATTACAAAAATTACAACCGTTTTCTGCAAAAAAGAGCGCCCCGCCGCGAAAAAAATCCGGCGGGGCGGTACGGGTTCAGGCATTCGGCAGCGGGCCGAGCGTCCGCACGGCCTCGCGCAGCGTCAGCAGGTCCGTGTATGTCTCCGGGCGGCGCGCCGGGTCCCGCAGCAGAGCGGAGGGATGATACATGGCAAGATAGCGCACGCCGTTCCGCTCGAACCACTGGCCATGCTCCCGCGTGATGCGGAAATCCGGCCGGATGAGCCGCATGGCCGCAATGCGCCCGAGGCAGACGATGATGCTCGGCTGCAGCAGCCGGAGCTGCCGCTCGAGCCAGCCGAAGCAGGCGTCCTGCTCCTGCGGCTGCGGGTCGCGGTTTCCGGGCGGGCGGCATTTGACGATATTGCAGATATAGCAGTTGTGCCGCCCGAGGTCGATGATGGACAGCATGTCGTCAAGCAGCTGCCCGGCCGGGCCGACGAACGGCTCGCCGCGCAGGTCCTCCTGCTGGCCGGGGCCTTCCCCGATGAAGACGACGGGCGAGGGGCATGGTCCGACGCCGAACACGACGCTGTGGCGCGTGGCAGCAAGGCCGCAGCCCGTGCAGCCCGCGCAGGCCGCGCGCAGGGCATTGAGCTCATCCACGGCGGTCCTCCCTGCCCTGACGGGCTCCCGGACGGCGCGCGCGCATGGCGCGCTTCTTCGCGCGGCGGCGATTGACGGAGCGCAGGATGGCAACGATGAGCCAGAACACCAGCGCCAGCAGCACCGGTACGGTCACGAACCACAGCCGCCACATGCCCTTCCAGATCTTCGCCAGCACACTTTCCGTCTGCTTGGCAACATACTTCGGCGTGGAGCGCATCACGGCCGTCAGCGTCACGAGGTCGCAGGTCGCCAGCACCTTGCCGTCCAGCACGGCACTGACGGTACCGACCTTCGTCTCGGCCTCAAGCGGCGCCTCGAGCGGCGCTTCGGAATCATACTGCACGGTCAGCGTGATGCCGGAGGTATCGCAGCTGTCCGGCAGCAGAACGGAGATGTTGTCCTTCGCGCGCACGACAACGCTGTCGCGCCCCTCGGCATACAGCACCTGCGGCATGTCCACAAGGGCCGTGTCCGCCAGCACCTGCACACTGTTCAAATGATTGAAGCCGTATTCGAACAGCCGCTTCGTCTCCGTGAAGCGCTGGTCCGTCTCCGTGCCGTCGTCGTTCTGCAGCGTCTCGCAGCCGCAGACGACGCTGAGGAAATGCAGCGAACCACTCTCCGCCGTGGAGATGAGGCAGCCGCCCGCAGGCGTCGTGAAGCCGGTCTTGATGCCGCGCGCCTTGTCGTAGTAATACTTTCCGACGGTCTGACCGCTCGTCAGATAGTTCGTCGTGTGGAGCACGCGCTCCTCGGACTTGTTCGTCGCAGGCACCGTGTGGGATGTCTGCGTGGAGAATTCCTGAAACTGCTCACTCTGCCAGGCCCAGCGCGCCAGCGTAACGAGGTCGCGCACGGTGGTGTAGTGATTCTCGTCATGCAGGCCGTGGGCATTGGCAAAATGCGTGCCTGTCATGCCGAGGGCCGCCGCCTGCGCATTCATGAGCGCCACGAACGAAGGGATATCCCCCGCGATGTACTCCGCCACGACGTTGCAGGCCTCGTTGGCGGACGAGATCATCACGCAGTACAGCAGCTCGCGCAGAGACAGCTGCTCGCCCTCGAGCAGGCCGGCGGAGCTGCCCGCTGCATTCAGATCCTGCAGAGCCTCATGGCTGACCGTCACGATGTCGTCGAGGTTTCCGTGCTCCAGCGCCAGCATACACGTCATGATCTTCGTCAGGCTGGCGGGATAGACCTTTTCGTCCAGATTCATGCCATAGACGAGCGTATCGCTGTTCAGCTCCACGAGCGCCGCCGCCCTGGCCTGCACCGTGGTGTCGAGATACTGGCCGAAATCGTTCAGCGCGGGCGGCGTCTCATCCGTCACGGCGGCGGGAGTCCTGCCGTTTTCGGCAGGCGCAGCGGTCTCCGGCTCGGTGGCGTCTGCCGCGCTCGGCTCCGTCGTATCCGCCGGCGCAGCCGTTTCCGCCGGCGCAGCCGTTTCCGCCGACGCAGCCGTGGGATCGGCTGCGGTCTCCGAGGCGGACGGCTCCGTGGGATCGGCCGGTGCGTCCGTCGGCTCTGCGAAGGCCGGGAGCATCAGGCACTGCAGCAGGGCCAGCAGGACCAGCCCGGACAGAAGTCTTTTTTTCATATTCTCCTCCAAAAACGCCGCGGCGGCATTGCCGCAGGGCGGAACTGTGTGATATAATGAGTATGGGCAGGCCGCGCGGAATACCGCATGCCGGTCCGACAGACACATTATAACAAAAATCCGGATTATGTCAACGGAGCAGAGCGAAAATGGAGCAGAAACCGCGTTGGAACTGGGTCATCACCCTGGCGGCCGTCTTTCTTGCCTTCTGTCTGGGCTTTGGCGTGGCGCGCTGGACACAGCATACGGACGGTGTTACGGTGCGCACGGCGCGCACCGTCCCCGCACAGACGGAGTCTGCCCTCCCGTCCGTCCCGGCGGCTTCCGCCCCGACAGAGAAACCGACAGAGGCCGCGACGCAGCCGCCCACGGAGCCGGGTCCGCTCGATCTCAACCGCGCCACGACGCAGGAGCTGACGACGCTTCCCGGCATCGGCGAGGTGCTGGCACAGCGCATCGTGGACTACCGCGAGGCGCATGGCCCCTTCCGCAGCGTGGAGGAGCTCATCGCGGTCGAGGGCATCGGCGAAGGCAAGCTGGAAAAGCTCCGCGAACTGGTCACGGTGGAGGAAGAACCATGAAAATACTGGTCGTAGATGATGAAGAGCTGCTGGTCAAGGGCATTCGCTTCAACCTGCAGAACGACGGCTATCAGGTCGTCACCGGCAGCAACGGCCGTGAGGCCATCGAGCTGGCGCGCGATCCGGACATCCGGCTCATCGTGCTGGACGTCATGATGCCGGAGATCGACGGGCTGACTGCCTGCCGCACCATCCGGGAATTTTCGGACGTTCCCATTATCATGCTCACTGCCCGCACAGAGGACATGGACAAGCTGCTTGGCTTTGAGCACGGCGCGGACGACTATCTGACAAAGCCCTTCAACATTCTGGAGCTGAAGGCGCGCATCCGCGCCCTGCTGCGCCGCAGCGGCGGGCTGGAGAACCAGAACAACCGTATCACGGCAGGCAGCCTGACTGTCGACACGCAGGAGCGCAACGTCTATAAGGACGGCAAGCCCGTCGAGCTGACGGCCCGCGAGTTCGACCTTGTCGAGCTGCTCATCCGCAACCCGAACCGCGTCTATTCCCGCGAGAACCTGCTCGACCTCATCTGGGGCTATGAGTATCGCAGCGATATCCGCACAGTGGACGTCCACATCCGCCGCATCCGCGAAAAGCTGGAGACTGTTCCGGCAGAGCCGGAATATATCATGACAAAGTGGGGAGTTGGGTACTATTTCAAAGCGTAAACGCCGCAGCTTTCTGCCTGCCAGCTCACAGCTCCGCTATGCCGCCGCCTACATTCTCATCACGGCGGCCGCCCTGTTCCTGCTGAACCTCTATGCCTCGACGACCATCCGCAGTGTGACGTTCCACGCGCAGGCCGATTCGCTTGAGAGCAAGGCGCAGCTGCTGAGCAATGCCCTGCTGCAGCTCGACGAGCTTTCCGCAGGCCGGGCCGCGCAGGCCGTAAATTCCATGGAGGAGCTCCACACCACCCGCACCGTCGTGACTGACGCTGCGGGCGTTGCCGTATACGATTCCCTGACCACCGGCAACGCCGAGGGAAAGACGCTGCTGTTTCCGGAGCTTGTCACGGCGCTGGAGGGCAGCGACGTCTTTTTTGCCCGCTATGCCGACGGCGCCGTGGAGAGCCACGCCGCCGTGCCGCTCATGCGCGGCGGGCGGACGCTGGGCGCCGTGTACCTTATGTCGTATGACACGGATCAGGGTGAGCTGATCGCCGCGCTGGAGCGCAACATCCTGCGCATCTCCTTTGCGCTGGAGGGCGGCGTGGTGCTGTTCTCCCTGTTCTTCTCGGCCGCATTCTCGCGGCGTATGCGCGCCATTCTGGATCAGGTCGGCCGCATGCGCGAGGGCGACTATTCCCAGCAGCCGCCCGTCCGCGGGCACGACGAGGTCGAACGCCTGAGCCGGGCCTTCAACGAGCTGGCCGCAAGGCTGGAAAGCTCCGAGGCGCGGCGGCGGCAGTTCGTCTCCGACGCGTCCCACGAACTGAAAACGCCGCTGGCTTCCATCAAGCTGCTGTCTGACTCCATCCTGCAAAACGAGATGGACCCCGAGACGCAGCGCGAGTTCATCGGCGACATCGGCCGCGAGGCAGACCGTCTCGGCCGCCTGACGCAGAAGCTTCTGACGCTCACGAAGCTCGACAGCAGCGTGGAAGAGGAGCGCGAGATCCTCGATGCCGCGCCCGTCGTGCGCAAGGTCGTGCGCATGCTGCTGCCGCTGGCGCGGCTGCGCGGCATCGGCATCGACACAACGTTCGAGCCGGACTGCAGCGTCATGACTGTGGAGGACGATCTGTATCAGATCGTATTCAATCTAACGGAAAACGCTATCAAATACAACCGGCAGGACGGCTGGGTCGGCGTGTCTGTCCGCCTGGCGGGCGATCAGGTGGAGCTGCGCGTCGAGGACAACGGTGCAGGCATCCCACCGGAGTCTATGGAGCATATTTTCGAGCGTTTTTACCGCGTGGACAAGGCACGCTCCCGCGCCGCGGGCGGCGCCGGGCTGGGCCTTTCCATCGTGCACGACATGGTCGAGCGCAGCTACGGCACCATCACTGTGCAGGCCCGGCCGGGCGGGGGCACGATCTTCACCGTGCGATTCCCGCATTTTGATCTGGAGGAGGACGAAACATGAAACCAGACTGTCGAAAAATCTGCCCGCCCGAAAGCTTCGAAGGGAAGAAAACTGTGAAAGGAACCCGTCAGGGTATCCTTTCGCGTTCCATAACCTGGCGCAGCAGCAGGATTGCAAAATGATGCTACAAAGTTATATTTTGCAATTTCGGAAGCAGCTTGTCAGAAAAGCCCGAAGGGTCGTTTTTAACAAGCTGAAACGCCTGCCGCTGCTTCTGCTCCCGCTTTCGCTGCTGTGCGCCTGCACCACCGCGCCTGCAGAGCAGGCGGACGCTCCATTTTCCTTCTACTACCGCTGTGCTGAGGTCGCCTTCGGCGGCGAGGACGGCGTGATCCGCGCCGAGGCCGCGCCGCTCGAGGCAGACGCCGGTCTGCGCACCGTCGTGCTGCAATACCTGAAGGGGCCCGCCTCGCCGGAGCTGCGCACTCCCCTGCCTGCAGACTGGGCGCTGGAGTCCATTGGACTGACCGAGGGCACGGCGGAGCTGGTCTTTTCCGGCATACCGTGCCGGAGCCTCGACCGCACCATTCTCAACGCCTGCCTTGCCCGGACGCTCCTGCAGCTGCCCGGCGTGCAGCGCGTGAGCATTCTGCGCAGCGGCGACGGCGCGGCCGATGTGCTGGCCGCCAAAGACATCCTGCTGCGCGACAACGGCATGGAGGAGCAGGAGGAAGAGCTCGTGCTCTATGTGCCGGACGAGGCGCAGCGCTATCTCGTGCGCGAAACGCAGACCGTCGCCGCCATGAATGCGGCCGACCGGCCCGCAGAGATCGTGCGCCGCCTGCTGGCCCTGCCGGAAAGCGAGAGCGCCATTCCCGAGGGCACGGCACTGCGCAGCGTCAGTGTAGAAAACGGCGTTTGCACCGTCGATCTCTCCTCGCAGTTCCTGACGGGAATGCCGCGCAGCTGGAACACGGAGCGGCTGGCCGTCTATGCCATTGTGAATTCTCTGACGGAGCTGCCGCAGATTCAGACCGTGGATCTCTGGATCGCGGGCGCACCCTTGGAGCGGCTGTATGTGCTGGAGCTGGAGAACGGCCTTGCACGCGACGAGCGCATGATCTATGTGCCTGCACTGGACGGAACGCTGGACGTCACGCTCAGCCTGACCTGCGACACGATGCCGCTGCTGGCGCAGGTGCCGATGCAGCTCACGCTCGCCGAGGGCACCAGCAGCGTGCAGTGTGTGCTGGAGGCCCTGCTGGCGCTCGAGGGCGAAAACGGGCTGGAAAACTCCATCCCGCAGGGCACGAAAATTCTGTCCCTCAAGCTGGCAGGCGGCGTGTGCACGCTCGACCTGACGGCCGAATTTCTCGAAGGCTGCCGCACGGCCGAGCAGGAGCGCATGGCCGTGCGCGAGATCGTCGCTTCGCTGAGCGCCCTGCCGGAGGTCGAGACCGTTGACCTGCTGGTCGAGGGTCTCGAGCCAAATTACCGTGACGACTCCCTGCAGGCCGTACACACGGCACGCAACTACTGGTTTGTTTCCTGATAAAATTACCGCCCGCGCATCCGCTTCGACAAACGGCGCGCGGGCAGTGCTTTATACTAAACGCACACGGGTTCCGTGTGCGTTATTTTTTTGCTGGAGGCGAACCATACCAATGAATCTGACGAGCTATGTGCAGGACAGGCAGCTGACGATCGCTCTGCGGGGCGAGATCGACCACCATGCCGCCCGGGAAATCATGCAGGCGCTGTCAGCCAAGATCGATCTCTACCTTCCCCTTCGCTGCATTCTGGACTTCCGCGATGTGACATTCATGGATTCCAGCGGGATCGCCGTGGTCATCCATACGCTGCGCCGCATGAACACGCTGCAGGGCCGCCTGCTGCTGCAGAACATCCCGCCCCAGCCCTATAAGGTGCTGCGCGCGGCGGGCATCGAAAAAATCACGGAGATCAGGGAGGAATGCAACCGATGAAGAGCGAAAACTACATGAATCTGGAATTTCCCAGCCGCTCGGCCAATGAGGCCTTTGCGCGCTCTGCCATTGCCTGCTTTGCCGCGCAGCTCGACCCGACGCTCGACGAGCTGGGCGACATCAAGACGGCCGTGTCCGAGGCCGTGACGAACTGCATCGTCCACGCCTACCCCGAGACGATCGGGCCGGTCATCCTGCGGGCACGGCTGCTGCCGGACAATGTGCTGGACATTATGGTCAAGGACCGCGGCTGCGGCATCGCGGACCTTGAGCAGGCCTGCCGTCCCATGTTCACGACCGGTGGAGAGGAGCGCTCCGGCATGGGCATTACCATCATGGAAAGCTTTATGACCGAGTTCCGCATCAGCTCCGTGCCCGGCAAGGGTACGACCGTCCATATGAAGCGCCGGATTGTACGCCGGGGTGGAAAAAAATGAATCAGGAGGAGCTGCTCATCCGCGCCCGCGACGGAGACCGCGAGGCGGGAGAGGCGCTGATTCAGGCGAATTC
>ENA-UAKW01001080-UAKW01001080.1-human-gut-metagenome-genome-assembly--contig:-NODE-1080-length-11010-cov-5.462255_pt1 | contig 11010 bp, 8 predicted proteins | sample MGYA00243691_ERZ654450 | MGnify/ENA primary metagenome ERZ654450 (study PRJEB26926, sample SAMN06164673) | human gut metagenome | biome: ENVO:00009003; feature: ENVO:2100002; material: ENVO:00002003... | reverse complement strand
AAATATTCCTTGGTAAATGTATTTTTATCTCTGTACGGGAAAGAGTAAATAACAAAGTTCTGGTCGCCGGTAGCTGCATTCGTACCAGCCCAGAAGAAGTTTTCTCCTTGCTTGGTAGAAGAAAGTTCAGCAGGTACCCAGACATCACAATCAAACATACTCTTTACCTTTGTCGTCACATAATCATTATGCTTCTTTTCCAGTTGTGTAATCTGTCGGTTCATCTCCGCACGGGTAAAGAAATCAATGATAGTCTGTTTGTTCTCCGTCACAAACTGCTCGAAAGAAGCTTCATCAGGAGCCTGTATAGTCAGGATAGTTTGCGGAGCAGCATACACATCCTTCGCATATTTAAACTTAGGCTGGGTATAAATATCCTGTACATCAGCGATAATAATGTTACGAATCAACTTTAACGTAGCATCATAGTTGGCAGGAGAAGTGTACATCATACGGAAAGAACGTTCGGACTGGGGAAGCCCCGGTACATCCGTATCAAGTACATCATAAAGCGCCCTACCGGCAGGACGTTCCCACATAGCGGGATCAACCACTACCAGGATTTCATACGCACGACCACTTGAAGTCGCACCAAACACGCCTTTCTTACCGCCACTACATGCGGAAAGGGCAATTGCTACAATAGTCAGACTTAAATAAAACAGCTGCTTTCTCATATACTTACCAGTTAATGTTTTTACAAAACTACGAAGAATACGTATATCATCCGAGCCAAAGTTAATAATTTATATTAATTCTTGTTTATTCTCTTCCTGTTTGGCAGTGGAAAGCATGCCGCAAGCGGCAAATATATCTTCACCGCGGGAAGCACGTATCGTAGTAAACAAACCGTGGGAAGTCAGGTAATCACGGAGTTTAGTCATTGTTTCCATATCCGCTCCCTCCAGGTCTACACCGGGAATGGCATGAAAGCGGATGAGGTTGATACGGCAGTCCAGTCCACGCAAGAGTTTCAACAATTCCTTAGCATAGAGCAACGAATCATTCACACCCTTAAAAACAATATATTCAAAAGATAGTCTACGCTGTTTACTAAAATCATAGTTTTTTAACAAGTCTACCATTTCAGTGATAGAGAAAGATTTCTCAGCAGGCATCAGTTCGCGACGTTGCAAGGCGACCGGAGAATGTAAGCTGACAGCCAGATGACATTCCGATTCTTCTATAAAGCGCTGAAATCCTTTGCGCAAACCAACGGTAGAGAGCGTGATCCGCTTGGGACTCCATCCATATCCATAAGAAGCAGTCATGATTTCCAGAGCTTTCAGCACCTCGTCCAGATTATCCAGAGGCTCGCCCATGCCCATCATCACCACGTTGGTCAATTTATCCCGCTCGGGAAGAGAATTTATCTGATTGATTATCTGATTGGCAGTCAGGTTGGCACTGAAGCCTTGCTTACCCGTCATACAGAATTTACAGTTCATCTTACATCCCACCTGAGAAGATACACAAAGTGTAGCACGATCTTCATCGGGAATATAAACCGCCTCTACAAAGTTCTTATCACCTGCCCGATACAAGTATTTCACCGTACCGTCTGTGGAACGCATAGCTTCCACAGGTGCCTCCGCTCCTACTTCGTAGACATCTTTCAGGAGATCCCGATGTTTCAGCGACAAGTTGGTCATATCGTCTATGGAGTTCACTTTCTTGTCATACAGCCATGAAGCAATCTGTTTGGCGGAAAACCCGGGCATTCCCAGTCTTTTCACCACCTCCTGCAATTCAGTGAGTGTCAGTCCTAAAAGAGTTTGTTTCGGCATAATTATCTATCAATCTTTCCAGTTTATCTTTGCAAAGGTAGGAATAAAGTTGCACAAAGGCAATTGCAGGCGCAGAAAATGAGACACAGGGATAAAGAAAAAGCCGCCTGATATTCTATCAGACGGCTTTTCATATCTCAATTATCGTTATTTCTTAGAAGAACAGATAACGGTTATCTTTCACATCAGCTTTCAGATACAAGTCGTTGAGGAACTGGCTTGCCATACGGGCATGCATATTCTGCAACGTAGTTTCTTCTGTTTCCTGATTGAAAGTTTCGTTCAGTTTATCTTTTGCATACGGTTGAAGAACAAATACACCGCCATTACCCTTTATCGGAGCACTCAGTTGGTTCAGTTCGGCAATCGATGCATAAGCGCCTACCAGCGGTTCGCTGGCACGTAGTACCGGAACATAAGCGGGAGCTGCAAAAGTTACGTGTTTCACTGAATCGCTTACTGCTTCAGGCATAGCTTTAAATTGATCGAATGAAGTAGCGCCGGCAGCCTTCATGACAGCCATAATCTTCTCAGCCTTCTTGTCACGCAGCAATTCAAGTCTCAGTTGGTCTTTCACCAAAGCCAACGGACGGTAACCAGCCGGAACAATAGCAGAAACACCCACTACCAACATACGGTCACTTTCGCCACACTCATACAAACCGGATACTTCACCAGTCTTTGCAGAGAATGCCCATCTCAAAGCTTCCTTAGTACCTCTGATACCACCGATACCATGTTCAGAACTATATAAATCGTTTCTATCCAAAAGCTTATAACCAGCATCTTCTGCATTAGCTACCATCTTCTCCAGTGTCGGGTTAGAAGCGATAAACTGGCTGAATTCATTGTATGCCTTGCTGTAAGTTTCTTTGCTGAACTCTACCGGACGTTTAATAACGGCTACTTTATATTTATCTTTAACAGCCTTCTTATCCATCACCTGTACAATGATATTTGCCTGTGCCAGGTTCAGGTTGGTCATTTCGTTCTTGCCAAGAGTAGTGATTGTATTCACATACTTCAGGTTGTCACCATCCAGCTGTGCACCTTCGTAGTTAGCAGAAGAAATCCAGGTAGCCTCACCGGTCTGACCATACTTCTTAGCGATTTCAGCAAAGTCTGCACCACCTTTGATGGCAGTATAGATACTGTCAGCCAAAGTTTTTGTCTTCGCAGCATCTTCAGCAACCACCTGTATCTGACGGTACTGAATAGAGTCTGCCATTGAAGCAGTAGCCAATTTCTTGAACGAGTTGATCGTATTGTCAGTCGCATTGTAGTAAGGACCATATACACCACCTACTGAAACAGAGTCCAGACGAGCAGCTACATCGGTAGGCAATGCCTTAGAAGTATAATACAGATCAATGTAAGGAACTTCAGAACCGGCAGCACGAACGAGTGTAGAATAATCACCCGGAGTACCTGCAAGTTGTTCAGTATATTCCATTACTTCCTGTTGGATAGCATCTCTGTCTTCAGGGCTTGCAGTTACTTGTACATCAATAAACTTGATGTTACGAGTTTCCACATATTGTTTGAATTGCTCTTTCTTCTTGTCATAAGCTGCTTTCAGATCTGCATCTGTGATAGTCACTGTAGAGTCTACGATTGAAGAATAAGGAATGGCAGCCAGCAACATATCAGACTGATCCGCTCTTGCATTGAAAGCATCCTGAGCTTCTACCGGATTAGAGAAAAGAGACTTTGAAACCAGAGCCTGATATTTCTCAGCCAGACGAGTCTGAACCAATTGTTTCTCAAGGAAAGACCAGAACTTATACATAGACTGATAATATTCTGCATACTGTGCCGGCATCTGCGCTGTGTTCATCTTAGAGTAATCTACGAGGAACTTCTTCAACATATCTTTGTCGAAAGCACCAGTTTGCGGATTACGGAACGGGGTCTGCTGCAACATCGGGTGTACGCCTGCATCAATGATTGACTGGAGTTCTGCTTTAGAAACTGACAAACCAAGTTTTTTTGCTTCGTTTTCAATCAACTTATTGTTAACGTAGTTTCTCCAAACTTCATCTTTAATCTGATTGTTTTCTTCATCTGTGAGTGCACTTGTTCCTCTGGAAAATTTCACAACTTCAGTATATTCTTCTACCAAGCTCTGATAATCCTGAGCGGAAAGTGACTCTCCGTTAACCTCTCCTACATCATGTGACTGGTGTGGCTGCAATACCTTCCATGCGTCTCCCGCAATGAAAGCGAACAGCGCCAAACCAATAACAATCACCAATAAGGGTCCTTTAGACCGAATGTTTTGTAATGTTGCCATTTTAGTTAATATGATTTATTTGTTTATTATATTTTCTCCAAACTTCATTTTAGCGCACGAAGATACAAAAAATGCTAATACGCATCTATTTATTCTTTAAAAAATTACGCCATTCTGCTATTATTCCACCACTTTAAGACGTACCAGCTCTATTTTAGTGGCTGTAACCTTAATAATTTTGAACTGAAATTTATCAATCGTCACTACTTCATGCAATTTCGGGAAACTCTGATAACGGTTCAGGATCAATCCACCCACTGTCATATAATCATCTTCTTCCGGCAGATCCAGATCAAACGTTTCATTAACCTTTTCTATTTCCAAGCGACCCGAAAGCACATATTCGTGTTCACCAATCTGCTTGCACACATACGAAGTGTTATCATGTTCATCCTCGATATCACCGAATATTTCTTCTACCAGATCCTCCAGCGATACGATACCGGACGTACCGCCAAACTCATCCACCACTACGGCAACCGTTTTCTTCTGCTGCATGAAGAGTTTCATCAGTTTATGCGCTGCCATGGTTTCGGGCACAATGGGCACTTCTTTTACATTATTCCGCCAATCGGCAGGATTGCGGAACATTTCGGACGAATGGATATACCCTACCACATTATCTATATTGCCGTCATACACTATAATCTTGGAGATACCGGACTCAACAAAAAGACTTTTCAAATCTTCCAGAGTGGCAGTCAGGTCAACGGCTACAATTTCCGTGCGGGGTACGATGCAATCGCGTATTTTAATACTGGAGAAGTCGAGCGCATTCTGAAATATCTTCACCTCGGCATCCAGTTCTTCTTCATCTTCGGCATTATCGATACTGGACTGGACAAAATAATCCAGATCTACTTTTCCAAAAGCCTTGTCCGAAGCTTCTTTATTGATCTTCATCCCGAACAGACGCAAGAAAAGGTAAGATAATCCGGAAGCCAGCTGAGACACCGGGTACAAAACGATATAACAAATCAGTAGCGGAAAAGCGCATACTTTTAATACAAGATTGGGGTTAATCTTGAATAAGGTTTTAGGAAGGAATTCACCTGTTACCAGGATAATAAGCGTAGAAATGACTGTCTGCAACAACACTTCCACAAAATCATTGGAGATCAAATCGCCCAGGAGATGGACTTTGATAACTTGCGCCATAAGGATACCATAAATAACCAGCGCAATATTATTACCTACCAGCATGGTAGATATGAAGTTATTGGAATTACGGAAGAAATAAGAAAGAATGCGAGACGTCAATCCCTCCTTACGTTCCATTTCAAAACGTAGTTTGTCTACGGAAACAAAAGCAATCTCCATACCCGAAAAGAAAGCGGAGAAAGCCATAGTTATCAATAAATAAATATAGGTATCCATAATTTACGGTTTGATACTATCTTTCGGCATACTGTCTGTTTGCACGCTGTCTGCAGGAGTTGTGGCATCATCATCTACATAAAAGATGCCCTCCGGTTTTCTTATTGTATAAACGGTCATTTGTTCGTTAGAGTCGAAACCACGACCAGTAATGATCCTGTCCGGTTGTTCAATACGGATAAACCGGTCAGAATAGATCGTATGTTTATTCTGATCCCAATACAACAGGTCTGTATCAAACTTCTCACCTTTAAGATTTTGAATATGCACATTACTCATCAGTTTCCACAACTTTTGCTTTTCATAATAATATGCCGTATCCGACTTTATACTTGCATCTACATTGAATACAGAATCAAACTTTTCCAGATAGACCCCTTTTTCAAAAGCCCAATAAGGCGGATTCTTCCGGTCAAAGACCAGCCACTCCTCCGTATTGATTCGATAGCGGGTGACGCCGGAATCAGAGATTAAAGTCATCACTCCTTTCGTATCCATCACAGGCAATGAATCACGCTCGGTTATGGCAGCTCCCATATCCTTATGCCGTCCGGAACAGGCGGAAAATAAAAGAAGCATAACCACTGCCCCAAAGGCAATGGTTATGCTCAAACTTCTACAAAATAGAACGTTACTTCGTTGTGGTAACATATTTATATTTCTTATCGAACCGTTGTGCTTTCACCGATCCAACCGCCTACCGTAACGCGGTCACCGGCTTTGATACCCAACATAAAGAGGTCTTCAGCCTTCGGTGTATAACGTGCATACGTTGAAATCAATTCGTTTGCTTTATCCGCTACAGTGGGATCCACAGCTTTAGCGCGTTGCAGTTTATCAATAACAACAAAATATGTACACTTATTCAAAGCCGCCTCATCATTCCAATTCGGGCTGGAAGCATAAAGCTGTGCAAGCAAGATATAAGCATCACCATAATTCTCCTTGAAACTGATAGCTTTCTGCAAATAGCCTCTGGCTTGTGAAAGCTTCTTCACATTAAATAAAGTTGCAGCAACAGCATAAGCAATCTGAGCTTTCTTTTCATTATCACCTTCCAATGACAAAGCTTCATCAAAGTATTTGATTGCTGTATCATAATCACCCTTCTTATATGCCATATATCCACATCCGGTAGCTGCATCAGCAGTCGGGTCAATCTTATACATATAATAAGAAGCCTGGAAGTATGCTTCGCTTTCCGTACACTTCATCATCTTCAAGATAGAGATAGCTTTCTTCAGGTAAGTAGAGTCTGATTGGTTCGCTTCAATTTTAGGACCATAAATACCCTGCAAAGATTCACAATCAGCGGTACCACTATTGATGAACATTGCTACGAGGTTATCTTTCACTTGTTGCAAAGCAGCTTTCTTTTTCGCGTCATCTTCTGCGGCGATAGCAGCATCGGCGTATTCGGAATCAGTCAGATAATCCTGAATAAATTGTTCCTTATGATTAGGATCAGCTTTCAATTTATTCAAAGACATATCCAAAAAATAGTGGAGGATAGGACCTTTAGAGCCACCCTTTTCAGTTTCCAGAGATTCTTTCAACCAAGCATAAGCTTGATTTACATCTATATTAGGAGCATAAGCAATGTAGTTAATAGCTTTATTACCCAAAACGTCGCCTACAGAAGGAGTACCTTTCAGATGCATAAAATCCGGAGTATATTTAATTCTCAAATCAAAAACCTCCATCAGTTCATCAAAATACTTCTTGTAATCAGCGGAATTACGGTCCTTTATATCATTCAAGAAAGATGTTAATATTTTAATACCATCCGTGTATGTATAATACCGCAACGTAGGGCAATCCTTCAGAACTTCTTTCCACGGCAAGTAAGCATCTTTAAAGTTACTAGCTCTTACCGCTTCATGAGAAATACTACTGTTCTTGTTACAATCTTCCTGTGCCAGGACACTGGTTACTCCACCCGAAAGGAGCAAGACAGCTACAAGCGTTTTAATCTTCATTGTATTTAAATTTTAGTTGTTATATTGTCTATTCTTCACTATTCAACTTTACGCTTCCAGAACCAACGTTCATTGAATGTCACGCCAATGCAAAGACGCAATGTATTCTCGTTCAAGAATTTGCTTTCCGTGCCTTGCGTTCTCACATATTGTGCTGAAACACTCAATACGGAACGGCTACGTGGAAGAGGCAAACCGAAACCGGCAGTTACTCCGTATTCATTTGCAGCACGTACGCCATCTATCTTATAATAAGGTTTAGAATAATAAGCTCCCAAACGATATTTGATGTGTGAAAGATAACTTCTACCCATCATGTTAGGAATATATTCCGCACCTAAAGCAACTTTCACTTTATTACAGAACGCATCCGGGTCATTCATGAATGTCACACTGTTCCATTTCTGGAACATCACATCCGCACCCACTGTCAGACGATCATCGTACACATACGTCACACCTGCGCCCAGCGTCATAGGAATACCCATTGTCAGTATAGTGTCCTTCTGCGTTGTAGTATATCCGGTGTTCTGATTGCCCAGCTGGGTTTGTACATACGCATCATTTCCCAAATTATGTCCCGGTGAGAAAACGACTCCCAAAGTAGCTGCATGTTTCTTACCGAATTGCTGTGTGTACTGCGCTCCAAAGTCAAGTTTATAACTCGTAATTTCCATCCCGGTAAGCGTTGTCAACGGCATGATATTTGAGTTAGATGTAAATGACTGTTGCCGCGTATGTGTTATGTCTCCCCAAAGATACGAAATATTCGCACCAACGGAAAGATTTTTAATAATTTTAAAACCTGCGCCTATATAAAGTTGATGTAACCCTCCTTCACCGGAATAAGTTGTACTGGCTGAGGAAGTCGGAGTTTCAGTGTTTTCCTGATAGTTACCCATTTTATATCCCACATTGGAATAAGGTAACAATCCTATACTCATGGCGCCCTTTTTTGACAGCCGGAACTGCATCGTAATGTAGTCAAAACTTGAGTTCTTGGCATTCATCTTCACTACTCCATCGCTGAAGTTGGTGTTTTGCATAGAAATACCTCCGTCGAACATGAAAGTTAACGAGTCAACTGCCGTATAAGATGCCGGATTCGCGAAATTGGTCTGATATTTGTCACGTAAACCATAAGCAATGCCACCCATTGCCTTACTGTTACCTGACCCATGGTCTGCCAGTTGTCCGTATCCGTATCGTGTATAGGGAGAATTTGTATTATTTTGAGCGACCGTCGCTCCAGATAATATCGTGAGCAAAAGCACCAAAAGTGTTTGTCTAAATCTTGTCATTATTATAGTTTAAAATTCGATTTAATCCTTTCAACACTAAAAATCTGTCTGCAAAGATGATACTTTTTAAGTTTGTATCAAAAGAAAAATCATCCCCGCCCGTTAAAAAAACCAAAAGTTCAGGATATTTATGTTTCATAGCCACTATGTAACCAGAAATCTCATATTCCATACCTTTCAAAACTCCCGCACGGATGGCAGTTTCAGTATCTTTTCCCATCGGAAGTTCACGCCCTTCGCGTTGCACCAGCGGCAAGCGTCCGGTAAACTGGTGAAGCGCCCGAAAACGCATCTGCATACCCGGGGAAATATTTCCACCATGATAGCGTCCTTCGGCATCCACAAATTCGTACGTAATGCACGTGCCGGCATCTATCACCAGTATGTCTTTTCCGGGAAATTGTTCATTGGCAGCCACTACGGCAGCCATACGATCATACCCCAGTGTCCGGGGTGTTTCATATAGATTCACTACCGGGAGTGGAGTCGTTTCATTCAGCCAAAGCACAGGTATGGGAAGTAATGCCAATTGTGCCAGCACTTGCTCGCTCAAGTCGATGACCGTGGCTACAATTGCTTTTTCAAAGTGATATTTACTATAGATGTCCGACAAATGCTCCAAATTCCGATTAGAGTCATACGCCACTTCCAATAGTGAAACACCATCAAAGACAGCTACTTTTGCCACCGTATTTCCTATATCAATAACCAGGTTCACTGAATGAAGATTAATTTTCCGGGCACAAAGATACGACTTTAATTGAATTTGAAAGCTGTAGTCGACATTTTCCTTACTACATCAGCGTAGTTTATCGCAAACTTATTTTTCTTTTTCCTCGCTAATACTCGTCATTAGCATACAGGAAGTCGAATGTAGCCTGTTTATAGTCAAATATTTCTTCTGGTTTAAAAAATCTTTTCAATTCCGCTTCAGCCGCTTCGGGTGAGTCGGATGCATGAACGATATTTTCCTGAAAGCTCATACTGTAATCTCCGCGGATGGTTCCGGGAGCTGCCTTCCTGCCATTGGTAGGGCCGGTCAAAACCCTCACCGCTTCAATGGCATCTACCCCCTCAAAGCAACACACGATAACCGGACAGGCCATCATCGAATCCTTCACGCGCTGAAAGAAGGGTTTCGCACTTAAATGGGCGTAATGCTCACTGAGCACTTCATCCGTCAACTGAACCATTTTCATTCCGGCCAGACGCAAGCCTTTACGTTCGAATCTGTTCGTAATCTCACCTACCAAGCCTCTTTGGAGGGTACATGGTTTCAAAATAACCAGTGTTTTTTCCATCATAATAGTCGGGTCTTTTTAAAGTTATATATAAAGGTATCCTTTTCAATAATTCTTCCAAAAATACTATTTTTCTTGAGAATAGCACTCTGTTGGAGTCTTTTTATGTAAATTATTGGATGACAAATACAAATGTAAACATATAAACGAGTAAGGACAAATAAACTATTTGGTTGAGATTTTCCAACAAAAGATAATAAATAATCCCTGCCTCTACCCATATTTCAGAGTAAGAGACAGGGATACTTCAAATGAGAGGATTGAATTTTCTAAGATCTAATGCAGTAAGGTAAAATATCCGACTGGGCGGATAAATGAACTTTCACAGTCTCATTCTCCTACCACACTTCAAGCCAATAGATTACATAGTACTTATAAAGGACAAGTCCCTTTGTATAGCCATGTACCCATTCGTTAGGCAAACCAACACCATTCCTCGAAAGGCAATCATCCGGCAAGAAACGACCTTTCTCCGCAGCAAGAAGATAAATGACAGCTTTTTTATAAAAATCAGGAGGAACACCGCCTTCCCAAGAGGAGAAATTAGGTATTGGTAACGTATCCACAAAGGGCAAGTTACGAATTGAATCTGATTTTATTATTTCAAAGTTTTCATAATCATAAGGAAGTGTTAAACAGGAATCTCCTAAATAATAAATTCTTTTCGCCTGAGAAGCCATTTCTTTCTTTAGTATTTCACGTTTGCTATTTCCACAAGGTAATGTTAGATGAATATAATTCAAATATTTTCCGCGTGGAAATAGTAAACTTTGAGCTCCACTAACCTTATTATCTATATTTTCCGGTAAATGAGAAACTAAAAATTTAGGATATAGACTTATTATTTCCCGGTAATATAGTTTATCGCGCTCATCAAAAAGTCCATTCTGAGACAAAACATTAATCTGAAAAAAGAACAGACCACTTAATAATAAAAATATTATTTTCATTGTACATTATTTAATCTGTCTC
>ENA-UAKW01001070-UAKW01001070.1-human-gut-metagenome-genome-assembly--contig:-NODE-1070-length-11077-cov-5.773090_pt1 | contig 11077 bp, 9 predicted proteins | sample MGYA00243691_ERZ654450 | MGnify/ENA primary metagenome ERZ654450 (study PRJEB26926, sample SAMN06164673) | human gut metagenome | biome: ENVO:00009003; feature: ENVO:2100002; material: ENVO:00002003... | reverse complement strand
GTCGGCAGCGTCAGATGTATATAAGAGACAGGAGGGTGAAGATGCGCTTGACCACCTGTGCCGCTTCCTCGTCCACCAGCCAGCCCTTCGGCGTGTCAGGGTCTTTCTTATAGCCGTAGGGGATGTTCGTTGTCAGCGGCTCCCCGCGCTCCCCCTTGGCCTTGTTCACCGCCCGGATCTTCCGGCTGGTGTCCCGCGCGTAAAACTCGTTGAACCAGTTTTTGATTCCGGCAAAGTCGTTGTCCACGCTGTTGGGATCGATGGTGTCGTAGTTGTCGTTGATGGCGATAAACCGCACGCCGTACTTGGCAAAGGTGATGTTGGTGTACATCCCCGTCAGGGCGGAATTGCGGCCAAACCGGGACAGGTCTTTGACGATACACACGGCCACATGGCCGGCCTCGATCTCGTCCAGCATTTTTTGAAAGCCGGGCCGCTGGAAGCTCGTCCCGCTGTACCCGTCATCCACGAAAAACACGGGGTTGGGGAAGCGGCGCTCCCTTGCGTACTGCTCCAAAATGCGCTTTTGAAAAGGGATTTGTCAAGGGTAAATTCTGCAAATAAAAACACCTGTCGAATACAAAGTGCATCCGACAGGTGCTTTCTGACAAAAAGTTTATAGTTTCTTTTTCAACACCAATTCCTCATCGGAATCATCTTCGCCATTGATTCCAAAGTAATCCAATACAACTGGGTCACGAGAAGCCAGTCCATCTCTTAATTGTGAGAGTTGCTCAGAGGACAGGTTTTTCGTCAAGGTATCAAATAATTCCGGATCATACTCTGTTGATTGCCCTTTATCATATTCAGCAAAAAAATCAAGATCACTCATACCACCAAGGCGTTCAAGACGCTCCCTCTCTAATACCAAATCGTCAAGGGACATCGCATCAATCTCTGCGGCAAATTGTTCTTCAAAAGACTCAATGGTTTGTGATTGCTCTAAGTCTTTCGGTTCTGTTAAGTCTAACGCCAAATCGCTACTGTCTGCATTTATTACTGCTTTATAAGGCTCCACAACATCTGCTTCCACGGTAACATCATTTTTTGTAGCATGGTAGGGCTCAACATCTGCCACAGCATCCTGTGCCCACATATCATCGATTCTAGCAACCTCATCTTCGGACATTCTTGCTGCGTGGTACAATCCATCATCCACTTCATTACTGCTATCCAAATCACTATTTTCTATATCCGTGCTGATTTCTTCGACAGAATCTGATGTGTCCAGAAATTCAACATCGTCACCACCAATGTCGGTTGAATCAAAGTCGGAATCAAACATTCTCTTTACCTCCTATCAGTGTTTTGGCAAGAAGGTCATTCATTGCCTCTCTGCTCATTGGTATATTGCTTTCCATAATCATTTTTCGGATAAAATGCACCTTTGTACAGTTACAAACCAGTTTTATTGGTACTTCACGACTTGCGGAAGTTTCATATCTAACGATGAGTTCATCTAAGCGATACAGATACTTTGTTAGCGTTTCAAGTTCGTGAATACGAGAACCGAACAACGACACAATATGTGATGAGTAGTATTCGGCTTTTCTCTTTGCGGCACTATTACAACATTTCTTCTTTCGACACATTTCACACGCCGAACACTCATAAAACGGCACAAGCAATTCTTTGTGCTTATCCCAAAAATCAGTTCGTTCCTGGATTTCGATGTCGGGAACAGCGTAACGGATACCTTTTTGGGCTCGAACATCTGGTGTAATAATGACTTTCATGGATTCGAGGTCTGAAAAATATGTAATTGCTTCGCCTTTCTTTAATCGAGCCAAATACTGAGATTGCTGTTCAGTCATGTTCATGCTGTTTGCGATAATGCTGCGCTCATTTGCTTCCACAAGTCTAAATGCTACCTTTATATCGGTATCAGCGACAACATCCAAAGTAACTTTCGATGGTTTTTGGTCGGCAATAATAACACCCATACCAAACGAACGGATTTCCGCAATCATCTTTTGCAGAGATTTTACAGTTGTACTTTGTGCTTTATTTTGCCCCACAGTTGTTTTGCTCTGCGTATCAAGCAGCACATGAGCCTCGTCAATCATAAGAACATGGCTTATTTCCCCCGAACTTGACCCTTTGTGCATAGTATGCAAGCATATACTAATCAGCAGTAGCGCCATGAGAAGGGATTTCTGTTCGTCATCAGCGATAGCATTCAGTTCAAGAATCGTTGGCTTTTCGAGCAATGCTTCAATCGGGATAGATTGGATAGTATCATAAATATTTCTGTTCTGATCCAGCAAGTTCATCAAACGGAATGTTCCTCCCGTTTCAATATTTGCTTTTGTCTCCGCCTTATAGGCCGAAGATGCTACTACTTTTTTGAACTCAACAATGAACTCAAACATACCAAACTTCTGGACATCTGAATCGCCAGAACAGCTATGGTCTTTCCAACCATATTTTGCGTATGTTTGCCGTATCGCTCGAAGAAAAATCACATCAAGCGGAGATTCCATCGAAAAAGCTGCCCTAAACGCACTTATAAGGGATGGGATATATTGCTCCAATGCAATACCTTTGGGCGGCAAAAACGGGTTTATAATAAATGGCGAAACATTGCTTTTACCTGGCGTAAACACCTGTAAATCGGGGATGAGGTCAATCAGCGCACGGTATTCAGTTTTAGTCGGCTCAATGGCCAAAAAAGGGACACCTTTTCGATAGAATTGAAGCAGTAAATTTAATGCAAAGGTTGTCTTACCGCTACCCGGTGTTCCCACAATTAGGGCGTGTCGAGTAAAATCAGCATTATTTACGCCGATACTGGAGTTTTCGTTGTTGATGAGCGTTCCAAAGATAATATTATCTTTACGCATAACACACTCATCAATAACCTCGTTATCGTTTACCATGCGATTACTGCGAATGCCCTGTACTTTATCATCCCCTAACGGCAATCTGAAAAAGGATACCGTTTCATACAAAGAAAACAGGAACGGCAGTCGCGTTAAATTTATAGGCTGATATGCAGTATCGTTCCAGATTTCAGCATTCCTATAGTTCATCAGAAGTCTGCTATACAGATTCCACGGGAAGTGAAAGAAGTCGTAAGAGAGAGTATTATCATTATCTATTGGGATAGCTGTCATTCCAATTGGGTCATTGAGGGATGCCTGGATACCTGTTTTAATAACAGAAATCAAACCATCAATGCTACCTGTTTCCGCAGAAACGATAATGTTTGAAATGAACAGGGGTTGACTCGCCCTTTCAATGTAGTAGTTATAGACCTTTTTGGGTGTCTCCGCAGCAGGCTCCCGAATCAATTGGTGTTCAATAAAAATTCCTTGTGTTGTGGCCGACAACTCTCCACCCAGACTACTTAGTGCATAGTATTCCTCTTGTGAAAGCTGCGTAGGTATCAACTGAAATGCAACCATTGCATTCTTGCATGACTTTAAGTATGACAATAGCATATTAAAGTTGTCTGCGTCTTTAATTTCCTTGCCACAGTTATCAAAAATATCGGTGAAATAGTAATAGCCGGAATAGGATATCGAACTTGAAATACACTTTTCGCTTTTGGTCAGAGCAACAATATTTCCGGAAAGCTGTGTGCGAAGGCTGGAAACAACTTCTATAAAGGCATCATCAGTAAGCTCGTGGACACCATAATGACATTCCTGCAAAAATGCCATTATGGTGTGGACAAACTGCTCAGAGGATACACTAATTGCACCGTTTTCATAGCGAACAGTCAAAAACATTCTGAGATTCCGTGACTCGCCCTTGTAGAAGATAATTTCAGTAACTGCTTCTTCAACTCGACTTACCGATGACACATACGAAAGAAGATTGCGGATGGCAGAATTCACATCACGTTTTGCATCTTTCAGTTCCACTTCTAGTAAACTGTGTTGTGGTATTTCTGTTATTTCTAAAATTGAAAGGCCCATTTCTGTCACCCTCTCAGATATATACTGCACGTTTATGCAAAGTGTATAGCATTTTCTGTTGTTAGTTTCATGTGAATTTCAATATCTTATTTTTGCAAATAACAATTTCCAAGCGCAATGTATCTTACGCCTGTATTTGCATGACTGTGTGCAACGACAATTCTAAGTTCGTTTACATCGATTACATCTAATTCAAAATTAATCGGGTATATGCCCGCAGACATTTTCTCACTAAATATTAAAACTCCATCTGCATATACCTCCATATGTCCATTATGGTCTCGATCACGATACTCATATCGTTGATATAGCGTCCCGCATAAACGACTATAATCGCCATTTAAAATATAGGTGTTATCCAAATACCTACAGGCGATGCTGTTATGATATTCGTTCCCGAGATTGTCCATATCAGACTCCAAAACTTTATACCAATCGTATTCTTGATCAAAGTACTCTAGGTTAGCAAGATATACAGGCGCATAACTTTCATAGAAAACAATCGCAGATTTTAATGAATCGTTATTTGGCAAAATATCTTGAGCCTGTTTAATTATGCTAATGGCTGACTGATATCCCTCTAATTCTGAAGCCGCATTAGCTTGCTGGATTATATAATCGCAATACTTCTCCTCATACTGAGAAAGAAGTGTAGCAAGTTCAACATCTTCCTCAATTTTAGAAATCGCATCACGAAGCACATTTATTGCAGATTCATAGTCACCGTTTGCAATATATTCTTCTGCGCCTTCAATAGCAGTTGTACTGATATATGTCTTATAATCGGCGTATGTGGTATTGTATAGCTCTTGCAGTTCGGCGGCATTCGGCAATAGAGCTTGCGCGTTCTCCAATAGTTCAAGCGCAACTTCATATTCTCCATTTTGTACATATTTTTCGGCTATTTCTGCTATCTCTTCGCAATACGCATCCGATGATTTCAGAAGTATGGATTGTGCTTTTTCATATTGTTTACTGTCAAGCGGAAGTTGAACAAAGCAACGTAAAGCTTCTTCGTAGTCGCCGGTTTCATAGAAGGAAATACCGCTTTTCAACACCTGATCGCCTTCGTCTTTGCTCATGCCATTGGAAAGAGGTTTATTTGCGCTGTAGGAAACGATACCTACAACGACAGCCACTACAACTACAACAGCGACAATAACGCCTATGATGGTTTTTCTCTGGCGAATGGGTGCCTCCACTGCCCTTTCCCTGTTTTCCATTTCTTTTTGCCGTAATTCGGCTTCTTCGGCACGATCCTCTGCTGTGACTATCTTATTCCCGCCGCAGTGAGGGCACACGGCAAGATTGTCATCATACATTGACCGGCAATATTTGCACTCTTTCATATTCTATCCCTCTAATTTCACTATTGTATAATGAGATATGATGCCATGGGTATTAGTTGCAATTTACCTTTCTCATACCAAAGCATTAATTCAATAATTCTATTCAATTGAAAGATTGGCATCGGCTAAAAGTACATTCGTCCACATACTGCCTTCAGCCATTTGAACCTTCAAATAGCTCACCCCAGTAACATCTACTTCAAATTCAAATGGCAGAGATTTATAAGAGATTTCAAAACTTTCAAGGATCTTATCATCGCCGTAAATAGCAACTGTCGCCGTTGGATAACTGGTTCGCCATCTCCACGCATCAACAGGTGCAAATTTCCCCGAAAAAGTGTTATAGTCTCCAGCAATATATACTTCTAAATAATTGCTATTAGAGCCAATAGAATTGCCTCCTATTGAATAAGCTATATTGTAACTATTCCCTTGAACATCCTTAAGGTCACTTGCCAATTCTACAGCGTTTTCCCCAATTACAGTAAATTCTTGTAAAGATTTTGGCTCATATGCTTTGTATCTATCTAACGCTATCAGAAATGTTTCATTATCTTCCATAAACGACAATCCATCGTTTATAACGGCAACTGCAGCTTCATAGCCTTCTGCCGTCAAGGCTTCATCGGCTTTTTGAATGACGTAAGTACAGTACTCCTTTTCATATTGAGAAAGGAGAGCTTCCAACTCTATATCCGCCCCAACTTTAGAAGTCGCATCGCGCAGCACATTTATTGCAGCCTCATAGTCGTCGTTTGCAACATGTGTTTCCGCACTCTCGATAGCAGCCGTACTGATAAATGTCTTATAAGCGGCGTATGTGGTGTTGTGTAGCTCTTGCAGTTCGGTGGCATTTGGCAACAGAGCTTGCGCGTTATCCAACAGTTCAAGCGCAACTTCATATTCCCCGTTTTGCACATATTTTTCGGCTATTTCTGCTATTTCTTCGCAATACGCATCCGATGATTTCTGAAGCATAGATTGTGCTTTTTCATATTGTTTACTGTCAAGCGGAAGTTGAACAAAGCAACGTAAAGCTTCTTCGTAGTCGCCGGTTTCATAGAAGGAAATACCGCTTTTCAACACCTGATCGCCTTCGTCTTTGCTCATGCCATTGGAAAGAGGTTTATTTGCGCTGTAGGAAACGATACCTACAACGACAGCCACTACAACTACAACAGCGACAATAACGCCTATGATGGTTTTTCTCTGGCGAATGGGTGCCTCCACTGCCCTTTCCCTGTTTTCCATTTCTTTTTGCCGTAATTCGGCTTCTTCGGCACGATCCTCTGCTGTGACTATCTTATTCCCGCCGCAGTGAGGGCACACGGCAAGATTGTCATCATACATTGACCGGCAATATTTGCACTCTTTTATGTCCGACCCCTCCATTTGTTTTTGTGTTTATATATTTCCAAACAACCTACAACAGCAAAATAAATAGCAAAAATAACAATTTCGAAACTAAAAATAGCCTTGATGCTGATGCCCTGAACCGCCATAACCATAATGCCGAGAATCAGTTGAACTACCAAATGAATTACTGTCACGAGAATACTCGGAGCATTTAAAAACACTGATTTTCCATTATCGTTTTTTGTAAAAGCCAAAAGCTCTACGCCGAAAAGGCATAAAAAGGAAAGAGTAATAAACACATATCCGCACCAAAAATGTGTGTTCAGTTCTTCTGCCAAAATAAATGCAAGGACATTAAATACCACAAGGAATAAGCATGAAATCGCAATTATCGGAATTGCTTTTTTAATATTTGTCATCGTGTCCTCCTTAAAGTTTGCATCCACAGGCACTGCAAAATTTTGAATTAGTGGGGAGAGCAGCTCCACAAACGGGACAACTAACAGCCCCTGTCGAAGCCTGAGTAACCGCTTCGCCACATTGGTTGCAGAAACGAGAATTTGGTACAAGCTCAGCACCACAATTAGCACATTTATTTACTTGCATTGTTTCTGCGGGCTGTTTTTTACTTACAACACCCATACTGAATTGGTCTCGTTGAGGTTGTCCTCCTTGAACAGACCCACTAGCCGACTGCATAGTGGTACGCATATAGCTTCCCATTGCCGGTGCGATAGCGGCGCCTGCAGAAAGCCCGGTCATTATTTGTGCCATTTGACCACCTGTGCCTTGATTTTGTGCTTGTGCCATAGCCACCTCGTGTGCCATTTCCTGTTGCTTGTCGTATCCTTCAATAATCCGCACAGCACGGTTCGCCATTGCCTCCTGTACTTTTTCAGAGATTTTATCTTCCCTAATACTGATGCCTTCAACAACAAATTCTTCCAAACTCAAACCGTACTTTACAAATGTATCTGCCAACTTAGGCATAACCTTTTCGGATATGGATACAAGATAGGAGTTGAGTTCCGTGTAGCTGAGACCTTCGGCAATAATTAAATTGGAAATATGATCCTTGATTCTACTCATCATAATTCCGCAGAAATAATCTTGCAAAGACCTCTGCGTGAAGCTGGTAGTTGTTCCCACCAATTTGAGTAGCATTTGTTTTGAATCTTTGACTCTAACAGCAAATTGTCCATGAGCCTGCATTTTGAAGGGAATTTGCAGGGAGGGGTCTTGAATTGTCCAGGCAGAAGCTGTCCCCCAATGAACATCCATAGAATAGGATTTGTTGATATAGTAAACTTCGTAATGGTTGGGAGTGATGCCGCCAGTAACAAGACCGACAATTCGGCGAATACCGGGAATATTTTCTGTTTCAATGGTATGCTTGCCCGCACCATAAGGGCCAAGCGCTTGACCATCTTTGAAAACTACAGCCTCTTGGGATTCGTGTACAATAAGCTGTGCAGATGTGTTGAAATCCTCCTTTGGATGCTTCCAAACGAGGACATTATTTCCACCCTCGTATTTGATTACATCAATGATAGCCATTTATTTGCCCTCCTTAGTGTTTTTTGAAGTATTCAGGAAATCATTAAGTTCCGGTGTGTAAATGTTTAGAGCAACTAAGAGCCGTTTTGTAGGCTCGTTTCTAAAAAAGATCAACACCAACGCAAGAAAAACACTCCATGTCATTTCCCGCTGTCCACTTTCAAAGGAAGATATTGTTTGGCGTGTTACACCGAGTATATGAGCTAAATCTTCTTGGGAAAGATTGAGTTTTGAACGCAGTATGGAAAGGTTTTCAGCCATAGTTTTCATCAGTGTCTGCTTCTGATTTTTATCCATTATATTGCCTCCGTTTTGACTTCGCAATAATATCATACATAATGTAAGATTATTTGTCAATCCGCTTTTCGAATTTTATGGAAGCATAAAAAGAAAAGCGGGAGTGCAATTCGTAGTGAACTGCACTCCCGCTGATTTCATTATCTTTCCTGCTCATGCCGATTGACTTTTCTCTGCGGCTGAAAATGTTGTTCTTGTTGTATGGTTTGCAGCTTCTTCTGCACCGACCTGTCCTCTGCGGCTTCACCCAACAACTCGGAAACTGCCCGTTTGCTGTCGTGCATTAACAGGTGGTTATACCTGTCTCTATAGACATCTTGCACACGCTTTGCAGCCTCCAGTTCATGGTCTGGCCGGATGGCTAACCGCACTTTGTGCAGTTCAGTAGCGTCAAGTTCTGCTGCCTGCTCTGTCGTATCTGCGTATTGTCTTAGAGCGTCCTCCAGCTCGGCAGAATGCCGCTCTTTGCTGGCCTCCAGCCTTTTTAACCCATCCTCCAAGGCCTGAATTTCTTTCCCGAATAATTTGGCGGCGGTATTCTCCGGGAAGTCAAGCTGCCGGAGCAGCATTGCCTTTTCCGAACGCAGTTCCTCTAAATCTTCCGTCAGCTCGGCGATCCGTTTGGTCAGTTCACGGTGCTTCAGAACCTGGATAACCGGCGTTGCCTTCTTCTCGTCCAATGCCGCTTTGCGTTCCTTGCTTTTCTTTGAGATTTTGTCCGCAAGTGCGGTATATTGCGCCATATCCTCACGACACTTGTTTAAGGATCCTCTAATTGCTTGCTTTCCGCTGCCGATGTGTAAGAGCTGATATTTGAAAACTATCATATTGCTTCTCAGCCGCTCCATAGCTTCTGCAATAGCAGGCAAACTGCTTTTGATAACCTGTGCCATCTTCTTCATCTGCGCTTTCAATTCCCTCAGCAGGGCATTGTCCGCCTTGATCTGACGGTTCAACTCACAGCGATCAGAGACGATCCCCTTTTTCTCCAGTGCTCTTGCGATTACACCTTCATGAATGGTGGGCTGCTCCTCAAGCCCTCGTTCTGCATGGCTGCGATGATCGATACGTTCTTCCTGTCCGGCACGTTCCAAATGAAGATTGGTTACATCTGCCCATGCCTTACGCCAAAAGACGAGCTGCTCTTCGCTGTTCCAACGCTCAGAGATTGGATTCTGCCTGCCGAATTTGGTGCTTTTGGGGTACTTGGATACCCGTTCATAGCCCTGCGCCTGCGCTGCGGACGGGGCCATATACACCTTCTTTTTGCCCACTTTGTACTGGTACTGTTTCTCCCAGCCGTCGGCCTGTGCCTGTTTGAACTCAGCGGCGGTAAAGCCCTGTTCTTCGCCGTCTTTGACACAGAGATATTCTTTCTCGGTCTTGTACTGCCATTTTCCCTTTTCATCCAGCGGGCGCACCGTCAGCAGGATATGGGCATGGGGATTGTGTCCGGGAGGATATGGGTCGTGGATGGCAGCATCAGCGCACATCCCGTCTGCCACAAACTGCTCCTTGATGAAATCTTGCAGGAGCTGGATTTGTTCCTCCCGGCTTAACTCTATGGGCAGCGCCGCCACAAATTCACGGGCAAGGCGACTGTCCTTTGCGGTTTCGGTTTCCTCCACAGCGTTCCACAGGATTTCTCGATCCTGCCACTCTGCGGGGGCGGTGGCTGGCAGAAAAACCTGCCGCCACCCAAGGCCCTGTTTGCGGGTGTAGTCGTGCTGCACCCCGTCATACTCGTTGAGCATCCGGGAACAGCTCAGATAGGCCGCAGCAGCTACGGCGGAGCGTCCAGCTCCACGGCTGACTATTTTGGCCTCCAAATGATAAATCGCCATTGTCTATCGTCCTTTCCGAAGGGCTACTGTGAAACGCAGCAGCCCTTCTTCCGTACTCGATTACAACAGGTACGTCGTGAAATGCGACGTACCACCAGCAGGGGTGGAGCGAATCGTTCCACCCCTGTATCTGTGTCAAGCTGCCGGTGGCAGGTTGACGCAGGCAGGCGGCGGGATGGGGTGGCAATATACCACCCCATGAACAGGGGATTCCAAAACGAAAACCCCTGCGCCGACTGCATGGGCAAGGCTGGCAGTTTGGCAGAAATGCAGCCTTGTCCAGCGGCTCCCGCAGGAGCCGCAATCCCCCTCGGAGAGCGCACGTGCCCGACCAACGGGAGGGCTACCACCGCCTGCTTTAGCAGGTGGTGAGTAAGTGCGCCCTTCGGGTACAAAAAAGGAAAGCCCCCGGTTCCCCGGAGGCTCTCCAGCGTACAAAACAGGATCGTTACCGCTTCTGCAAGAGATAGGTTTCGAGGTCGGACAACTCCATCGCCCGCACCTCTGGCATCGCCTTTTCCAAAATCGCACCTTCCTGAATCAGCCGTCGCGTCCGGGCCTTGCGTTCCTTCACCCGATCCCGTGCCTGGGCTTCCTCCATACGGTGCTTTGCTTGCAACAGTTTCTTTTCCGCATCGGTCATACGCTTACCTCCGTTTCTGCCAGACCACATCGTACCCCAGCACATCGGCCAGCTCCACGGCTTCCCGATACCGCAGCGATTCCCGCTGCAATTTTCCGGAAAGATTGG
>ENA-UAKW01001053-UAKW01001053.1-human-gut-metagenome-genome-assembly--contig:-NODE-1053-length-11249-cov-4.207701_pt1 | contig 11249 bp, 10 predicted proteins | sample MGYA00243691_ERZ654450 | MGnify/ENA primary metagenome ERZ654450 (study PRJEB26926, sample SAMN06164673) | human gut metagenome | biome: ENVO:00009003; feature: ENVO:2100002; material: ENVO:00002003... | reverse complement strand
GATCTACACTCGACTAGTCGTCGGCAGCGTCAGATGTGTATAAGAGACAGTACCAAAACAGCCTAAATTAAGCAAGCAAATTTGCGCATATTACATGATAAAATAGGCACAATCTCGCCGCCAAAACCTGCGTCAAGGTTTTGTCAATCTTCACGAATGTTAGGGCTTCAGCGTATTAAATGCCGTTAACACTTGATTTGCGGCGAAAGCCATATTATAATGTAAAGTCCCTGAGACAATTTTATCCGCCTGTGGAGGTAACTGCCATGAGTGAATCAAACTATCATCGCCGGTTCGGGGACCGCAAGGAGGGGCGCCGCCTGCGCACCCTGCCTGCGCTGAACATGTTTGAGTCCTACATAATGATAAACCGCAACGACGCCTGCAACCAGTTCGCCGGCTCCGTTGAGATATCGGAGACGGACCGCTGGCTGCGCGCCAAGCGTCAGGAGGGCTACAAGGGTCTGGGCATGCTGCACCTGTTTATCGCCGCCTATATAAGGGTGGTTTCCCAGCTGCCCGGCCTCAACCGCTTCGTCTCCGGCCAGCGGGTCTATGCGCGCAACGAGATCCTGATAAACATGATGGTGAAGCGCGGCATCACCACCGAGTCTGAGGAGACCTGCGCCAAGGTCGTTTTCGAGCCCACCGACACCATCTACGACGTCTACCGTAAAATGAACGACGCCGTCGAAGAGATACGCGTCTCCGACGACAGCGGCACGGAAAAGGTAGCCGGCGTGCTCATGAAGATACCCGGCATTTTTCTCAAGTTCGCAGTCTGGGTCCTGCGCGTTATGGACTATTTCGACCTCATCCCCATGTCCCTGCTGCGGGTCAGCCCCTTCCACGGCTCCATGATAGTCACGGACCTCGGCTCCCTCGGCATCCCACCCATATACCACCATCTCTACAACTTCGGCAACCTGCCGATCTTCCTCGCCTTCGGCGCCAAGCGGCGCGTGGTGGAGCTTGACCGCCACGGCCAGCCCGTCGAGCACAAGTATGTTGACTACAAAATCGTCTGCGACGAGCGCATTGTGGACGGCGCCTACTACGCCGCCGCCTTCAAGCACATGAAATACTATCTCAAAAACCCCCAGGAGCTCGAGCGGGCGCCCGAAAAGGTGCTCGACGACATCTTCTGAGCCGAAAAGCCTAAAAGCTCCCCCGTCCGGCGGACGGGGGAGCTTTTCATTCCACATCCAGGCGGCAGTCCGGGAAACCGATGACGGCCCGGGTGCCGCGGCCCAGCTCCGACTCAAAGCGCAGGCTGTGGCCCAGCTTATCGCAGACGCGGCGGCAGAGATAGAGGCCGAGGCCCGTGGAGCCCTTTTCCTCCCTGCCGTTGTAGCCTGTAAACCCGCGTTCACCCAGGCGGGGAAGATCCTCCGGCGCTATGCCCGTGCCGGTATCCTCGATGACAAGGCTGCGGCCTTCGACGCGGATATTTATGCTGCCCTCCCGGGTGTACTTGAGCGCGTTCGAGAGCAGCTGCTCTATGACGAAAGCCAGCCACTTCTCATCCGTCAGCACTTCGAGACCTACCTCCCCCAGCTCAAGCGGCAGCTTTTTCATTATAAACAGCCCCGCAAACTTGCGCACGCAGCCGCGCACGACGCGGCCGAGCTCCACCCGGCGCAGCACAAGGTCCACCGTGTCGCTGCCCAGCCGCTGGTAGGAGAGCACCATTTCGACATACTGCTCGATGCGGAACAGTTCCGCCGAGACGGCGGCCCCGTCCGGCTCCGCGCCCTGCTGGAGCAGCAGGCGCATGGCGGCGATGGGGGTTTTGATCTGATGCGCCCACATGGCGTAGTAGTCCTCGGCCTCGCGGCGGGAGGCGCTGTATTCGGCGTCGAGCTTGCTCTTTTCGTCCCAGAGCTCGCGCAGCAGCGCGTCGTAGGCGCCCTCAACGCCGTCGCGCGGTTCGGGAAGGCGCTCTATCGAGACGCGGATATTCCGCAAAAGCTCCCTGAGCGCCCGCACGCGCCGGCTGTAGGACACGATGTCAACTATCAGGAAGCCCAGGCAGGGTACAAGGCAGAGCGCCGCCGCATACAGCACCGATTCCGCCGGAAGGCCGTACAGATAGAACACCGCGCCGCATATCGCGGCGCAAAGCAGGAAAAGCACCGGCCCCCGCCAGTGCTTCCTGAAATATGAGAGGATATACATTGCGCCGCGCCCCCTCAGTCTATGATATAGCCCAGGCCCTTGCGGGTCTTGATAAAATCGCCCAGGCCCAGGGCCTCCAGCTTGCGGCGCAGGCGCGTGACGTTCACCGTCAGCGTGTTCTCGTCCACAAAGCTGTCCGTCTGCCAGAGGCGGAGCATCAGCGCGTCGCGCGAGACGACGGAGCCGTGCTTTTCCATGAGGGCCTGAAGGATGCGCAGCTCGTTTTTCGTGAGCTCCGCGCGCCCCTCGCCGTACACGAGCGCCCCGCCGGGGATGTCCAGCACCGCCCCGCCGCACTCAAGCACCTTGCCCGTCCCCGCAAAGTCATAGGCCCGCCTTAGCAGCGCCTGCACTTTCGCCATGAGCACCTCCAAATCGAAGGGCTTGGCGATGAAATCGTCCGCGCCCATGTTCATGGCCATGACGATATTCATGTTGTCCGAGGCGCTGGAGATGAACATCACCGGCACCTTGGAGACCTTCCGTATCTCGGCGCACCAGTGGTAGCCCGAGTAGCGGGGCAGGGAGATATCCAGCAGCACGAGCTGGGGGTCGAAGGCGGCGAACTCCGCCATGACCGCGCCGAAATCCTTGGCGCAGCGGGCCTCAAGCCCCCAGCTGTCCATCTGGGCGCAGATGGCCCCGGCGATGACGGGGTCATCCTCAACGACGAACACGCGGTACATTATTTCAGATGACGCCCGGATAGAGCGGGAAACGCTCGCAAAGCTCCATGACCTCGTCCCTGACCTCCGGTACGGCGCTCTCGCCCTCCTGCATGAGGCGCAGGATGAGCCCGCCTATGCGGCGCATCTCGGCCTCCTTCATGCCGCGCGTCGTGGCGGCCGGGGAGCCGAAGCGCACGCCGCTGCCCAGGTGGGGCGGCTGCTGGTCGAAGGGAATGGCGTTCTTGTTGGCGGTGATGTGCGCGCGGTCGAGCCGCTCCTGCATGTCGCGGCCTGTGACGCCCATGCTCATGACGTCCGCAAGCAGCAGATGGTTATCCGTGCCGCCGGAGACGAGGCGCACTCCGCCGGCGGAGAGCGTCTCGGCCAGGGCCGCGGCGTTGCGCACCACCTGGTGCTGGTACTCCGCGAACTCCGGCTGCATGGCCTCCTTCAGGCAGACGGCCTTGCCCGCGATGACGTGCATCAGCGGGCCGCCCTGGCTGCCGGGGAAGATGGCGGAGTCTATCTTCTTAGCCAGCTCCTCTTTGCAGAGGATGATGGCTCCGCGCGGACCGCGCAGGGTCTTGTGCGTCGTCGTCGTGACGACGTCGGCGTAAGGCACGGGCGAGGGGTGCGCCCCGCCGGCTACAAGGCCGCCGATATGGGCCATGTCCACGAACATATAGGCCCCGACCTCGTCGCATATCTCGCGTATCTTAGCCCAGTCGATGATGCGGGAATAGGCGGAGGCGCCGGAGATTATCATCTTCGGGCGCAGCTCCTTGGCCATGCGGAGCATCTCGTCATAGTCGATGAGCTCCGTCTCGGGGTCCACGCCGTAGCCGTGGACGTCGAAGTATTTGCCGGTTATGGAGGCCCTGGAGCCGTGGGTGAGGTGGCCGCCGCAGGCGAGGTCCATGCCCATGAGCACGTCCCCGGGCTTCGCCAGGGCGAGATAGACGGCAACGTTCGCCTGGGAGCCGGAGTGCGGCTGCACGTTGGCATGCTCAGCCCCGAAGAGCTCCTTGGCCCTGTTGCGGCAGATGTCCTCCACTATATCCACATATTCACAGCCGCCGTAAAAACGCTTGCCGGGATAGCCCTCGGCGTATTTATTCGTGAGATGGCTGCCGACGGCCTCCATGACCGCCGGAGAGGTGAAGTTTTCCGAGGCGATAAGCTCTATATGGTCGCGCTGCCTCGTGAGCTCCTGCTCCATTGCGGCAAAGATCTCTGCGTCCTCGCGGCGTATGTGCTCATAATTCATGACAAAACAGCTCCTCGGCCTGTATTTTTCCCACTGTGCCTGCGCACAAGATACTGTATTATACCACCGCTGCGGCACATTAAGCAATTACAATATCGCCGCGGAAAAAGGGCTCGTGTATGTTCATTCTGTACAAATGTCCTCCGTATGCACACTCTGTCCGCACTCTGGGACGCCAACCTTTCAAAAATGTCACATTGGAGGCCTTAACGTAAGGCAAAGCAATGGAACGGCGCGCGATGCTCTGCTATGATATGGGCGTAATCCAGGAAGGAGGAGACATTTCAATGTCACTGCTTGAGGTATCCAATCTCAAAAAAATCTACACCACTCGCTTCGGCGGGGCGCAGGTCCAGGCGCTCTCGAACGTGAGTTTTTCCGTTGTCGAGGGCGAGTACGTCGCCATCATGGGCGAATCCGGCTCCGGCAAGACGACGCTTCTGAACATCCTCGCCGCGCTCGACAGGCCAACCTCCGGCCAGGTGCTGCTCGACGGGCGGGACATCACCGGCATCCCGGAGCGTGAGCTGGCCGCTTTCCGGCGCGACAAACTGGGCTTCGTATTCCAGGATTTCAACCTCCTTGACACCTTCACGCTGCGGGACAACATCTTCCTCCCCCTCGTCCTCGCGGGCAAGAGCTTCGAGGAGATGAGCGGGCGCATCGGGCCCATCGCCCAGCGGCTCGGCATTGCGGGCCTTCTGGGCAAGTACCCCTACGAGGTCTCAGGCGGTGAAAAGCAGCGCGCCGCAGTCGCCCGCGCGCTCATCACCCGCCCGCGCATCATCCTCGCGGACGAGCCCACGGGCGCGCTTGACTCCCGTGCGACGGACGCCCTGCTCAACATGTTCGGTGAAATAAATGAGGAGGGCCAGACCATACTCATGGTCACGCACTCCGTCAAGGCCGCCTCCCACGCGGGGCGCGTCCTCTTCCTGCGCGACGGCGAGGTCTATCACCAGCTCTACCGCGCCGGTCAGACGGCGGAGCAGATGTTCGCGCGCATCTCGGACACGCTGACCGTTATCGCACAAGGCGGTGAGCTCGGTGCGTAAGCTCTCCATTTATCCCAAGCTCGCGGCGCGGAGCATGAAGTCCAACCGCCGCTTCTACCTGCCCTATATCCTCACTGTAATCGGCACCGCCGCGGCCTTCTACATCATGGCCGCCATAGTCTCCGACCCCGGCTCAAAGGAACTGGCCGCGGGGACATCCAATGGCCCGATGTATGTGTCCATGTTCATGACCCTGGGCATGTTCGTCCTGGGCCTCTTCTCCTGCATCTTCCTGCTGTACACCAACAGCTTCCTGATGAAGCGGCGGCAGAAGGAGCTGGGCCTATACAGCGTGCTCGGCATGAGCAAGACGAACATCGCCGGCATCATGGTGTTTGAGGCGCTCTACATCGCCCTCATCGGCATCGGCGGCGGCATCGCGGTGGGCATCCTGCTCACCAAACTCGTGAGCCTGGCGCTCTTCCGGCTCATGCGCCTGCCCGTACCCTTCGGCTTCTCGGTACAGCCCATAGCCATTATCATCGTGGTGCTCTTTTTCGCGGGGCTCATACTGCTGACGCTGCTGGCGAATCTCGCCAAGGTGGGGCGTTCGCGCCCTGTTGAGCTGCTGCGCGGCGGCAATGTGGGTGAAAAAGAACCTAAAGCCAACTGGTTTCTCACGATAGTGGGGGTTCTCTTCCTGGGTGCGGGCTACGCCGTGGCGATGCTCGTGGACAATCCCGGCATGGCCGTGGCGGTATATTTCCTCGCGGTCTTTGCGGTCATAATCGGCACCTACTGCCTGTTCACCTCTGTCTCCATAGCGGTTTTAAAGGCGCTGAGGCGCAACAAGCGCTACTACTACAAGGCCAAGCACTTCATCAGCGTCTCGGGCATGCTCTACCGCATGAAGCGCAACGCCGTGGGCCTGGCGAACATCTGCATACTCTGCACCATGGTCATGGTCATGGTGAGCGGCACGCTCTCCCTCTACCTCGGCAGCGAGGAGCAGGTGAACGTCAACTGCCCCTCCGACGTGGTGGTGGAGACGACGTATTATGCCAGCTCCACCGAGGACCACGTCTACAACGAGGAGACGGGCGAGGAGACCATCGAGTACCACACGCCCTACGACGCCGCGGCGATGGACGCCTGGTTTGAGGACTACTTCGCCGGGCACAAGCTCACGCCCTCGTCGGCGAAGGCGGTTGAATACTACACCTTCACGGCAGTAGACTCCGAAGACCACGTGAGCCTGGTCACAGCCGTCACGGCTGAGACCTACGCCCAGCTGACGGGCGAAGCGGCGCCGGAACTCGCCCCGGGCGAGGCGCTGGCTCACGTCCCCTCGGGCTACAAGTTCGGGGACGGCCTGAACTTCCTGGACAAGGACGGCAATACTTTAAGCATACAGTTCGTGGGCGAAGCGCAGCTCAGCTCCGCGCAGGTAGAGCTGAATACGGCGATTCTGAGCCAGTCGGAGGACGACGATATCGTCCTCGTGGTACCGGACACCGCGGCGCTGCTGGAGCTGGTCGCGGGCCAGGAGAATGGCTCGTATGTCTGGCGAGGGCAGTACGACTTCGACGCCTCGGACGAGGCTGTGTCGGCCATGGTGGACGACTACTGGGCCGCCTCGCGCGAGGGCGGCGGCGTGGACGCGGGCTACTACGACGTCCTGCGCATAGACCTGCGCTCGGAGACGGAACGGGACGTCTACGGCCTCTCCGGCGGCTTCCTCTTCCTCGGCGTGTTCCTCGGCATCGTGTTCCTCATGGCGACGGTGCTCATCATCTACTACAAGCAGGTCTCGGAGGGCTACGAGGACAACGCCCGCTTCGACATCATGCGCAAGGTCGGCCTCTCCGAGCGCGAGGCGCGCCGCGCCATACGCAGCCAGATTCTGACGGTGTTCTTCATGCCCATACTGGTGGCGGCTATCCACATCGCCTTTGACTTCAACCTCGTCGTGCTGCTCCTGCGTCTTTTCTCGCTGACGAACGTGAAGCTCACGGCGCTCTGCACGCTCGGCACGCTCTTGGTGTTCTGCGCTGTGTACGCTGTGGTCTACGCCCTTACGGCCAGATCCTATTACAAGATTGTCCGCCCGAACAGCGGGAACGTGAGGTAGGAGGTGCTCTTCATGGAATCGGCAAAACTGCTCATAATAATCCTGATAGTGGCGCTCATCATCCTGATTGTCGGCGCAGCGATCTGGTTCGGCTGGGGCGGCACAGGCGCGGAGTGGTACTCTCAGATAGACAACAGCTGCGTAAAAGAGGTGGCCGCGAGCGACGATATGGTATACGAATATACCCTCGTCTGCTACGATGCGGATGGCCGGAGCCGGGACATCAGCTTCAAGACCAGCCGCATCCTCACGGAGGACGCCTTCATCCTGCTCGAAACCATGCCCCTGCGCGGCGTCGTGAGCTGGGCCGAGGTCTTCTGGGAAGACCTGCCCCCAGCCGTGCAGGAGCAGTACCCGGGCCCGGCAAACTCCGAGCTCTGACGCGGGCCAGCGGGACCCGGCGCACAAAGCGCCGGGTCCTTGTCTGTTACCCGGCACTTGACGGCATGCCGTGGGGAAAGGTATAATATCGACGCCAATATGAGGGCTGCGTCCCGGATAAAAAGAAGGAGGTACACGGCATGAATAAAGCCAAACTCAGGCGGCTGGCGGCAGACCTGGCCTGCGACCTCGCCGGCAGCTTTCTCTACGCCGCGGCGATAAGCACCTTCATCGTGGACGCCGAGATCGCCACCTGCGGGGTGAGCGGCCTCGCCGTAAGCATAAACCACCTCTTCCCCTCCCTGCCCATAGGCGTACTCTCGATCCTGCTGAACATCCCGCTCGTCATCTTCAGCTTCCGCGTGCTGGGGCGGGATTTCTTCCTCAAGAGCCTCAAATCCATGGTACTCGTGTCGGTCATCATAGACCTGCTCGGCCCGGTTTTGCCGCACTACTCGGGGGACAGGCTCGTTGCCGCCCTCTTCGGCGGCGCGCTCATGGGCCTCGGCCTGGCCATAGTCTACTCGCGCGGCTCCTCGACGGGGGGCATGGATTTTCTCGTGCTCTCCCTCAAAAAGCTGCACCCGCACATCTCCACCGGCACCATCTCCATAGTCAGCGACGCCGTCATCATAAGCCTCGGCGCCCTGGTCTTCCGGGATGTGGACTCCTTCCTCTACGGGGCGGTGTCCGTCTTCGCCGTCGGCGCGGTCATAGACCGGGTCAGCTACGGCCTGAGCTCGGGCAAGATGATGCTGGTCGTCACCGAGCACGGCGACGAGGTGGCGGAGGCCATCAGCCGCGAGACGGAACGCGGCAGCACCATCGCGGACATCCGCGGGGCCTACACCAAGCGGGAAAAGCAGCTGGTCATCAGCGCACTGAGCAAGAGCCAGGCCTTCAAGGCCAAACGCGCCGTCCGCGAGGCGGACTCGGCCAGCTTCATCATGATAAGCTCCACGGACATGGTCTTCGGCGAGGGCTTCCAGGATCCGGACTAAAAAACATGACAAAAGCCGCCCGGCTGCACAGCCGGGCGGCTTCTTTTCGCTTTTCAGTTCTGGAGCTGGCGCTTGCGGGCGAAGTTCACCATGCCCTCGGGCAGCTCGTTCAGGCGCAGGAGCATCTTGCCCGCGCCGTAGGCCGCGCAGGAGATGGGGTCGTCCACCACCACCGTGCGCAGGTTTGTGTCGTGCTCGACCAGCATATCTATGCCGTAGATGAGGCTGCCGCCGCCGGACATGACTATGCCGTTTTGCGAGATGTCCGCCACGAGCTCGGGCGGCGTGCGCTCCAGGACGTAGTGGATGCTCTCAAGTATCTCTCGCGCGGGCTCCAGCAGAACCTCGGCCAGTTCCGTGGAGCTCAGCTTCACCATCTTGGGCAGGCCCGTCACCAGGTCGCGGCCCTTGACCTCCTCGATGCCGACCTCCGGCTTCGGGACGACGCAGCCGATGTTTATCTTGACCTCCTCCGCCGTCTTGGCGCCGATGAGGACGTTATAGCGCCGCCGGACGTAGCGGATGATGGCGTCGTCAAAGCTGCCGCCCGCGACCTTTATGGACTCGCACTCGGCCACGCCGCCGAGCGAGACGACCGCCGTCTCCGTCGTGCCGCCGCCGATGTCGATGATGAGGTGGCCGTCCGGCTTAGAGACGTCTATGCCCGCGCCGTAGGCCGTGGCGACGGCGCTCTCCACGAGGTAGACCTTCCTCGCGCCCGCCTCGACCACGGCGTCTATCACCGCGCGCTCTTCCACGCCCGTGATGCTGCCCGGCACACAGACCAGGACGCGGGGCTTGAATAGGCTGAAGCTCGTCACCCGGCCTATGAGCTCCCGGAGCATGGCCACAGTCATGTCGTAGTCCGAGATGACGCCGTCCATGATGGGCTGGATGGGCACAATGCTCGCGGGCGTGCGGCCCAGCATCTTCTGCGCGTCGTGTCCGACCTTGAGCAGCTTGCCGGAGAACTTGTCCACGGCCACGATGGTCGGCTCGCGTATCTGGACGCCCTTACCCCTCGAATAGAGCAGCACGCCCGTAGTACCCATGTCCAGCGCTATATCACGTTCGAATATCAGCATAGCATTTGCACCTTTCCAGTCTTAAGGTAATCATTGACCGCTTGCGGCCCGTTTAGTCAACTCTTGCCAGCGCCGCGCAGACCACGCTCTCCGCGCCGGCCATGCCCAGCGTTCTCGCGCACTCGGACACCGTGGCGCCTGTCGTGATGATGTCGTCTATGAGCAGTATCCTCCTGCCCTCGACCAGCTCCGGGTCTATGACCTCATAGGCGCCGGAGATATTCGCGCGGCGCTTTTCAAGGCTGCCCGTGGCCGATTGCGGGGCCACGTCCTTCCTCTTGCGCAGGGTCTCGACGGCGACGTCCCCAAGCTCCAGCGCCGCGGCCATGGCTATCAGCATGGCCTGGTCGTAGCCGCGCTCTTTCAGGCGCTGGCTGGAGAGCGGCACCCAGGAGATGAGCTCGTACTCCCCCGCCAGGCGCTCGCGGATGCAGTCCGCCACCAGCCGGCCGAAGACGCCCGCGTAGGCCGTCACGCCCTGGAACTTGTAGCGGTGCAGCGACTCGCGCACCGCGCCCTCGTACCTGAGCGGAGCGACGCAGGCCGCGACGAAATCCGTGCCCGCCCGCTCCGAGGGCGAGGTGTAGGGCAGGCTCTTCGCGCACTCGGCGCACATCCCGCTCTCGCCCCGCTTCAGCAAGCCGCGGCAAAAGGCGCAGCGCGGCGGAAAGATGATGTCCAGTATCCCGCTTTTCGACTTCGGCACGGCAAGCACGCCTCCTTCTCTATTTTTCAGAGCTCAGCCTGAGCCTCAGGCCGCTGTATCTCCTGGATTGGACGTGGTTGTCTATCATTCTGTGCGCCGTCTCTTCACCGCCGACGGCTATGAGCAGCTCCCGCGCGCGCGTCACCGCGGTGTAGAGCACGCCCCGCGTCAACAGCCGCGGCGCGGCCTGCGCCAGCGCTAGCACGACGGCCCTGTATTCGCTGCCCTGGGACTTGTGGACCGTCATGGCCCAGGCATGCTCCAGCTGCATGAGCTGCTCAAAGCTCAGCGCCGCCACGCGCCCGTCAAAATCCACCGTCAGCGTTTCGTTCTCGGCGTCTATGCCGAGGATATAGCCTATGTCGCCGTTGTAGATGCCCGAGCCCGCTTCAGGCTCGCGGCCCTCTCCCTGCTCCCTGTGCCAGATTATATCATAGTTATTCCGGATTTGCATTACCCTGTCGCCCTCACGGAAGGCAACTTCGCCAAAAATTTTCTCGTTTTTGCCCTTCGCGGGCGGGTTCAGCGCCGCCTGGAGCCGGCGGTTGAGCGAAATTGAGCCCAGCTCCCCCTTCCGCGTCGGCGTCAGGACCTGTATCTCCTCCGGCTGGATGCCCATGCGCTTCGGCAGCCGCTCGGCGCACAGCTCGACTATCGTGTCCGACGCCCGCTCCTGCTCCGGACGGTTCAGCAGGAAGAGGCCGCCCGTGTTCTTGCGAAACTCCGGGTGCTCCCCCCTGTTTATCTCGTGCGCGCAGCGGACTATCCTGCTGTCCTCCGCCTGGCGGAACACCTCCGTCAGCCTCACCGCCTGTCTCTTATACACATCTCCGAGCC
>ENA-UAKW01001029-UAKW01001029.1-human-gut-metagenome-genome-assembly--contig:-NODE-1029-length-11484-cov-4.663838_pt1 | contig 11484 bp, 9 predicted proteins | sample MGYA00243691_ERZ654450 | MGnify/ENA primary metagenome ERZ654450 (study PRJEB26926, sample SAMN06164673) | human gut metagenome | biome: ENVO:00009003; feature: ENVO:2100002; material: ENVO:00002003... | reverse complement strand
TACACTCGACTAGTCGTCGGCAGCGTCAGATGTGTATAAGAGACAGTTATAATACTTTATTTAATAAACACAAGGACTTTTATTAATAACAACTTTACCATTTTATAGAAGTTACGTTTTATTTGTTTCTTATTTTGCTCACTTAATAAAAAAGGACATCTAATACAGTTTGTCAGCCTTACCCACACATGGTTTAGGATACATCGTTATACTTGTCTTTATTTAACAACATTTTGAAAGGCTTTATGGCAAACCAACGTAAAGCCTATAAAAAACAATATGGACAAATCAGTTATTATCAAAAAATTGCTTGTACTCTTCATCCCCGTACTCGCCGGCATGCCATTATCCGCACAGGAACAGACGGACACCGTTTACATGTTCCGTTTTGTGCCCCAAAAGGATATGTTCTATATACCTTTCGGGGACAATCAAGATGAGTTACTCCGCCTGTCAGAGTGTGTGAAACAGCACAAACAACAGATCCTGGAAGGAAAAATACCCTTATATGTAGACGGTTATTGCAATTCCTTAGACAGCCGGGCTGAAAACATGAGGATAGCCAAGACCCGTTCCAACCGGGTGAAGTCCAAGTTAATCATACGGCAGGGACTACATGAAAGCAGCTTTATCACCCGTAACCACGCCGATAACGGTGATTATGTCACCGTAAGGATAGTAGTTCCCCTACACCGGGAAACTGAAACCGGACAGGATGAAGACACCACTACTGAACAATCCGTGCAAAACCGGTCTATAAAGGAAGAATACCAGAAACAGACGGAAACAGTCACTACATCCGATATCCGTGAAGAAACCACCGAACCCGCACAAACGGTTCCTGCTACGAAGGCAAAGGCAGGGGATTACGGTTTCACCCTGCGGCTGAACCTGCTACGCTGGGCAACACTCACACCGGACCTGGGCATCGAATGGCGTATAAACAGGAACTGGGGCATACAGGTGAATGGTTCATGGACTTCCTGGAGCTGGGACAACAAAGAAAGAAGATACGCCCTGCTGGAAATATCACCGGAGCTACGCCATTATATCGGTAAAGAGAAGCGGGGCTATCTGGGAGCGATGTACCACACGGGCAGCTTCAACTATAAATTAGGCGACACCGGCAAGCAGGGAGGCCTGACGGGAGGAGGACTGACCGGCGGGTACCAGATGCGGTTGAACAACTCCATATCACTGGATTTATCCATCGGTGCGGGCTGCACCCATGCCGAGTATGAAAAATACACGGTTACCGATGGTGTGCGTATCAAACAGGGGAAAGCGAATAAAAACTACTGGGGGATAAACCATGCCGGAATCACCCTTGTATGGCAATTCAAATAAGAAAAAGGACAATGAAAGACAGAATCAAAAAACAGCATACCGGCAATCTTCGGAAAGAATACTCCAGAACCCGGGAAACAGGCTTTCTCCTGATGGGCACCATCCTTCTTCTGGCAGGGTGCGTGAAAGATGATCTCTATAATACGCAACACCCCGACAAGGGAGCACTTGTGGTGACCGCGGACTGGGCGGGAGCCTCTTCCGAAGCGGTATTACCGGATACCTATATCCTGCATGTGGACAACCAAGAGCACGAGGCAGGAAGTACGCCCTGCATCTTCCCTTCCCTGCTCTCACCGGGACAGCACAAGCTGCTGGCCTGTAGCAAGGCCGAAGGAATCACCACCGATGAAGCCACCGCCACGGTGAACACCCTGGAAGACGGAACTCTGGAACCCCTGCCCGGCTATCTCTTTTCCGCAGTCAAAGAGGTGGAGATAACGGCTGACGATACATTAAGGACAAGCATGTCCATGCGCCAGCACAACCGGCTCCTCTCTCTGGTGATGAAGATGGAAGAGGGTGAAAAGGAACGGTTATCCTCTGTTTCTGCAACCTTGGAAGGCATTGCCTCTTCCGTGGATCTGGGCACCGGAACACTCACGGACTCACGGGGAAAGGCGGTGATACCTCTCTTCAGGGACGGAACGGAGGAAGGCGCACCCGTACTCAAGGCGGACCTACGCCTGCTGGGAGTGATACCCGCAGAAAGACAGGTACTGACACTCATACTGGAATTGAAAAGCGGGGACAGGCAGACCATCACAAACGACCTGACCGAGTATCTGGAAGGTTTTTCCGACGGTGAAAAAGAGCCCCTGTTGTTATACACCTCCCTGGAGCTTCCCGCAGAGGCAGGAGTCGGGGCTGTCATTAAAGGCTGGGAAGTGGTGGACGGCGGAGACATAGACATCCATTAAAGCATGCCCCCATCAAAGAGAATATGCGTAGCAAAGGGATATAATGTAAAACAAAAAAAAGAAGAAAAATGAAGAGAAAGAACTTCATCCGGCACAGGCCGGGAGGCGAAATGATCCTCCCCTTTTGTGTCGCCGCCCTGGTTCTGGCAGGATGCGGCAGTGAAAACGACGTAAATGGGAACGGCACTACGGCCGGACGCACTCCATTGCAGGTTACCAGCGGAATACAGACCCGCGCCCATGACGATGTATGGGAGGCGGGCGACGCCATCGGGATTTTCTCAATGCATGGAAGCGGTGAAAGCCTAAGTGTAGAAGATTCAAACCGCAAGTACACCACAACCTCCGATGCAACAAAGGGGACATTCTCACCGGCCGATGCCGCGCAGACCATCTATTTCCCCACAAACGGTGACACACGAGATTTCATAGCTTACTATCCCTGGCAGAAAACGCTGGGAACGGACGGCAGGACCTATACCGTGGACGTGACCGACCAGAAGGTGCAGAACCTCATTGACCTGCTGGGAGCCGGCAAGGTGACGGGAAAGGACAAGGACCATCCGCAGGTGGCACTGACCTTTACACACAAGCTGGTGAAAATAGCCCTCGATATCCAGGCGGGAAACGGCCTGGACAACAAGGCACTCGCGGGTACGGGAATAACCCTGACCGGACAGCGGACAAATGCCCTATACGACGTTGTGGCAGGCGGAGAGGTGGTGATCCCGGAGGAAGGGGAAGAAACCGGAATAGAACTGCTGACGGCTGCCGACGGGACAGCGGCGGAAGCTATCGTATTGCCTGTAGGAGATACGGAAGGGATGTACCTTGTTTTCGACATACCGGATGTGGGAACCTTCAATTGGAGAGTCAAGGATGCACCCAAATCGCAATCCTTCGAGGCCGGAAAGAAATATATATATACCATTACGGTCAACAGGATGTCAGTCGAAGTAGAATCCTCCGTCACTGACTGGCAGCCCGGGAACGGTGAGGGAGAAACGGGAAGTGCCGAATAACAGGGAAATTGAAAATTCTGAATATTAACATAAAAACGAAAAGAACAGTATGAAAACAAGATTTTTAATGGCTACGGCCGCGGCAGCAATCGTTATGGTTGCCTGCAACAATGAAGAAACGGACAACTGGGCGGGGGAAATACGCCTGAGTAGCGGACTAGCGGTACAACAGGTTAATAGCACACGTGCTGCAAACAACATTCAAAACGGACAATTTGCAGCAGGTGAAAAGATAGACGTGTTCATCAATGAAGCTGTGGCTACAGACGAAACCGCGACTACCAGCTATACCCAGCCATTGGTTTACACGGCAGGCGGAGACGGCTCAATGAGCACAAGCCCCCAGCCCTATTATCCTACCAGTGGAAAGGATGTGAATATCTATGCCTATTATCCGTCAGGAACAGTGACATCCATTGATGCAGATGCAGAGCAAGTTGAATTCACTGTTAAAGAAAACCAAAGCAGCGATGACGATTATAGAGCAAGTGACCTCATGTATGGAACTGCATCAAACCCAGTAAAGCGCATCAAAGATGATGTAAATATCACTTTCAAGCACTTACTTTCAAAAGTAACCGTCACACTAATTTCAAATGTGGGTAACCCAGATTTGACAGGTGCTAAGGTGGAACTGTTGAACGTACAGCCTGGTACCACGTTCACCCCAAGTACGGGTACAATAACTAAAGCTACAGGTGAGAAAAAAACAATCACAGTAATGGATAAAGGCACCAACCTCAGCGGTAGTGCAGTAGTCGTACCGCAAACGCTAAACCAAGAAGTGGATGGGAAACGACGTTTCATCAAGGTAACATTGAAGACAGGCGGTGAACTCTACTCCGGAGAGTTGACAGATAGTAATGGTTATGCGACAGGCGCTATTGAAATGACAGCTGGTAATGAATACAAATACGAGATCAAAGTTAACCTGACCAGCCTTGATATTACATCTTCAATTACGGAATGGGTCACAGGAAAACCAGTCAAAGGTTTTGCTGAAATGGAATAATAACAAAAGCCATCCCGGACGGTAGCGTAAAGCCCGGAGGTACACGTATGAAAAGGTGTAACGGCTCCTTTCGCAGGGAGCGGTGGCACAATGAAAAAGAAACTGAAAAAGATAAAAATAGAAAAATCCGATATGAACAGAAAGATGAAGAAACTTAGTATCAGCCTGTGCATAGCTTACCTGACCGGAATTATGGCGGCAGGCTGTACTGAGGAGACCGATAGTGACAAACATCTACCTGATGGGAAATACCCGATGGCGTTTACAGCTGCTGTGGACGGATTGACCGTAACACGTGCGGGCACTGCCGACGGAGAATGGACTACTACCGACCGGATAGCCGTACAGGTAAGTGATGAGATAAAGATATATGCTCCGTCAAATAATGGCAACAATGTCACCCTGACCTCCGACGATCCGTTCTACTGGCAGAGAAACAACGAGACGAAGACCGTCAGTGCCTGGTATTGCGGTGACGGTTCCACTGCTTCAGAAGGGGGAAATGTAGAGAAAGTGCCCACGTCATGGAGCGTACAGTCGAATCAAGAAGAGAAAGGCTATCAGAAAAGCGACTTCCTTTATGCCGCTCCAAAGGACATCTCGTTCAGTGACACGGATAAATCCCTTGCCTTCACCCACCAGACCGCCCGTGTGGTGATAAACATCAAGAAAGCGGAAGCGGCAATGGAAGCCGACGTTATCTCAAGTGTCGTTATCGGTTACGAAAACAACCTCGCCCTTTCGGGCACTTACACCGCGCCCACTGAGGGAAACGCCACCGACACATGGAATACTTCAGGCGGCACTATGGGCACCATCACTCCGAAAGACATCACCGCCTCCGGCAGCAGCGATATACTGAAAACCTATGCCGCTCTTGTCATTCCGCAGAATATGTCCGAACAGAAATTCATCGCTGTTTCCCTGAGGGATGGTAATACCTATTATTATACTCCGCAAGGAACAGATGCCGACCTTAAAAGCGGCACGCAATATACCTACAATATCACCGTGAAACATGACCGTCTGGAAGTGGTGACAGCGGGAACAAACGTTGAATGGGGCAGCGAAAAAACCGAGACCGTTACAAGCAGAATCGTTGCCAAAAGCTTCACCGCAGGCAACCTAAAAAATGGTGATTACTATTATAGTGATGGGGAGACCTCCGACGGTGGGCTACGGAAAATCTATACGGATGGCTCCACTGAAATGCTGAACATTGCGCCCGTACTGACTGATCAAAATGGAAATGAGCGTACATGCATCGGCATCGTCTATTGGGTTGGTGATATTAGAGACGATAATTACGGCCTATTGAACAGTAAATTCTCCAACGGTATGCACGGCTTGGTTGCTTCTTTGTGGGATATGCGAGACCCGGATAGTGAAGAATTAAAAATGCTATGGACGTATGGCGGTTATGAGGATGTGAATAGGTGGCTGGCTAAAGCTATGTTGTTGGATGGTAATCCCCGCCCCGAAGATTTCAAAAGTATTCGAGTAACGGATAAAATGCAGGGTTACGCCAATACCATTGCCTTGAAGGAGTACAATAAATACGTAGAGGGTAAAGATGGCGATGGTTACGGTAAGGACGGTAGTAATCGTGTGAAACCCGTCAAGTGCTTGGATGCTTTTGAAACAGACCATCCGTCTCCCCAAAACAGTAGCGGTTGGTACTGGCCTTCTATAGAAGAATTGGAATATGTGTGTTGGGGGCAAGGTGCTACTAAGCGAGGTATAAGTGGAATGGAGATGTTGAATACTCAAATCGAAAAGGTCAGGGGAGAGCTTATCGAAAAGACATTTTACTGGTCGAGTACGGAAGGCAATTACTTCTACAGCGCGCACTGCGTGAACTTCAATGGTGGTTACGAGAATTCCGGCGGCGGTAAGCATGAGCGTCCTTATCGGGTCCGTCCCCTTCTTGCTTTTTAGCTATTTATCTATTAAAATTATTTATCTTTTAAAAACTTAATCCCGCTTGCGGGTCGAAAAATAAAAATACTGACAATGAAACGAATCATTCTCCATATCCCGAATATCACAGCAGCTGCCTTCGTGCAGCTTGCTGCGGTCGTTGTGTTTGCCTCAGCCTTTCTGCTGACAGGATGCAGTGAAAACGAACTGCCCAGCGATGAGAATACCGACACCAACCGCACCACCTTTACCATCGAGGTGTCCGATGGCGGCTATGCTCCCGCTGCAGGCGAGAAACCCGGCACCCGTGCCACAGAGAATGGTTATGCTACCCAATTCACCGTTGGAGATAAGATAGGCGTGTTTGCAGTGAAGGATTACGAAATAGTAGATGGAGTAAACAACCTTTGCCTCGTAGCCACTGCTGATGGCAGCAATCTTGTATGGAAAACAGAAGATGGCAAAACTCCTCTTAATATCTCCGATGCTACCTATTATGCCTATTACCCTTGGCAACCTGACGAGAAGATAACGGACAAGGTCTATCCCGCTACCACTAAGGTCACTACTTTTTTTGATGACGTCATCAAAGATTGGATTCCCTCTACCAATCAAGGTACCTATATAGACTACACAAGCTTCGACCTGATGATAGCCTCCGGTACTCCCTCCGACAAAAGCCTCTCTTTCTCCATGCAGCACAAAATGGCGCTGGTGGTGATAGACCTGCCAAAGACAAAGTACAAGCTGACGGATGCCTCCGGCAAGGAGCTTCCCGATTACACTGCCAACGGTGCCCCCGATACGAAATTCAACGGTTTCACCCCTTACCGGATGAGCGACGGCACGTATCGTTATCTGATAAATCCTGCAGCAACAACATCCAAGAATCTTTCCGGAAGCTATACCAATGCCACCTCTGCCACCGCCGAATGGGAATTTAAAGCTTCCGCCACTGCCGGTAAGTACAGAAAGTATGTAGTAGATGGTGGCACAACTGAGAAACCACATCAACTGCAAGCGGGAGATTTCTTTATGAAAGATGGTACGCTGCTCTCCAAAGAAACAACACTGTCCGATGAAGAGAAAGCCGCCTGCATCGGTATCGTCTATTGGGTGGGCGACCCCACTAAGCCATTGCGTGGCCGTGAAGATCCGAATCTTCAGGGGGACAAAACATTAGCCAACGATCATTCCGGTTGTACGCATGGTCTGGTTGTTTCTTTGGGCGAAGAAAGTTGTACCTGGCAGGCAAGTTATACTTCCGTGCAGAATTGGTTGAACTCAAATCATTCGGGCAAGTTTCTTCCAGTTCAGAGTGGAAAAGGTGCGAGTGATCCTTTAAATAATATTCAGGGTTATAATAATACGAAAGCTATCGAAGCGTTTAATGCATCATCCGACAACTCCGGCAATCAAGTTTATGTGGTGCAAAAGGTCGTTGAGTATCGTAAAAGAGTTCTTGCACCTGCAGCCAGCAGTGGTTGGTATGTTCCCTCGGCGAAAGAGTTGACATTGTTGTGTGGGACGGATGTGGATGATCTTTGGAATAGTAACTCCGGAACTGCTAACCGTGGCCTTATTAATGAGAAGTTGGGATTAATAAGTGCTACTACATTGTCGTCTTCGTCCTTCTATTGGTCGAGTACGGAGGTCAGCAACGGCGGCGCGTTCAACGTGAACTTCCGCAATGGCGGCGTGAACGACTACCCTAAGAACCTCTACTCTTGTAGCTTGCGGTTCTCTTTCGCTTTCTGATCTTATTTATCTATTAAAGAATTTATCTATTTAAAACAGTTTACCCGCGAAGCGGGTCGGAAAAATCAAATATAGCTCTATCCAAAGAATTGTATGTCTATGAAAATAGCTTCCAGTTTTTATATATACTTTTAGCTCTGATACAAAAGTAACTCTAATTCTCTCAATATAACTTTTTAATCCCGAATCTCCCTCGAATAAAAGACAGATTCGGGATTTATTATATTCATAAATAAGTAGTATTATTTCTGCAGATAATAGTAAGGAAAAGGCAAAAAAGGCAGCTTATTCGACTGCTTTATATCAAACTGAATTGCTCTAATACTAAAAATTCAACTGCATCAAATTTTCTATTTCTTCATTGAAATAGTTTTCTAATTTCATTTTTATCTCGTCCTCTTTTAAATTACCTTCTTTATCAAATATATGGAAATGTCGTCCATTCCAATTCTTTCCAGCATCAAGAAATAATAGTATTTCGGCACCATTAGCTATTCCACTCAAATCAACTTTAGGAGCATAAACCGTAATTTTTCCATCATTAATCGCAAAGCGCAAAATATATTCTGCGGTTAAACCACATATCCCCTTATACACAAGCTTGCGGACTTTGTTGGTTAACACAATAAAATCCTCATTATTTGAATAATAAGACGGTAAGGTCCCAGTCATTGATTTCAAGATACTGGTTGAAGCAGCCTGAAACAATTCGGCTTTCTGCTTCCCTGGGAATTCGTAAACGGCATAATCACCACCATTATTATTTTTAAAACCTTGACTGGTGATACTAAATTGAGCATTCATGAATGTACTACAGAATGCAAAAAAGAATAAAATGACTAACACTTTTCTCATTGTATAACTGTTTTTAATTATGGCAAAGTTGCAAAAAAACAATTATACAAAAAAATAGAAATCACTCTCAATGCGTTTATTGTACGATATATGATAGCTAAGACATCAATAAACGTGATTATTTAAGTAAAAAACAATCAGTCACCTTTTTCTATCAGATTCGTCCATAAGCGCATCATTTATATTTGATGCACAAATATAAGAACTTATAATATACGTTTTATGAAACTGCAAAATCTTGATAGTTCATAATTTATTTCATTCCAGTTTATACCAGTCGGGGTAAAATAAGCCTTCATATCATACTATTAATCAGCGGAGAAGAGGTGTTTTACAAAACTTAGTCTAATTTAGTTTTTGTGTGAAGCACTTCCTCCGTAAGCGAACGATAGGAAGTGCTTTTTGTTTTATTGATTTTCAAAAAAATAAATTTGAAAAGCTCATTAGTAAGTCTATCTATCGATGTATTATAAAAAAACATCCGGATAATGCATTTCGATATCTTTCACGCTTTCCTCGTCATACTTAAATTTCGTAGTGTTTTGTGTTAAAGGTAATAAAAAGAATACTTCATCTGAAATTCAATCACAGTAGAATTGCCATTGATATTGAGAGAATTAATACTTTTCTTAATAAGCTTTGAGACCTTTTTTAATAAGCATACAGATATGATAAAATACAATAACTAATATTTTCTCTTTCTTTGTTTAGGATATTATTGCCTTAAAACACACTTATTAATTTAATATGAAACATAAACAAAAGTATTTGGCACCTTCGATAGAGGTGATAAAGATGGAGAATGAAGGAGTGATTGCTACAAGTGGAAATCTGCCCGGAGTTGGTGACGGAGGGTCAGCTACACGGAGTAGCAATAGAGGTTCCTATAACAGAGCAAGCAGCAGTGATCTGGAAGACATGATAAATGATATTCTAACAATTGAGCAATGATAAGAGCATTTTATTTAAGAGGAATGATGATGCTGGCTCTTGTATCAGTACTTCTCGGCTGCACCGGAGATGAAATAAATACACTGGGTACAGGCTGTAAAAGAATGATGACCTTCCATGTAAGTACACCTTATGATAATAGCCCGAAGACCAGAATCGCATATAATGATACTAAACTGGAACTAACTTGGCAAACTGGAGATAAACTTGCTGTATTAGGATTTGCTGAAAATGCTTATAAAGGTAGCGAAGATTATTTCTATTCTGGAGAAGACGGTGCAACTTCCGGAGATTTTACCGGATTGGAGATTGATGAGGCAACAAGCTATAATATTTATTATCCCAATAGTATTACTGTAGCAGAAGGAACTGGTATTGTCAGCCTTAATATGGATGGTCAGACACAGATCGGAAACAATAATACAGACCATCTTAGAAATTATATATTGCTTGAAGCTACTGGCATTACAGACTTGAATTATATCAACCTGAAAATGAAAAGCAGTATCCTAAAGTTTGAGCTTTCCAATATTCCGGTAGAAATAGGAACATTAGATGCTCTGGTATGGGAAACTGGGACGGACACAGAAACTAAAAGTACGACATTGAATCTTAAAGATATTGCCTTAGAGAATCAGAGTCTAACCGCCTATTTAAGCTTTATGCCTGAAGAAATGTCCGTAAAAACAGGTGGAATATTTACAGTAACCCTTATTGGCAGCGTGCAGAATCACAAAGCATCAATTAAAGTCGAAGATGGGAAAGAATATAAACCAGGCAATCGATATACCGCTACAATCAGCGACTGGGAACCTGTGATAGAAATTGGTGACTTTCTCATGAAAGACGGAAGTTTAGTAGGAAAAGACAAAGACCTGACAATAGCACAAAAAGCAAACTGTATCGGTATTGTTTTTTGGGTTGGTGATCCAAGTAAAGACGATAAAGCCTTACAGATAGACCACCCCTCTTGTACACATGGATTGGTTGTTTCCCTAACGGAGTTCAAGGAAATGATGTGGCAAGAGAACTTTCGGAGTATAAGCGAATGGCTCGCAAATCAGACGGAACTATCGAATAAGTATGTCAGCTTAATAGTTGAACAAGATGGAATTAACTTAAATAAGATTTTGGGTTATAACCACACTTGTGTTCTCGACAAGTTCAATGATGACGAAGAAAATTCAAACTATTTGGCCAATTCTGCAGCTAAGATAAAAGAATTCCGCGATAGTGAAAAGGGTGTTACTCCAAGTAATACAAGTAATTGGTATTTTCCTTCTGTCAAGGAATTATCTTTGTTGTGTTCAGGTGAGGTAAATATTACTTGGAAGGGGTCATATACTACAGAAATATATAATTTTATAAATGGCCAATTAAGCCAGATACCAGAGGCTATCCAACTAACAAGTTCTGGTAGTTATTCATCGAGTTCAGAAGATTGGGAACGTCTTGACCAGATGATATATCTACAGTTTCACACCGGTTCTGCGAGCAAAAGCCTTAAGTTCTACAAGTCTTGTCGCCTGCGTCCTGTTCTCGCTTTTTAAATATATCAAAATGGCTGGTGCCAGTATAAACACCTAATATTCAAACAATTTAGATATTTATTTATACATACGAGGACTTTTATTTATAACGACCTAAGGCCTGTCTCTTATACACATCTCCGAGCCCACGAGACACTGAGCGATCTCGT
>ENA-UAKW01001017-UAKW01001017.1-human-gut-metagenome-genome-assembly--contig:-NODE-1017-length-11600-cov-5.832568_pt1 | contig 11600 bp, 9 predicted proteins | sample MGYA00243691_ERZ654450 | MGnify/ENA primary metagenome ERZ654450 (study PRJEB26926, sample SAMN06164673) | human gut metagenome | biome: ENVO:00009003; feature: ENVO:2100002; material: ENVO:00002003... | reverse complement strand
ATCTACACTCGACTAGTCGTCGGCAGCGTCAGATGTGTATAAGAGACAGATGTGGGTGTAGCCCATGTCCTTCAGGTAGGGCACGAGCTCATCTGCCAGCTCGTCGTAGGTATAGAGGCTGCCGTCCGGCTTGCGCCGCCACGAGCCGAAGTGCATCTCATAGATGTTCATCGGGCAGTTGAGCAGCTTACGCTTGCCCTGCTTGCGGCGGTAGTCGGCATCGCCCCAGGTATAGCCGTCCAGCGTACAGATACGGCTCGACGTGTCGGGCAGCGCACAGTTGCGGAAGGCATAGGGATCGGATTTATAGACGGCGGAGCCGTCGCGTCGGCGGATATAGAATTTATAGGCGTCGCCCTCGCGCGCATAGGCGGAAAAGGCCTCCCAGATGCCGTATTCGACGAGCGTCATCGGCAGGTCCTCGGTGTTCCAGAAGTTCCAGTCGCCGGTCACGCTGACGCCCTGCGCCCGCGGGGCCCAGACACGGAAAACATAGCCGTGGACTCCGTCGCGCTCTGCGGCATGGCAGCCCAGGAAGGTATAGGCGCGCAGCTCGTCGCCGAGAGAGAAACGTTTGAATGCATTATGCAGCGTCTGTTCCATGGTGATCTCCTTCTTTGCTCAGCTTGCGGGGATACGGGGGCACTGATCGCAGCAGTGCTCCCTTCCAATCATCCGCCCATGCTTATTATACAACATTGCACAAAAATTTCAACTGTTCCGAAAAATTTCTGGCGCGTTTGTCGGTTTTTCCTGCGATGTTATTCTTTTGCAGGCTTTCCGCCCATTGTACGCCGTTTTGGCCGCAAAACATGCGGAAAAATGTGGGTTTTCCCGGACAGCGCCGTATTTTCCCCGCCGCCGGGACGTAAAATCCGCGTAAAATGGGGTGTCAGGCATTTGCAGCTCGTACAGGGCAACGATAAAAACGCACAAGCCGATTGCGTCTGTAGGGCGTTCCCTGAGCGCCATTGGCAACTGCAAGTATTGGGACGATAATTCGGCGGCATGAGGCTTTCAAATTTGTCATTGCGAGGAGCGAAGCGACGTGGCAATCTCGGGAAGGCACTCGCAGATTGTACAGGCCGCCGTTGAAACAGCATGCACCGATTGCGTCTGTAGCGGCGGTCAGTGACCGCCTGGTAAGCACTAACAGCCGGTACACGGCATCGTTAAAATGGTGAATGCCCCCGAATTGTCATTCCGAGGAGCGAAGCGACGTGGGAATCTCGCAGTGCCCAGTCCGATAACAGGGCAGCCTCGGCGAAATCGTAACTGCCTTCCCGAGATTGCCGCGTCGGCCTGCGGCCTCCTCGCAATGACAATTCGGGGCTGGTGCCATTTTAACGCCAACCTGTACCGATTGTTCCTGCAGAGCCGGGCGGGGCTACTCATCGTGCAAAAACGCTGCCCCGCTTTGGAGCTCCAAAGCGGGGCAGGACAGATCAGTTTTCTTCGTAGAAGACCTTCATGCCCTTGAAGGTCATGTAGGTATCCAGCTTGGAGACGATCTCCATCGGGGCATGCATGGACAGCACCGGGACGCCGGCATCGACGGTCTCGATGTTGCGGTTTGCCATGTAGCAGGCAACCGTGCCGCCGCCGCCCTGGTCGACCTTGCCGAGCTCGCCGGTCTGCCAGATGACGTCGTGCTTCGCAAAGATGCGGCGCACATAGCCCATGACCTCGGCGGCCGCGTCGGAGCTGCCGGACTTTCCGCGCGCGCCGGTATACTTGAAGATGCCGGTGCCGTAGTTGATCTTCGTGTTGTTCGCCGGGTCGCAGGTCTCGGCATACAGCGGGTCAAACGCGTTGCTGACGTCTGCGGACAGGCAGAACGAATGCTCGAAGCAGCGGCGCTTGCTTGCGCCCGTCGCCTCGCACAGGTCCTCCATGAACATCTCGAAATACTGGCTCTGCATGCCGGAGATGCCGACGGAGCCGATCTCCTCCTTGTCGGCCAGCACGCACACGGCCGTCTTGACCGGGGTGCCGAGGTCCAGCAGCGGCTTGAAGGCGGCATAGGCGCACACGCGGTCGTCATGGCCGTAGGCGGCGATGAGGCTGCGGTCGAAGCCAACCTCACGCGCAGGGCCTGCGGGGACCATGGTCAGCTCGGCGGAGAGGAAGTCCTCCTCCGTCAGGCCGTACTTCTCGTTCAGGAGCATGAGGATGGCGAACTTCACGCGGTCGGCGCCCTCGTCGTCCTTCAGCGGGCGGCTGCCGAGCAGGATGCGCAGGTTCTCGCCCGTCACGCCCTCGGCCAGCGTCTTGCGCATCTGGTCAGCGGACAGGTGGACCAGCAGGTCGGTCACGCAGAAGATGGGATCGCCCGGCTCCTCGCCGACGGTCACGGTGACGACGGTGCCGTCCTTCTTCGCCACGACGCCGTGGATGGCCAGCGGGGTCGTCGTCCACTGATACTTCTTGATGCCGCCGTAGTAATGCGTCTTGAAATAGGCCATGCCCGCATCCTCATACAGGGGATTCGGCTTCAGGTCCAGACGCGGGGAATCGATGTGGGCCGCGCAGATGTGCGTGCCCTCGTTCAGGCTCTCGCTGCCGACGACGGCGAAAATCACGCTCTTGTTGTGGTTGTTGCCGTAGACGCGGTCGCCGGGCTTCAGCTGCATGCCGGGCTTCAGTTCCCGGAAGCCAGCCTTCTCAGCGGCCTCGATCGTCCACTTGACAGCCTCCCGCTCCATCTTGCAGTCGCTGATGAATTTCATGTACTCCTTGCAGTAGGACTCCATCGCGGCAAGGTCCGCCTCGGAAATGCGGTTATAGCCGTTCTTGGGGTTGGAAAGAAGCGCCTCGCGCTCCTTTTCGAACTTCTTGGTTTCTTCCATCATCAAAACTCCTTTCAGAAATTGCTCACATTGTTGTTGAAATGCCTCCGGCGTCGGCGCGTCCGCCCACAGGGCATGGCCGCACTGGGCCCGCAGGGCCTCGTCGCTCTTCTGTGCCCGGATGCGGGCAAGAGCGCGCTCGCGGGAGATGCCGTCGCGCCGGATGAGCCGCTCGATGCGTGTTTCCTCGGGCGCAAGCACGCAGACCGTCTCGTCGCACAGGGAAGCAAGGCCGCTTTCGAACAGGCCGATGGCGTCGATGGCAGCAAACGGTGCCTCCGACTGCCAAAGCCTCCGCCGCACCTCGCGGGCGACGGCCTCATGCGTCAGCGCATCGAGGGCCGCAAGCTCCGCCGGATCGGCAAACACGACGGCGGCCAGCGCCGGGCGGTCGACCCGGCCGTCCCGGACCGTGCCGGGAAAGCGCGCGCCGATGGCGGCGACAAGGGCATCGTCCGTTTCGAGCAGGCAATGATAAATGGCGTCGCAGTCGAGACCGAGGCCGCCCAGATGCTCCACGGCGCGCAGCAGCGTCGTTTTCCCGCTGCCGCTTCCGCCGGTGATGCCGAGAATTTTCATGCCTCGTGCTCCGCGTCGACCACACGGAAGGCCGCCGCCTTCTTCAGGCGGTTGCCGACGGCGTAGGCCACGCCGCCGCCCTCGGGGCAGCGGGCATAGATCGTGCGGATATCCGGCCGGTCGAGGTCGCGCAGGGCGGCAAACAGCCCGGCAGAGAGTGTGCGCACGTCGTTTTCGGAGCCGTAGGCCGTCGGATTGCAGCCGTCATAGAGCGGCAGCTCCTCAGCAAAGCACAGAACGGCGTCGCCGGGGCCGAAGCGGCGGCGGATATAGCGCGCGGCCGCCTCGCTGCTGCCGGAGATGATATAGACCTCCGCCGACGGGGCATAGTGCTTGTACTTCATGCCGGGAGCGCGCACGACGGCGTCGTTCGAGATCTGACCGAGCACGGCGCGGTCGATGTCCAGCTCGCCGAGCAGAGCGCGCAGTTCCTCCGGCGTAACGCCGCCCGGGCGCAGCAGGCGCGGACGCTCACCCGTCAGGTCGACGATCGTGGATTCCACGCCGACCTCGCACGGGCCGCCGTCCAGAATGGCCTCGATGCGGCCGTCCATGTCGTGCAGAACGTGGGCCGCCGTCGTGGTCGAGGGCTTGCCGGAGCGGTTGGCCGACGGCGCGGCGATGGGCACACCCGCCAGCCGGATGAGCTCACGCGTCGCGGCCGTTTTCGGGCAGCGGACGGCGACGGTATCCAGCCCTGCCGTCGTGCGCTTCGGCACGAGGTCGCGGACGGGCAGCACCATTGTCAGCGGGCCGGGCCAGAAGTGCTCCGCCAGCAGCCACGCCTGCGCGGGGATGTCATGGCAGATCGACTCCAGCTCCTTCGGCTCGGAGATATGCAGAATGAGGGGGTTGTCCTGCGGACGCCCCTTCGCCTCGAAGATGCGCAGCACGGCGTTCTCGTCCAGCCCGTTTGCCCCGAGGCCGTAGACGGTCTCGGTCGGGATGGCGACGAGCTTGCCGTTTCGCAGCAGCCCGGCTGCGGCGGCAATGTCCTCCGGACGCTGCGCCGAGAGCATTTGTGTTTTCATGATTTGTCACTGCTTTCGCTGCGGCGGAGCTTTTCGGCCTGATCCGCCGCGATGAGCGCGTCGAGGATCGGGTCAAGCCCGCCGTTCAGAATAGAATCCAGCTGATAGAGCGTCAGACCGATGCGGTGATCGGTCACACGGCTCTGCGGGAAATTATAGGTGCGGATCTTTTCATTGCGCATGCCGCTGCCGACCTGGCTGCGGCGCTCGGACGAGACGGCCGACTCGATGCGCTCCTGCTCGAGCTGGTAGAGCTTCGAGGAGAGCATCATCATACAGCGCTCGCGGTTCTGGAACTGGCTGCGCTCCTCCTGACAGGCCACGACGATGCCGGTCGGCCTGTGGATGAGACGCACGGCAGACGACGTCTTGTTGATGTGCTGGCCGCCCGCGCCGGACGAGCGGTAGACCTGCATTTCGATGTCCTCCGGCCGGAGGTCCACATCGGCCTGCTCCATCTCGGGCAGGACGGCGACCGTCGCCGTGGACGTGTGCACCCGCCCGCCGGACTCCGTCTCGGGCACGCGCTGCACGCGGTGCACGCCGGACTCGAACTTTAGCCGGGAATAGGCTCCCGCGCCGCAGATCATGAAGTCCGCCTCCTTGATGCCGCCAAGCTCCGTCTCGCTGTAGTTCAGAAGCTCCACGGTCCAGCCGCGCGCGGCGGCATAGAGGCTGTACATCCGGAACAGGCTGTGCGCGAACAGGGCGCTCTCCTCGCCGCCCACGCCGGGGCGGATTTCGAGGATGACGTTCTTGCCGTCGTTCGGGTCATGGGGCAGCAGCAGGACTCTCAGCTCCTGCTCGAGCGCGGCGGCGCGCTTCTTTGCACCGGCCAGCTCCTCCTGGCACAGGGCCTTCAGCTCGGCGTCGGCCTGCCCGGCCATCAGCTCCGCCGCGTCCTGCATATCCCGCTGCGCCGCGCAGTAGGCGCGGTAGGCCGCGACGATGGGGGCCAGCTCCTTCTGCTCGCGCAGCCACGCCGCCGCCTTTTTCGGGTCGGCGTAAAAATCCGGCTGCTCCGCGCGGGCGCACAGCTCCTCATAGCGGTCCTCGACCTGTTTCAGCTTATCCAGCATGCTCCACTCTCCGTATTTGATCCTTGTCCTTATTCTAGCAGATTCCCGGCCTCTTGTCTACCGTAGATGTTGAAGATGACCTCCGCCGTATCCGTCAGCTGCGCGGTCTGCGCCAGCGCCTCTGCGCCTCGCTTCGTGATGCGCCAGACATGCGGCGTCATATACAGCAGGTCGTGCACGCTCTGCGCATCCGGCAGGGAGAAGGAAAAGCGCAGCGTCTGCGTGTGCAGCAGCCCAAAGCCCGGCAGCGCCGGGTGGAGTATCTTTTCCTTCTCTACATGCGCGGGATAGATGATGGACTTCAGCCCCGGCAGATGGCCCTGCCCCGCCAGCACCTGCACAAAGATGCCGCCCGGCCGCAGCACGCGGAAGAACTCCGCCCCGGCCGTCAGTGCGAACATGGACAGCACGCAGTCGAACCCGCCGTCCGCAAACGGCAGATGGGCCGCCGTGGCCGTGAGCCAGTGGGCACTGCGGTCACGCGCCGCGGCATAGCGCACGGCGTCGCGGGAGATATCGATCCCCCAGCGCTCCGGGACCCAGCCGAGCTGCGAGAGGTAATAGCCCTCACCGCAGCCCGCGTCCAGCACGGAAGCCGCCTCCGGGCAGAAGCGGCGCACAAGGTCCGCCAGCGTTTTGGCGATGGGCGCATACCACCCCGCGTCCAGGAACGCGCGCCGCGCCGCGACCATCTCCCGCGTGTCGCCGGGATGGCGCGAGTGCTTCTGCGTCACCGTCAGAAGGTTTACATAGCCCTGCCTTGCCACATCAAAGCAATGCCCCTGCACGCAGCGCCATGCCGCACCCTGCGGCTCGAGCGCCGCCCCGCATACGGGGCAGATCACCTGGATCATTGTCGTTTCCTTTCAGGGCTGCACCGCATCCCTGCATCTTCCCTGCATGATGCGGTGCTGCCTTTTTTTCAATATTTCGCCGGTTTGCGCGCATACTACCCCGGAGACGAATTTCTTCTGTTCTGGGAGGTGGCTGCATGAAACGGCTGTTATGCCTGCTTGCCGCGCTGGCCGTCCTGCTCCCGCGCGGCCATGCGGCGGAGCCCCGCTGCGTGGCGCTGACGTTTGACGACGGCCCGTCGGGCGCGCTTACGGAGCGCCTGCTGGACGGGCTTGCCGCACGCGGCGTGCATGCGACGTTCTTTCTCTGCGGCTACCGGATCGATCTGTATCCGGAGCTGGCCGCGCGCATCGCCGCCGAGGGCCATGAGACCGGCACGCACGGCGACACACATTCGTATTTCACTTCCATGAGCCGTGCCGAGGTCTGCCGCGACCTTTCCGAGGCCCGCCGCAAGCTCATGGAGGCAACGGGCCGCGCGCCGACGCTGCTGCGCCCGCCGGGCGGGCTGTATGACACGGCCGTGCTGCAGCAGACGGCCTGCGCCGATCTGCCTGTCATCCTCTGGTCCGTCGATCCGGAGGACTGGCGCGTGCACGATGCCGACGCCGTGACGGCACATATCCTGCGCCACGCGGAGCCGGGGTCCGTGATTCTGATGCACGACCTGACGGACTCGAGCGTGACGGCCGCGCTGCGTGTCATTGACGCCCTGCAGGCCCAGGGCTATGAATTTCTGACCGTTTCGGAGCTGGCCGCGCGCAGCGGCACGGCGCTCACGCCGGGTCAGGCGTACTGCAGCTTTCCGCCGTGAAAAATGCCTCGATGTCCGTGCGGGACGCGGCGAGCGAGCCCTGCACAAAGCCGGGCTTTCCGCCGCCCCGGCCCTGCAGCGCGGCGTTGAGCCGCTTCGTCAGGCCGCGCAGGTCGCCGTCCCGGTCGGCCATGGCATAGTGCCACGCGCCGTCCTGCCCGGCAAACACGGCGCAGCGCGCTGTGTTCGCCCGGACCATGGCGTCCGCCAGACGGCGCACGCTCTCCGGCGGCATAGGCGGCTCAAAGCGGAGCGTCTGCCCGTCCTGTGCCAGCAGGACAAACAGGCGGTCCTCCAGCGCGGCGGCGCGCTGCTGCGCCTCCGTCCGCTCGGAGGCCAATCGCGCCACGGCGGCGGCCGTCTGCACGGGCTTTGCCGACAGGCGGACGGAGATGTCGCGGTTCTGGGCGCAAAGGGCGTTCAGCACGGCAAGGGCACGGCCGCCGCAGGCCATCTCGATGCGCGAGCCGCCGCGGAAATGCGTCGTGCTGAACAGCTTGATGAGGCCGATCTCGCCCGTGCAGGCCACATGGGTGCCGCAGCAGGCGCACAGGTCGATGTCTCCGAACTGCACGAGGCGCACCGCGCCCGTCAGAGCCTTTTTACTGCGGTATGGGAGGTGCGCCAGCTCGTCCGGCTCCGGATACCAGATATGCGGCGCAAAATCGGCCCAGACGGCCTCGTTCGCGGCGCGCTCCAGCTCCTGCAGGGCCTGCTCGTCCACCTCGCCGTTAAAATCGATCGTCACAAGGTCCGCGCCGAGGTGGAAGCCGACGTTCTCATAGCCGAAGCGCGCGTGGATGAGGCCGGAGACGAGATGCTCACCGGAGTGCTGCTGCATGAGGTCCAGCCGCCGCGCCCAGTCGATCTCGCCCGTCACGTCTGCACCGACCGGCAGAGCCGCCGTGCAGCGGTGCAGCACCGTCTCGCCGCGCAGGAGCGTCTCCGTGACGTCTGCGCCGCCGAGCGTGCCCGTGTCGCAGGGCTGGCCGCCGCCCGTGGGATAAAAGATTGTGCGGTCCAGCTCCACGAGCCAGCCGTTTTCGCCCTCCTCGCAGGAGAGCACGCGCGCCTGCAGCCGCCGGGCGTGCGAGTCCGTTTCATAGATGCGGATCGTGTTCAAGGTTTTCCACTCCGTTTTCCGGTTTTTCTTCTATTTTACCATAAGATCGCAAAAAACAAAAGGGATTTTTCCGCGGTTTCGCTTGACAAACGCGCCGCGCGGCAATATGATAAGAGATAGGGCCTTTTCAAAAATTTTCAGCCCAAAAGGAGGGAACGTCATGGATGCTGGGAGTGGCAATGGTACTGGCGTAGGCCGAAGTACGAAAAAGGACGCCCGCGTCCATGCGGTGCGTTCCCGTTAATCATTCGATATTCGGCCTGCCGTGCCCGCTTCCGAATCTCTGACCGTACTATGAAGAATCAGGAGGGAACCGGAAAATGGCAGATCACACCGTAACCGTAGAGAGCACGCTTGAGGCGCTGCTCGTGGAAAAGAAGTATTCCACGATCCGCGACATTCTATCCACGATGAATCCCGCGGATATCGCCTCGGTCTTTGACGGGCTGGAGGAATCCCGCCTGCCGCTGCTGTTCCGGCTGCTGCCGAAGGAGCTGGCGGCCGAGACGTTCGTCGAAATGGAGCCGGACGCGCAGGAGCTGCTCATCCGCGGCTTTTCGGACTCCGAGCTGCGCGAGGTGCTCGACGAGCTGTATGTCGACGATGCCGTCGATATCGTGGAGGAAATGCCCGCGAATGTCGTGCGCCGCATCCTCTCGCAGGCGGACCCCGACATGCGCAAGGACATCAACGAGATCCTGCGCTACCCCGAGAATTCCGCAGGCTCCATCATGACGACGGAGTATGTCTCGCTGCGCCCCGGCATGACCGTGGAGGAGGCCATCCTCCGCATCCGCCGCACGGGCGTCGACAAAGAGACGATCTACACCTGCTACGTCACCAAGAACCGCACGCTCATCGGCCTTGTCTCCGTCAAGGACCTGCTGCTGGCGCAGGACGACGACGAGACCGTCGACAAGATCATGGAGACGAACGTCATCTCCGTCCATACGCACACCGATCAGGAAGAAGTTGCCCGCATGTTCTCGAAATACAACTTCCTTGCCCTGCCGGTCGTGGACACGGAGAACCGCATGGTCGGCATCGTGACCTTCGACGACGCCATGGACGTCATGGAAGACGAGGCCACGGAGGACATGGAGATCATGGGCGGCATGACGCCGTCGGACAAGACATATCTCCGCTCGTCCACGTTCGACCTCTTCAAGCACCGCATCCCCTGGCTCATGCTGCTGATGGTCTCGGCCACGTTCACGGGCCTGATCATCACGCATTTTGAAAGCGCGCTGGCCGCGCAGGTCGCACTGACGGCCTTCATCCCCATGCTCATGGACACGGGCGGCAACTCCGGCTCGCAGTCCTCCGTCACGGTCATCCGCTCGCTGTCGCTCGGCGAGATCGAGTTTTCCGACCTGCCGCGCGTCGTGTGGAAGGAGATCCGCACGGCCGTGCTCTGCGGCATCTCGCTGGCAGCCGCCTGCTTTGCCAAGATCATGCTCGTCGACCGGCTGATGCTCGGCAACGAGGATGTCACCTGCCTCGTTGCGCTGGTCGTGTGCGCCACCATGGCGCTGACCGTACTCGTGGCCAAGGTCATCGGCTGCGTGCTGCCGATGCTCGCCAAAAAGGTCGGCTTCGACCCGGCCGTCATGGCAAGCCCGTTCATCACGACGATCGTCGACGCCCTGTCGCTGCTGATCTACTTTGGCATTGCGAGCGTCCTGCTGCTGAACTAAAAACGATCCCGGATGCAGCCGCATCCGGGATGTTTTTATGGCTTATAGGCGGCGCGCCAACTGCCGATTTGTACCGACTGTCGTTAAAATAGCAAACGCCGATTGCGTCTGTAGCGGCGCTCAGCGAGCGCCTTGCAGACTGGAAATGATCCCGGCAAAAATTCAGCGGCGCAAAGCCTCCGGATTTGTCATTGCGAGGCCCCGAAGGGGCCGTGGCAATCTCGCGGCATATGCTTGGACAACAGGAAGGCCTTGGCGAAAACGTAACTGCCTTCCCGAGATTGCCACGGGCGCAAAGCGCCCTCGCAATGACAAATCGGAGGCTATCGCCGTTTTAACGGTAGTCTGTACGAATCGGCAGCACATAGCTGGCAGTCACGCAAAAAGCGTGCCCCGGGGCCGGGGCACGCAGATTCTTTTCCGCTTCAGCGCTTGATGTGGGCGAAGTTACCCATGGTCTCCTTTACGGAGCTGAGGTAGGCAAACGAGCCGGGGAACTGCTGGATGATGCGCTGGAACGCCACGATCTGATGGCGGTTCACGACGCAGATGAGAAGCGTCTTGTCCGAATGCGTGAAGCCGCCGACGGCCGGGATCTCCGTAACACCGTGCTTCATATGCTTGAGCAGCTCGGCGGAAAGCTCCTCCGGCTTATCCGTGACGATCTCGAATTTCACGGCCTCCTTGAAGCCCTTGATCATCGTATCGCCGACGTGGCTGGACAGGAAGCAGTAGATCAGGCAGAGAATGACCGGCTCGATCTTGAAATCATAGACGAAGTAGGACAGGGCCGCGACGATGGCGTTGATGGCAAACACGATCCAGATGATGTGCATCTCCGGGCGGACATGGTGGACGAGCGCCGCCAGCAGGTCCGTGCCGCCGGTGCTGGAGTCGCGGCGCATGACCATGCCATAGCAGAAGCCGCTGATGACGCCGCCCGCGATGGGCGCAAGGATCGTGCTCGTGCCGGTAGTCGTATGGTACTCAAACGGTGCGAGGTTGACATAATCCAGCGCCAGCAGCACGACGGAAAACACGACTGCAAACGTCGCGGACAACACGGCATAGCGGTGGTCTACGATAAAATACGTCAGCAGGACGAGCGGGACGTTGATGAGGATCGTCATATAGCCGACCTTAAAATGGAACACATGCTGGATGATGGTCGCGATGCCCGGCAGGCCGGACGGCGCGAACTCGTTGGGGAACACGAAGATGTGGTAGCTCAGAGCAAGCAGACAGGCGCAGAACACGATGACCAGATAATCCTGCACAGTATGCCATTTTTTCATAGGAAAAGCCTCCCGGGGTTAATTTCACAAGCAAGAACACCTATATCTTACTAAATTTTATCAAAAAGTCAACCTCGGTTTTCCGATCAGCAGCACAGAAAGGTCGTTGACGTTCGTGCCCGTCGGGCCGGTACGCAGCAGGCCGCCGGTCTGCGCCAGCGCATGCCAGGCGTCGTTATCATCCAGCCACGCCTCCGCCGTGCGGCCGAGAGCGCGCAGAATGGCCGCCTGTCTCTTATACACATCTCCGAGCCCACGAGACACTGAGCGATCTCGTA
>ENA-UAKW01000985-UAKW01000985.1-human-gut-metagenome-genome-assembly--contig:-NODE-985-length-11925-cov-5.400590_pt1 | contig 11925 bp, 8 predicted proteins | sample MGYA00243691_ERZ654450 | MGnify/ENA primary metagenome ERZ654450 (study PRJEB26926, sample SAMN06164673) | human gut metagenome | biome: ENVO:00009003; feature: ENVO:2100002; material: ENVO:00002003... | reverse complement strand
CTGCTGCTTGGCCTGCTCCACCCGACGGGCGGCAGCGCCGTGCTGACCGGCGGCGGCGAGGCGCTGGACGTCTCCCCCTCCACGCGCTGCTGCTTTGCCTATGTGCCGCAGGACAACGTGATCTTCTCCGGCACCGTGGCCGAGACGCTCCGCCTTGTGCGGCCGGACGCCCCGGAGGATGCCCTGTGGGCCGCGCTGCGCGCCGCCTGCGCCGAGGATTTTGTCCGCGGCCTGCCCGGTGGGCTGGACTGCCCGCTGCGCGAACGCGGCGGCTCGCTGTCCGAGGGGCAGAACCAGCGGCTGGCCATTGCGCGCGCCATTCTGGCCGATGCTCCTATCCTGCTGCTCGACGAGGTGACGTCGGCGCTTGATCTGGAGACGGAGCAGCGCGTGCTCGAGAACATCGCCGCCCTGCCCGGCAAGACGTGCATTCTCAGCACCCACCGGCCGAGCGTGCTGTCGCTGTGCAGCCGCGTTTACCGTCTGCACAATGCCGCGCTCGAGCTCCTGCCGGAGTCCGAGTGGCGCAGATTATATCGGAATAATTGACAAAAACGGACGCACCCGCGCGGGTGCGTCCGAATTTTTACGGCTGTTTTCGATTTTTCCGAAGCTTTCCTGCTATTTGGCCGGGTACTGCGCGATTGTCACGTCGCTTCGCTCCTCGCAATCATCACGTTTTTTGAACACCACGATAAATGAAAATGCGGGAACGGCTCGTTCGGCAGGCGGATATCAGCCTGATGTGCCTCGTCGATCTCCCGAATTTCGATCATAGCTGCTGCCTCCGGCCGTCAGACCGCCTCGATCTTGATAAGATTGGTGTTGCCGGACTTACCGTTCGTGATGCCGCCGGTCATAACAACATTGTCGCCCGGCTGCAGGTGCATCGTGTCGCGGGCGGCGCGCAGTGCATGATAGAACAGCACGTCCGTAGAGTTGAACTGCTCGCTCAGCACCGGCAGCACGCCCCACGACAGCGAGAGCTTATACCACACGCGCTTGTTCGTCGCCATACCGACGATGTCCGTCGGTGCACGGAAGCGCGAGACCATCCGGACCGTCATGCCGGACATGGACGTCACAACGATGACCTTGGCCCCGATGTCGATGGCCATGCCGCACGTTGCGTGGGAAATGGCGTCCACACGGTCGTGGATGACAAATTCGTTCGTGCGGAAGCGCTTGGCGTAGTCGATGTGGCGCTCCGTCTCCTCCGCGATCTCCGCCATGGTCCGCACGGTCTCCACCGGATACTTGCCCGCGGCGGACTCGCCGGAAAGCATGACGGCGCTCGTGCCGTCATAGACGGCGTTGGCCACATCAGAGATCTCCGCACGCGTCGGGCGCGGATTGTGAATCATAGATTCAAGCATTTCCGTGGCCGTGATGACGCGCTTGCCGAGCAGGCGGCACTTCGTGATGAGGTATTTCTGAATGGCGGGCAGCTCCGTGAACGGGACCTCCACACCGAGGTCGCCGCGTGCGACCATGATGCCGTCACAGACCTCGCTGATCTCCTCAATGTTGTCCACGCCCGCGCGGTTCTCGATCTTGGCGATGATGTCGATGTCCTCGCCGCCGTTGGCGTGCAGGAAGCCGCGCAGATCGAGCAGGTCCTGCTTGCACGAGACAAACGAGGCCGCAACAAAGTCCACGCCGTTGCGGATGCCGAACAGAAGGTCGTCCTTGTCCTGCTCGCTGAGATAGATCTGATGCAGGACCTTGTTCGGGAAGCTCATGCTCTTGCGGTTGGAAAGCTCGCCGCCCACGACGACGCGGCAGTGCACGTCCGTCTCCGTGAGGTCCTGCACCTCGAAGATCACAAGACCGTTGTTCACGAGCACGCGGTCGCCCACGGCCAGATCATGCGGCAGGCCGGCGTAATTCACGCTGACGATCGTCTCGTCGCCCTCGACCGGGCGCGTTGTGAACGTAAAGGCATCGCCGTCATGCAGCTCGATATGCCCCGCGGCAAACGTGCCGATGCGGTACTCCGGGCCCTTCGTATCGAGCATGATGGCGATCGGCAGGCCAAGCTCCTCGCGCACCTGCTTGATCATGTCGATCTTGGCCTGATGCTCGGCATGGGTGCCGTGCGAAAAATTCAGGCGGGCCACATTCATGCCCGCGCGGCACATATCGGCAAACACGGCCGGGTCACTGCTGGCCGGGCCGATGGTACAGACGATCTTTGTTTTCCTCATAGCGATAATCCCCTTTCGCCGCATACCGCGGCATAAAAAAAGACAGGACGGCAGTCCTGTCCGATCCGTGTGCCGCACAGAAGCACGGCACAGCCGATCCAGCAGGAATAGGGCCCCACGACCCTATGACAGACTCCACCGCTCCTGCTGTCCCATATTCTCACGGGAATTATTGTAGCAAACATCCCCGCCGGTGTCAATTCCCGGTGCAGAACGGAGCCGCACGAATTTCGCCGTGCAGCTCCGTGATTTTTGTTAAGAATGCCCTACTTTTGATTTTTCTCAAGCCACTTGGCCAGTGCGTCGGCCATGCCGCTGTTCACAGGCTTGTCATCCTTCTGCTGCTGCAGATACTTTGCCACATCGCGCTTGCCCGCCCCGGCGCTTTTGCGCCGCTCCTGGAAGGCGGAGAGCTTTTCCCGGTAGCCGCAGACGCAGGCGAACATCTGATTCTCACCCTCGCCGCGCAGCTCCATTTTCTTGAAGCAGTTCGGGCAGCGTGCGTTCGTCACCTGCGTGACACTTTTGCGATAGCCGCACTCGCGGTCCGGGCAGACGAGCATCTCGCCGCGCTTTCCCTTGACGAGCAGCAGGAACTTGCCGCAGTCCGGGCAGGTCTTGCGCGTCTGGTTGTCGTGGGTGTATTTCGCATCGCTCGCCTTGACGGCCGCAACGAGACGCGACGCATAGGCGCGCATTTCCTCGACGAATTTTGCGTCGCGCTCCTGTCCCTTTGCGATCCGGGCAAGGCGGTCCTCCCACTGTGCCGTGAGCGCAGCCGAGCGGAGGTCCTCCGGGGCCAGCTCCACAAGCTGCATGCCCTTGGACGTCGGGACGAGCTCCTTACCGCGCCGCTCGATATAAAATGCAGAGAACAGCTTTTCGATGATGTCCGCGCGCGTGGCAGGCGTGCCAAGGCCGCTTGTCTCCGCCAGGATCTTCTGCAGGGCCTTGTCTGTGACCTGCGCCTGCGGATGCTCCATGGCCGTCAGCAGCGTCGCCTCCGTATAGCGCGGCGGAGGCGGCGTCTTGCCCACCGCAACGGACGCGCCGAGGATCGACAGCCTCTGCCCCTGCTCCAGCGCCGGGAGTGTCTGCGGCTCGTCTTCTTCCTCGTCCTCCAGCCGGAAGCTGCGGTCATAGACCCTGCGCCAGCCCGGCTCCGAGACGATGCGGCCCTTGGCCGTGAAGTCATGGTCCCCGGCGCGCAGCGTCAGCTCGACCTCCTCATAGGCACACGGCGGCATCAGCACCGCAAGGAAGCGGCGCACGACGAGGTCATAAATATTCCGCTCCGGCCCGGAAAGCTGCCACAGATCCGGGGCCTCCTCCGTGGGGATGATGGCGTGATGATCCGTGACCTTGGCATTGTTCACCAGATATCTGGTCGAAAGCGGGCGGCGGCGCATCAGCTCCTGCGCAAAGGGCTTGTAGTCCCCTGTCATCACGGCACGCAGGCGGTCCGGCAGCGTCGGAACGACGTCGTCGGAGATATAGCGCGAGTCCGTGCGCGGATAGGTCAGCAGCTTGTGCTGCTCATAGAGGGCCTGCATAAGATTCAGCGTTTCCTTTGCGGAATAGGCGTATTTTTTATTCGCATCGCGCTGCAGCTCCGTCAGGTCATAGGCCGCAGGCGGCGGCGTCATGCGGCGCATCCGGCGCACCTGCCGGATGGTGCAGGTCCCTGTGCGGCAGGCCTCGGCGATCCGCTCGGCCAGCGCGCGGTCAAAGGTACGGCTGTTTCCGTTTGCATCGCGCCAGACGGCCGTGAAGCCCGCGAGCTTCAGCCGGACGCCGTAGAATTCCTTCGGCACAAAGCTGCGGATTTCCCGCTCCCGCGCGGCGATAAGGGCCAGCGTCGGCGTCTGCACGCGCCCGGCCGAGAGCTGCGCATTGTATTTGCACGTCAGGGCGCGCGTCACGTTCAGGCCGACGAGCCAGTCGGCCTCGCTGCGCGCCTGCGCGGAGCGGAACAGGTTATCATAGTCCGCCGCCGGGCGCAGATCTGCAAAGCCGTCGCGGATGGCCTTGTCTGTCTGGGACGAGATCCAAAGCCGCTTTGCAGGCTTGTTCCAGCCCGCCTTGGCCATGATCCAGCGCGCAACGAGCTCACCCTCGCGCCCGGCATCCGTGGCGATGATGAGGCCGGTGATGTCGCTGCGCTTCATCAGGCCCTGCACCACGCGGAACTGCCGCGCCGTCTGCGGGATGACGACGAGCTTCCTATGCTGTGGGAGCATCGGCAGGTCGGCCATGTCCCACTTCTCCCACTTTTTCTCATAGACGTCCGGGTCAGCCAGCGTGACCAGATGCCCGAGCGCCCAGGTGACAACATAGCGGTCGCCTTCCAGGTAGCCCTCGCCGCCGCGCCTGCAGCCGAGCACGCGCGCCAGCTCCCGGCCGACGGAGGGCTTCTCCGCCAGAACGAGCTGTCTGCCCATCAGTCGATGACGCGGACGGCCGTGATGACCGGCTGCTCCGCTGCGGAGATCGTGCCGTTGCCGTCCGTCGGCTGCGCGTCCTTGCAGATCTGGTCGACGATGTCCATGCCGGACGTCACATAGCCGAAGCAGGCATACTGGCCGTCCAGAAAGGTCGAATCGCTCTGCACGATGAAGAACTGTGAGCTCGCGCTGTCCATGCTGACGCTGTTGCGGGCCATGGAGATCGCGCCGCGCGTATGCGACAGGTTATTTTCCACACCGTTGGCAGAGAATTCGCCCTTGATCGTCTCATCCGAGCCGCCCATGCCGGTGCCCTCGGGGTCGCCGCCCTGGATCATGAAGCCGTCGATGATGCGGTGGAAGGTCAGGCCGTCATAGAAGCCCTCTTTTGCCAGCTTCAGGAAGTTATCAACCGTGATGGGGGCGGCATCGCCGTCCAGCTCCACGGCGATGGTGCCGTAATCCTGCACCTCGATCTCCACATGGTGCTTTCCGGCCGAGCCGGACGTGTTGTCGTCCTTGCTGCAGGCAGCAAAGACGCAGACGGCCAGCGCCGCCGCAAGGATCAGAGAAAGCCAACGTTTCATGATAAATTCCTCCAGTTTTTATATCATTTATTTCGTATATTGCAGGAGCGGGGCAGCCAGGCCCGCGCGCCTGCGCTTTGCACAGGCTATCGTTAAAGCGGTATGAACCAATTGCGTCTGTAGCGGCGCTCAGCGAGCGCCCTGCGGGCCGGCAAGTTATAGGGTGGCATCGCCGACCGCACTATGCTCCCAAATTTGTCATTGCGAGGAGGCCGCAGGCCGACGTGGCAATCTCGCAGAACCATGGTGGATAACAGGTGGGCCTCGGCGAAAACGAAACCACTTGCAGGAGATTCCCACGTCGCTTCGCTCCTCGGAATGACACATCAGGGGAGTGCCGTGATGCACCAGTGCCCTTGCGCGGTTGAATCGTCCCGTGCATGGCGCTCACTGAGCGCCGCTACAGACGCAATCGGTGTGTACATTTTTTCGGCAGCCTATACCTCCCCGAGATTGCCACAGCCCCTTTGGGGCCTCGCAATGACAAACTTGGAAGCCAGTGCAAAAGCCCCGCCTTACTCAAACGCCGGGCCGAGGTAGGCCCGCTGCGGGAGCGGCGTTCCGTCGAGCGATTTTGCCATGCCGAAGGGCTGCGTGCCGCCAGCCGTGCGGAAGGACGCCTCCCGGCAGCCGAGCTTGTCCGCCAGTGCGGCGGCGGCCTCCGGGCAGTCCGGCAGCAGCTCGCGCACGAGCAGCGTTTCGCCGTCCCGCTCCGCCGCGGCGCAGCAGACGGCATCGCCCGTCTCGATGCGGTAAAGGCCAGCCCCGCTGCTGCGGGAGATCGTTTCCTGCCAGCGCAGCAGCTCCGGCGGATAAGACAGATGGCTGTCATAGAGCTGCAGCTCGCGCAGGCTCTGCCAGCCATCCGGCGTGAGCGGCGTAATGCTGCAGTCGCCGCGCGCCGCCGGGACCGTCTCAGTCCGGCAGGTGAACACGGTTCGGTAGCCAAAGCTGGCATAGAACCCGAACAGGCTCTCCTCCGCCGGGACGAGCACGGCCGCGCGGATGCCCTGCCTTTTGAGGTCCTGCTCCGCCTCCTGCAAGAGCAGGCGGCAGTGGCCGCGCCCGCGCAGGGCCGGGGCCGTGCAGACGGCGTAGAGATAGGCAGCAGGGACAGCGTCTCCGTCGTCGCCGACCAGCTCCGCCGGAAGCGCGCACAGCATGGCTGCGGGGCTGCCGTCCAGCGCGCGGCGCAGATAGACGGGCGTGCAGTCGAACAGCGCCTGCCAGAACGCGCGCACCTCCGCCTCGGTATCGCCGAAGCAGGCCTGCCACAGCCGCGTCAGGGCGGGCAGGTCGCGCCGCGCCGCCCTCATGCGGGCAGCTCCTCTGCCAGCAGCTTCTCCAGCAGGAGGTCCGGGATATAGCTTTCCTTCGCGCGGCGCAGGCCCTCGAGGCCCATGTCGTCCTCGCGGTTCAGAAAGCGGTAGGGCGTCTCTGCAATCCGGCGGGCAAATTCGCGGTTGATCATCGGATACGGCCCGTTCATATCGGCGCGGGCCTTTTCAAAGTTCACGTCAAACATATCCGGCCGGATGGGGTTGCCCATGGCGAAGGCGACGACCTCGCCCTCGACCTCCAGCACAAGACCCGTCATGCCGAGCGCATCAAAATGGTCGAATGCCAGCCCGATGGCGCGCTGCTCCAACGCGTAGTCCGCGGGGTCGTTCTCCAGAAAATGCAGGCGATACCACTCGTCCGTAAAGGCGCGGCAGCGCGGCAGCTGGTCCGCAGTCAGCGGCAGGACGCGATAATCCGGGTAGGCCGCCTCAAAGCGGTTGCAGTGGTTACGCTTGGCCTGCAGCTTCTTGCCGTGCAGCTGGGCAAGCTGCTCCGTCTCGTAGACATAGTCCGCGCTGTCGCGCACGCTGTGGAAGCGGAAGCGGCCGGGACACAGCGCCTCGAGCCGGTCGCGCTCCTCGGGCAGCAGGCCGAACAGCCGCAGCGGGATTCCGCGCTCACATGCGTCCTGCCGCAGCAGCTCCAGCGTGCCCGGCAGGTCCCGGCAGCCCACGGGCCACGGGTACGTCAGGCTCCCGGAAAAATTGCTGAGGAACACGGGCGTGCCGTCCACCGACGCTACGCGCTGGTCCCCCCACAGGTAGAGATTCACAAAGGAAAACTCGCTGCCATGCCCAGCCGCAGCCTGCATCACGGGTTCGATCCATGCGCGGTCCTCCAGGCAGATGGGGCGAAAGTCCAACATAGTTTCACCACTTTCATAGAATTTTGGGATAGGATAAAGATATTTTACCATAGATCCCGCAAAATAACAAGCAGCGGCCTCTCTGCTCCGCTCCGCAATGCAGGAAAAAGCCTCGCAGAGTTCGCCGCCCGCAGTCGGCGAAGAAGGTGAGATCATTTTCTCCGGCAGCGCATACGTCGGAGAAAATACCGCTCAGTCCGTCAGGGTGCGAATTGTCCGCCCTTGGCGGGCAGTTCGTGCGCGCAGCGGACTGTAAACGAAGGCGGAGGCCGCCATATGGCAGCCTCCGCAGAAATCTAAAATTTTGAATTATTCGACCGTAACGGACTTGGCCAGATTGCGCGGCATATCGACATCGCAGCCGCGGGCCAGTGCGATATAGTAGGCAAAGGCCTGCAGCGGGATGACCGTCAGGCTCGGCTGCAGCAGCGGGTGCGTCTTCGGCACGATGAGGCTGCGGTCGACATACTTTTCGATCTCCCCGGCAAAGTCCTCCGTCGTCACGCCGAGGACGTGTGCGCCGCGCGCCTTGACCTCGCGGACATTGGCCATGGTCTTATCAAAGAGCTTCTCGACTGTGGCAAGGGCCACAACGAGCGTCTCCTCCTCGATGAGGGAGATGGGGCCGTGCTTCAGCTCACCTGCAGGATAGGCCTCGGAATGGACATAGGCGATCTCCTTGAGCTTCAGACTTCCCTCGAGGCAGGTCGCGCTGTCGAGGTTGCGGCCGATGAAAAACACGTCGTGGTTGTGGCTGAAGGCCTCCGCAGCCTCCTCGATCTTTGCCAGATTCTCCGGCACAAGGATCTGCGCCACCTGGTCCGGCAGGCGCTGCAGGCCCTCGAGCATGGCGGCATAGCACTCCGGCGCAAGCGTGCCGAGCTTTTCGCCGATATACATGGCCAGCAGGTAGATGACGGCCAGCTGCGTGGAATAGGCCTTCGTCGTGGCAACGGCGATCTCAGGGCCGGCACAGGTGTAGATGACGTCGTGCGCCGCCTTGGAAATGGCGCTGCCGACCACGTTGACAATGGCGAGCGTCCGCGCACCGCGGGCGTTGGCCTCACGCAGGGCGGCCAGTGTGTCGGCCGTTTCGCCGGACTGGCTGATGATGATAACGAGCGTATCGTCGCCGAGCACCGGCTCGGAATAGCGGAACTCTGAGGCGAGCACCGGCTCGACCTGGATGCGCGTCGTGCGCTCGAGGATATACTTGGCGTGATTGCCGACATAGGACGCCGAGCCGCAGGCGACCATATAGATGCGGCGCAGGCCGCGCAGATAGCTCTCATCGAGCTTCACATCGTCCAGCACGACGCGGCCGTTGCGGATCCGTGGATTGATCGTATCGCGCAGGGCCTTAGGCTGGTCGTAAATTTCCTTGAGCATGAAGTGCGGATAGCCGCCCTTCTGCGCAGCGGACATCTCCCACTCGATGTGCTCAGGGGCCTTGCGCACGGGCGTACCGTTTGCGTCATAGAACTGCGCGGCATTCTTCGTGAACACGACCATATCGCCGTCGTTGAGATACACGACGCTGCGCGTATACGGCAGGATGGCCGGGACATCCGAGGCAATGAAGTTCTCTCCCTCGCCGAAGCCGAAGATCAGTGGACTGTCCTTCTTGACGGCGATCATGGAATCCGGCCGGTCGGCGCAGAGGATGCCGAGCGCATAGCTGCCCTCGATCCGGCCGAGCGTCAGGCGGACGGCCTTCATCAGATCGTTTTCCTGTTCATAATAGTATTCCAGCAGATTGGCGATGACCTCCGTGTCCGTCTCGGAGCGGAACGTCTTGCCCTGCTTCAGCAAGAACTCCTTCAGCGGCAGGAAATTCTCAATGATACCGTTGTGCACGATGCAGATGCTGCCGTTCGTGGACAGCTGCGGATGCGCATTCTCGTCCGAGGGTGCGCCGTGCGTCGCCCAGCGGGTATGGCCGATGCCGAGATAGCCGGGGAGCGTCGCGCCGTTTTCCGTCTTTGTGCGCAGGACGGCCAGACGGCCCTTGGACTTGGCGAGCTTCAGCTCCCCTTCCGAAAAAACACACAGTCCAGCGGAATCATAGCCGCGATACTCCAGACGGGAAAGGCCGTCCAGCAAAATGGGAGCTGCCTGCTTCGAACCGGCATAACCAACAATTCCACACATAAAAATAACCTCCATACGTCAGGTCAGATCCATGATCTTCGGTGTCGTACGGAGATTATACACGATTGTTTTGTCAAAATCAACTGAAAATTTACTTTTTCCGCTTTTCGTCCGATTTCCCATCGAAAATGGACAATTGGAAGGGTCGTAACAGGGCGAGAGACGCCGGAATATCCGGCAACCTCTCCGCTCCGCAGGACTGCAGTGCCGCGCTTGCCGCCGATCCGTCGTCAAAGACGTAAAGCTCCGACATGCCGCGGCGCAGGTTCCACTGCGAACCGGACCAGGTCCCGCCCGTTCCCTCGGCGCACTGGGCCACAAGGGTCTTTTCGCCCATGGCGTGGATGAGGCAGTTGCGGGCCAGGGCGCGCGGCGTGGAAAACGGCAGCTCATAGCCGCCCGCGCTGCAATACAGCACGTTTTGCCGCGCGGGATGATCCAGCAGACTGTCCGGCACAAAGCAGATCACCCGGCCGCCCGCTGCAAGGCAAGCCTCCTGCGCGACGGTGTCCGCACCGGCAGCCCCGCCGGAGACGAGTGTAAAGCCCTCGGCCGCAGCGAGCTTTCCGGCCTGCACGGCAAAGCGGCGGTTATCCGGCCGGAGCTGCCGCGAGCCGACGAGCGCAACGCAGCGCGTGCCGAGCAGGGCCGTGTCGCCGCGGCAGAACAGAGCGGGCGGGCACTCCGTCTCGCCCATGCGGCGCAGGCGCGCCGGGAAGCCGTCCGAAAGGCGCGTCAGGACCGTGATGCCCTGCGCGGCAGCGGCCTCGAGATAGCGGTGCAGCGTGTCCGTCCGGTCGAGCAGCGCCGTGATCTGCAGGGCGGCCGCCTCCGGATAGCCGAGCGCCCGGAGATAGGCAGGCGTCACCTCGCCGTCTCCGGCCTGACAGGTCTGCCGGACGCGCCGGGCAAGCGTGCGGTACTGCGCCGGGGTCAGCGGCACATCCTGCGTGCCGAGCGCGCAGCACAGCAGGAGCAGGCCCTCCTCCGCCGGGCGCATCAGAAGCGCCTGCGGGATGTCGGGTGCTTTTCCTCTGCAGGTGCGGGCACCAGACAGCCGTATTCGTCAAAGATCATCGGAACGATGCGGAAGCCCGCAAATTTTGCGATCTCGTCCAGCTTGGCCTTCTCCGGGAACGAGCCGAGCAGCGTGAAGGAGATGCCCTTTTTCCGGGCGCGGCCCGTGCGGCCGATGCGGTGGATATAGTATTCGTTCTCCTCGGGGACGTCGTAGTTGATGACGCCGTCGACGTCGTCCACGTCGATGCCGCGGGAGGCAACGTCCGTCGCGATGAGGACCGGGAGCTTGCCATGGCGGAAATCGGCCATGGTCTTTTCGCGCGTGGCCTGCTTGATGTCGCCATGCAGGCAGTCGGCGCGGATGCCCGCGCGGCGCAGGTCGTCACTCAGGCGCTGGCACATGACCTTCGTGTTGCAGAACACGATCACGCGCTCAAGCGCGCCGGAGCGCAGGATACGCAGCATAGCCTCTTCCTTCTCCAGCCGCGGGACCGTGATGGAATACTGATCGATATCAGGCTTACTCTCCTCCGTCGGGGCAACGGTGATCTCCACCTCGTCGCGCTGGTACATCCAGCTGACGGTCATGACCTCCTGCGAGATCGTCGCGGAGAACAGGCCGAGGTTCGTACGGTTCTTGATGCGGTCGAGAATTTTCGTCACATCATCGAAGAAGCCCATGTCCAGCATGCGATCCGCCTCGTCGAGAATGACGGTCTTGATGCGGTCGAGGCGCAGGTTCTTGCGGTTATAGTGGTCCATGAGGCGACCGGGCGTTGCCACGACGATCTGCGGATGCTGCTGCAGGCTGCGGATCTGCGGCTCGAGCCGCTGGCCGCCATAGACGACCGTCACACGGATATCCTTATAAAATGTGAGCAAGCCGCGCAGCTCGTCGGCGATCTGGATGGCCAGCTCGCGCGTCGGGGCCAGGATCAGGCCCTGCAGATCGTCGGACTGCGGATCGATGTGCTCGATCATCGGGATGCCAAAGGCAAACGTCTTGCCCGTTCCCGTCGGCGCCTTGGCGATGACATCGCGCCATGCCAGCAGCGGCGGGATGGCCTCCTCCTGCACGCGCGTCGGCATTGCGACGCCCTTCTTTTCCAGCGCACGGAGGATCTCCTCGCTGACACCGAGCTCCTGAAATGTCTTTGTCGTTTCCATACCAGTTCCCCTACCTATATTCAGCTTGTCAAAAAAGTCCCTCCAGGGCTTTTTCGCCAAGCTGCTTCTGGAATTGCAAAATAAATTTTGAAGCATGATTTTGCAATTCTGCCGCTGCGGCGGGTTATGGAACGCGAAAGGAC
>ENA-UAKW01000980-UAKW01000980.1-human-gut-metagenome-genome-assembly--contig:-NODE-980-length-11964-cov-4.357209_pt1 | contig 11964 bp, 10 predicted proteins | sample MGYA00243691_ERZ654450 | MGnify/ENA primary metagenome ERZ654450 (study PRJEB26926, sample SAMN06164673) | human gut metagenome | biome: ENVO:00009003; feature: ENVO:2100002; material: ENVO:00002003... | reverse complement strand
GAGCTAAGTGACATAAAGTGCCGGGCGCTATTACTGAATATTGAAAATGGTGAAACACTCGATGAACCCGCCATGGCGGCTTTGCAGACAGCGATAGACGCCTCGGAGCCGGATGACATAAGAATTAAATATAAGCGGCTTTATCAGGCTCATATTGACGAATACTTCATTGACCGCAGCAGAGACTATTCAGCAAATGATAAGAGAAAAGAGGATGACAAGACTGAAGCGATATTGGAGATATATAAAAACTATGGAATAGACAGCGTTGTTAGTTTTGGCTGCTCAGTGGATTGCAGTTCTGATGTCGGCTTTAAGCTTGGGCAAAAACTTGGACTCGATAAGCTCAATGAGACTATTCGAGCCGCAGTGTCTGGAAAGCTGACGACTGAGTTCCTTGCGTTTGTTTTGACAGGATTTATCAGTGACAACGGTGCTGAGGCTGTTTTTAATACGGAGCTTTCACAATATCCGAGTGATTTCATTTCTGAAGTTCTTTCGACGATTAGACTGACAGGTGCCAATCTCACGATAGTCGGCAAATTGCTCAAAGCTTCTGAGTATTTGTATTGGATGAAGGTATCTGAAAATTGCCTGGTATCGTTTAATGGCGAATATGCCATGTATGCGATTGACCACCTGCGAAATGTCAGAAGGTCGTCTGCGGCCTTGAGAATGTGTGAGATATGCATTTATCGAAAGGAGAATATTTCATCTGATCTGCTCCTGAGTTTGTTGGAAGAAACTTTAGAACAGACAGACATCAATGACATAAATGAACGCTTAGTGCGTCCTGTCATCAAGGAACTTGAGTCCCGCAGAGACGAAGATATAGGCGACAGGCTGGCAGCGGTAGAGTTCTCGCTGCTGCCACTGCTGGAGGTATATTCAGACTCACGCCCGGACGCGCTGTATGCCGCTATCGGCTGCAACGCCGAGTTGTTCTGTGAGTTTATCGAACGCGGATATAAGAAGCGCCATCAGAGCGAGAGCGACGATGCTGAACTCCCGCAGGGGATTAGGCAGAGACTCGGCATACTCTCAGTGAACTTCAGGTCAGCGCCGGGTACAGACTGGTCTGGGAACTTCAATGCCGACGTTTTTAATGAGTGGCTTTCCAAAGTAAAGACCTGGGCGAAGGAGAACGACAGATATGAGGTAGCCATGCAGTTCGCGGGACAGGGCATCTCTTATGCGCCCAAGAGGGATAAAGTGCTGATGCATGAGACAATGATTGCAGCCCTAAATGACGCGGATGCCGAGGAGATGAGAAAAGGTTACATTCTGGGAGTAATGAACCAACGCGGGGCGCATTTTGTCGACCCAACGGGGACCGAGGAAAGAGTGATTGCAGATAAATATCAAAAAGCCTCCGACGAGGCCCTTGCGATGGGATACTTGCGTTATTCCCATGCGTTGAGAAGAATAGCTGAGTATTATCTGAGAGAGGCGCAGCAGACTGTCAAAGAGGAAGCTGAACGGAAGCAGGAGGAAGAATGACTTGGGCGCGGGCAGAAAAAGTTCGCGCCTTTATAATAATCTACTCCATTGCGCAAGCAATGTCCGTGTCCGGACACGATCCAACTTCGTGCGGCGCTGGCGCTTGTTGTTGTGGCAAAATCAGGTGGCGTGTGCTATAATCTACAAAAACCGGGTGAGGGTGTGGGATATGCCTGATTTAATGGATAATGAGCGCATTGAGCTGCATGGGATGCTCGCAGAGTTCAGGCAGGCGCTGGAAGAGGAAATACATAAGGTCAAGAGCAGTGGGCTGTCGTCTACGCTGCTGTTTGCCGGCAGGCGGATAGAGAGCAGGGGCGCTGAATTCTGGTACAGATTCAGGGTCGAGTACGCCCCGGCGATGCCGGCGGATACGCCATGCAAGCTGACAGTCGGTAAGGAGCAATTCAATGTCACCGTGGTAAGCTTTGACGAAAGCTCCATTATCATATCTTCTAAAATCGAGCTGACAGGCGCACTTGGCAAGGCGCGTCTCGAAAACGGCGCGACAGTTTTGATGGAGCGGCTCATCGGCTGCATCGAGGAAAACGCCGAAAAGCCAAACCCGTCGGGTGACCATATGCTCCCACAGGGTGGTAAGGTATACGAGGCCAGAAAGATATTCCAATACGACGAGCCTTCTATTTATCCCGGCAACACTGAGAACCAGAACCGTGCGGTGGAAGCCGCGCTTACCAACGATATCACATACATCTGGGGCCCGCCGGGAACTGGCAAGACCACTGTCATCGGCCAAATCATTGACGGGCTATATAGGCATGGCCGCTCTGTATTGGTCGTATCCCACACTAACACCGCCGTCGATGGCGCGATAGAGAAAGCGGACAGGACGTATTTCAGCGAGCACGGTCTGGATGAGGGCGGCATCTATCCAATACTGCGTCTGGGCATCCCGTCAAGGCCGCTGCCAGAGCGCGTGCTGCTGAAAACGCACACAGACGTACTGGGACGGGAGCTGTATGAAAGAGAAGCTGCTCTGAAAAACCAGCTTGCGTTGATGCAGAGAAGACAGAATGAAATAAGGCTTCTGCTGAGCAAAAACACCTGGCTTGAAAAGACGAATCTCCCTCTCTTTCCGGGAAATATGCAGATGATAGAAGCACTGAAAAGGGAAATTGCCGCGGCGGAAAGTGAGGCAGAAAAGCTTGACGGCGAGATTAAGAAGGAGCTGTCGGAGCACCCGGAGTATAAAAGCCGTGCCTCATTGCACAAGAAAGCCTCGGCGCAGAGAAAGGAACTCGAGTCACTCTGTCAGAACATCCTGTGCGCGGAGAAAATGCTCGCTGAGGCTCCGCAAAAGATCCAGCGAGCGCGCGATGAGGCGAGAAAGCACGACGTCTATAGACAGCTGAGGCAGCAAAAAGAAAAGCTCATGTCGGAGCAGTTCCTAAATGAGCAGCTGCACAGCTGTGCGGAGACCATCGCAAAGCTCAATGCGGAGCTAGATTCCCTTGCGTCCCAGGCAAAGACCGCGTATCACGAAATGGCAGAGTATGAGGGCAAGAGCGCCCTCGGAAAATTTTTTTCCGGCAAGGCCTCCTACCTCCAGGCAAAGGAACGGGCGGAGCAGATAGCCCTGAGGGTGCCGAAGGCAGAGGAGGAACTTAGATGCGAGGAGATGCTCGAGGAGGAATATAAGAACCAGCTCGACGAGGTTCTGCTTCTGAGTGAGCAGCTAAAGAGAGTGATACCCAGCCAGAGCGCGGAATACTGGCTTGGCAAGGCCCAGGAATTCTCGGCAGCCGCAGAAAAAGCCCGGGCGGTGCTGCCTCAGCTCAGGCAGGAGAGGGACGACCTTACCGTTGAGCTTCGTGAGATTAATGAACAGCTCGCCGCAATAGACGCCACGACAGGCAAGCTCAAGGAAAAACAGCAGCTCTGCGCTCAGCTGAAAAACTCGGCTCAGAAAAAGAGAGAAAAGCTCAGTGAGCTTGAGTCAGCCCTGCAGGAGGACATAGCACGCGAGCGCTCGCTCTGCCTGGCTTTCGACTACGAACTCGAGGCTGAGGATGCAAAGTCGGTTTATGAAGACCTCAAGGCGCTTGAGGTCACAATTAAAGCTGAGCTTTCCGGCTGTGATATTCCCGCACTTGAGGCTGAGAAGTCAAAGCTTATTGAACAGCAGACGGAGACAATCAAAGAACTGGACGAGGTCGAAGCAAAATTGCATGAGCTGGAGTGGCAGGCCGTACTTAGCGCAAAAATCGTCGGCACTACGCTGGCTAAATCATACCTGAGCGACACACTCAGGTCTCGCACGTTCGACACGGTAATACTCGACGAGGCGTCCATGGCGTCGATACCCGCGCTCTGGTGCGCTGCACTGCTGGCAGAGAAAAATGTCGTCATAGTGGGCGACTTTTTGCAGCTGCCGCCTATCGTCATGGCCAACACGCCCGTGGCGCAAAAATGGCTGGGTCAGGACATCTTTTTCCACAGCGGGATGCTTGAAGCCATAAAGGACAGGCGGCCGCAGAATTTCATAATGCTTAACGACCAGTTCCGCATGGAATCTGAAATCGCAGGTATTGCAAATATCTATTACGGAGAATATGGCGGACTCATATCCCATGACAACGATGAGCACCGTCTCAAACAGCGGGAAGAGTTTTATGGCTGGTACTCCGGCAAACGCACAAAACACAGCATACACCTCGTGGACACGGAGAGCCTGCACGCCTGGGTCACCGGCGTACCGCAGGGCAAGAGCCACAGCCGCCTGAACTGTTTTTCGGCCGCCGTGGACGTTGACCTGGCCTTTAAATGCCTGGAAAACGTGTTGTCCGAACTTGACCCGAATACTGCAAAACCCGTTGAGCAGGCCAGTGTGCTCATAATTGCACCGTACAAGCCCCACACCGCAAGGCTCAACAAGCTGATAGATTTGGAATACAGCAGCCGAGGGTTCAAGGAAAACTTGAATTATATCAGGGCCGGCACCATCCACAGCTTTCAGGGCAGCGAAGCCGACATCGTGATATTCGACCTCGTTATCGACGAGCCCCACTACAAGGCGGGGGTGTTCAGGCCTGAACCTGAAGTGAATGCGAGTTTGAGGAAAATGTTCAATGTGGCCGTTACAAGAGCTAGATTCAAGCTGTATGTGGTCGGAAACTTTGCATACTGTCGCAAACGAGCAAAGAACAATGCCCTTTCAGAGCTTCTGGATATGTTGTTAGATAATCTGAAGCTCAAAAAGGTTGACGCAAAGGAGCTTCTGCCGGGTCTCACATATGCAAAGGGTGCCTGTGATGTCGTCGTAACAGGGCATGCGGGTCGCAGCATGGTTTGCAGGGAGGACTCATTCTTTGAACACTTCCAAGGCGATCTCGTAAACTTCAAGAATAGGTTGATAATATACTCGCCATTTATTACCGAGAATCGTCTGGCAGAGCTGCTGCCATATTTTGCGGACGCAGCAAACGCTGGAAAACGTATCATAGTCGTGACAAAAGCGCTGAGTGAGCGGGGCAAGAGGGAGCTGTATTCGTATAAGCTCTGTGAAAAAGCCCTGTCTGATGCCGGAGTGAGCATCGTCCACAAGAAGGGAATGCACGAGAAGTTGGTGATAGTTGACGATGATGCGACATGGATAGGCTCTCTCAACGTGCTCAGCTTCAGCGGGCTAACGGGTGAGGTCATGCAGAGGCACGAGAGCCGCGAATTGACAGCTGATTTTGAGAAGCTCTACGATATCGGACATATAAGTGAAGCCGTAGAGAGCCGCGTTGAGCTTGCCTGTCCCATCTGCGGCGCCGAAATGCTGATAAAAGAGAGCGACAGCGGCGGCATATACTGGAGCTGCTCGTCCTGCGGATATACGAGGCATCCGGAGCAGCAATACCCGTACGACGGCATCCTGCGCTGCAAATGCGGTGCGCCATATGTGTTCGCCATGAAGAACCAGCCGCGCTGGGTGTGCTCGCAGAACCAGAGCCACTACCAGATCATGCGCGAGAGCGACCTGAAACTGCCAAAAATGGCCGCCCTCATCCCAACGAAAAAGGCGCTCAAAGAAGTTGGGAAATACTTTGCGGAAAAGAAAGCAAAGAGCGGGAAAAAGTGATGAAGTGACCGAGGAGGCTGCGTTATGGGATATATAGAGGAAAATGACGCCCTGTTTGCGGAGTGGAAGAAGATCACTGGCCGCGTGCCGGGCAAGACGGGATATGATACGGCTGTCATCGAGGTAGATCACGCAAATACGGTGTTCATCCGCGACGGTGTGGTCTGCCCGGAGTTGTGGTTTGCCCAGCGGACACGCCCGTTGTTCCTGCTAAAAGAGGCGTACAACGGCGACGGGGACTGGGACCTTGCCAGCAATCATCTGTTGACGAGCGATTCAGCCTCGAGGATGTGGCGCAGGGTCTCGCGCTGGACATACGCGCTACTCAATACCACGTCAGAGGAACTCGCACCATATGATCCCGGGCTGGATGTGTCAAAATACGGCAATGGGTACTTGAGGCGCATAGCCGTTGTAAACGTCAAAAAGAGCGGCGGCAAGAGCAACTCAAATATGGACGAGATACGCAGCTACGCCTGGTTCGATGCGGAGCGGCTTTGGAAACAGCTTTCGCTCTGCGACCCGACGGTCATCGTCTGCGGCTACACCGGCTCGGCTTTAGATATCATCGCAGAGCGCATGACCGGCAAAAAGGTGCGCGAGACGTACAACGAAAACCTGTACTATACGATGGAGCTGAACGGCCACAAGGCGCTCGTCCTCGACTATTGGCACCCGGCGAATCAATTTCCGGAGCAGATGAACTATTATGGCCTGGCCGCTGTATACCAGCTGGGGCTGAGGCGTTGTGCGTTGGGAGAATAGATATGAATGACACATTACAAGCACTTAACGAAATAGTTCGTATATTGGATGAAAGCCAAAATCCAACCTGGCTATTATATCTGAGCGCACTTGGCCCTCTGATCCTCACGGCGATTTCCGTGTTCATTGCATGCAGGCAGCACAGACAAAATCAGAGCCTGCAAAAGCAAATTGCTGATCGTGATTATAAGAATATTCTCAGGCAAAACGTGCTGGCAATATATAATGATTTCTTCAATGGATTGCGGGTCGTGCATCAAGCAGTTGGGAATGTTGCAGATGTATTTTCAACAACACAATCTTTGGGCAATTGGGGAAAAGAGTTGCAGGCTGCATATGAACAAATAACAGCCTCATATAACCGAGCAAGAATCATGTTAGAGGCTGACGATCTTGTGGCCGTACTTAAGCGAACATATTATTGCTTTTTAGCTTTGTATAATGAATGCAGTTCGTATATTAACAGCGGTGATGCAATAAAGGTTATTGAATATGCATCAGACGAAATTACTAAGAAATACCACATTAAGTCCGTGCTTGGAATAGTGTTAAATCCGGCCGCAAAGGAAGAGTATTTGAGTCTTTGCTACACCGATGAGGCGAAGAAAATACATGAATTGATGGAAGCATATGTTGAAGCAATGAAGGATGACAACTTTGATGTTTATTTCAAGAAGTATGTACAACTTGAAGGAACAAAGTAATGCAGCATAGCGAAACCGGCGTCCACCGTGGGACGCCGGTTTTATTTCAGTTCCTGCTCTAAGCCCCGGAACAGCTCCGAGTGAAAGAAGTCCTCAATCGAGATGCCCAGGCCGTCGCAGAGCTTTTTTATCGTCGATATGGTCGCGCTGCGATTTCGGCCGCTGACTATGTTGTTCACTGTGGACTGTGTCACTCCGCTCATGCTGCACAGCTTGTTGATGGAGATGTTCTCCTCGCGGCAGAGCTCCAGAATGCGCTCCTTTACCGCCTCTCCGATGTCCACAGGCATCACCTCATTTCAAGACGATGATACCCGTTTGCTCTTGAAAAGATTAACTCAATTGAGTTAAAATAACTCAAAAGGGTTGGTGAGGGCAATGGACAGGAAATGCTGCTTCTTCATAGGGCATCGAGACGCGTCACGCGAGATATATCCGGCGCTGCTTGCAGAAGTAGAGCGACACATCAGTGAGCTAGGTGTGACACAGTTCGTGGTAGGGCATTACAGCGGCTTTGATCACCTTGCTGCTGAGGCAGTCATAAAGGCGAAGACCATGCACAAGGGCATTGAACTCGTGCTCCTGTTGCCGTATCATCCAGCAGAGAGGCCGATAGATAAGCTTGACGGCTTTGACTACACATATTACCCGTTCACGGATGAGACGATACCGCGCAGCCTGGCCATAGTCCGGGCCAACAGACTAATGGTCAAGCAGGCCGACTACCTGATAGCCTACGTCTGGCACACAGCCAGCAACGCGGCAAACCTGCTGGAGTACGCCCGGCGCCGGGCAGGAAAGGGCCTGCTGGAGATAACGCTTTTGAAAAGGGGCTGACGCTCCATGCGCCAGCCTCTCAGTTTGTTCAGCAGCGCTTTATAGTTGGGAATAGTGGTGCAAATGGAATAATAAGGTTGAGATGAACTAAAAGAGCACAAAAATAGCTGGCTACACATTGGCTACAAAATTCCCGCGGACTGTCAAAAATGGCTGTATGAGCTGGATTATCAGGGCAAAAATCGCACAAAAAGCGTATAAAATCACTGAAAAACACATTCTGAGACTCGAGTGGGAATAATTTCAGAGGCCCGGAAAAGCCCGTGATTACTGGGTTTTTCAAGACTTGATGCCCTCTGTGGCAACGATTTGGCAACACTTTTTCATTATTCATAAAAAGAGAGCTAACTGATTTTGATTAGTCAGTTAGCTCTCTTTTTCTTTTTATTATTATTTTATGCAACAAACGGTCTCTCCCGTGGCCTACAAGTGAAAGGGTCAAATGAGGTCCTGGGGCGGCACCTTTACATAGTTCTGAGTTTTATCAAACTCTGGGTAGTGGTAGCGCCACTTATCGTAATCCTCTTTGGAGATCTCACCCGCCTCCAGCATGGCAGCGGCCTGTTGCCAGGAACAGAGCATCTCGTGTAGCCGGGTTGCGTCCTTACTTTTCCGCACATCCACCTTCAAGCAGACTTCTCCATCCGTCTCGCTGATTTTGAGTCCGTAGTTGTCCTCCAGGGTAAACAGGGTGTGCATGAGCCCCACATAGGAGTCTATATCCGGGACAGAGAGGGCATGGGGCGAGACATCCAGTACCTGGGCCAGGGCAGCGGTAAGGTCTGCCTTAGGGGTTCTTGATCCTGTTTCATATTGAGCAAGGCGCACATCAGCGGACTTCTCCGGGAAGCCCAGCGCCATGCCGAGATATTTCTGTGTCATCCCCCGTAGGAGACGGAAAAAGTGAATCCGTTCGCCAATCGCCATATCATCAACTCCAATCGTTGGTTGTCTTTAGGAAAGCGTAGCAGAAATGCTTAGGAAAGTCAATGGAATACTAAACAATTTTATTTAATTTATTTTGCGTGCTACGATTGACACAAGCTATTTTGCTTAGTATAATGACAACAAACTAAGCATACTAGCTTAGAATCAATGAACAAAAAAGAACTGCCGCAATCTCTGGTTATACATCCGGGAAAAAAGTGGCGGACGAAAGTGAGGAGGCATTTATGGAACACAATATCCAGCTGCAGCAGCCATCAACGAAGAAAGGAAGGTATTTTCAATGCAGGCACAAAACTTTATGCGCGTGGAGGAAGTGGCCCAGGAGCTGGGCATCTCCAAGTCCCACGCCTACAAGGTGATCCACAAGCTCAACGCCGAACTCCGTGAGAAGGGCTATCTGACCATCTCCGGGCGGGTCAATCGGAACTTTTTCATGGAGAAGTTTTGCTATGGCAAGACGGAAAAGGAGGGCTAATCATGGCAGTCTATAAGGAAGAAAAGACAAACACCTGGCGGGCAGTCTACCGGTACACTGACTGGAATGGCGAGCGCAAGCAGACCCAAAAGCGTGGCTTCAAGACCAAGCGAGAGGCGCAGGCCTGGGAGCGGGAACAGCTCAACAAGACCAACGCTGATCTGGACATGACCTTCAAGAGTTTCGTGGACCTCTACACGGCGGATATGAAAACCCGGCTCAAGGAGAACACCTGGGCCACCAAGGATCACATCATCCGTACCAAGCTGTTGCCCTACTTCGGTAGGCTGAAAATGTGCAACATCACTGCCCAGCAGATCATCACCTGGCAGAACAAGATGTTGAACTACAAGGACGAGAACGGCAAGCCCTACTCTCCGGTGTACCTGAAAACAGTCCATAATCAGCTCAGCGCCATCTTCAACCACGCGGTTCGGTACTACAACCTCCGGGAGAATCCCTGCAAGAAGGCGGGCAGCATGGGCAAAAAGAAAAACCGGGAGATGATGTTCTGGACCAAGGAGCAGTACTTGAAATTTGCGGAGGTGATGATGGACAAGCCGCTGTCCTTTTACGCCTTTGAGATGCTCTACTGGTGCGGTATCCGGGAGGGGGAGTTGCTGGCCCTCACCCCGGCGGACTTCGACTTTGAGAAACAGACGGTCACAATCTCCAAGTCATACCAGCGTATCAAGGGCCGGGATGTTATCACCGACCCCAAGACGCCCAAGAGCAACCGGGTCATTCAAATGCCCGCTTTCCTCTGTGACGAGATGGCGGACTACATCAAGAGCCTGTATGCCGTGGAGCCGTCAGACCGTATCTTCACGGTGACAAAATCCTACCTCCACCGGGAGATGGACAGGGGAGCGAAAGAGGCCGGGGTCAAGCGGATCAGAATACACGACCTGCGGCATAGCCACATCTCCCTCTTGATTGACATGGGCTTTACGGCCCTGGCAATCGCTGACCGGGTGGGGCATGAGAGTATCGACATTACTTACCGTTACGCCCACCTGTTCCCTACCCGGCAGACGGAGATGGCAGACAGGCTGGACATGGAGCGAAAGGGGGCCTAAATCATGTCACTGAAGAACAGGGACAACAAGAACCGATGGAGAAACAAGACTGTGGCGTTTCGGGTGTCCCCGGAGGAGGACGCACAAATTGAAACCGCTGTGCGCCTCTCCGGGCTGACGAAACAGGACTACATCACCCGGCGGCTCCTGTGCCGGGAAGTGGTGGTGCAGGGCAATCCAAGGGTCTACAAGGCCCTGCGGAACGAACTGGCCGCTGTGCTGGCCGAACTGCAACGGATAGAGGCCGGGGCCGGGGTGGACAAGGAACTGATGGACAACATTGAACTAATCGCCGCCATCATGGACGGCATGAGGGAGGATTGATAGATGGATAGATCACAAGAGAAAACGACCGTCCCATATCCGCCTGTTGGCGCAGACGGGGGACAGTCGCTCTCGCAAAAACCTAACCAAAGTATAGCAGAGGAACAGGCCGAACACAAGCCCCAAGAGCGGGATTTTAGGGAAATCCTGCGGCATATAGACCGGGTCAGCGACCCGGCCTATCTGCCCTCCCTCTCCATGAACGAACTCTACGAAAAGGTGTACCCCGGCAAGCCCCCCGTGGTGGAGGGTCTACTCTATCCGGGAGTGTACCTCTTTGTGGGCGCTCCCAAGGTCGGCAAGTCCTTTCTCATGGCGCAACTGGCCTATCATGTGAGCAAGGGCCTCCCCCTGTGGGGGTACGAAGTCCGCCAGGGGGCCGTCCTCTATCTGGCTCTGGAGGACGACTATCCCCGCTTGCAGGGGCGGTTATACCGGATGTTCGGGGAGGACAGCGCCGCAGACCTCCACCTCTCCATTTATGCCAAGCAGTTAAACAGCGGTCTGGAGGAACAACTAAATCGGTTTGTCCGGGAACACCCGGACACCCGGCTTATCATCATCGACACCCTGCAAAAAATCCGGGAGGCCGGGGCCGAGAAATACAGTTACGCAGACGACTATAAGGTGATAACCAGTCTGAAACACCTTGCCGATGGAACGGGGATTTGCCTCTTGCTGGTACACCACACCCGCAAGCAGCAGGCCGACGACAAGTTTGATATGATCTCCGGCACCAATGGCCTGATGGGTGCGGCGGACGGGGCCTTTCTGCTCCAAAAGGAGCGGAGGACGGACAGCGCCGCCACACTGGACATATCCGGGCGTGACCTGCAAGACCAGCGCCTCTATCTGAAACGGGACGAAGAACGGCTGGCGTGGGAGTTGGAGCGGCGGGAAACAGAACCGTATAGGGAACCGCCTGACCCGGTTTTGGAGGCCGTTGCCGCCCTGGTGACGGCGGAGCGGCCAGAGTGGAGCGGAACGGCCACCGACCTTACCGCCGCCTTGGGGGTGGATATGAAAGCCAATGCCCTGGCGATGCGGTTGAATGTTCGGGCGTGGCGGCTGTCCTATGAGTACCATATCCGCTACGAAAGCACCCGTACCCACGCCGGGAGAAGTATTCGGCTGACGCTGGAAACTCCCCAGGCGTGACGACCGTGACGGCCGTGACAACCTCTGCACCACCGCCCCCGGTATCAAAAAAGCCGTCACGGTCGTCACGGCTGTCACGGGGAGCGG
>ENA-UAKW01000949-UAKW01000949.1-human-gut-metagenome-genome-assembly--contig:-NODE-949-length-12270-cov-6.819321_pt1 | contig 12270 bp, 10 predicted proteins | sample MGYA00243691_ERZ654450 | MGnify/ENA primary metagenome ERZ654450 (study PRJEB26926, sample SAMN06164673) | human gut metagenome | biome: ENVO:00009003; feature: ENVO:2100002; material: ENVO:00002003... | reverse complement strand
CCCTCAGCTCGATGTCTATCATCCATAAATTGGGAGTACCCACCGTCGCCCCCGTTTCCTCCGGCTCCAACCGTGACCGCAACGATTTGACCGGGGAAGACGGTAATGGCATCCCCATCCCGTCCATCATTATATGTTCCCATCCAGCTGCCCGATGAAGGTCTCACGTATCCCACGCCCCTGTAAGTTTTCGTATATCCGCCACCGCCGCCGCCATAGGAGCTGCCGGAAGATATTTGCCCGGCCCCTGATCCGCCACCTACAAGGAACACGTCAACGGAGGTACAGCCACGAGGGACTATCCACGTGTAATTACCAGCCGGGTAAAACCGCTTGATAAACAACTTCTTCCTCTTTCCCATCATACTTCTTCTCATATCCGGCCTCCTTCCTTATCAAAATCAGAGGCCGTAACATATTTATAATGAGGCGATTTACCCCCCCCCACGTTAACTTTTAATAACACATACTGTCTCATCGCTTTACCTCCTGTACGATTGTGGGCAAGTCTTTCAGGTCATTCGGATAACCTGTAACGGTCGTCAGAATGCAGAGATAGATCACACCGTATTGTTCATAATATTTGTCTTTCTCGAATGCCATACCCTGCACGTATGGAATAGGATCATCAAGCGTGCCTGCGTGCTCAGCTTCAACGATCTTATACAGTGAAGCAGTTTCCATGCCCGGTTTCCAGTCGGCTTGCAGCTTGTGCTTTTGAATCACCTCGAATAAAGTGTCACTTTCTCCTTCCACCACTCGAAGCCGGAAACCTATTCCAACTTCCTTGCCGAACTCCGCGTCTTTCTCACCCCAAATGGGGAATAAGACCTGCATCTCCAACGCTTGGCTGGCGGTAAGAGGCACGCTGTTCATCATCGCACGGGCAAAGGTCACTGCCTGCGCTTCCGGGGATTTAGCGATTGCCTTATCTGCTTTAGTTTGCAAGGCTGCCGTTGTTGTATGGATCATTTCAGGATAGCCTTGCACCACGATAGCTTCGACCTCCTCGGCTGTTTGGGCGGCATCGATACGGGATAGCAAGCTGTCTGTCACCTTGCCGCATTGCTCCGAATAGTCCGCTATTTCGTCAAGAGCAACCGTTAAGATATTCGAGGCGTAAAGATGACCGCCTACTTCGACTTCTTCCTGCCGGCCACACTTATCCTTCACTTGCAGGGTGTTCGAGACATATGCGTCCTGTTCATCAATATAATAATGATGGATGTCTTTGTCGTAGATTTCCTTCCGCTTAGCGTCACGGGCACGCCAAAGCAACTCTTCCGGCGTGGGTTCCGGATCCGGCTCGGGGGCCATGTTCCAACACTCCAACGGGGTGGCCTCTGGATGGTCGTTATGGTACCGCTCTTGCTCGGCGTTGAGCAAAAGGTAGGCGCCGTTATGGTACTGCTCTATGTCCTCGCTCACGAGGTAGGAGCCAGGAAGCTGCTCTTCCACGTTCCAAAATCGGATGTCTCGCTGTATGTATAGCATATCATTATCTCCTTTTTATAAATTAAACTTTCGCCGCCTCACATGCCCCGCGGCGGCGTTGCGAGGTATAATCGTTTGTCCCTGTCTTATTCCAACGGGGCGAAGGCACGGACGTAAAAACCAATACTCTTAGAGTTGGCGTACACGTCCTTCCTGCTCCAAGTTAGTCCCCAAGCAGAGTAAAAGTCATATTGTGTGGAAGAATAATAATAAGGAGCTTTTATGGCTATACCTCCTGTAATGAGATTCATACAAGCATCTATCTCCGCTTTGTTATTAAACGATTCCAACCATTCACCACAGGCCCCCAAATAACCCTTTGCCCCATTCTTGAACGTGTAATTAGCACACCAACCGACTGCGTAATCAGTACCAGCCCCATAATGAGAGACGATAGCCGCAGTGTTCGCCTCGCCTTTGTAATCATCAATGGCGATGATTTCTTCTGTAGTTGTCGTTACTCCCGGAACTTCCTCGTATGCCCCGTATTTACTCCAAGGAAGATTATCCTCATCAAGGCCCTCTGGCGCGATCACGAACCTACAGTTATCCGTCTTTAAGGCTACGCCCACAGCGGAATCATTCCAAGCGGCGTTCCACTCCGCACGGGTATATAACTTTCCATTCACGTGCAGGATATACACCCCGTTCGGGTACTTGTCGTAATCGATCTTACCGCCTCCCATCATTCTTCTTCTCATGTCTTCTCCTCCTTAAACCCTTACCACCATCACGCCGTGTTCCTTCTTGATACTTATCCCGGCCGTCTTGCCGGCCTCGATCTCCAAGCTCGTCTCCTCGCTCTGCCAGCCGGAACCGTTAGGGATCGGCTGGGTGATCTTGGACGAGGTATTGTTCTTGATCGACAGGTAGAACTCCTGCATCTCCGGCACGCTCCCCACGTTGGCGAAGGCGATCGCCTTGGGCGTGGCGGCGGTATAGACGTAACGCAGGTTATACGGGGTGGCGGGCAGCTTGCCGAGATCCGACACGTCGGCGTACTCCTTCAACCTTAACGAGTCCGCCACCTTCTGCCTCTCCGCGCTTGTGTAGGAGTCCTTAAAATAAGGGACACCACCTACAATAGGACAAGCCGTATAACCTGAGGCGCTTGTAACGGTACTGCCGTTCTTGACCAACCCCGTGGATCCGTTAGCTCCTACAACACCATACGTTGTATTAGTATCCGTCCAAGGCACGTTGACGAACATCTTTCCGCTACCATCCAATTCCACCGGATAATTCTTGCCATTCTTGGCATATCCGATCATCACCAATCCAAGGGTAGTGGCGCTGGCCTTGGCGTATGTGGTATTCGTCGGAACCACCCACGTACCATCTCCACGAAGAAACGATGTTTGTTTACCGGCTCCCGGGGCCGGGACCAATCCGGCCTTACCCGCGGCGTTGGCGGTAGCGGCCCCCATGTTGGAGTAGGTGGTATTGGTGTCCGTCCAAGGCACGTTCACATACATCTTACCGCCGCTATCAAGAGATACCGGATAATTCTTGCCATTGGTCGAATACCCGATCTTGACAAGACCAAGCTTATCACTAGTAGCTTGAGCGTATGTAGTGTTATTATCTGTCCATGGTACATTAACGTAAGCGTTGCCTTGGGGGTCCAGCTGTATCTTGTAGTTCTTACCCGAGTTGGCGTAACCCGTCTTGATACCACCCAACCTCTCGGCCGTCGCTGACGGGAGCGAGTAGTTGTTGGCGTTCTCGGCCACCCCCGCCAGTTTCTGTCTCTCCGAGGCGGTGTAGTTATTATCCGTATGGACGTACTTGGCGTCCTTGACCGTATGGTCGTCGTTCTGTAGCTGGGAGAGCTTGGTAGGTATCGCTTTCTGGACGTTCGCGATATTCTGGTTAAGCCCGGCGAGAATACCTTGCAACGTCTGGCTGTCCTCCACGCTGGAGAGGAAAGCGATAATCTCATTAAACGACTCGATCGCATTGGAGGCGTTACCGGAAACGAGCGTATCGACTTGTTTCTGTAAAGTGGAGAGCGCGGCCTGTATCTCCGTATCGTCATAAGTCGCCCCGTCTTTTCCCTCGGCTACCACGCCGGTATCCTCATCTCCTATTTTCCAATGCTTGGTTGCCGGATCGATCGAGGGGACGGGCGCAGCGGTCCCTTTAAGGTTAGGCGTATCAAACTCTCCTTCCGCCGTCGTGATCGTCAGGATGTAGGTGGTCCCATCGTTTTGCTTGACCGTTACCTTTACGTCCTGCATGACTGCCGGCAATTCCGCGAACGCATGCACACCATCGGCCAACTTCATGTTGAATTTACCGTTTCCCAAACGTTCAAATAACCAGACTGATGGCGGATAAATGGTCGTATTATCCATCCATTCGGCCGTCGTTAGCTCGATCTGCTGATATATGAATGCTCCTTTCTTACTCATGGCTTAAATATCCTTGTTTTATCGTTCGTACTGAGTCATTGTAATAGTTTGCTCCTGTCAGATAGACATTACCGGGTAAGGCCGTACCGCCGCCAGATTCCTGCCAAGATGCTATACCATCCGCAAGATCATAAAGCCGATAGAATACATATTCGCCATTCTCCAACACACGCACTTCATCGCCGATACGGAAGTTGATGGTTGTACCGTCGATATTGACATAGCTCAATGTATCAGCGGTCGGTACCATGTCCAGCGTCGGAATCTCCGGTTTGTTCTTGATGTAGTTCTTATTGACAGGGTCGGAAATGTTCCAGTCGGGTTGTAGCCCACTGACGACTCCCTCGGCCGCCTCTGCGGCGGCGTTGGCCCGATCGGCCGCGTCATTCGCGTCTTGGGTGGCGGCCTCGGCGTTTGCAACGGCTACGGCCGTATTCTCCTGCCGGGACGTTTCCTGTTGCTCACGCATCCCTTCCGCCGTCTTGCGGGCTCGCTCTGCCGTCTCACGCAAGCCCTCCGCGGTTTCCCTAACGGTCTCCGCCTCGGCACGTTCCCGTTCCGACTGTACGCGTTTCGACTCCTCCTCCTTTCGGGCGGCTTCCTCTTCAACACGTTTCCTCTCGTTCGTCATCCGTTCCTGTTCGGCGGAGTCACGTGATCCCTCGGCCTTTACTCTCGTCTCCTCCTGCCGGGTACGTTCCTGTTCCGACCGGTCACGCAGGGCCTCGGCCACAGATCGGAGTTTCTCGGTCTCAACCCTTTTGCTTTCTTCCGCCACCCGTCCGTCCTCTTGCCGCTGACGGATAGCCTCAGACTCCGTACGAGCGGTCTCAGACTCAATACGCTTGGCTTCCGCCGTATCTCGCCGGGTCTCCGCCTCCACGCGCGATTGTTCGGCTGTCGCCCGTTCTTGCTCCGCAGTCTCACGCAAGTCCTCCGCCTCGCCCCGGAATGATTCAGCCTCCTTCCTCGCATTCTCCGCCTCGACACGCCCCTGCTCGGCTTTAACACGCCCGGTTTCCGCCTTGGTAATAACCTGATTGGCCGCCAGGGCCGTTTCGGCGGCGGTCTCCGCACGGCCGGCGGCTGCATTAGCGGAAGCGGCCGCCGTATTAGCCGCCTTGGTAGCGGCACGGGCGTTCCTTATCTCCGTAAGCATGTCCTCGTAAGCCTTCTGGATCACCTCGAGGCTCACCTTCACGCTGGTTTGCATACCGCTTATAACCTTGCAACCGATCGTGTACAGACCGGTAAGGCTGTCGGCCAGCGTGAGTTCTGATATTTTCTTTTTCTTAGTTCTCATATGTTCCCAGGTCTATGTAATACTCTCCATCCTCCGTGACGATAAGGTCACCATCCTCCGTGGCCAGCAGGTAGTCCGTCCCGCCAAGGCGGAACACCGTGAACTCCAGCGTGAGGTTGAATGTCACCACCACACGCCCACGGAGGCTCTCAAGCTTCCATCCGGATGTCCTCTTGTAATAGCAGGGGTATTCCTCCACGTTGTAATCCACGTACAACGTACGCTCGCCCGGTTGGATCAAGGCGTGGAGCAGGGCGTCGTAACAGTTCCAGAACGCCGTCATTGAGCCGGCGATCAGGCAGCATTTAAGCGTGACTTCCTTGCTATTATACACCACCTTGCCGGCATCGTAAATCTTACCGTTAACGTCCAGTACCGTACGGGACAGGTTAGTCTTCACGGTCGGGGATCTCATGATCTCATCCCGCCCCTCCGTCACCATTACGCCGTATCGATCCAAGGGTACGCCGTCCAGCTCGTACTCGGATGGAGGAACATACGCTCTACCCTCCGGGATCGCCACGGAAGAGGGTCTTACGGGCCGGTCCTCGGCGAACCGGAGCGTGAGGGCCTCCAACATGTCCCAATCCTCATACGCCGGGCTCTGGATGAGTCGCAAGCTCCACTCCCTGCCCAACGAGGGGATACGGAAGAGGTGATACCCGGGCTTCGATAGGTGCTCGACAAGATCGCCGGCGGATCTTCCCTCCACGCTGCGGACGAACGTGATGTTGAGCTCCCGTGGTTTCAAGGTGGGCTTTTCCAAGTCCGGCTCTATGCCGTCCTCGTCCGGCCAGTCGTTCCTGTCCGGTTCCACCAGCTCGGGGAACGGGAGAAGGCCGTCGTAACCTCCCTCCGTGATCCATACGCCGAAATCGGTGTAGGCGTCCTTGCCGTCTATGTATAACTCACCCCTCATAAGATCACCACGGTATTATCCTTGTTTATCTCAACCTCTCCCCCGATATTCACCAGCAGGATCACGGCGTAGTCGCTCGCCACGACCCTAGCCTTGCCGCCGTGCATGAGGATCACCTTGTGAACACGCTCGTTATCGTCTATCGTTATCACCGCATCCGTATCACCTATCACGGCGATATTGCCGGGATTGGTTACGTCCACGTGGCCGGAGTCAACGTACACCCCGTAGGGCATCACGTGGCCGGCCATGCCACGGAACATGTCTAGCGACGGGAAATCATTCTCCGCGCAAAACTCACGCCCCTGCGGGCTGAAGAACAGCCACACGAGGCTTCTCCAGTCCGTCACCCCGTTAGAACCACTGCATGCCCCGAGCGAGAGGGCCGATTTGATTATGTCGTTAACCGTCTCCATCATTATCTTGATCTCATTAATATCCCCTTGTCGTTAATAGTCTTTATACCGGAGGCCGCCGACTTGGTATTCGCCTCTATCTTCTCGGATAGGGCCTCTATACGCCCGGAGATCTCAGCTACCTTGGCCGTGTTCTCCGACACCTTCCCGGACAGGTCCTTGATCGCCTCCACGTTCTTCCAGCCCCTTGTCTGGAGGTCATAGATGAAGCGCATCTGGTCGGCTATACCCGTCACTTGCACCAACGTCCTATCTAAAAATATAAGTTGCGTTGACATCTTACCGTCTATCACGTTAGCCGAGTCCTGCGAGATGGAGGCGATGCCCTTCGAGGAGGCCACACGGGTATTATCATCCTCGGGATCGTCAGGCTTGAAGTACTTGTCGGCCCAGCCGAACTTACGGTCGAGGTCGTCGGCCAGCTCCTGCGCCTTTTGGTCGAGGTAGTCTTGCTCCCAATCACTGATGTAATTATCAGACCAGAACTCAAGCAGCTTCTCTCGTATGGCTTTCATGGGATCGGAAGCGGCGGCCTTGATCGACTCCGTGACCATATTCCTTATCATCTTCCTCACGAGATCCTTGGCCGATCGCGCCTTGTCCTCCCCGGCGGCCCACGCGTCGGCGTAAGCGTTGGCGAAATCGTCGATCGCCGATTTTATGTCACTACCGAAAATGGCGTCCTTGCCGGCCTCCTTGTTATCCGCTATGGTGTTATTGATCTCGTCTATCTGGTCCCGCCACTCCTTGATACGGTCATTGTCGGTTTTCTTCTTGTCCTCCTCCTCCTTGATCTGGTTTTGGATAAGCACTTTTTGCTGTTCCAATAGCTTATTCTGCTGGTCGATAAGCTTGGAGGCATCCTTGGAATAGGCTTTCTCGATGGACCTGCCCAGCTTATCGTACGACTTGTCCAACGTGTCGATCTGATCCTGCAAACGCTGGATACGACTCTCGTTCTTCTTGTCATGGATCTTGGCGATAGAAGAGGCAAGGGATGTGACCACCCCGATAGCGGCACCGGCAGACGCACCGATCGGCCCGAACATCGCACCGGCTTTCGCCCCGTCCATGGCGGAATTGACCGCGTCCATGGCCACATTCAAGCCTTCGGCTATCTCACCGAACGCACCACCGAACGAATCCCCGAGTTTCGAGAAAGTATCAGAGAGGAATTGCCCGGACCGCATGATTTCGCCAAGCCCTTCCTCTATATCGTCAATTGCCTGTCGCAGCTTTTTCGTATCGTTACCAGCCTCAAATACGCCTTTCAGACCTTTGGCGACCTTCTCGTATGCCGGGCGCAACTTGTCCGCGGCTTCCTTGTTCTCCTTGAGCGCGTCCGAGATATCTTTTAGTTTATCGGGTGATTTACTCCACAGTTCAAACGTCTCTTTCGTGATACCGAAATCCTTGCCCTTGCTCTCATCCCAGACACCGCTTTTCAAGAACTCCAAGGCTTCACGCCCCTTCCGGTTGATGGCCTCCAACTCGGAGAGGGTCTTGTCTTTCATGTCACCGAACAACCGACTGATAGCGGAAGTCGTCTTGCTCGCCTCTATGTCGAGATCAGACAGTTCCCTTTTCATGGCCTCGGAAAGGGACTTACGCTCGCCTTCCGTCGTAGCCTTGGCTATCTTCTCGTTATAAAGAGCCGTGATAGCATCTCTCTTATCAAGATAAGAACCGTATTCTTTCAGATACTCGTTCATGGCACGTTTCTCTTCCTCCAGTTGTTCCTTATTCACATTAGAGGTCGATCGCTCCCGTTTGACGTATGAGTTCACCAAGGCTGTACGAATCTCCACGGTCTGTTCCTTAGTCAGTTTGCCGCCTTGAGCGTCTTTCCACTCTTTTTCCTTGGTAAGTATGGCGGCGATCTCATTGTCATAGTCTAGGTTTATCTGGGCGATCTTCTTTGCGGAGCCTTCTTTCATCAGGTCGATCTCGGATTGCTGGTTCTGCCGGCGGAGGGATAGGAGTTCGTCTATCAATTTCTCTTGTTGCTTGAGTTGATTATCCGTACTCTTATCCTTCTCATTTGGATTTGAATATTTGTCTATTTGTTCCTGTGCCTCCTGTATCTGTTTAGTGTACTCATTCCATTTCTTTGAATTTTTCTCAGAAACAGCTAAAGCGTCACGAGCGGCTTCCGCTTCTTTTTTCTGCTTCTCCCAGTAGGATTTATTTTTTATTTCTTCTTTTGTCGTGTCTGTTGTTGATTTTGACAGCTTTCTTTTGAAATTTTCTAACGCTTTTTGTAGGAGTTTGATACGTTCTTCTTCTTCCGCAATCGCTTTATTGTTGTTTACAGTAAGCGGTATTCCTGTTGAAGGAGATACGCCTATAAGTCTCCCGTTGTCCTCTCGTAATTTCTTTAATCGCTGCGTAGACTCATCTATGTTTCGGATATACGAATCATAGGTATTGGTATCACGTTCTTTATTTAATAACTTATTTGCTTCTGCTAAATCAAGCACGGCCAATTCTTCCAACTTGTACGCTCCTGTTATCGCAGGAGATAGTTTCTGTAGCTGTTCGTAAACGGATATTTTAGCTAATTCCGTTTCTGTCTCATCTTGAATTATACGTATCAATGATTCAACTTGATTCTTTCGATCTGTCTCTTGTTGAATCATTTTATCCTGTTCATCATTGAATCTCTTTTGAGCCTTTTCTGCTATGGTTGTACTGTCAGATAGAGCCAACATTGTAGCTGTCAAACCAATAATTACCGTTCCCAAAGCAACATAAGGATTGGTAAGCATTGAGGCATTAAGAGCAAGCTGTACTTTCCGTGCCAATACACGAGCATTGGTAAGCCCTATCTCTACAATAGTATGTTTGCTTTCAGCAGCGGTAACCAGCATCACGGCGGTACGATAGGCTCCATAGGTAGCAACCAACCCGGCCAATACCTTACCTATCGTTTCATAGTTTTCTATCAACGAAGTGGTTGTTTGGATACCCTTAATTATGACACCTTCCGATTTCTGCCCCAATTCATTGAATGCAGTATCCATAGCATCCTGCATCATTGATAACTGGCCATTGATAATTTTAGAAGCATTCTCTGACATCTGATAGAACTTTCCGCCTGCGCTTGTAGCGTCAATAAACGCCTGTTGTACCATTTCTGCGGAGATTGCCCCTTTTGACATTTCTTCTTTGAGCTGCGCCATAGATTTGCCAGTCTTTTCCGTCATAAATTGTAACGGATTGAATCCTTGTCCAACCATCTGATTAAAATCCTGCCCCATCAACTTTCCAGCCGCCGACATTTGAGAGAAAGCCAACGTAAGCGAGTTAAACCTTTGGGTATCTCCCATAGAGACATCGCCAATAGCCTGTAAATAACGTGGTACTTTCTCAGCCTCGATATTAAAGCCTAACATCATCTGCGTAGCTTGGGTTACATCCGAAAACTCTAACGGAGAAATCTTAGCATATTCACGTACTTGCGACATAAGCGCATCCGCTTTTTCCTTGCTTCCCAACAAGGTTTGAATAGCCGTATCTGCGGCTTGGAACTCGCCACGCACACGGATAATTTCAGAACCCAACGCTTTCAACACACCTACCCCACCGATAACAGCCAATACCTTCTTCCAAGAAATAGCAATACCGTTATTACTCTCTACTACCTCTTTAGCATCGTCTTTATAAAGGGCATATTCGTCACGAAGTTTCTTTACAGACAGACGTGCCCCAGCTTGTTGTTGTGTCAAGTCGAACAAAACTGCCTTCTCTTCATCCAAAGCCTTACGTACAGCATTATATTCTTCCAATTTCTTATTAGCGGACAATGGATTTCTTTTCAATGCGATGCGATAGGCTTCACCAAGGCGTTTTACATCCGCTTCTATGCCTTTAATTACCGACTTTTGAGCGATAATCTTTTCTGAGAACCCGTTTACAACTTGCGAGGCATCAAATATTTTCTTTTTAAAACCTTGATTTATCTCATTACCAGCACGTACAGCTGAAGCGACAAGAGAATCCAATTCTTTCGTGTTTTTAGCTAATTGGGCTTCCATCGCACGGAAAGTAGCCGGAGATGTATTACCATCCATCCCGGAAATAGTAGATTTCAGCTTATCTATCTCTTCCCGTAACTTAATGACTTTTTGATAGTCTGCTTCTATGTGAAACGCTAATTTGGGCATACATCAATGTTTTGGATAAAAGTACATTAGACAAATGAAGTAGTAGAATTTTATGAGAATAGATACATGACAATGGAAAGATTGTCGTGAATATAGAATCATGCTCCTCTTTTTTGTCTCATAAGATCCTTTCCCGACATCTTCTTTACTTCTGTTCCATCTTTATCCTCATGGATATCGATAGGTTTATCAGCACTCATCAAGAGCAAAAGAAGATAAGGAAGATCCTCATACACCTCCCTGTAAGAAAGATGCAAATTTTCCATAAATAAGGTAATACTTCCTACGATGGTATTTCCTCCTACTATTTGGGTTTTACTGTTAGATTTGCCAGCTCCATCGCTAACTGGCAGACTACGAAAAAATCACGTCCGGTTATTAACTCAAAAGCGACAAAATACGCTTGCAATAATTCTTCTTTAGAACCTGAAAGCATCTGCCGTTCGAGGCTTTCAGCTCTTTTTTGATAATTCGGGACATCACCAACCACCAAGAATGAAAGTCCCTTGACGATATTCTCCAAATTGACAGGAGCGACCTTCATTAATTCCCGCACAGTGCCATTTTCCGGTAAATCGACCTTACTTAAATATTGGGTAGCCCTCATTATCACTTTGATAGAAGGAGCTTTGATTACATATACTGTTCCCCCTACAACAATAGCTTTTCCATAAGTACCGGAAAGTAACTCTGATATGTTTTTTGAAACCTCACTCATAGTTTAAATATTAGAGGGTGATTGCTCACCCTCGTCATTAACTTATCCACCCAAAGTTGTATCCTCCCCGTCTTCCCAGCGCTCAATAGGAACGCCGGCTTTGGTTGGTTTCAACGCCGTAAAAACAAGGGCTAAGCCAATTGCCTTTTCATTCGCTTTACCAGAAGCAGAAACACCGGCACGAGGAAAAATAATTTTCACACCATCTTCAGTTGTGGCACGGACGGTAAACTCTTTACTCTCTACATGGTCGGCACGCTCCCATGTGCCCGGCTTACTCTCTGACCCCGCCGTAAACTTACCACCTTGGAATTTAGCCTTAGTCTCAAGATCATACATACCAATAGAAGCATTGATCTTAACCGCACCCGGCTTTTTAGAGGAATAATAGGTATTTCCAGCTACATCTTTGTAATCCTTAACCTCCGGATCTTCATCCTCATAAGTGAAGGTGTCCTCATGAACTACCGGGACTTCTTCAAAAACAGAACCTTCGGCACCACCAGCCCCGATCGGCGCAACCTCCAGCTTCTGAAGGTTTACCACCACAATTTTTTTATTCTCTGCCATAACTATTTTACATTTAAAACTTCAAACAAAACACTAACATTCACATAATGACACTTTAAAGCAGTGTCCGCTTCCGTTCCTATATTATAGATAGAATAGCGATAAAAAGAACCATTATAGGAACCTATACTCCTTAATATCTTCATAGCTTGTCTTTCAAGCTCATTCAGTCGGATAGAGTTGGCTTCATTCTTGCTCAAATCGGGCACACAAAAATTCACTTCTGCGAAAGATTTCTTCCAATACTTTCCCGGCTGTTGTTTCTTCGTG
>ENA-UAKW01000947-UAKW01000947.1-human-gut-metagenome-genome-assembly--contig:-NODE-947-length-12283-cov-9.359666_pt1 | contig 12283 bp, 9 predicted proteins | sample MGYA00243691_ERZ654450 | MGnify/ENA primary metagenome ERZ654450 (study PRJEB26926, sample SAMN06164673) | human gut metagenome | biome: ENVO:00009003; feature: ENVO:2100002; material: ENVO:00002003... | reverse complement strand
ACGAGATCGCTCAGTGTCTCGTGGGCTCGGAGATGTGTATAAGAGACAGGGAAGGAACAATCTGAGTATTAGCATCGTTAGAGAATGCATCGGCTGCTACACAGTCAGTACCCAATACCAGATTTACACCTTTGGCTTTTGCTTTGGCAATGATGTCAAGTGCCAATTCCAGTTTATCGTCTTCAACGATAGAGTTACCGATTTTTCCACCCTGTGCTTTGGCGAAAGTGTAAGTCATACCACCGCAAAGAATCAGGTTGTCAACTTTGTCCATCAAGTTTTCAATAATACCGATTTTGGTAGAAACTTTAGAACCACCCATGATAGCAGTGAAAGGACGTTTGATGTCTTTCAGAATATTATCAACGGCCTTTACTTCTTTCTCCATCAGATAGCCTAACATCTTGTGGTCAGCATCGAAGTAATCAGCGATAACGGCAGTAGAAGCATGTTTGCGGTGTGCAGTACCGAATGCGTCATTTATATAACAGTCGGCGTATGAAGCCAATGTCTTGGCAAACTCTTTTTGAGAAGCTTTCATCGCTTTTTTTGCATCTTCGTATGCAGGATCTTCTTTATCAATTCCGACAGGTTTTCCTTCTTCTTCAGGATAGAAACGCAAGTTTTCCAATAACAGGACTTCTCCCGCTTTCAAAGCTGCTGCAGCATCACTTGCTTTAGCACAGTCCGGAGCAAATTGAACAGGTACGCCCAATTTTTCAGAAACAGCGTCTGTAATCTGGCTCAATGAGAATTTAGCATTGACTTTTCCTTTGGGTTTACCCATGTGTGACATGATAATCAAACTACCACCATCAGCCAAAACTTTCTTCAGTGTAGGAAGAGCACCACGGATACGGGTATCGTCAGTGATTTTACCATTTTCATCCAAAGGTACATTGAAGTCCACGCGGACAATCGCCTTTTTACCGGCAAAGTTGAAATTGTCAATTGTTTGCATAATCTCTTAATTTGTTTATAGTGTATAATTATAATCTCGTTTATTAAGGGTGTGGCAAAGTTACTAATATTTTTTGTTCGCAGAGTGTTAGAGACATAATATTTTTCTTCTTTTTTGCAGAAAGCATATTTCTAAATATAATAATGTGTCCTTGATAGCCCTGTTATAAAGGGTGAAATATTTTTTCCGTGTTAAGATTCTCATAAATAGTTTATTAACGAAAGCTTATGAACAAAAGTTAATTAAATGTTTGACTGTAAAGAGATAAAAAGTACTTTCACATGAGTGTACAACTGAATAATAGCCATTAATGCACTAATTAAAAACTTCTGTATCGACGACTAATCAGCTTGACCTGTTTTTGGTATTATTAAGGGATATGTGATAATGCATATCTTATGTCTTTAAATATAAATTAGATACAATGAAGTATTTGAACGGTGTTGCTGTCTGTTGTTTGGGCAGTATTCTATTTTTGTCTTGTCAAGAGCAATTTGAAGAAGACTCTGAAAAGCAGGAGGGTCAACAGTTACCAATGTCTGTTATAGCTCAAATAGGGGTTATACATAATGAGCCGACTCCCCGTTATTCGGGAGAAGTGGGGAGTGCTATTTTTGCAGAAGGTGATAAAATCGGTATGTTCGTGGATGATAATCCGGTCACGGAATGGACTTATTCCTTGAAATGGACTTCTCCAAAAGCTTATTGGGATGATTTGGTGACTGAAAGTACATTCTCTGCCTTTTATCCATATAATGATGCGACTACTGATAGAACAAAAGTATGTCTGCCATCTTTGAAGGGACAGGATGGTAGTTGGGAAAATATCCAGAAGTATGATTTTATGGTGGCAGAGGTGACTCAGGCTTATGGAGAGGATGGAACCGTTGCTTTTACCGGCAATAACTCTTTTCGCCATATTTCTTGTTTGGTGCAATTTGATATAAAAGCTGCCGGTACATTATCTGATGCGGTTCTGACTAACTTGTCGCTGGAAGGTGGTAATATTATTTCTTCTGCTACTTATTCGTTTGAGACAGAAAAGGTTACTCTTACGCAGGAAGGTGATTCCGATTTGTTGAGTGTTTCCCTGAATAACCATTCAATGGCGGATGAAAAGGAAGGTGTTTCTTATTATTTCATATTGAATCAGAAAACATCCGATACTCCCGTTTCATTGACGTTGGAATATTCGGTTGCAGGTAAGTCTTATGCCGCTTCCATTTCTACTTTTGCCAAAGATAATGCATTTAAGGAAGGTACTCATCAAAAGTATAATATTGCGGTCAATGGAAAAGAAATACAAATAACGGGAGGGGAGATTGGCAGCTGGAATGACGGCGGAGAAATGGGGGATATTAACCTTGATGTAAAGACCGGAGATGAAGAAAATAAATAAAGGTCAGTTTCGTTTTATATTGTTTTTGTCATTGTTTCTGACACTGTCTTTCTCGTGTCAGCGTGTAATGGATGATGGAGAAGAAGACGATGTGTCGTCTTCTGATGGGACAGCATTGAAAATAATGGCCCGTTCCGGCGGAAATACATCTATTGAATATCCGGTTTATCTGTATGCTTTTAATGAGAAAGGAGACTGTGCGGCAAAGCAGAAGATAACTTCGGAAGAGGTGGAAATGAATCTGCAGTTACCTTCGGGAAATTTTAAGGTGGTGGCTCTTTCGGGAGTATCTAAAGGATATGTGATGTCCGATAATCCCAAAATCAGCGATGTAATCACTATGCAAGAAGGTGGTTGTGCTTCAAAAGCAATGATGATGGGAATGGCTGACGTTTCATTGGAAGGAAAGAATAAAACGGTGAATCTTATGCTTACTTACATGGTGGCTTCTCTTAATGTTGTTCTGACAAAAGCGGATAAGGTTAAACAGGTGAAAGTAGGTATATCGCCTTTGCATTCTTCTCTTAATTTTGAAGGAAAATATGGAGGTGAGGAAAAGAAACTGGAAATAGAGTGTGCGTTAGGGACAGATGGGAGATGGACTGCGGGACCTGTTTATATCTTTCCCAGTTCCGGCTCTCAAACCACTTTGTCCATCACGCTGGACGATTCAAAAGGAAGCCACACGTATGGATATGTCAGTAAAGTTGTTCCTCAAGCCAATCATCCTTATAATATAGGTGGCAGCTATACAGGAGATATTTCTATCGATGGAAGCCTGATAGCCAAAGGTTGGGAGGATGCGATAGATGTCGAGTTTAAATTTGAAACGGATGAAGACAGCTCCAATGATGAAGATGGGGATGAGGATATATCGGGAGTTCCCGAGGTTGGAAGCATTTGGAATGATTGTATTGTAGCCGCTTCCAATAAAAGTAGCGATGGAAGTGGAACAGATTTGTTACTGATGAGTTTGGAAGAATGGGAAAGTCAAATAGCAACTGCCCGGTCTGTTCCCGAAGGCTATTCTGTTCATAATATAAAGAACTGGCGTTTTCCTACGGAACAGGAAGCCAAAGCAATTAGAGACCGGTTTAATGGTGACAGATTGATTGATTTGAATGAGAAAATAGAAGCCAGGAACCAAGAAGAGCTGGAAATAACACATGATTCGGATACGCGCTATTTATGTGATAAAGAGGGGGTTTTCTATTCTTTTCAGTTTATTGGCGCAAAGAGAGTTACGAAAGCGGGAAAGGATAAGTTTTATCTGATTCGTGTCGTTACTACCCATCACTTTTCAAAATAAGGAGTACTTATGTATAATGAATAGAGGCAGGTTTTAAGCCTGCCCCTACCTTAAAGAGTAAGATTCTTTTTAGAAATGATAATCTACACTTAAGCCGAATACTTTATTGGTACGGGCATAGACATCTGTTCCTTTTATGGTTGTGTTATTGTAGTTCTCTGAAGTTTTGGTGTAATCATCGTATGTTGTCCAGAAATAAGCGATGTTCAGGTTCAAATGCGAATTCATTTTGATTTTGGCGCCAAAGCCTAGAGAATAAGAATCGCAATAGAAACTTGTATCAGTCTGGAAGTTGTTGGACAATCCATAGTCTGTGTTCTGGTAACCGCCACTGATTGTCAGTTGTTTGGTAGCATCCCATTCGATACCGGCCAAGTATTCATTCGCGCCTTTAGTCAAGTATTTCTGTCTTCCCTCTGCCATGCCTGCCGATTTATCATCATAGAAATGATATTCTACGGAAGCGCGCAGAGTGGGCAGGATTTCATATCCGGCAGCAATTGTTAATAAAGAAGGAATATCACTGGGGGTATTTACACCGTCTTTGTAAGGAGCAAGCAGCGGCTCGGCTTCTACCGGGTTTACATCTATCTTGTGTGTTTTGTTTTCGATATTCATGTTGGTTTTAAACTCATACTTGGCAGCAAAGTTCCATTTTCCGAACTTAACGTCTGCTCCGATAATGGGAGTCAGTCCCCAACCTGTCTGGTCGCAGTCCAGCTCAATATTGGCAAGCTGAGAACCACCCAGTTCGGGAATCAGTTTGGCGTCCAGAAAACCTTCATAACCTCCGCTGAAATAGTTCATACGCCCTCCGGCAAATACTGACAGCCAGTCATTGATTTTATAACTTAATCCTAATTGCGCACCATAAATATATTGGCGTCCGTCCATGGCACTGTTAATAATATACTTATCGGGAGTCAGTCCTTTGGTTGCAAGCAACCCCATTGCAGCAGCACTGAACATGGGCAAACCGTCATCAAAAGAAGCCTTGCCGCCACCGCCGGTGATGGCAAAACTGGCAGAGATAGTCCAATCGCCTTTCTTGTAAGCTCCGTGGAAACTGGGGATGAAAGGAGCAGAAGCCGTACCTTTGTAAAGACGTGATGTGCCTTCACCGTCGACAGCCTGAAATAATGGGAAAGTGGAAGTTATCTCACGGGTTTGGTAAGCACTCTGTCCGGTCAAAGAAAGATAAAATCCGTCTTCGGGCAGAAAAGACAAACCTGCCGGGTTGGAATAAACACCGTCGATATCGATTGAAGCACCACGGGCAATCATTCTCAGAAAAGAAGCATGTTGATTTGTGTTAGTCAGGATACCTCCTGCAAAAGTTGGATTTGAAACCATTAGCGTCGCTGCGCCAATCAGTAGAATTTTCTTCATTAATTATTTTGTTTTTTGATTTTCGGGCGCAAAGGTAGGATAAAATAACACACAAGCAAAGGAATTGTGCAATTAATTGCGCTTTTAGATGAATATTTCAACTGTTTCAGAAGAAACTATTTGAACTTGCAATAAATGGTATAACAGTTATTAAGTCACGAAACAATGTAAAACAGAATAAATATTCCTACCTTTGTAACTCTTTTAAGCAATCAAAAAGTAAGTATGTATACTAACAAAGAAATATGGAACGTCAGTTATCCGATATTCCTCGGATTATTGGCACAAAACATTATTAATGTGACAGATACCGCCTTTTTGGGGAGAGTGGGTGAAGTGGAACTCGGTGCTTCGGCCATGGGTGGATTGTTTTACATTTGCGTTTTTACGATAGCCTTTGGCTTTAGTACAGGTTCGCAGATTATGATAGCCCGGCGCAATGGAGAAGGCAGATTCAGAGATGTAGGGCCTGTTATGATGCAGGGGTGTGCTTTTCTGTTGATATTGGCGGTCGGTCTTTTTGGGCTGACTCATGCGGCTGCTCCTTCGCTGATACGCTTGCTTATTTCTTCGGATGCCATATTCGATGCTACCAAAGAATTTTTGAACTGGCGTATTTTCGGTTTCTTTTTTGCGTTTGTCAATGTCATGTTCCGTGCTCTTTATATAGGTATCACGCGTACGAAGGTACTGACCTTGAATGCCATTGTCATGGCTATGGTGAATGTCGTGTTGGATTATGCCCTGATTTTCGGTCATTTCGGTTTGCCTGCCTTGGGGTTGAAAGGGGCTGCCATTGCTTCGGTTATTGCTGAGGCCTCTTCGTTGGTCTTTTTCCTTCTATATACTTGGGCAAGAATCGACTTCCGAAAATATGGGCTGAATCATTGGCCGCGTTTTGATTTCACTTTGCTGGGACGCATCTTGAGCATTTCTTGTTTTACGATGGTACAGTATTTTTTGGCAATGGCGACCTGGTTTGTTTTTTTTGTGGCTGTAGAGAGATTAGGACAGCGTCAACTGGCCATTGCAAATATAGTGAGAAGCATTTATGTGGTAATGCTGATACCTGTCCAGTCCTTGTCTACCACCGCCAATTCGTTAGTAAGTAACTTGATTGGTGCCGGAGGGGTGAGTCACGTCATGCAACTGATGGGGCGTATTGCCCGTATGTCTTTTATTATTATGGTGGTATGTGTTGCTGTTCTGGTTGTGTTTCCGCAGGCAATGCTTTCTGTTTATACCAATGAGGAGGCTTTGCTGATAGAGTCTGTACCTTCTCTTTATGTCATAGGAGGTGCCATGCTGATTGCATCGGTTGCCAATATTTATTTCAATGGAATTTCGGGCACGGGCAACACACAGGCTGCCTTGATACTTGAGACTGTGACTCTTGTCATTTATACTTCCTATATCTTTTGGATAGGATATATTGTGAAAGTTCCCGTATCTGTCTGTTTCTCCACCGAAGTAATTTACTATGCTCTGTTATTGATTTGCAGCGTTATTTACTTGAAAAAAGCAAAATGGCAGAATAAAAAGATATGAGGTAATTAACTTTTTTGTATTTTTGCACCTCAAAAGCTGTTTAAGGTTAGTGATTAAAGTTCAGTAACTTATAATTCATAATCCGTAATTTATAATTAAAGATATATGTTCGATAATTTAAGTGAGAGACTGGAACGGTCTTTTAAAATCCTGAAAGGTGAAGGAAAAATCACCGAAATCAATGTCGCAGAGACTCTGAAAGATGTGCGTAAAGCGTTGCTTGATGCCGATGTTAACTATAAGGTAGCCAAGAACTTTACAGATACGGTAAAAGAGAAGGCGTTGGGGCAGAATGTGTTGACAGCTGTCAAGCCTAGCCAGTTGATGGTAAAGATAGTGCATGATGAGCTGACTGCGTTGATGGGTGGCGAAACAGCCGAACTGGAATTGAACGGTCGTCCTGCAATCATCTTGATGTCGGGTTTGCAAGGTTCGGGTAAGACAACTTTCTCCGGTAAGCTGGCACGTATGCTCAAGGCGAAGAAGAACCGTAAACCTTTGTTGGTGGCCTGCGACGTCTATCGTCCTGCTGCTGTCGATCAGTTGACTGTTTTGGGAGAACAAATCGAAGTCCCCGTATATAGCGAACCGGGCAGCAAAGACCCGGTGCAGATTGCACTGAACGCTATTCACGAGGCAAAGGCAAAAGGTTATGACCTGGTGATTGTCGATACAGCCGGACGTTTGGCTATCGACGAACAGATGATGAACGAAATTGAAGCCATTAAGAAAGCTATCAATCCCGATGAAACGTTATTTGTTGTTGATTCAATGACCGGTCAGGATGCCGTAAATACTGCCCGCGAGTTCAATGAACGTCTTGATTTCAATGGTGTCGTACTCACTAAGTTGGATGGTGATACCCGTGGCGGTGCTGCCCTCTCTATTCGTACGGTAGTAAACAAGCCGATTAAGTTTGTCGGTACAGGTGAAAAGCTGGATGCTATCGACCAGTTCCATCCGGCACGTATGGCAGACCGTATCCTCGGTATGGGTGATATCGTATCGTTGGTAGAACGCGCACAGGAGCAATACGATGAAGAAGAAGCCAAGCGTCTTCAGAAGAAGATTCAGAAGAACCAGTTCGACTTCAACGACTTCCTGGCTCAGATTCATCAGATAAAGAAGATGGGTAACTTGAAAGAACTGGCTTCTATGATTCCGGGTGTGGGCAAGGCAATCAAGGATATCGATATCGATGACAATGCCTTCAAGAGTATCGAGGCCATTATCTATTCCATGACTCCCGAAGAGCGTACGCATCCCGAAGTTCTGAACGGAACACGTCGTACACGTATTGCCAAGGGTAGCGGTACCACTATTCAGGAAGTAAACCGTCTGCTGAAACAGTTCGACCAAACGCGCAAGATGATGAAGATGGTCACAAGCAGTAAGATGGGTAAGATGATGCCTAAAATGAAGAAGTAATACCTTATATATATAAGGAAAGGAGGAAGTGCAAAACTTTCTCCTTTTTTTATTATGTCGACTGACTGATTTATACTACATTTGTTGGAAAGAATCATTTAACAAAGAGAATATGCAATTAATTGACGGAAAAGCCATTTCGGAACAGGTGAAGCAGGAAATAGCTGCTGAAGTTGCCGAAATTGTAGCCAAAGGAGGCAAGCGTCCTCACTTGGCAGCTATCCTCGTCGGCCATGACGGAGGAAGTGAAACATACGTGGCAGCCAAGGTAAAGGCTTGCGAAGTATGCGGTTTTAAATCGAGTCTCATTCGCTATGAGGCTGATGTAACGGAAGAAGAGTTATTGGCTAAAGTCAGAGAACTGAATGAAGATGCCGATGTAGACGGTTTTATCGTTCAACTTCCATTGCCCAAGCACATATCGGAACAAAAGGTGATTGAGACCATCGACTATCGTAAAGACGTGGACGGTTTTCATCCCATCAATGTGGGACGTATGTCAATCGGACTTCCTTGCTATGTATCGGCTACTCCGAACGGAATCCTCGAGCTGCTGAAACGCTATAATATTGAAACACAAGGTAAAAAGTGTGTAGTGCTGGGACGCAGCAATATCGTAGGCAAGCCGATGGCTATGTTGATGATGCAGAAATCTTATCCGGGTGATGCTACAGTAACGGTTTGTCATAGCCGTAGCAAGGATTTGGTTAAAGAATGTCAGGAAGCGGATATTATCATTGCTGCTCTCGGTCAGCCTAATTTTGTAAAAGCCGACATGGTGAAAGAGGGAGCTGTAATAATTGATGTGGGCACTACTCGTGTGCCGGATGCAAGTAAGAAGTCGGGCTTCAAGCTCACAGGAGATGTGAAGTTTGACGAAGTGGCTCCGAAATGTTCTTATATTACTCCCGTGCCGGGAGGGGTAGGGCCGATGACCATCGTTTCGTTAATGAAAAACACATTGTTAGCCGGTAAAAAAGCTATTTATAAGTAAAGGATATTGCTTTAATGCACCGAAATGCTGAGGGTGTGTCAGGATGATGGCTTGTTTTCATTTTGATACACCTTCGTGTTTCCGGATGCAACAGCCCAAAGTCGTTGTCTTTGATATTGTACAGGGGATGATAAAATTAAAAAAATAAAGAAATGAAGAATGTAATTGTATTATTGTTCGCTTTCGTATTAATAACTTCATGTGGTGGACAAAAGAAACAGGCTAATGAGGATGTTCAGAATGTTCAATTAAAGGGAGAAGAGGTTCCCATTGATACAGCTCTTTTTCGTTATGCATACCGAATTAGGGTGCAAGGAGATAAAGCGGTAGTCTTTGACCTTCATAATGTGGATTATTATTATCATGTTTTCACATATCCAAGCTTTAAGTATATTTCTTCTTTCGGTAAACGGGGTGAGGGCCCTGAGGAGATGATTTCGGCTGAAAATATTCGTTGGGGAGGAGATAATACAGCATGGGTGTTGGATGGCTCAAAAAATCGTTTGTCTCGATATGGCGGCATTGCACCGGGACAAGAACCGAAACTGGAGGAAAACATTTCGTTGGACAAGGCATTTATGCGTCCTTTAGACTTTGATTTATCGGATACGGATTCTTTTGTTATTCCTGACTATTCGGGAGAAAATCGTTTTAGTTGGGCAGACATGGCGGGGAACTTGTTGCATAAGTCCCACTGCATACCAATAACTGACGAGAAGCGGTTGCAAGAAAGTGCACCTGCTGTAGCACAAGGCTGGCGTAGCTTTATTTCGTTTAGTCCGGATAAGAAACTTTTGGTGACAGTAACTCAATTGGGAGATGTGCTTGATATTTATAATATAGAGAACGGCCGTCATATCAACTATAAGGGAGAAGATGGTGAACCTGAGTTTCATGTCACTTCAGAAGGATATGGTATTCCTGCCGGTCGGATGTGTTATTATGATATTCAAGTGACCGGGCATTATATTTATGCCATTTATGATGGACGTAAGTTTAGCGATATTGTGAAGGAGAAAGAATATAAGCAGGGGGCAAAACAGCTTCGGGTGTTTGATTTTGACGGAAAGCTGCGTAAGGAATACACGTTAGACCGTCCGGTTACAGGCATCTATGTGGATGAGGCAAATCATTGCTTGTTGGCAACGGATGTAAATACGGATAATCAGATAGTGAAGTATGTATTTTGACGGAGCCTGCCACAATGACATATATACGTGTGGTCTTATGCGTACGTCCGTGTAGCCCGATGCGTATATACGTGTAGGCTTATGCATACGTACGTGTAGGCTTGTGTCACCGTACATCTAAAAATATGCCATCCTGAATGTTGTAAAAAGACCTTGAGGTTTTCAAAAAAGACCAGGAGGTTTTTTAAAAAGCTCGGCATCTTTTTCAAAAAGCTCGGCATCTTTTTATAGAGGGCAGATTGTATTCCACCCTCACCAATCCGGTTATTCCTTTTTTCCGTTCATCCTTACATTTTAATCAAAATATGCAGACTATCAGCCTGTTAAGAATGACAGAATATCCTCTCATCTTCGTTTCAGCCGTGCTTGTCAAGCCCTTTCAAATCTGTCTCCGGCGATTCCCTTTTTTACGAATGAAAGGGGGCTGAAAGGGTGATGATGAGGTGTCCACTCACTGCCGGAACCCCATCAACAGAGTGTTTCAACGGCTAATGAAGGGAGAGAGGAAGAAATTATCTGGCTGATACGGAAACTTTATAATAAAAATGTTTCAGCCATTTTTAAACAGCTCTGGAAAGAGGGACGGATGATGGATATCACAAGGGAAAATAATTGTTTATGGGACTTTTTCTGGGTAAAAAATAGCTGGATGGAATTCAGAACTATCATGGAGCTCGGAAAACTATTGAAGAAAACCTTTGGATAATTGATTTATCTCCCATACCTTTGGTATCGTTTTAATAAGAAGGACGTAAAAGAGTTGCGTTACATTACCCGGAGGGATGCCTTCACTTATCCGGTTTGTCTCGATGAAAAGGATGATTTTAATGCATTAAACCGTTTCCCCGGTGAAATGACATTTATCCAAACACTGGATTGTGAAAAGAAGTTTTGCATGGCTTGAAAAATTCAGAAGGCTTACAATTGACTACGAGTTCCATGTAGATACAGCGGTGGCTATGGTGCAATTGGCTTGCTGTAAAATCATGCTTAATAAATATTTCGATTAATTTTTAAACAACTTCTAACAATAATTTCTTCCCCAACAAAAGAATACAAGAAATAATATTTACTTTTGTGACGAAGTTTACTATGAACTAAATATAAAGAACCATGAAGAGATATATTATATATTCCGTTATTGCAGTCATATCAGCGATATGGTTTTATATTTCTTATTGTGCCGAACGCAAAGAAATGCTCAATGTAGCAGAAGAAACCTTGATAAAGGCAGTGCATGAAGACTTGAATAATAGAATAATAGTTTCTGGTTTGACAATGCACCATTCCTCCTCTCCCACCCAATACAAACACATAGAAATCACACATGAGGATGGGGAAAAAACATATCAACTGGACAGTGTGAATAGCAGCAAAAACATAGATAAAGACTTGCATGCCCAAATACTGCATACCATTGCTATCCTTAACCGCCAATACGCCCACCCGGATACATTAAACCAGTTGTGGCAAAAAGAACTGCAAGCCAAAGGAATCAATCACATAAAGACTTTTATTGATATAACTATTTCCACTCGCCCATACAGGGCACAAAACCGTGACTCCCTTGCCGGTAAGCATTATACTTCGCTCCCCACATTCTATGCCGGAGCTAAAAACGAAATGAAATTGCAGCCAGCCATAGACCTGACCTTCTTCAGCATTCTGAATTACAATCTTCTTCTTTATATCTTTTGGGGAATAATAGGGGGATGCATTGGGGGAATAATCATTTCATTCTTACAGACTAAACAGAAAACAGAAATAACTTCTGAAAAATCGGAGGACAACTTTTGGTTGGCTCCCCCCAATATACGGCTATCGGACAATGTAGCTTACGCCCCCGATGCAAGCATCATATACCGAGATGGCAAAGTGGTGACAAAACTGCCTCCCCATCCCAATTTGTTACTGAAACTATTGGCAGAAGCCGAAGACCACCGCATGAATGGAGTGAACTTGACAAAAGCCATTTGGGGCGATAATGAAATTAATCTGGACAAATTGTACACATTAAACCTGTCTCTTATACACATCTCCGAGCCCACGAGACACTGAGCGATCT
>ENA-UAKW01000939-UAKW01000939.1-human-gut-metagenome-genome-assembly--contig:-NODE-939-length-12373-cov-5.484575_pt1 | contig 12373 bp, 6 predicted proteins | sample MGYA00243691_ERZ654450 | MGnify/ENA primary metagenome ERZ654450 (study PRJEB26926, sample SAMN06164673) | human gut metagenome | biome: ENVO:00009003; feature: ENVO:2100002; material: ENVO:00002003... | reverse complement strand
ATAAATATTTCTCTATTACTTTTTATAAATTTTCATTGCACATCCTCCACCTTCTGCCAAATTCACTGTTAGTTTACGATTTTGGGGAACAAAGATAACAGACTTCCGATAATCAGAAGCTATCTTATCCGCATTTATACCGTCCTTATAAAGCTCAATTGTCCATTTACCTTCACCCAGAAATGACAAATCAAATTCCATCGTACGCTTTTTCCAGTTAGTCAACGCTCCTACATACCAAACATCTCCTTTACGACGGGCCATTGAGATATATTCTCCTATTTTTCCATTCAAGGCCCTTGTCTCATCCCATACTGTCGGAATATCTGAAATATAAGAGGTACACTCAGATTCACGCTCATAGAGAACAGGACTATCACACAACATAGATAGCGGAGCTTCGAATATTACATATTCAGCCAGCTGGCGGCAACGGGTTCCCATACTCATAGGTTCTTCATTAACAGCACGAAAATTGCGTTTATTGCCATTTTTCATTGCGCCTTGAGTATAATCCACAGGTCCTGCAATCATACGAATGAAAGGCATAGTCACATCATAGGTAACCTGATCCACATTCTCACTGCCAGAGAACTTTAACTGTTCCAAGCCATGTACGCCCTCAAAATTAATCACATTCGGATAAGTACGATTCATTCCTGTCGGCTTATAAGTGCCATGATAATCTAACATTAAATGGTATTTTGCAGCTATCTCAGCCCCACGATAGTGAAAATCAACCATTGCTTGATCGTCACGGTCCATGAAATCTACCTTGAATCCTTTAATACCCAATTCCGAATAATGTTTGCAGATTCTTTCCAAATCACGTTCAAAAGCATAATAACCAGCCCACAAAATCAGCCCTACATGTTTAGAATCAGCATAAGCAACCAACTCTTTCAAATCTATTTCCGGCACAACCTGAAATAAATCAGCTTTTAGATTTACGGCCCAGCCTTCATCCAAAATCACATACTCAATACCATGCTTAGAAGCAAAATCAATATAGGCTTTATAGGTAACATTGTTCACACCAGCTTTGAAATCCACACCGGACAACCCACAACTGTTCCACCATTCCCAAGCCACCTTGCCAGGCTTAATCCATGAAGTATCCTCCAAGCGGGAGGGAGCAGCCAGTTTATAAACCATATCATTATCAAGGAGCTCTTTATCATCAGAAGATACAATAGCAATGCGCCAGGGAAAACTTCGTCTACCGGAACACTTCGCAATATAATCTTCTCTTGCAGTAACCAGTTTTTGTAATTTGTTGTGCCCACCTTGTACCGTTTCTTTCGGATACGGAGCAAAAACACCTTTCAAAGAATTAGACTGATTCGCATTGCGAACAAACATGCCAGGATAACTCTCCACGTCTGATTCTGCAATACAAAGCTTCTTTCCATCTTTCAACTCCACAACAACCGGAGTAAACGCCAATTGATTAGTACCCATTTCACTTAGATTGACATGTGTATAGATATTCTCAAAAGAATTGAAGAACTGGTCTTCCACCTTTTTATTTTTTCCTCCTCTCACATAGGGAATATACACCATATAATCATCGTCAAAATTAAATGTAGCTTCTTCAGCTATTACATTAAAAGGCTTATTCTCCGTAACGACGAAGCGATATGCAACTCCTTCATCATAAGCTCTGAATTCTAATTGAAATCCATCCCTGAAAGTAAGAGACAGCTCATTGCAACGATTTCTTATCTCACTCCGTTTGTAAATGGCAGTAGTGATATTCTCATCAATCACACGCCTACGTATATTCTTAACTTTAGACTTCACGCCTAATATTTTATTATTGCTTAATGACATGGAAATCGGCGAAGAGACAATAATCGCTGTATTTTCATGTCTTAAGGAATAACAAATTTGATCATCGGCTTCGATACTTAGTTCAAGCTTCCCATTCGGTGACTTTAACTGATATTGTTTTTGAGCTATACTAAAACTCAAGAATGCACTCAGAAATATTTATGAAGAAGAAATTTTTAGGTTGGATTTTATTTCTGATAACTATCTGTAATGGCCAGTACGTTGGTGCTCAGGAGTTACTGACAAATGTATATGGCAGACAATATACTTTCTTGAATGGAAAGTGGAATGTTATTATTGATCCTTATCAGCAAGGTCGGCGAACCTCTATCTATAAGAACAGACCTTTGAGAAATAAGGCTGACTTTAAAGAGTATGAGTTCGAAGGAGGGTTACGTTTGAATGTACCTTCCGATTGGAATTCGCAGCTTCCTGAACTTAAATATTATGAAGGTACGGTGTGGTATGCCCGCAAATTTAAGGTGAATAAAAATCAGGATGAGAATCTGTTTCTCTACTTCGGAGCTGTGAGTTACCGTTGCCGGGTCTATCTGAATGGAAAAGAGATAGGTAGTCATGAAGGTGGATTTACGCCATTTCAGTTCAATATCACTGATTTGATAATAGAAGGAGAAAATTTTCTGGCTGTGGAAGTGAATAATACTCGGACGGTAGATGCAATTCCTGCGCTGTCATTTGACTGGTGGAATTATGGCGGCATAACGCGTGATGTGATGTTGGTACATACTCCTAAAGTATATATCAGCAATTACTTTATACAACTGGATAAATACAAGCCGGATTATATTCATGCGATCTTGCAACTGTCAGAGCGGAAAGCGGGTCAGAAAGTGAGAATTGAAATTCCTGAACTGAAAATCGCATCTGAAGTACAGACTGATGGACAAGGAATAGCGAAAACATCTTTCCGTGCAAAGAACTTAGAACGTTGGTCGCCCCAAAAACCTAAACTTTACCAAGTTACAGTTTCTTCTGCAACGGATCATGTGAAAGAGAATATAGGCTTTCGTAATCTTAGTGTGAAAGGGACGAAGATTTATCTGAATGACGCTCCGATCTTTATGAAAGGAATCAGTTTCCATGAAGAGATAGCGCAACGCCAGGGAAGAGCATTTTCAGAGCAGGATGCTGTAGCATTACTTTCTGAAGCAAAGGAATTAGGTGCCAATTTAGTACGTCTGGCACATTATCCGCAGAATGAATACATCGTTCGTCTGGCTGAAAAGATGGGTATTATGTTATGGGAAGAAATTCCTATCTGGCAAGGAATTGATTTTAAAAATGCCGGGACGCGTATGAAGGCGCAAAGAATGTATATGGAAATGGTTATGCGTGACAGGAATAGGTGTGCCTTGGCCTTCTGGGGAGTTGCCAATGAAACGGCCCCTTCCGAAGCCCGCAATGCTTTTCTGAAGAGTCTTGTCGAGCACTGTCACGAGATGGACACTACCCGTCTGATAACAGCAGCTTTCGACCTGCCGAAACTAAATCCTGAAACGAAGGCTTTTGAAATGAACGATTCTTTTATCGAAGAGTTGGATGTAGTATCGATTAATAAATATATGGGGTGGTATCATGCCTGGCCGTCAGATCCTTCGGAAGTGTGTTGGAATGTGGCTCCTGGTAAACCGTTGATTTTTTCTGAATTTGGTGGTGAAGCCCTTTACGGGCAATCGGGAGATTCTACGGTAACCAGTTCATGGAGCGAAGAATATCAGGAAAAGCTGTTTAGAGATAATCTGGAGATGTTCAACAATGTGAAAAATTTGGCCGGTATCTCTCCCTGGATACTATTTGATTTCCGTTCTCCGTATCGTTTTCATCCTACGAATCAGGAAGGTTGGAATCGGAAAGGGCTTATTTCTGATCAGGGATTTAGGAAAAAGGCTTGGTATGTGATGAAAGAGTTCTATAATAATAAGTGATGATATGAAAAAGAATAGTCTTTTATGTGCAATAATTTGGGGTATCATGGCAACTACTTTGCCCGCCCAGACAGTGAAGAAGGATTATACTCATCAGGTAGATTCTGTACTGAAGCTTATGACTGTGGAAGAAAAAGTAGGACAAATGATTCAGTATTCCAATAATAAGCTTCTGACTGGTCCTTCCCTTGACAGTCGTAATCATACGGAAGAAATCAAACGTGGTGAGGTAGGTTCTATTTTTAATATATTGACTGTAGAGCGTGCAAAGCAATATCAGGATTTGGCTATGCAGTCCCGTTTGAGAATCCCGTTAATTTTTGGTTTGGATGTTGTACATGGGATGAGGACCATTTTCCCGATACCGATGGCTGAGGCTGCCAGTTTTAATCTAGAGCTGATAAAAAAAACGGCAAGTGTGGCAGCAGCGGAGACTTCTGCCCATGGAATTCACTGGACGTTTGCTCCCATGGTTGATATTTCTAGGGATGCCCGTTGGGGGCGCTCGATGGAAGGAGCTGGGGAAGACCCTTGGTATGGTAGACAGGTGGCAAAGGCTCGTGTAGAAGGTTTTCAGGGTACTGATTATAATGATAGAAACACAGTTCTTGCTTGTGCGAAGCATTTTGCTGCTTATGGAGCAGCGGTAGCAGGTAAGGATTATGCTGAAGCTGATATCTCGGAACATACACTTCTACAAGTATATTTACCACCATTTCGGGCTGCGGTAGAAGCCGGAGTGGGTACTTTCATGAATGCTTTTAATGAAATAAACGGTATTCCGGCAACTGCCCATAAGCCTCTTTTGAGAGATATTCTGAAAGGAGAATGGGGATTCAAAGGCTTTGTAGTCAGTGATTGGGGCTCTGTTGGTGAGATTGCCAAGCATCGGATGGCAAAAGATAATGAGGATGCCGGTCGGTTGGCCGCTATTGCAGGCTGTGACATGGATATGCATTCTATGACTTATGCCAGACATTTGGTCAATTTGGTAAAACAGGGAGCTGTAGACATTACCTTGATTGATGATGCTGTAAAGCGGATTTTGACAGTGAAATTTGAATTAGGCTTGTTTGATGATCCTTATCGTTATAACTATCGTGAAAAGGAAATCGAAAACAAGAAAGTAAATGCTGCTCACAGGAAAGTGGCTCGTGAAGCTGGGGCTGGTTCAGTCGTCCTTCTGAAAAACCAAAATGTTTTGCCTGTTACATCCACTGCTGGTAAAATAGCTGTAGTCGGCCCTTTGAATAAAGCCAAAAAAGATATGCTGGGAAATTGGTCCGCCATTGGAAAGGCTGAAGAAGTAATTTCTGTTTTTGATGGTCTGAAAGCGGCCTTACCAAAAGCTAAAATTACTTATATTGAAGGTTATGATTTGGAAACGAATGAATTGAAACCATTACCGGATTTTTCTGAATATGACGTGATTATTGTATCAGTAGGAGAGCGTGCGATGGAGTCTGGAGAAGCGAAATCGAAAGTGGATATCAACATCAATGCTAATCAGCAGTTGATGGTGAAACAAATAAAGGAGAAGGCAGGGAAACCTGTTATCACTTTAGTTATGGGAGGCCGTCCATTGATTTTCTCCGATATGGAACCTTATGCCGATGCTATTCTTATGACTTGGTGGCTTGGTACGGAAGCAGGCAATTCTATTGCGGATGTGCTTACTGGTAAATATAATCCGTCTGGTAAGTTACCAATGACATTTCCCCGTCACGTAGGCCAGTGCCCGCTATATTACAATCATAAAAGTACAGGACGTGCCTGGGCGCCCAACAATCCGTGGGTAAGCGGTTATATGGATGAGAGTGTGAAACCTGCCTATGTGTTCGGATATGGCTTGAGTTATACGACTTTTGAAATAGCGGCTCCTGTGATGTCGAAAAAAGAATATAAAGCAGGAGAGCCAGTAGTGCTGACTACCTCTGTTACGAATACGGGGCAATATACGGGCAAAGAAACCGTTCAACTCTATTTGCAGGACGTGGTCAGTTCTGTGACCCGTCCGGTTATTGAGTTATGTGGAATCCGGCAGGTAGAATTGGCACCTGGAGAAACCCGAAAGATTGAATTTACCTTGTCTGAACAAGAACTAGGTTTCTTTAATTCAGATAAACAGTTCGTCACAGAGCCGGGTGACTTTAAACTCTTTGTCGGAAGCAGTTCGGATAATTTAAAAGCAACGGAATTTGAACTTATAAAAAAATAAATGGAATTACATGTAGTACGTCCTATTTTTATCCTATTGCTTTGGGGATTTACTTTGGGACTGAAAGCGGATGATTTATCCGTCATCAGGCAGAAGTATATAGAGAGTATATTATATAAGAATAAATCAGAACAGCAGTTGATACGACTGATGTGTCAGATGTCCCATGAGAAAGTAGTCGGTGACCAGATGGTTGTAGAATTAATGGAACGTTGCCCGATAGAAGTTGGGTACGTTCGTCAATTATTATCTGATTTGAGTGAACAAGGTAGTTGGAATGGGCTCGATTTCACTAATAGTAAGGCTGCCAGTTGGCTTCCGCGGATTCATGCGGCCCGTGTGCTTGAGTTGGCTAAAGTTTATGCTAATTCGGAACATACCTTTTATAAATCAGCTGAGATTGCAGAGGCCATTCATAAGGCTATGGGGTATTGGTTCCGGATGAAGCCGGTAGCTGCCAATTGGTGGTATAATGAAATAGGTATACCTAAAGTTTTGGGAGCTGCATTTGTTTTATTTGAAGACCAGTTGTCGACGGAAGAGAAGAAGCATGCTATTGAAGTGATGAACCAAGCAAAGATAGGGATGACGGCCCAGAATAGAGTTTGGCTAGCTGGCAATGTATTGGTGAAAGGACTATTGCTAAATGATATTCAACTGGTACAGGAAGCAAGGAATGCCATGAATGATGAGATAAAAATAGCTTATGGCAAAGCAGAAGGGATCAAGGTCGATTATAGTTTTCATCAACACGGACCTCAACAGCAGGTCGGGAATTATGGTGCAGCTTATTTGGCTACTATGAGTTTTTGGGCATATATTCTTGACGGCACTTCATTAGCGTTGGATCAAGAGCGTTTTAAGCTTATCACTAACTATACGAATGAAGGTGTGCGGAGAATCTTGTGGAAAAACAAGATGGATGTGAATAATCTTGGAAGGCAACTTTATCGGCAGGCACAGCGGAATAAGGCTTTTTCGAGCTTATTCTCTGCTAATGCATTGGCGCAAGTGAATAGTAAAGATTGTAATGTATATCATATGTTGATTGATGAAAATCTTGGGAATACATCAACTGCGTTGTTGGGACAATACCATTTCTGGAAATCTGATATGACAATCCATCGTTGTCCCACTTGGATGGCATCTGTAAGAATGGCATCGGACAGGGTGATCGGCACAGAGTCGGGTACGGATAACGTAAAAGGTTATTATTTGGCAGACGGTGCTCTCTACACTTATGTGGATGGTGATGAATATACGGATATATTTCCTTGTTGGGATTGGCGTAAAGTGCCTGGTGTGACTTGCTATCAGGAAGATAAGGCTGTCCATGTAATGGGATGGCTTGAAAAGCAAAATAAAGGCTCATTTGTAGGAAATGTGAATGATGGCACTATTGGCCTTACTTCGATGGATTTGGTAAGGGACGGGCTTTATGCTAGAAAGACGTGGATTTTTACACCAGATTATGTCTTATGCTTAGGAGCGGGCATTCGTTCTGATAGCAGTTATCAGGTGAATACTTCTGTGGAGCAGGCTGTACTAAGAGATGATTTATTGTATTGGAATAAAGGAAAGTGGGAAGCTGTGAAAGATTTGAAATTTTCCTGTGGGGATTCCCAGCGCTTTTTTCACCATCAGACCGGATACATCTTGTTGGAAGGCGAGGGGCGTATTTTCTCTGAACAACGTACAAATTCTTGGAATGATATCATGAAGATATATCCTAAAAGCGAGTTGCAGACGAAAGATGTGTTTACTATTTATATGAATCATGGAATTCTTCCAAAAAATGACTCATATCAATACGCGATATTGCCGGCTACCACTCCTAAGGAAGTACAACACTTTGATTTATCTTCATTTAAAATAATTAGTAATACCAGTCAATGTCAGGCAGTCCAACTAAATAAAGAGACATATTTACTTGCATTGTATGAAGCTGGAAGTGTTCCCTTATCCGGTGAACTAAAGTTTGAAAGCAATAAAAAAGGGCTTTTTATTCTGCGTACTTATAAGAAAAAGTGGAAAGTGTATGCTTCAGATCCAACTCAGACAGAAACATCCATGGAAGTGATCCTTAATGGAAATAAAAGAGAAATCAAATTGCCCGAAGGCGAATATAAAGGAACTGTTGCCATGTTCTCTGAATGACTTGTGGAACAAAATCATAGTTATGAAGAAAATATTGATGAGATGGAGATGACGTGAAAATAAAATTAATGAAAATGTAGAATGGAAAAAGGTTGCAGTGACAAAACATTGCAACCTTTTTCTTTCTATTTAGCAAACATTTACAGCGGAATATATTCCACGAATGCTTCCATTGCTTCGTAAGATGCCAAACCGAGATTGTCATACAATGCGGCGGTACCACGGTTACGGTCTTCACTGCGTTGCCAGAACAAACGTTCGTCGTTGCCCAGGAATGGTGCACTTTCCATCTGAGACTGGTGCTTCAGGATTGAATTACGTTTTGCACGCAGTTCTTCCGGACTGATGGGCACTGCCATTTCAATGTTTTCAATTTCCCACTCGGCCCACGCACCACGATACATCCAAATACGGCAATCTTTCAACCATTTTGCACCTTCTTCTTTTTCCAGATCGATAGCAGCAAATACGGCATCTGTGCAAACACGGTGTGTTCCATGTGGATCGGCGAGGTCACCGGCTACGAATATTTGATGAGGTTTCACTTCACGTAGCAGGTTACGCACAATTTCCACATCAGCTTCGGTCAACGGACCTTTCTGTATTCTACCTGTTTCGTAGAACGGCAGGTCAAGGAAGTGGCAATGATCCAGAGGGATATTATTGTACGTACAAGCAGTGCGCGCTTCACCACGACGTATCAAGCCCTTAATTGTGAGGATGTCACGTGTATCGATGTCACCATCTTTCTTCTCTTTCAGGAATTTACGGATTTCTGCATATTTATCAACAACTACCTTGTCTTCGCTATTATTGAAGATCTGGTTGAAACCATTGATGAAATGCAGGAAGCGGATTACTTCTTCGTCACCTACGGCAATGTTACCGGAAGTTTCGTAAGCCACGTGTACGTCATGCTTTTGTTCTACCAAGCGGCGGATTGTACCACCCATGGAGATTACGTCATCATCGGGATGCGGAGAGAATACGACGATACGTTTCGGATACGGTTTCGCACGTTCGGGACGATAAGTATCGTCTGCATTTGGTTTACCGCCCGGCCATCCGGTGATGGTGTGTTGCAGATCGTTGAAGATCTTGATATTCACATTATATGCCGAACCAAACAGAGCCAGCAGTTCGCTCAAACCATTTTCATTGTAATCCTTGTTTGTTAGCTTCAGGATCGGCTTGCCTGTCAGTTGACATAACCAGACGATGGCGCTACGAATCAGTTTGTCGTTCCATTCGCAGGAAGTCACTAGCCACGGACGGTGAATACGTGTCAGGTTACCGGCAGCAGAAAGGTCGATAACTACATGAGCATTGTTGTGAGTTTGCAGGAAAGATGCCGGAATGGTATCCGTTACTGCACCTTCTACGCACTCTTTTACCATTTTGGCTTTGTCTTCACCCCATGCCATCAGATAGATTTTCTTGGCAGCCAGGATCGTAGAAACACCCATTGTTATGGAGCTGATCGGAGTGCTTTCGATGCTACCGAACATTTTGGATGCTTCATTGCGTGAATCGTTGTCCAGTAAAATCAAACGGGTGGTGGAGTTCAGGCGGGAACCCGGTTCGTTGAAACCAATGTTACCTACGCGCCCGATGCCCAGTAATACGGCATCCAATCCACCGAAACTTTCGATGCGTTGCTCGTACAGGCGGCAATATTCAAAGATGGTATCTTTAGGAATTGTACCGTCCGGGCTAAAGATATTCTGCTTGTCAACATCTACATGATCAAGGAACATTTCCTTCAAGGCATTCAGGTTGCTGTTGATGGCATCTGATGTAAGAGGATAATATTCGTAAAGGTTGAATATGATAACGTTGCGGAAACTCAAGCCTTCCTCTTTATGTATACGGATAAGGGCTGAGTATACGTTGCGGGGAGAATTACCGCCCGGCAATGCCAATACACAGAAACGTCCGGCTTTCTGTTTATCACGAATAAGTTGAGCTATTTCGTAGGCAACGTGGTTGGCGCCTTCCTCTGCCGATTCGTAGATGTCGGTTGGGATTTTTTCCAGTCGGGTCAATACCGACCTTTCAAATGCATTCTCAGGCCTATAATACCTGGGGGAGACTCTGTTGAGAGTGATTTGAGAACTAAGATTGGTTTTCATAACTTAATTGGTATTAATAAATTGATTAAAGCTTGTCGCTTCTAAGATTTAACAAATATACAAAAAACAATGTTCACTAATTCTAGTGTTGGGGTTGTTTTTTGGAACAAGGTGTTTTCTTCTGACACTGTTTCGGGATACAAATGTAGCCACTTTTTGGTAACTATGCACTCACTTCTTTTAGGTATTTTCATTAAAAAGACTAAAATGGAATCTTTTTGTACAAAAACATCACCTGTTCGGGGGGGATGGTATGCTGACCGGTTTCATCAACAGATAACCTTAATTGATATAGAATGTAGTGGTTACTGTATTTCCTGCTTCGTCTACCGCTGTTAGTGAATGTTTTCCGGGCGTGGGTTGTAGTGAGATCTTATGAAAGTCTTGTGTCTGGGTAAGATAAGTGTTATCAAGGTGCCAGAAAATGGTGGTACCTGGATTGCTGTGAGCCAGCTCGGTGGTTAGAAAGCCCGGACTTCCATCCATCTGTTTGGGTAACACAATACGGGCATTCATGGGTGGATAGATGAATTGCATGGATTGCAATGCATCCTCTCCGCAGCCCGTTTTGAAGGGAGGAAGCGGATTGTATTCCGGATGATGTTGTTTGTAATACCATTCCCATACAGGTGGTAAAGTGAACCAGGACTTCTGGATAGTTGGTTCCAAATTTGCGCAATTCTCGTAGATACGGTGAGTTTCATCGCCTGAAAGGGTGATCAGGTGATGATAAGGGCAAGCTTCCGTCTTTAGTCCGGCAGGAAGAATCAGTAAAGTATCTGTTTCTTCGCAAAACCTACCCTTCAAGTGTCCGGATTTCCGGCATACCTCAGCCTTGACAAAGACATCTTCCGGGCGTTTGAACCACCGTGTCGGAGGTAGCAGACTAAATACATCAAACAAAACCGGACCGGCTGTCCGTGCTCCTACAAGACCGGGTTTACCTTCTCCTGTAGCATTCCCTACCCATACACCTACGGCATAGTGAGGGGTGACTCCTACAGCCCAGGCATCGCGGAATCCGTGGCTTGTTCCGGTCTTCCAGGCAATGGGGTGCATGGAGGGGATTGATTTCCAGTCTATTTCTTCGGGACGATTCACCTCGGTTAACGCATTGAAGGTTTGCCATGCGGCTCCCGATTGGAAAGTATCCGTCGATTTTCCCGAAGCGAAGACTTCTGATTCTCCTGATCCTTCAGCGTCCGCAAGCAGCAAACTACATTCTGTTTGTGGAAGCTGCAATAAACTCCGCCCCATATAAGCATACGCATTTGTCACATCCCACAGGGTAGCTTCCGCTCCGCCCAGAATGAGTGATAAACCATAATGGGAAGCCGGACGATTGATTGTTTTTAAGCCTATTTGCCTCAGAAAAGTATGAAACTTGGGAACACCATATCTTTGTAGCATCGTCACTGCCGGAATATTTAATGAACGTGCAAGAGCTTCCGAAGCAGGAACGGCACCTTCGAATTGCAAACTGAAGTTTTGAGGTGTAAAGCCATTAATATTAACCGGTATATCGGGCAGTAGCGTATGAGGTAGCAGACTGCCTTCCTGCAACATGGCGTAATATAAAAATGGTTTCAGAATACTTCCCGTGCTTCTGGGTGCCTGAATAACATCTACTTGGTTACCGGCTTGCTTCCGTTCGAAATTGACATTGCCGCAATAAGCCACAACCTGATTGGTTCGGATATCAATCACCAGAATTGCCAGGTTGCGTATATCACTCCGGTTAAATTCATTGCTCCAACGTTCGGCTGCGTTCTCTATTTGGGTTTGAATACCCCTGTCGATGGTTGATATGGAATATTTTCCGTTTCGTTCCTGATAGAAGCGACTGACTAGATGGGGAGCGGTTTGGGGGAGTGGATGAGGCTCGTCGGGGAGTGGTTCGCTGATAGCCAGTTCGTAAGTGGAGTTATCTATAATCTTTCGTGCATATAGTTGTTTTAGCAGACGGTTTCTTTTATTAAGTAATAATTGTCGTGATTTGGAGAGATGAATCATGGCGGGTGCATTTGGAAGTACTGCCAGCATGGCTGCTTCTGCCCAGGACAGTTCTTCGGCGGGATGTCCGAAAT
>ENA-UAKW01000938-UAKW01000938.1-human-gut-metagenome-genome-assembly--contig:-NODE-938-length-12392-cov-7.579882_pt1 | contig 12392 bp, 16 predicted proteins | sample MGYA00243691_ERZ654450 | MGnify/ENA primary metagenome ERZ654450 (study PRJEB26926, sample SAMN06164673) | human gut metagenome | biome: ENVO:00009003; feature: ENVO:2100002; material: ENVO:00002003... | reverse complement strand
GTTTTTGTGCTGCTCCACCTTCGCCACCCGCAGGATTTCCGCCAGCGTGTCGCAGAAGTCCACCGTGCGGACTTTGCTCCGCTTGGTCGTCCCTATCTCGGTCTTGTGCCTTGTGCCGTTGTACCGCATACTGCGGCGTACCGTCAGGTACTGCTCGTCCAGATTGATGTCCTGCCATGTCAGGCCGCAGACCTCGCCAATGCGAAGCCCCGTGTAGTAGGCGATCTGTACGGGCAGCAGCGCAGGGTTTTTCCTTTCTTTCAGATAGCCGGTCAGCTTCAGGTATTGCCCGTGGGTGATGGTCGGACGGGAAACCGCCTCGGCTTCCTCCCCGCAGAAGATGTCCGCTTCCTCTTTCCGTCCCCGCAGTCGTACATACTGCATCGGGTTGAAGGTAATCAGCCGCTTCGGGAACACCGCAAAGCGGAACGCCCCTTGCAGCACCGCAGAGAACTGGAGCATATACCCCTTGCTCATAGGGGGAGAAATTGTCCCGTCCGGGTTTGTGCCGCCGTAGCTCATAAAGTCAATAAACGCCTGCAAATGGTCGGCTGTGACCGTTTTCAGCCTGCGGCTGCCTATCGGGTATTTCTTGATTTTTTTGACCGCCGCCGTGTACGCCATGACCGTCCCGTTGCTCAGGCTGCTGGGCTTTAAATCTTCCTCTATCCACAGATCCAGCATTTCGCCTACGGTAATGTTCTCCGCCTTGCCTACAAACCTTTTGGCTTCATAATCTTCCATTGCCTTGCGGAGCAGGGCTTCCGTTTCGCTTTTGCTCTCCGTGCCCGCAAACTCCTTCTGTACCTGTCTGCCGCTTTCATCTTCGATATAAAAGCGGTAATACCACTTCCTGCCTTTTTTCCTTACAGAACCTTTTGCCATAGATAAAAATTCTCCTTCCTATCCGTGGCAATCGGGCCTGTGACATATGGTGTGCGTAAAGTAATGGTGTCACTTCCGCCGGTTGGTTTCAATCGGCATATTTTTTTGTCAAGGTGCCACGGAATTTTCTTTTTCGGCAAGCCTGTTTTCGGCTTCCGTCACTATCCCGAAGAGGTCGCCCATAGATACTTTGGTGCGTCCCTCATCGTAGATATGTAAAATTCCGTCTAAAAAACGCTTCATATCTTCGATAGGTATTTCCATTTCTTTGCGGTAGACCCGTTCTTCGATTGCGCCCACCTCAATCGCATACCGCATAATCGACTGCTTCAAGCCCTCGTCCTCCGCCACACGGTCAACCTCCGCCATAGCGTTGGCAAAGTAGTGGCACAGCACCGAGTACAGGTCAATCATCTTGCCGAGGAAGGTGGTAAGAAGCTGCTGGTGCGGCTCTCCGCTGACCGTGGAGGAAACCGTATCAAGGTACTTTTTGATATGCTCCTCAATGTCCTTTTGGCAGAGCGTGCGGGCATCACATTCCTTTTCCTCGGAAAGCCCTGTCAGCCATTCGGGAGTGGTAAGCAGCGCATCGGCAAGACCGTTGATAATCATAGTACGCTTCGGGTCAACGCCGTCTGCTTCATACCGCTGAATGGTGGATTTGTTTACGCCGATACGCTTTCCAAGCTCAGGCATGGTAAGGTTTAGTTCTGTTCGGCGCTCTTTTACCCGTTCACCGACTTGTTTTGCGGTGAATTCAATTTCTTTTTTCAAGGTTTTCACCTCCTGACGAGTATCATTATAGCACATCAAAATGCAGATTGCAACCCTGAAACGGGATAAATATTAAAAAAAATTCCTAAACAGTTGCAAAACAGGTTGACACGAGATTGCAAAATAAGTATAATTAGGATTGTACAGTTGCAAAACAAGTATTTCAAAAGGAGGATGAGATAATGAACGCAGTTAAAATAGGTATGACCATCGAGGAAGCCGCCGAATGTACGGGTATCGGCAGGAACACCATGCGGAAATTGGTGGACTGGGGCAAGCTGCCTGTCTTAAAGGTAGGGCGCAAGACCATTATCCGAAGGGACACGCTGGAGCGTTTTATGACGGTCAATCAAGGCAGAAATCTTCTCAATCAGAATGATGTCCGCCGAGTAGATTGACCGTTCTTAAAGCCCTCGGCGTTTGAGAGCGAAATACACCCCTCGCACAAATCTGTCGATTTGTACTCAGGGTATTTCGCCCCTGCGGGGAGCTACCGTATCAACGCTTGCAGGAAATCCCTGCCGCTTTTGATACGGCGCTGTTCCGTCAGCAAAGCCGCCGAAACAGCAGCAACCGTCAAGACGGTTGCAAAATGAGAACGGTATATTTTAAAGAAAGGTTGGATTATGGCAAGACACAGCTTCATACAGATGTCGAAGCTGCCTAATGTCAAAGGACGAATATCGTATATCACCAGCCACGCAAGACAGGAAAATCTGTACGCCACTTACCGCACCGCCGACAATGCCTTTTGGAATAATCTCGCAAGGGAGAGCCGGCAGGAGTTCCAGCGCAGCGGCGCAGAGGGGAAATGTATTGAGGCAAGGGAGCTGATTATCGCCCTGCCCGAAGTTTACACGCAGTACGAGCCGCAGCAGGTGCTTGAGGATTTTACAGATGAGTTCCGCAGGCGGTACGGCGTGGAATGTGTGTCGGCATTGCACCACAATAAGCGCAAGACCAATTACCACATTCATCTGATTTTCAGCGAAAGGAAGCTGCTTCCTGAGCCTGATGTGAAGATTGCCACAAGAAGCGTATTCTTTGACGAAACAGGCAAGCGGGTACGCACCAAGAAGGAAATCACAGGTGAGGACGGGCAGATCAGAAAAGGCTGTACCATTATCAAAAAGGGAGAGGTTTACGAAAGCCATCTGTTCACCGTAAAGGATGACCGCTTCAAGAGAGAGCCTTTTCTTCGGGAGGTAAAAGAGGATTATACAAACCTTATCAATCTCCATATTGAAAACCCTGAACAGCACCTGAAGGTATTTGACAAAAACAGCGTGTACCTGCCGACAAAGAAAATAGGCAAGAACAATCCCAAAGCCGAAGAGATTGCAGCCGACAACGCTACAAGGCAGGAATGGAACAGGACAGCGGACATGGCACTTGTATCGGGGATTGAGGAGGCTAAAATACTGGAAATCAAACAAACCGAGATACACGACAAGGTTAGCCAATCCATTAAAAGCGAGGGCTGGCTGCCGAATCTGTTCCGCCGTATCGTGAACAAGGCGAAGGACATTTTACAAAACCTTATCCGTGAATACGGGATACCGCCGAAGCCCACGCTGGATATTGATATGACAGAGTTCTGCACCATGCGGAATCTAATGATACGGGTGCAGGATGAGGCAAGAGGGATTAGGAATTTGCAGGACAACATTCTGCCCAAGCTGAAAACACAGCTTGCAGAAACAACAGGGATTTTCAAGGGCAAGGAGCGCAAAGCCCTTACCGAGCAGATACAGCAGACGGAGCAAGAAATTGACCGCAGGCTGGATAAGCTCCCCGATATTCTCAGGGAGGACGGTTATCCCGATGTGCAGGCATTCATGGCGACCTATCGGGAGGCGGAAGCCGTTGTGGAACAATACAACCGTGACCTTGCCGAATGGGAGCGTCAGGTGAAACAAAAGAGCAGACCGCCAAGACCGCCCGAAAAGGAGAGCGTCCGAAACAGGCTCAGACAGTTGCAGGAGCAGGGCAGACAGCAAAAGCCACGAAAGAAATCCTTTGACAGAGGCAGCCGATAGGCGAAGAAAAACCGCCGCTATGGTTTTACCCATACACGGCGGCATACATATAGAGATTAGTTTTCCTGTTTCTTTATAACGGTTACTTTCAAGTTCTCTGCTTCTATCAGCGTTTCCTGCTTGCACTTCGGGCAGTAGAGAGGATAGTTTTTCAAGACCGTATCATATCTTGTTCTGTCACGGGTTTTGTTGCCACAAACAGGACATAATATCCATTCGGCTTGTTTCTGCATACACTCACCAATCCTTACGGTATTTCGTCAATTAACGTTACAGTCCATTTTCCATCTAACTGTTCAATATCCCAACGTGAATATGCTTCTCCGTTACCAGAAATGAGAGTATCATCCTTATCGTAATAATCGGCTGAATATTTCACCCAGATATATCCCTTCCCATTTTCCTGTTTGGTGGTTACAAGTTCTATCGAAACATCTGCCCGAACCGCCTTATCATCAAAGAAATAGTATCTTTCTAACGCACCGCAGTCCTCTTTATTCGTACCGTCTCCTGACCCGCAGTAAGACATAATATCCTTTGCTTCTGCTATGAGGTCATTTGCGACCTTTAGCTGTGTTTCATCGGTACACTCGATTTCCATTTCATCGACCTTTTCCTGACCATAATGCTTCACAAGTGTCGAAACGCCTTTACCGCCGCAGGCGGAGAGACTGATTACCATCGTCAAGAATAGAATAGCACATAAGAATTTTTTCATAGTTGACCTCCGTTTTTAGCAGCGTTACGCTTGCTTTTTAATTTAATCCAATCCTTTGCAATGCTCTCATTGCGGTTTACTGATAGGATAATTCCAACAAGTGCCATATCGTAAATAATGAACATTCCTCCTGTTACAACGAAGGGGACGCACATAAAGAAGTTCGGAAGAACCCCAATGTCGGATAAGGCAGTGAAAACAATTCGTAAAATATAAATCAACAGCACGGTATTGGTTAGAAGTTTGCCAACCTCTGTATCCTGCTTTTTTGAAGTCCTGTAAAGGATAGCAAACAATATCCCGAATACAAACAGCAAAAATACAAGTGAAAATTTTCCGTATTCGTACAGGAGCAGGGTGATTGGGTGGTCATAGAAGTAGCTCATTACCTTCACATCAACAGGCATTCCGCTTTTTCCAATTAACTCCGCTTCACGAAACACCGAAAAGAAATCGAGCTGTTGTAAATATCCTGTATTTTCCTGCAAGCGAAAAAGATGATAAAAGCGGCTTAACAGGTACACTCCGATAATAAGAAAAATCAGCATACAAGCCACACCGAAGATATTAACACGATTCCATTTCAGCCATTTTAATTTTAACCCGCAGCAAAAGATGAATAGCTCGCAAGCCAACAGCAACACAAAAACTGGAAACGCTTGATTTATTAACGCTAAAGTCAGCGGAAAAATAGCATATAGCCAGTAATGTATGATTTTTGTCTCGCTTTCACTGTTCTTTTCATAAAACAGGATTCCGACCAAAACAATCGGATAGCATAGCAGCAGGTAGAACAGAAAACCGTATCCAAGCGGTGCAAATCCGTTCCATAATTCATAGAGTAGCCCGAAGATTGCCGCCAGTGAGAGCAGTCCGTATAACGCTCTTGGAAAGCGAATTAAGACAGTGTAATCAATAAAATACAAAAAAGCAGCAACACAAACTCCAAGCACAATACCGATTATCTTTGGTACGGTCAGGGATATTGAGGTTAGCATAGCAGAGATTAGAATACCACTCAGCAGCAACACGCCTGCTATGAGCAGCAACAGCCAATTCACTTTCGGGCGGTGGACAATATCAAGCTCTGTCCCAACTACATCTGCATCGCCCATTTCTTCAATGGCTTTTCTCATTGCTTCTTTCTGATTCAGACCGTTTTCCCGCAAAGCATCGTATTGGTCGTTTATGTGGTCAGAAAGCTCTCTTGTTGCCACAACCTTTGCTCTGCTCCAACGAATGTATCTTTGAACATCCTTGATATATTCTTCGGGAGAATTATATTCCTGCAAGCAAAACACCCCCCGACAAAACCTTATTGACTGCGGCAGAGTAGCTTTCCCACTCAGACAGCCGCACCACAAGAAATCTTTTCCCTTCATCTGTAATCCTGTAATATTTTCTTGTTTTCCCCGCAACAGTTTCTCCGTCATAGGACACAAGATACTGCTTTTGCTCTAAGAGATGGAGCAGAGGATATAATGTTCCTGCTTTCAATTCAAAAGTATGGTCGGATTGCTTCGCAAGTTCTTCTATCATCTGATACCCATACATATCTTGTTTTTCAAGCAGCTTCAAAATCAGCATATCTGTATTCCCTGAAATCAGAGATTTATCAATTGCCATATATGTCCCTCCTTGTATCGACAGTCTACATATCGATTATATATAGATTGCCGATATAAGTCAAGAGGCAACAGACAACATTCATAAAAAGTTTGCTTTTGGATTGCCAAACCCTATGTTTTCAGCATAATCTCTCTACTGTAGCGCTTTTAACCCACAAATGCCTTGTGTTAAGCCGTATTCTCGTCATAAAATACGAGGGGTAAGGCATTTACACCTTTACCCCTCGCTTTGCGTTACCGCCAGTCTGCTATGCGAAGATGATTTCTTTATTCACAATCTCCATCGCACAAGCCCGTATATTATTCATTCTCCTGACCCATTCTAAGGCGTTTTCCGCCTTTAATTGTTCCGTGATACCCTGTGCCTGCTTCATGCCATCTATGAGCCGTTCAAAGCGTTCCTGCGCCTGTTCGTTGATGCCGGAAAGATAAGTGTTGAGCTTACCGCTGGTCAGAAGTGTTGTGTAGGTTGCTTTTCTATGTTCTTTCAGGTAGCGTTTGTGCCGCTGTCCCCATATCCCGATAGGCTTTTCTTCTTCGGGTGGCAAGCTAAGGCACGGCAAATAGTATTCGCCTTGCAGTTCATACCAAAGACCGTTGTTTTCATCATAAATGTACTTGTCCATCTTGAAATCCTCCAGTATAATATATTCGCACATATGTCACAGTTTCCCGATTGCCACTTGTTTTTATAGCTTGTTATCAGATTTTTCTTCCCTTATTTTTGCCCTTATGAGGTGGCGAGGGAAGCATAAACGCAAGTGAAATCGTATAAAGGGATAAGGCGGACACATTGCGATAAATCCTTTGCTTTCAAGCGTTTCGGAGGATTTTATTAACGCCCTATGCAGGGCAGTAATCACTTATAAAATCGTGGTTTTCAAATTCCGATTTGTCATTCTGATTTAAGAATCCTATACGACGATATTGTGACTTTTTCTACCGTCAAGTTCGCAGTATGTATCTGCGGTACGGGATTGCGCCCACACCGCAGACGGATCATCCTTATATTCAGTTCGACAAACTGGAAGTTGATGAACTGTTGATTATATTGCGATGTGTAATTACAATGTGACTCCAATTTCTTTGCACTTCTCGATTGCTAAATCATGGCCTTGCAGTGCCGCAAGTCGATACCAATGCTTAGCCTGTTCGATATCTCGTTCTACACCGATCGCATCTTCATAAAACCATGCCAAATTGCATTGTCCATCTCTATCACCATGCTCTGCGGCACGGCGAGTCCAATATAGTGCTTTTTCCAAGTCCTTTTCAACACCAAGTCCCTCATAATAGAAATAGCCTATTTGACATTCAGCAAGGGGATAGCCCTGCTCCGCCAATACCAAATGACCTTCAAAGCATTTGTCATATTGTTTTGATTCCCAATACTTTTCAATTAACTCATTGCAAATGTCAAATTCCTTGCAAGGTTTGTAATACGCACCTGCCATATATTCATACCTCCACAAATCCCGATTTGTCAATCATCTACATTGATTCTTTCAATTTTGAAAATAACCGGTCTTGTGCCGTCGTTGCAGCAGGCGATCATGACTTTATCGTCATTCATCCAACCGTGCATGATGCTCCCGCCTTGCAGCGCCGTGTAGATGTAGCGGCTGATGGCATCCCACGCTTCGGAACAGAACGGAACGCCCTCCGTTCCGCAGTGCGCTGTTCCCGGCGATTGCAGGCAGCCTTCGTCCGGTGTACCGGATTTCACAAGTGTTCCAGCACCCATGTGCCAGAAATCATCTCGCTCATCGTTGCGGTAAAACAGAAATTCATCACCAACATGGTAGCAGGGGCATTTGCCGCTGTCCGGCACGGCGCAGTACTGCGCTTGCAGATCCGGAAACAGTTTTTTGTCCAGTACGGTTACTTTTACTCTGTGTTCCATCGTGTATCTCTCCTCGCAAATAATAATTCTTTATGCGCTCGTTATAAAGGCTTTCGCAAGTACACCATGTCCACCAGCCGCACACCGGCCTCAAAGATGGGATGGTCGTAGTGATCGGTGAAGAAGTTTGGAATGCGGTGCGAGCGGACAAAGCCGCACTTCTCATAAAACGGCACGGTCAGCGGGCTGTCGCCGGTGCCCACCTGCAAGAAATCATAGCTGCCCCTATATTGGCACACAAGGAAGTCGATCAGCGCTTTACCGTAGCCCTTTCTCTGCGCCTCCGGTTCCACGGCGAGGTTCTTGAGCTCCAGAATCCCGCCGCCCTCGTCAGTGACGACGCATTCTGCTTTCACGCCGCCGTCCTCCAGCACATACATGGTACCCCGCTCCAGATAGCGGTCGATCATGTCCTCCTGCTCGTCTGCCAACAGCAAAAGCGGAAGGAATTGCTTTTTATTTTCATGGATTTCTCGAATATTCATAAGCTGCTCCGACAAACTGGAAGTTGTCAAACAGCGTTCGTTGTTTCGCTTTGTGGCATTTTTACACACTGCTGAATCACACCTGTAACATATGTAATAGAATCGGCGCAGTCATTCTTGAGCCATTCTGAGATAATTGCCATCAATCCCCGAATATAAAAGGCCATGATATAAGGTCGATCTTGCTGTAGTACACCGTAGCGGTCGAGAATCGGCGTAAACACATAACGGAACATCCTATCATAGCTTTTATCCATCCCCAACACCGCCGCATTTTCTGTTGCCGTGCGGAACAGTCGCTTGTTGTTCTTAATGTAACTGAGGTATGGTGTTAAATAATCCGGCGTAATTAGATATAATTCATCCCTCGGACAATTCCGCAGCTTTGTAAAAAAGGCATCCGAATCTTTCTCCATAGAAGCAAGAAATTGCTCGTTCATACGATCGACACTCTCCGAGAGCAGGTCTGACATCGTTTCATAGTGCAGATAGAAGGTGGAACGATTGACCCCTGCTACTTCACAGATTTCTTTGATTGTAATATACTCAAAATCCTTTTTTGCCAGAAGGGTCAGAAAGGCTTCGTCCATTCTGGCTGCGGTAGCAAAATATCTGCTTTCCGATCTATTCAATCGTTCTCACCTTCTTTCGTGTTGTTGTTTACATCTCGCTGATTTCTTTTGCCAGTTCCATGATTTCAAAAGCGTATTTCTGCTTGCCCTGTGCCAGCAATTTTTTGTAGATGGGGTAATTAACTCCCATGCCCAGTAGTCCGATAATGCCGACAATCACGCCGAGGACAAACATAGTGGTGCTACCGCTGCCGATGACCTTCATGGAAAGGCACATTCCAACACCGGCTACCAGCGCAGTGATAATGCCGAAGGTATAGGTAAAAACGGTTGCGGGAAGCTTGGCTTTTGCATCCAGCTTGCGAAGAGCGATCACCTTGGAGGTGTCCTTGAGTGCATATTCGTTTGCGAGTTGTTCTGCATAGATTTTATCTGTATTCATGGCTTGTTGCCTCCTTCATTTGATGGTTTTATTCTACCAGCAAAGAACGGGCAACGGAACAACACTGATGGCAGTTTGTGTTGAGTTCAAGAATTGTGCAAATTCCGATTTGTCATTCTGATTTAAGAATCCTATACGACGATATTGTGACTTTTTCTACCGTCAAGTTCGCAGTATATATCTGCGGTATGGGGTTGCTCCCATACCGCAGACGGATTATCTTTCCGGCTCGTTTTTTCGCTTTGCGCTTCTCTGAACCGGAATGGAGAGCAGCTCTCTTGTGCGCTCTCCAAGTTGTTTTTCAATGGCAGTCAGCCGCTGCTCCGGCAAATTGAGGGACGGATGACGGGTGAACTTGAAGTCCACCATTCGCCGCAGCTGCGCTTTCTGCTTTGCACCCATTACCTCTTTACATACATCCTCATAGGAAATAGGGTGCAGATCGGCGGGATCAATTCATATCGTTATTATCTTTAATGCCTTCGTTCATTTTCTTAATCTTCCTTTTCCACACAAAATACTGAGCTACCCAAGTAGCGAGAAAGATCGCTACGAATATACCTACATAAGGCAGAATTCCAGCGGTCGAATGGGGCATCCAGTTGGCAAAATAAGAGATAGGGAACATAATCACGCAAGCAATTGCGAAGTAAATCCCGCTTTGCTTTGCAAGACTCCACGAATCGATCTCCCAAATAACCGAAGCCATTGCAAAGCCTGTGCCCATTATTCCGCTCAGACCGGTTTGAATGAGAATCGCATTTAATTCGCTCCCCATTTTATTCACAAGCTCCGGATTGACCGGATGGAAGAAGCCATCCCCAATGCAGATTGAGATAATCACCGTAATGACATATCCGATTGCAATGCCAACAGGGAAACCAATTAGTCCTCGTCCAATCAGTTTTTTCTTCATTTCTGCCACCTCACATTCCTAACAGTTGTTTGATTTTGGCGACGGATCGCCGTGAAACATAAGTAACCGTACCGTTTGAAAGCGTGATGCAAATTGTCCCGACAAAGCTCAAATCAAAGCTCTTGACCTTTCTCAGATTGATAATATCCGAGTTTGATATTCGGACAAAAGTCTTGCTGTCAAGCCGTTGTTCCGCCTCGTATAGCCTCAGGCGGAGCGCATACTCGCCGTGATTTGTCTCGGCAAACACCTTACCTGATTCAGCAAAAACACGGTAGATTTCAGACGGTTCCAGAACCTCGACCACATCCTCCCTGAATCCGGCAATGACCTGCGGTTGCTCGTCTGACAGTCTTTTTATGATTGCATTGACTTCATCGGTCATTTTGTCCGTCATCACGATGACTTTTGGCTCTTTGCATTTTTCGTCTATCTTGATTTCAATTTGCATCGGTTCACCTCCTCGCTACGGTTACAGTATAGGAAAATCAAGAACCGATTTCTACCGATTCCCGATAGGTGGTTGTTTTAAGAACATAGGTGGTATTTTTTACGGGAATCTCATACTGGTCTGCATGGGCGGCTGATAAGTATCTGCGGTATGGGGATGCTCCCATACCGCAGACGGATCATCCTTATATTCAGTTCGACAAACTGGAATTTTCAAATTAGTCTTTGCAAATAACCTTTGAACCTTCACCATCAATTACAATTCCCTGACGGTTGTTAATTGGGCATAGATTCAAATCCGAAAACTCAGTCATTATTTTCTCGGTAACTTTCTTAAATGGTGCTGTAAGATAATGCGGAAGAACATAGAAATCAATCAAATCAAGCCCTGCATCATCTTCTTGTGAGTAGTCCTCCGGCTTTTCATCCATTTGCTCGATATATTGGATGCTTGGAGCGCATATAATCGCACCTGCCGATTCACCAATCATCAGTTTTCGCTTTGCCAATTCTTTCTTCAACAGCTCATCCGTTCCCGTTTTACGGAGCTGGTCTATAAGGAAAAAAGAATTTCCGCCGGTAAAATATATCACATCCGCATCTTCAAAAACAGACTGTATCGTTGAATAAGCCTCCGTTGAAATATCAATTTCAGTTACGATTGCTCCCAACTTTTTGAATAATTTTCGAGCCGAGCCGACATAACCGGTGTAGCCTTCACGCAGCGAAGCTGTTGGAATAAATGCGACTTTTTTATTTTCAATTTCTTCCTTTATCAGACTTCCTACACTTGAAAAGTGCGAACATAAAAACAGTTTCATCAATATTCTCCTTTATATATAAATTCGCGTTTGTGGAGCGAAGCGGAACAATGAAAGCCCCAGTGGGGCTTTTAAGTGACAGAACGGTCTTGCGTAGCAAGATGGAGGGGCCTCGCCCCGACAAGTTTCGATTTGTTGAATCAAGTATAGCATATTGCGAACAAAAAAAGCAAAGCTGTGAATGCATGATATTATCCCGCATTGACAAAACTGCGCAGAATCAGTACAATAAAACATAGCTATCCGCAAATTTTTTGCATGAGAATAAAGGAGCGTTTTTCTATGCCGAGCAATAAAGTCCGCACCCGTTTTGCGCCGTCGCCCACGGGTTATATGCACGTTGGCAACCTGCGCACTGCCCTGTACACCTACCTGATGGCAAAGCACGAGGACGGCACCTTCATCCTGCGCATCGAGGATACCGATCAGGGCCGCTATGTGGAGGGCGCTGTGGATGTCATCTACAACACCCTGCGGGAGACCGGTCTGCTGTGGGACGAAGGCCCGGACATCGGCGGCCCCGTGGGCCCCTATGTGCAGAGCGAGCGCATGGGCATGTTCAAACAGTATGCCGAGCAGCTGGTGGCAGAGGGCAAGGCATACTATTGCTTCTGCACCGAGGAGCGTCTGGAGGCCCTGCACGCCGAGCAGCGCGCCAATGGTGAGATGACCCACTACGACGGCTGCTGCCGCGACCTGCCCAAGGAGGAAGTGGAAAAGCGTCTTGCTGCCGGGGAACCCTATGTTATCCGCCAGAAG
>ENA-UAKW01000937-UAKW01000937.1-human-gut-metagenome-genome-assembly--contig:-NODE-937-length-12393-cov-4.378830_pt1 | contig 12393 bp, 8 predicted proteins | sample MGYA00243691_ERZ654450 | MGnify/ENA primary metagenome ERZ654450 (study PRJEB26926, sample SAMN06164673) | human gut metagenome | biome: ENVO:00009003; feature: ENVO:2100002; material: ENVO:00002003... | reverse complement strand
GAGATGTGTATAAGAGACAGCTGCGGCACCTCGCCCTCGTTTTTCTTCTGTTTCTTCGTGAGAAAATCCACCGTGAACGCCTTTTGCAGGAGGGCGTCACCCTTGTACTTCTCGTTTTTCAGAATGCTCTCCACCGTGCTCGCCGCCCATCTTTTCTTCCCTGCGGGGGTGGATATCCCTTCCTTGGTGAGGAGGCTTGCAATGGAACTGGTGGTCTTGCCGCTGAGGAACAGACTGTAAATCCAGCGGACGATTTTCGCTTCCTCCGGCACGATTTCCGGCAATCCGTCCGCGCCCTTCCGGTAGCCCAGAAAGTGGCTGTACGGCAGGCTGACCTTCCCATCAGCGAATCGTTTTCTCTGGCCCCAGGTGACGTTTTCCGAAATGGAGCGGCTTTCCTCCTGCGCCAGGGAGGACATGATGGTAATCAGCAGCTCACCCTTGCTGTCCAGGGTGTAGATGTTCTCCTTCTCGAAGTAGACCTCCACGCCTTTTTCCTTCAGTTTGCGGACGGTCACCAGGCTGTCCACCGTGTTCCGGGCAAACCGGCTGACCGATTTGGTCACGATGAGGTCGATTTTTCCGTCCAGGGCATCCCGTACCATCTGGTTGAAACCCTCGCGCTTTTTGGTGTTCACCGCTGAGATGCCTTCATCTGTGTAGACCTTCACGAACTCCCATTCCGGCTTGGACTGGATAAAGCGGGTGTAGTAATCCACCTGTGCTTCATAGCTGGTGAGCTGTTCCTCGCTGGAGGTGGAGACGCGGGCGTAAGCCGCAACCCGCCGGCGCACCACAGCATTTCGGGCAAGATGTGTGATGGGCTGAATGGTGGGCGGGATAACGGTTACCGCTCTTGCCATTTCTCACCCCTCCTTTGTGCCAGCGCCCGCTGCCTGGCCTTCTCTTTCATCTCCGGCGTCCAGCTCTTGGCTCTGGATGTGTGCTCCCAATGCCGCGCTACCGTGGAGCCGTCATAGAAATGGAACACCAGAGTTTTGTCCTGGAGGGCATCGATGCTTCTGACCTTCTCCCGGAAAACCGGCTCATCAAACTGTGTCAGGCCAAGAACCTGGGCGGCAAGGTCGTACAGCAGCTTCTCCGGAATCTGGGAGGTACCGCAGGAAGGCAGATCTGTCTGCACCGCAGTCGGGCAGTTCCAGAAATGTCGCTTCCCGCAGGTGCATCGCTTATACTTGCGACCGCACACCGCGCAGGTAATCATGCTGGTGAAAGCGGACTTTTTCCATGGCGACCGAACTGGCGTGCTTTCTCTTAGTTTAGCCAGCAGCCGCTGAGCCGCGTCAAAGGTGGCCCGGTCGATGATGGCTTCGTGGGTGCCTTCCGCATAGTATTGGGGCAGCTCGCCACGATTCGGGATTTCCTTTTTCTCCAGATGGTTGTTGCGGTACTGCTTTTGCAGGAGCGCGTTGCCCAGGTATTTTTCGTTGGACAGCATCTCCCGTATGCGCATGGCATTCCACCTGCCACCCAGGACGCCGGTAAACCCTCGCCGGTTTAGGTCGGTGGCCAGGCTGGTAAGCGACTCTCCCTCCAAAGCCCTGCGGAATACCTCCCGCACTATCTCCGCCTTTTCCGGGTCAACCGCGGCCTGTCCCTTCTCAATTTTGTAGCCGAACAGGAACCGCAGGTTTACCAGCTCACCGCGCTCAAAGCCGTGGCGAATCCGCCACTTCTGATTTTCGCTGGCGGAGCGGCTTTCCTCCTGTGCGTAGGACGCCAGGATGGTCATCATCAGTTCTCCGTCTGCACTCATGGTGTGGATGTTCTGCTCCTCGAAATAGACGTCAACGCCCAGGGCCTTCAGCTCCCGGACGGTTTCAAGAAGAGTCACCGTGTTCCGCGCGAAGCGGGAGATGGACTTTGTGATGACCATGTCGATATTTCCGGCACGGCATTCGGCCAGCAGGTCTTGAAATCCAACCCGACTGTCCTTGGTGCCGGTAAACGCTTCATCAGCGTACACCCCGCAGTAGAGCCAGCCGGCGTGCTTCTGAATCAGCGCGCTGTAGTAGCTTACCTGTGCGGACAAAGAATGCAGCATGGCATCCTTGCCGGAGGAAACCCTGGCATAGGCCGCGACCCGTTTCAAACCGGGCCGCATGGGTTCGGGGAATGTAATTTGTTGAATGGTTCTTGCCATTCTGTCACCTCCTTGTCCACTGCATATTACCTCTAAAAGTGCTCATTATCCAGCGATTTAGGCGATTCAAAGCGGAATATACTACACGAAGATACCCCATGCTTTTTGGCGATGATTGTATCAATTTTGCGGTAGTCATCCTCGCTGATGATGCCCTGCCGGAGCATATTCCGAGCAAGGCTCATGGCGGTCTGATAGGCGGTCAGTCTCTCGCGAAAATCATCCATTCACAGTCACCGCCTTTTTGCGCGCCGCGGCATAACAGGCGCGGGAGCAGTAACGGCGATCTCTTGCGCCGCTATGGAATGTACGCCCACAATAGGCACAAGTGAACCTGTAGAGCGTCCGCTTCCCGCCATTGTACGGGTGGGCGTTCCACCAGGAGATACGGCACGAGTCGGAGCAGAACCGCTTATGTTTACGGTGCGGTGTTTGGACGATAGGCTTCCCGCACATCTCACAGAAGTCTGGAATAGCAGCGGCCTCTTCATTGGCGGGATGGCGGCGGAGATAGGTTTTGACGCTATTTACCGGCAGGTCGAGGGCCGCAGCGATTTTCTTGTACCCCAGCCCGTCTCGTCTGAGTTTACTGATTTTGAGCTTTTCGGTTTCTGTCATAACTTGTCCCCTTTCCGAGAAGCCCTGGACGCTCCTCACCATACGGCCACGGGAAAGGGCAAATATGAGGGGAATAAAAAAATAAAGGGGTGCAGCCACAAAACATGACTGCACCCCTTCGGCTGGAACTGATATTTAGTTTGGAATCTTCAGCTTCTGGCCGCTGTAGATGGTGTCGGTGTCAAGGCCGTTAAGGGTCTTGATCTCCTTGTAGCGGGCGCCGCTGCCCAGATACTTCTCAGCGATGCCCCAGAGGGTATCTCCCTTGACCACGGTGTGGACGCGGTAGGTCACCGCCGCGTTTTCCGCCGGAGCCAGGTCGGAGACACGCACCGGGGACATGATGGCGTTGGTGCCGCTCTCATTTTTGTTGATGACCGCACGGTCGCCGGACACTTCGCAGACGTACCACCGCTGCTTCTTGACCCAGGCGGGGATGGTCTGTCCGCCATAATACTTCGTCCCGGTGATGGTCACCAGGTCGCCGGCCTTGATGCCTCCACTGGGCTGAACCGGCTCCACAGGGGTGTCCGGCTCAGAGCCGCTCAGCCTGGCCGCGACCTCCGCGCGGAATGTGTCCATGTTCTTCCCGTGCTTCGGCCACCAGTGCAGCACGTCCCCGTGGTTGGACGCGATGCCCAGGTCGTGACCCTCGCAGTGGCAGATGATGTCCTGCTCCGTCAGGCCATAGAGTCCGCAGAGATACACGCAGAGGTCCACCGCTTCATGATAGACCTTGTCCAGATAATCGGCGTCCGTGAGATCGTCCTCGCAGATCTCGAAGGAGATGTGGGTGTCATTGGCGGAACCGCCGGCGTGCCAGCCCCGGTGGTTCCACGGCAGGGTCTGGTAGGTAGCCACCGTTCCATCGGCCAGCTTGCCGATGAAGGCGTGAACACAGACCTCCCGATCCATGGGCTGGTTCCAATGGTTATTGTACTGATTCTTCCCCAGCAGACCATCGTCCGGGCCGACATAACGTTTCAGCCAGGGGTTATTGGCTCCGGTGGAATGTACCATGATGCCCTTGGGGGCGATTTTGCGTCCCGCCTTATAACAGGCGTTGTTGGTAAAAATCAGCTTATGCAGATTCATTGTCGCTTCCTCCTTTGTCATGCAGTTGTTCCAGCACGTCTTTCAGCTTCGCCGGGATAGGCAGGCCCAGGCGCCCGGCGTTCTCCAGAAAAGAGATTCCTTCGTTGGACAGGTAGAAGAAGATCACCGCCGTGCGGAGCACTCCCTCCTGACCCAGCACATACACGTCTACCAGGTTGCCGATGCCCACCAGCACGAAGATGAGCACTTTCCGGCAGATGCCCTTGAAGCCCACGGCGCTGGACAGCTTCTTGTCCGCGATGGCGCACATCACGCCGGTGATGTAGTCCACCAGCACGAAGGCGATCAGCGCGTAGAGAAAGCCATCCACGCCGCCCAGGTACCAGCCCAGAAAGCCGCCCAGGGCGGAAAAGGCAACCTGGATGCCGACCCAGATCGATTTCATAGTCTCGTCCTCCTTTGTTTTGAATATGGAAAAGACGCCCCCAGCGGGAGCGCCTTTGTCCTCATGTCAGCCATTCCGGTTTTTCCGGGATGGTTTGTGTGTTGGTACCATCCAGCCATGCCTGGTACCAGGTTTTTAGTTCCGAGAGCTGTTCCTCCGAGAGGGTATCGTACCAAAGCTGCCCCCGGTTGATGACGGGAAAGCACTCGACTTCCCGCCGCTTTCGGTATGCGTCCTTTGCGGCTTCCGCCTGTTCCACTGCGGCCTGGGCGTCATCAAAGACCATGGTACCGTCCCGCACCTGATAGGCGGTGAAGTGTTCCTCAAAATGCGAGAGGTCATCCGGTTCCTCCGTTTCCACGGCGTCCAGCAGATCGCCCTCCAGGGCGTAACTTTCCACATAGCCCTGTTCGTTCAGTAATACCTTCATAGCCCCTCCTCTTAGTTGACGCCAAACACGCGGTTGATCTGTCCGGCTCCGTTCCCCATAGCAAGCGTCACCAGGGAGCCGGAATAGGATAAATTAAAGGATTTGTAGTTGGACTCGTCCGCAATCTGAAACGCGACTGCCGAGGTGGTCAGCATGATGCGTGGCACTACCAGGGACGCGCGGGATGCCGTGCTGCTGGGCCGACCTATGATGACGTAGAAGTTGTAGTTGCCGTAATTGAAGGTGATGCTTCCGCTGGTCAGCGTCCCATTATAGAGGGACGTGGCGGCGATGCCGAGGTTTGTCCGGGCGGATGCCGCATTGTTCGCCCCGGTGCCGCCGTAGGCAATCGCCAAGGCGTTGGTCAGCGAAATGGACGTCCAGGAATTGCGGTCATAAGCGCGCTTGACCGCATAGGGCGTTGCGGCCAGCGATGCGCTGGTAGATGTCACGCTGCTGGAAAGCATCGTAATGCCGTACCGAGCGGTGGTGGCCGGGAGACAATTGAGCGCAATCCACCAGGTGCCGTTATACACAAAATGCACCACCTGATTGGCTGTCCACATATTTGCGTTGACGTAGTAGCCGTTGGTGCCACAGATGGCAATCGCCCCAGTCCCGTTTACATTCATGGACGGAGAGGACGCGGTGTTGGCATAGGTGAACTGAACCGCCAGCAGCGCCCCTTTTTCCAGCCTGAACTCGTCACAGGTGACCACCTTCGCCTGTGTGGCGGCGGCGGTTTCGCAGACGCCAAAATAGGGTTTATCAAAGGTGTAATCAATCTCATCTGGGATCAGCGTCCCCTCAATGCGCGTGTCGCCCACTACATGAAGGGCCGCTTCCGGGTTTGGGGTGTTGATGCCCACCATCTTTTTCCGAAGGGCCACCAGAGGGGTGCCCTGGGAAACGACAAAGTACAGGTCCAGCGAGGTCAGCGAGTTCAGCTCGTCCCGAATCTGCAGATGGAAGTCATAGGACGCCTCGGAGTCCAGGTTGCATAACTCCAGATTGGAGTAGGAAAAGCTGGAGCCGGTGGCGGATACCGAGCCGAGGATGCTGGTGTATGCGTTATACGATGACGCGCTGGTGAGCTTGTAGCGGTAGCGGACGTAGAGCAGGCTGTTCTTCTGCGCCCCGTCCACCGTGATGGGAGAAATGCTGCCGTTAAAGACGAGCTGCATCTCGGTTTCGATGTCGTTGGTGCGGCGGAGGGAAACCGAACTCACCCTGGGTTTCGAGTACGGCACCGCGGTGACGCTCTGGGTGACCGAGGCGGTGTATCCCCGCGAGTCGGTGACAGTCAAGGTAATGTCTCGCGTGCCGGAGGTACCGATGGTTCCCAGGGAGAGAGCAGCGCCGCTGGTATTGGATTTCGTCACCCCGCTGCACACCGCCGAATAGGAGACGATGGACGCCCCATTCCTGGCGGTGGCGGTTCCGGGGGTGACCGTCAAGCGGGAGTAGTCCTGGATGAGCACCTGGTTATTCCCGGTGATGGCGGTGGTGGTGGAATAGCTGTCTGCAAAGGTGAAACCGGAAAGGGTCGGGCCGGAATTCGATGCGGACGTACTGACGGTGCAGGTACAGGTAGATGCGTTCCCGATCTGCGTACTTCCGCTCTTGGTGACCAGCTCGATGGTCGCCGTGAAGGATTTGACGCTGGCCATAGCGTTCAGAAGGGTTGTCCGCTCCGAAGCGGTCAGCGTAATAGAGCGGTAGGCTGTACCCGCCGACCAGACGCGCCCCGCCAGGGACAGGTAGGTTGTGGAACCGTTTTTGATGGTGATGTAATTGGTGTAGGCGGAGTTATACACGGTGACTCGTAGAGAAAGGCTGACGGTTGCAGCGTCCGCCGAGAAGCTGCTGCAGCTCAAGATCACCGCGCCGCCCAGCGTCTTGGCGGATACCGTGGAAGAAGTACCATACACCTGGTTGGTGCGCTTTCTCGCCCGTACCCGAACCGAGTAAGTAGTGTTGGGAGAAAGCGAGGAAAGAGTGACGCTGGCGCTGGTGCCCGCCGTGGTGGAAAACTGCGTCCAGGAAGTTCCGCCGTTCAGACTGTATTGCCAGATGTCCGATGTGGCCGAGGACGAGGCAGAAATTGTGAAGCCGTTGGCGGTGATGCCCGAAACCGAACAGGACACAGTGGGTGCGGAGCGGTCCAGCGCAGGAAGCGTCACATTATAGCTGCCGGAAGGCCCTGTGTACTGGCCCCAGGAACTGTTAACGCCCCAGTGCCAGTAGATGGGCAGTGTCAAGGTGCCGTTGCTGTTGTGCGTCACCGTGACCTGCTTGTTTTCAATCAGCCACTTGGTTCCGCTTCCGCTCTGCCCGGCGGTGAAGGTGAAGCAGTTGGCACCGGAAGTCGCCGTTCCGATATAGGAGGTACCGTTGGTACCGAAGTCCGACCATGCGATCTCGTAACGGGAATACACATACATTCCCAGAGCAATGGTGGAGGTGTTGGCGATCACATTTTGGGAGATGACCTTCACATAAATGTAAAGGTCGGTAGTCCAGCTTGCGGAGCCGTAGTTTGCATATTCAGATTTCACCAGATAGGCGGTTCCGCCTGTCATTGCCATATCAGCACCTCCTTAATCCAGAATCACGATGTTCAGTCCTTCGGACGCCGTGGCCATGGGGACAAACTTCGTCTTACCCACCGTAAGCTCACCGTCCACGGTGGTTTTCTTGGTAATGGTTTCATCCTTGTTCAGGGAAAAGATTTTCTCCTCGTTGTAGTAGCCGGAAAACTCCGTATTGTTGATGACCGTCCGCTGGGCGGAGTCCGCGTTGGAAACTTCAATGCCGCGCCGGTCGATCTTCACCTCGGAGGTGTAAATCTCATTGGGAGCCGGCGTCCATTTGTGGAGGGATGCCCCCTCCGTCAGCATGATGTCCGAGACGAACAAGCTGGCGTCACGGGAGTAGATTTTGATGGTAATGACGCTGTCCTGCACATCCGGCAGCAGGGCGGAATATTCTGTCCACTCGAAGGTTTCAGAGGTGTTGAACAGGTCGATTTCCGTATCGCCGTTGATGGTGGCACGGACATAGGCGTTGTAAGTGGAGGTCTTTTTGGCCTTCACCGTCAGCCGGTACGCCTGCCCCGGCACAATGGTATCCACCACCTGGGTCAGCGTGCTGTATGCGTTCAGCTGGAAGCAGGAGTTGGAGATGGTGCTGTTCTTAGTTTCCGCGCCCTGCTGGGCGGTGATGGTTCCGGCATACGTCCAGTCATCGGAAAGCCCATTCAGCCCGGCGGAGTTGCGGACAAAATTAATGCCGCCGCTGTATTGCTCCTGCATGGTAAGGGACAGGCCGTCCACCGACTGCTGAAGCTGGGAAAGCTGGCCTTCCACAATGCGGAGGTTTTCCTTTTCCTCGGTCAAATCCCCGGTTACGTCCTCCACCGATTCGGTGAGGTCGGCCACAAAGCTGTTCAGCCCGTCAATGGACTGCTGGAACTGGCTGACCCGTCCGCCAACCTCCTCCAGAGAATCGGTGGTGGCATAGGCACTGAACATGACCTCGCCGCTCTCCAAATCCCACCAGGAGGACCCGTCCTGAGACTGGATCACCCCGGCCTTGATGATGTTGGCAATCAGAGAACCGGAGGTAATAAAGTCTGCAACGATCTGCCCATCGGAGGTGATAGCGGTTTCATAGGGGCCGTTGTAGCCATTGCTGGAGAACCCTAACCCCTCTACATTCCACCGCCAGACATTGACCGCATCCTCAATGGAGGGCTGGTCGAGAATCAGCAGCTCGTAGGGCAGGCCGGTCGAACTATCGGTGTGCAGCACCACATAGCCGCCGGTCTGACCGGTGATGCGGTCGGTGGCGTTCTGGATGGCGGTGTTCATCAGCGCCGGGAAATGTCCAGCCTTTTCCGCGGCTTCCTGGGCGCTGGCCTGTGCGTCTGAGACGTTGTTCAGCAGATTGGCCTTGCCGCTGCCCAGGGTGATGGACACATACTTCTCCGCCAGAGTGTCGTAGACCGTGGTGATGACCTTTGCCTTGGCGGTGATGCCCAGGGCGGAATGCCGGATGGTCACGGTATCGCAGAGGGACACCCGCTCCAGCACCGCGGCATATTCCGGCTGCTTCCAGAGCGGCTCGAAAGAAACCGTCAGGGCGGGGACTTCCACACCCAGGGGATTGTTCTCCAGATAGGTCTGCGCCTTGGTGCGTAGAGCATCCTCGGTGATGGCTTCTTCCTCTCCAAAGCTGTCGGTGAAATCCCGGATGAGGGTCTTGCGCTGGCTCAGGGTGGTGTCCGCAATGGGAAGCAGCACCTCAGTAAGAGTGACCACCGTTTCGCTTCCGTCATCGGCGGAAATCACCGCGTAAGGCAGAAGGTCGGTGTAGACCTCGGTGATGTCGCTGTCGTGCTCCAGCTCGGTGAGGTTTTTGCCGTACTCAATCACCACGCCGGTGTGCTGGCCGCGCCCCTGGTGGTGGATGACGTTGAAGTTGTCCCACTCATATTCGCCGCCCCACAGATCCAGGAAGGAACCGGCCACGCCGCCAAGACAGGCGCGGACACTCTGGGGCTTTGCCACGGAGAAGGGCTTTGCCACGGAGTAGTCCGTCTGACAGGTGAAGTTGTGGGTGGTGGCGGTATTCTGGAATACACGCTGCATAGCCAGAGAGGGCGAAATACTCTCGCTGGACCAGGTCAGCGCGGCAATGTTGGAGAGATCATAGGAGATGTGCTGGGCATACACCGTTACCACGCCATCGATGGGCGTAGTGATCCGGTAGATTCGAAACGCCTGGTCATCGGCGGTGTCGTTGGGCTTGGCCTTGATGATCCGTTCCGAGGAAAGCTCCCCATAGTTTCTGCCGGTTACAGGATATTGGAGCACCAGCTCGTAGGAGCCGTTTCGCTCCTCGGTCACCTCACAGGAGATGCAGTCCGCCAGAACGCCGATACCGAAGGTGGAAAAATCCACCGCGTTTGCTTTGAAGAGAACCGGAATCATAGCGTCACCCACCTCGGCTGTACCACCAGGCTGGTCACCGTTCCTACCCAGGAGATGGTGTTGACGCCGGGCTGGAGCTTAGGGAATCCATCTCCGGTGACCTTATCGTTCATAGGGGTCGTGCCGGAGTAGAAGTTCATCTGCTCACTATCACAGACGATGCTTCCGTCCAGCCCGGTGAAAACCCAGCTCTTGTTCTGCCCACCGCCCTGAATGGTCAGGGTTACCGTCCCTCCCCCAGTGAGGGTGAGGATGGGTAGAGACTCGAAGCTCTCCGGGTTGGTCACCGTAGAGCCGGACTGCGTGATGGTAATAGGCTCGGTTCCGTCCACGCTGTAGCGGAAGGGGTGGCAGGAAAAGCTGACGGTGAACACACCGATGCGATTGAGCTGATCCTCGATATCCAGGCTCCCGGAATACACCGCCTTCCGGGTATAGAGGGTGTCGTAGCTGTCGGAAAGGGTGTGGTATGCGTTCTGCTCCCCATAGAGCCACGCCTTGACCTTGGTGATTTTCTCAGCCAGCTCCGCGATGCTCTTGGCGGGCAGGAATACGGAATAGGTCACCTGTACATTGGGGTAGCGCCCATTGGGAAGAATGAGGTCGCCGTTTCTGCCGGGGATGGACTGGAAGGTCACATCGTACTCCGGAGCGGAAAACACATTCTTGCTTTCAATGCGAAGCCCCATGTCCAGAGACGAGATCCCGTTATACACAAAATAGTTCATGCGAAGACCACCCCTTTCCGCTTGGCAAACTGTCCGGCGGTCACCATGATCTCGTTGGTGAGCTGCCGGATATCCTCGTTGGTGTAGTTGTTGAAGGTGCCGATGTTGAGCTGCAGGACGAAGCCGCTCTTCCCAGCGCCGGCAGAAGCGGCGGAGGACATGGCGCTTTCCACGCTGCCTTTCACGGAGAAATCCGTAGGCAGCGCCGTAGTCATATCCTTGGCGAGGTCCTGCATGACCCCATTGATGTCCTTGCTCATGCCCTCGGCGGCTTTCACCGCCTGACCGCCGTTGTCCTCAATGGAACCGGCAAGGCCCTCTACCAGCATTTCGCCTACCCAGGCCATTTCCTTGGAGGGCGAGTTGATGCCGAAGAAGTTTAGGATGCCGTCCCAGATACCGGAAATCCAGCCGGAGACTTTATCCCAAATCCACCCGGCCAGAGACTGGATGCCCTGCCACAGGCCGCGCACCAGGTTAGCGCCCACCTCGGCAATCTGGGAGACTCCCTGACCGAGAGCCGAAACAATCCCCGTGATGATCTGCGGGACCGCCTTCACAATCTCCACAATAATGGTCGGGAGATTCGCAATCAGGGACACCAACAGCTCCACACCGGCCTGGATAATTTGAGGGATGCTGTTGATGAGGGCGTTCACGATGCCGGTAATGATTTGTGGGATCGCCGCCACAATGGTGGTGATGATCTGGGGCAGAGCCTGGATGAGCGACACCAGCAGGTCGATACCCGCCTGAATAATCTGCGGGATGGAGTTCAGTACCGCCGTAATGATCCCCTCAATGATCTGGGGGATGGCCGCGACAATGGCGGTGATAATCTCCGGCAGCGCGGCCACCAGCGAGGTCAGAAGCTGGATGCCCGTTTCAATGATCTGCGGGATAGAGTTCAGCAGGAACGTCACGATGCCGTTGATGATCTCCGGCAGAGCCGCGATGAGCACCGGCAGAGCGTTGAGGATACCCTGCGCCAGGCCCGTAACCAGCTGAAGCGCCGCGTCCAGGATGAGGGGCAGATTGGCAATGAGGGTCTGACAGATTTGAACCACCATCTGCACAATGGTGGGAACCAGCTGGGGCAATGCGGAAGCAATGCCGGAAGCCAGGGTTGCCACCACCTGCATCGCCGCCTGTAAAAGCTGCGGAGCCAGCTCGGTCAGACTGGTGACCAACTGGAGAACGATGGAGAGGGCGGCTGCGGCCAGCTGGGGCAGAGCGTTGACAATGCCGGTGACAAGGGTTGCGATGATGTTTACCCCGGCTTCCAGCAGCACCGGAAGGCTGGCGAGGATGGCTTCCCCGATGACCGGCACAATGGTGGAGAGCTTTTCCATGAGAACGTTCACCAGACCGGAGATCCCCTCGGCAAAGGTCTCGGCGGCTCCCGCTGTGCCGTTCAGAACACCCTGCAGCCCTTCGCCCATGAGGGACACGAAGGGAATCATGGCGGTTAGGACATCCGCCGCCATGGTCTTCAGAGTGGTCATAATAGGTTCGGCAATGGCTCCCAGCTGGGCGTATGCATCGGTGAGAAGCGCCTGGGCGCGCTGGGCTTCCATCACGTCCCCATTGAGGGTTTTATAGTTTTCCGCCGCTTCCTGGTACAGGTCGTTGAGGGTATCGGTGATAAGTGCGGCGCGCTCTTGTTCGGAACTGCAGCCATCCAGCGCCGACTGGAAAGCCTCCTCATTGACACCGGCCCAGTTAAGGGCGTCCGCCAGCTGGCCGGTGATGGTACCGGTTTTGGCGGTCTCGTTGGCGGCTTCGGTCAGACCTTCGATGGGAAGGCTGTCTCCGAAAGTGGCCCAGACACCGGCGGCGATGTCCGTCCACTGCGCCAGCTCTTCCTCGGTGGAGCAGAGCTTGGCCAGGTGATTGACAGCTTCCACGCTGCGGTCTTCTTCGCCCAGGATAGCGTAGAAGCCGGTGTAGGCTTCACC
>ENA-UAKW01000927-UAKW01000927.1-human-gut-metagenome-genome-assembly--contig:-NODE-927-length-12491-cov-6.556369_pt1 | contig 12491 bp, 9 predicted proteins | sample MGYA00243691_ERZ654450 | MGnify/ENA primary metagenome ERZ654450 (study PRJEB26926, sample SAMN06164673) | human gut metagenome | biome: ENVO:00009003; feature: ENVO:2100002; material: ENVO:00002003... | reverse complement strand
GCAGCGTCAGATGTGTATAAGAGACAGCCTTTGCCTCACAGATGCCGCCCGCCGTCTCGAGGAGGGCCTCCAGCTCGTCCAGCGACTCGTCCGTGGCGTTCTCCTCCGGCCGGAAGCAGTCCGCGCTCAGGCCGACCAGGATGGCCTTCTCTGCTTTGACTCGATCATTCTGCTGCATGACTACCTCCAAAATTCTGACTGTGCTCCCCAGAGCCGCTGACCGGTGCGGCCGGCGGCAGGAGCTGCGTATTTTCCCGAAAAAAGTATGAAAAAAGTCCGCACCGATACGATGCAGACTTTTCGTTCATTCTTTACTTCAGGCCAAACTTCTTGTTAAAGCGGTCAACGCGTCCGCCGGTATCAACCAGCTTCTGCTTGCCGGTATAGAAAGGGTGGCACTTGGAGCAAATTTCGACCTTGATGTCCTTCTTCGTGGAACCGGTCTCAATGATCTCACCGCACGCGCATCGAATCGTCGTCTGTTCGTACTTCGGATGGATTCCTTCCTTCATTGCTTTCACCTCTTTCTCGTTTCGTAAAAGGGCATGATGCCCCTCTTATTTTCAATGCCCGACTATCTTACCACAGTTTTCGCAGAATTGCAAGCATTATTTTTGCTTTTTTTCTTGGAAAAACCGGTTTACGCCTGCGGCATTTCGGACGGATCGGCCGGAGTCAGGTGGATCGTGTTCGACCAGAAGCCCATGCGGATGGACGCCTTGACATAGGCGGCAGGGGCCTCCGGCGTCAGTGTGAACGTCAGGTCCTCACAGCGGCGCGTCATGCCGCAGGTCATGTGCAGCGTGTGCGTCCCCATCGGGAGCGGAATGCGGATGCTCTCCTTGTTGGCCAGATGGCCGTAGGGCTGGCCGTCCAGATAAATGCCGTAGCCTGCCGCGATGCTGACCGGGGAGCCCATGCGGTAGATCTGCAGCATTCCCCAGCCGTTGTAGCGGATCGGTGTGCCGCATTTGGTGCAATTGCAGAAGCCTGCCGCGTTCATGACTTCGCCGCAGGACGGGCATTTGAGCCGAAGCATAATTGCCATTTTTCTCTCTCCTTTTCCGTGCGCCGTGCGCATCTGGAAATGATTGTATGGGAAATGCTGCCCGATGTCAATCCCTTTGCACATAGACGCGCGATTTCGGTACAGGCTCCGCGGGCCCGTTCTCCCGGAACAGGCCGTAAAGCGCGCGGCAGCGCCGCTCCGTTTCCGCAAACGCGCAGTCCTGTGCGCGCTCTCCCGCATGCAGGAGCGAGAGCCCGCCCTGCGCCGCCCGCAGGATGGCCCGGCCGTCCGTATCGAGCGCCAGCACGCGCACATAGGGCGCAGGCTCGGCCAGCTGCTGCTCCGTCAGGCCCAGAAAGCCGCACAGGAGCATCCGCATCAGCCGGGTGCGCGGATAGCGCTTCGATTTTGCGGCTGCGAGGATGCCCTCCAGCGACGCCTCCGTGCGGCAGGCATGCATCACCTTCTGCCACAGGCCCTCGGAGCCGTATGGCAGCGCGGCGAACTCGTCCTCCCCCATGGCCCGCAGACGCGCAAGCACGGCCCGTTCCCCCGCCGCCAGCCTATATCGCGGTGCAGCGGCCTGCACGGCCCGCGCAGCCTCCGGCATATAGCCCGCCCAGTCCGCCTGCCCGCGCAGAAAGCTGGCCGAGGGCGCATCCGCAGCACTCCCGCCGTGATAATCCCCCGCGCGGTGCAGCACGAGCGGCCGCATGCGGGACCCGCGCCGCAGCAGGGCCTTGCAGTATTCCACCGCAAGAATGGAATTGGGCCGCTCCAGCAGCGCCGCACCTGGCGCGCCAAGCCGTTCCAGCGCCCGCTGCCGCGCCGCCGGGAACGAGGCGCCGCCCGCAAGCTCCTGCTTCAGCAGCGGCACAAGCTCCGGAGACAGCAGCGTTCGCGCCGTAGCCAGCAGGGCCTCCGCATCGCCGCTCTCGCTGCCGAAGCACAGCGCCTCCGCGCAGCCGAGGCGGTCGAGCAGCTCCACGCCGCCGTCCGCAAAGCCCTCTGCCGAGCGGAGCGCATAGCTCGGCGGCAGCTCGAGCACCAGCGCCGCCCCGCAGCGAACGGCAGCCTCGGCCCGTGCCGCAGCCGGGATGACGGCGGGCTCTCCCCGCTGGACATAGTCCCCGCTCATCACGCACACCGGCGCATAGCCCGCCTCCCGCAGCACGGCGAGCTGATGGGCATGGCCGTTGTGGAAGGGGTTGTATTCGCAGATGATTCCGGCGATCCTCACAAAAAATTCCTCATTTCCCAAAAAAGCACTTGTATCATGCGCCAATTTATTATAGAATAAAGCCGTATGTGTTAATACTATCACGAAATTGAAGAAAAGAAAACAATGTTTTTACAGGAGTTGACACAACCATGAAAATTCTCGTGATCAATGCAGGCAGCTCTTCGCTGAAGTACCAGCTGATGGACCCGACCTCCGGTGAGGTCTTCGCCAAGGGCCTGTGCGAGCGCATCTACATCGATGGCAAGCTGACACACAAGGTCCCCGCCACCGGTCTGAAGGTCGAGCGCGACATCCCCATGCCCACGCATTCCGAAGCCATTGAGGCTGTCCTGTCCATCCTTGTCGATCCGGAGTACGGCGTTCTGAAGTCCACGGACGAGATCGATGCCATCGGCCATCGCGTGCTGCACGGCGGCGACAAGTTCGTCGAATCCTGCATCATCGACGAAGCCTGCAAGCAGGCCATCCGCGACTGCATCCCCCTCGGCCCGCTCCACAACCCTGCCAACCTCATGGGCATCGAGGCCTGCGAGAAGGTCATGCCGGGCAAGCCCCAGGTCGCCGTGTTCGACACTGCGTTCCATATGACCATGCCCCCGAAGGCCTATCGCTACGCCATTCCCACGAAGTATTATGAGGAAGATCATCTCCGCCGCTACGGCTTCCACGGCACGTCCCACCGCTATGTCTCCAAGCGCGCCATCGAGCTGATGGGCAAGCCCGCAAGCGAGCTGAAGATCGTCGTCTGCCACCTCGGCAACGGCTCCTCCCTCTCCGCCGTTGCGGACGGCAAGTGCCAGGATACATCCATGGGCCTGTCCCCGCTGGCCGGCGTTCCCATGGGCACCCGCGCAGGCGATATCGACACCTGCGTCGCGCAGTTCATCATGAACAAGTACAACATGACGGCCGACGAGTGCCTGACGATGCTGAACAAGAAGTCCGGCGTGCTGGCTCTGTCGAACGGCGTGTCCTCCGACTTCCGTGATCTCGAGGCCGGTGCCAACAAGGGCGACGAGGCCTGCCAGCTCGCGCTGGACAAGTTCTGCTACGAGGTCCGCAAGTATATCGGCGCCTACGCCGCCGCGCTCGGCGGTCTGGACTGCCTGGTCTTCACGGCCGGTGTCGGCGAGAACGGCTGCACGAACCGCGCCGCCATCTGCGAGGGTCTGGAGTTCCTCGGCGTCAAGCTCGACCCGGAGCGCAACAAGGTGCGCGGCGAGGAAGCCCTCATCTCTGCGGACGATTCCCGCGTGAAGGTCTGGGTCATCCCCACGAACGAAGAGCTCATGATCGCGCAGGACACTGCAGCGCTCTGCGGCAAGTAAGAAAAAATTTCTGCCCCGGCCAAACGCCGGGGCAGTTTTCGACAATTGGAAAGGAGAACGGATATGACGGTAACGGAACGCCTTCTGCACTATGTTTCCTTCGACACGCAGTCGGATGAGAGCTCGGAGACCTGCCCCTCGACCGCGAAGCAGAAGCTGCTCGGCGAAGCGCTCGTGGAGGAGATGCGCGCGCTCGGTATTGCGGACGCCCGCATCGACGCGGACGGCTATGTCTACGGCTCCGTGCCCGGCACGCCCGGTGCGCCCGCCATCGGCCTCATTGCCCATATGGACACCTCGCCGGACTGCTCCGGCAGGGACATCAAGCCGCGCATCGTGGAGTACACCGGCGGCGATATTGCCCTGAACGACACGACGCTGCTCAGCCCTGCGGATTTCCCGATCCTGAACCGCAGCGTCGGCAAGCACCTGATCGTCACGGACGGCACGACGCTGCTCGGCGCGGACGACAAGGCGGGCATCGCGGAAATTCTGACCGCCGTGGAGGAGCTGCTGGCCGAGGGCGGCGCGCACGCGTCCCTGCGCATCGGCTTCACGCCGGATGAGGAGATCGGCCGCGGCGCGGACCGCTTCGATCTGGCGCATTTCGGCGCGGACTACGCCTACACCGTCGACGGCGGCACGCTCGGTGAGCTGGAATATGAGAATTTCAACGCCGCCTCCGCCGTTGTGACCGTCCACGGGCGCAACGTTCACCCCGGCTCGGCCAAGCGCTGCATGATCAACGCGCAGCTCATCGCCATGGAGTTCCACGGCATGCTGCCGGTGCACGACCGCCCGGAGGCCACGGAGGGCTACGAGGGCTTCAGCCACCTGTGCGCCATGCAGGGCGAGGTGGAGCTGGCAACGCTCGAATACATCATCCGCGACCACGACCGCGCGTCGTTCGAGGCGCGCAAGGCGCTGTTCGAGTCGGCGGCGGCCTTCCTGAACGCGAAATACGGCGCGGGAACGGTCGAGGTCGCCCTGCGCGACAGCTACTACAACATGCGCGAGAAGATCGAGCCGCACATGGCCATCGTCGAGGCGGCGCAGCAGGCCATGCGCGATGCGGGCGTCACGCCGCGCGTCGTGCCCATCCGCGGCGGCACGGACGGCGCGCGCCTGTCCTACGAGGGTCTCCCCTGCCCGAACCTGTTCACGGGCGGCGAGAATTACCACGGCCGGTTCGAGTACGTCCCGGTCGAGGACATGGAGGCCGCCGTGCGCACGCTCAAGTGCATCCTGCGCAACGCAGCAAAATGATCCACAAACGGGGCCGCTGGAGGCGCACTCCGTAAGGAAGTGCGCCTCAGTTATATTCGCCTGACGGCGAGTGAAAATGTCCTGCGGACAGTGATAGGATGCTTCGCATCGTGATATTGCCTGCGGCAGTTTCACCGGCGAATATAATATCACAAAAGCCGCACGGCTTTTATATCACTTTCCGAATAGGAAAATATCACTCCGGGCAACGCCCGGAATATCACTTTTGTCCATAGGTGCAGCGAGCATCAGGTTTTGTCAGCCCAAATCCGGTATCTATCCGTTTTCGGATTGCACAAAAAGAAGGCAGCGCAAATTTTGCACCGCCTTCTTCCTTATGAAGTCTCTCCTGATGGCCCCGTTTTTTACTGGTTTTTTTCCTTGCAAAAAATCCCGGTCTGTGGCATAATGGGCAGGAAAGGAAGGTGCAGCCCGTGACATCGCTGACCAAGCGTGCGATCCGCGCTTCGTTCCTGAAGCTGCTCAACGAGCGTCCGCTCAACAAGATCACAGTCAAGGACATCGTGGAGGACTGCGGCATCAACCGCAATTCGTTTTACTATCACTACCCGGACATCCCCGCGCTGGCGGAGGAGATCGTGCGGGACGAGGCTGCACGCATCGTGCAGGAGTACCCGACGGTCGACTCGCTGGAGCAGTGCCTGGAGATCGCCGTGGAATTTGCCCTGCAGAACCGAACGGCCGTGCTGCATCTTTACAATTCCGCCAGCCACGAGGCCTATGAGCACAGCCTGATGGATATCTGCCACAGCGTGGTGGGAAACTATTTTGACACGGCGTTTGCCGGGAAGACTCTGCCGGAGGCGGACCGGGAGGTCCTCGTGCGGTTTTACCAGTGCGAGTGCTATGGGCAGATCGTGCTATGGATGAGTCAGGGCATGCAGGCGGACATCGTGGAGCAGTTCCGGCTGCTGTGCCACCTGCGGCAGGGCATGATGGAGGAAATGGTCGACCGATGCTGTGATAAAGTATGAGTGAGTCGCAATATCGCTTTCATCGCCTGCCGGAATTTGATTACAGAACGCCCGGCGCGTACTTCATTACGGTCTGCACCAATGGAAAACGCAATTACTTCTGGGAGTCTGTAGCGGCGCTCACTGCGCAGCCGTTGGCGGCTTTGCCGCCTTACGGATGCGGCGTGCCCCTTGCGGGTTGCGAGCGCCCTCTGCACAGGCTGCCGCTCACGCGCTATGGCCGGTATGCCGCAGAGGCCATCCGGGACATCCCGAAATTCTACTCTCACGCATCGGTTGATCAATCCGTCGTCATGCCGAATCATATTCATTTGCTGCTGCGGCTTGACGAAACGCCGGGACTGGCGGGAATTCCGCAGATCGTCCGCCAGATGAAGGCACATGTGTCGAAGCGGGCCGGATTTTCGATATGGCAGCGGAGCTATTATGACCACGTTATCCGCGGGCAGAAGGATTATGATATGATTTGGCAATATATTGCAGACAACCCCGCAAAATGGTTGAATGATCGCTTTTATGAACCGGACGAGCCATGAGCCCGTCCGGTTTTTTAATGGCTCTCCCAAGGCTTCGCCTTTGGCAGTTGCTGGTTTCCGTGCACTTCTTCGGCCGCACGCACTAATGTAGCGGCGCTCAGTGAGCGCCTTGCGCACTTGCAGATTTCCGGACAGTATCGTCGACCGCACACGCCTTTGTCGCGGCATGCCATTGCGAGCGCCAAGTACCGCTGTCGTTTTTTCGATGGTTCTCCCAAACTTGCGGCTGCCATAGGCGCTCACTGAGCGCCGCTACAGTGTGGTGGGGGCTTTGCCCCATAGAAAATGCCGCCGCCCGGGAGGGCGGCGGCATTGCGTTTATTTTGCGAGCTTGTCCGTGATGGACAGGAACAGGGAGAACAGCTTGGCTGCCTCCGCGCGGGTGGCGTTGCCCTGCGGACGGAACGTGCCGTCCTCGTAGCCGTTCAGGATGCCCGCGATGCGCATGAGCTCGACGAACTCACGGGCATACTCGGAAATCTTGTCGGCGTCCGGGAAGGACTGGGCGGGAGCGGCATCCTTCGGCAGCTCGATGCCCTGCTTCAGGGCGTAGCGGCCGAAGATCGTGGCCATCTGCTCGCGGGTGATCGGGGCCTCGGGGTCGAACTCCGTGGCGGAGACGCCCTCGACGATGCCCTTGTCCTTGGCCCACGCGATGTAGGCCTCGGCCCAGTGGCCCTCGCTGTCCTTAAACGGATGCTTGCCCTCGTAGGTCTTGAGCGTTTCGGCGTCCGCGAGAGAGCAGGCCAGCAGCTTGACGAACTGGGCACGGGTGAGCTTGCCCTCCGGCTCGTAGGTCGTGGCGGTCATGCCGTTGACGACACCGCGGTAGACGAGGTCGTAGACGTAGTCGTGATACCACGCATCCTCGGCGACGTCCGTGAACTGCGGGACGTCGATGCCGCGCATCAGCGCCATCGCGTAGCGGATCGCTTCGGGAGTGGTCTGCGGGATCACGCCGGAGTCATTCGTGGTTGCCGCCGTCGCAGAGGTGACCTTCAGCCTCGTCAGCGCAAGGATGCCGCCGGAAACGTTCTGAATGACGAGCTTTCCTTCCACAGGTACGACCTTGTAATACATGTCAACGGTAGAATTCATTGTATCCTGAGTCCCGTTGATCTTGTACGTCACCGCATCGCCGGTCAGGCTGCGCATGCCGACCTGAACAGAACCAAACAGCTGGTCGAAGCTCATGACAACGGCCTGATTCGGCTTGAGATAAATCTCGTTCTTCGGGCCGATGTTGACAAGGTTTTCGTCAACCGTAACATTTGTAGTGACCGTGCCATTTGAATCAATAATCATTGCGCCGGAAATGACATCCTTGTCATCGAATACAGCATCAAGGACTTCATTTACACCAACATGGTACATATTGTTGGCCAGTTCAAAGATGCTTTTGTCAACATTTGCCTGCTTCAGCACCATGTTGCGGATCTCGGCGGTCTGCATGTTGGCCTCGCCGACATCAGCATAGAAGCCGTTCGTCGTGGCATTATCCGGATTCAGCGTGTTCGTCACGCGGAAGCCGTCGATGGCAAGGCCGTAGGTCGTGCCCTTGACGTAGCGGACAACGACCGTGTAGGTGCCGTAGGCCATGCCGTCGACCGTCCAGCACGGGGTGTTGTAGCCGTACTTGTCAGTGCCATGCTGCACAAACAGGTTGTTCACGTCGACGAAGCTCATGCGCTTCAGGTTGTTTGCGTCGGCCGTATCACCGGCATAGACCTGAACGAGCATGTAGGAATGGTTCGTGGCATCCGTCTCATTCAGATTGCTGGTCTCATTCGCATTCTGCGTGCGGAGATACAGCTCCATGCCCGTGCCCTTGAAGGTCAGCGTTGCATCTGCGCCCTTCGTATTCGTGTACTCCACAGAACCGTTTGCGCCGAGCTGGTTCGCCTCATAATACGGATCATAGCCGAAGTTGTTGCCAACCATGCGCCCCTTCTGGGTCTCCTGATACTTGTCGGCAGCAATTGCCGTGCCTTGCAGCTCCCAGCCATTGCTGTAGGTCGCAACGTTCTGCTCGTAATAGACCGTGGTCGCGGGGACAAGGTAAATGATATGGGTAGCCTTATCATCTTCGCCCGTACCAGTTGCTAGTGTTACATTCAGGGTTTCAATGCCCAGCATTGGTTTGGTAGCAGTATAGGTCAGGCCTTCCCCATTGGCAATCTTCGTTTCGCCATACACCGCGCCGGTGCAAGTTGCCTCCGTCCAATAGCTGTCTCCCGCTGGCACTGTAACACCAATATCAGTAGCTTTAATCTTCAGAGGCACGCCAAAGTCAACAACAAAGGTGTGTTTATTATTGAAGGTGTAATACAGATAGACCTCTTTACCCGCCGGTGTGCCGGTTTCTGTATTGCCCGTACTGCGCGTTACTTCAACGCAGGTATAATCACTGTAACGGTACTGTGCGCTGAGCGCCGGCAGCGTCGACAGGTCAGCCGAAACCGTCTGTATATTTCCCTTCAGGTTCGTCACTTCGCCATTCACGAGCGGACCCTTCCAAGCATCTTTATTCAGGCCGATATTCGCGTTAAAGTATGTTCCCTGCGCAACAGCAATATTGTAGGAATAGAACTCCCGATTGGCCGTCTTGTCGATGTAGTGCACCGTCAGGGAATCCTCAGTAACCTTTGCACGGACATAGTAGGTAACCTTCATGGCCTGCTTACGGTAAATCTCAACGCCGGGCACAATCGGTTCGCCGCCAATGCTATAGGTAAACGTACCGGAAATGCTGGTATAGGTTCCGAGACCACTCGCGTCCAAATCTTCCTGTGTATCTGCCCAGACAACCGTTTCTGTTCCCTTATATTCGTAGCTGTTATTGCCTGCTGCCGTTGAACCTTTCAGTGTGTCTGTCGGCGTATCGCTGGTCGGCGTCAAGGTGATCATGTAAACCTCATACTCGTCAGTTTCCTTGGCGCGAATCATACCGATCTCTCGATAATATACATTATTCTTTGTCGTAGAAGTATCGCAGTGGAACGCTAACGTATCCGCTGTCGGGAAGGTGGACGGGACTTGCTCGCCAGACTCATATTTGACGGCATAATCCATCAGAACGTATTTCGTTCCAAGGTAGTTAAGGCTACTCCAGTTATCTCTCTGAGGGCCCCAGTCAACGACCTGTGTCTCAACTTCCTTGGTTACCTCTGTTTTCTGGAGGTAATACGCAACGAACTGATCACCCGTTTCCGCGTTCACCCAATTCACGCCATCAGCAGAATAAGACCAACTGCCATTCCAGTAACGAATATAGGTGAAATCTGATCCCGAACGCGTCTTGTCAACACCGGAACCGGTCGTCTGCTTATTGTCGCTAGCCAAGCGCGTTGACTTCCAGAATACCATTGGGTTCGAGTCGCTGTTTACGCCAGTTGCAGGAACCAGACTCTCCAGAAGCACGCCTTCCTCAAAATGGACATTTGCCGCAGCAATATCCTTGCTGGTAGGAAGACTAGAGGAGTACGTTGTGCCATCATAGACATGCTTATTTGTAATCCAAAACTCGATCTTCAGCGGAGAGACATTGTCCAGATTTTCCGGGCTAACCGTAATGATGTACAGCACATCACCAATCTTAACCTGCGTCGTGCCCGCCTTCTTACCGGTGAAGGAGATGGTAGTTTCCTTGCTTACAGGTCCTACATCGTACAGGTATAGATATGTCTCAGTATCTGTTGCAGCATAGCTTGACCCGGAGATAGTCAAATACGCCTTTGCCGTATATGTCGTCCCCCAGCTTGTTTCAGAATAATCGCGCGAAACCGTGATACTCTCATCACTGTTAATAGCAACATTCACTAAGGCATCACTTTGTTTCGTAGTTTCCTTTAAGCTATAGTCCCAATTGTCAAAAATACGACGTGCAGCATACGGGTAAATATAATTATCGCCGTCCTGAATATAATATTTCCCATTTCCTGCGCTAATAAATTTCAAATACTGAGTAGGGGTGGTATCATTCTGCTTTGTAGAAACATACAGCGTATCATCAGTCAGCTTTGCAGAAACATAAGTCTGATTCTTCTGCTTTATATCCGTCTTTACAGTTACGTAATCATTCGTATAGTCGCCGCTGAATTCACCATCGACCGGATCAAGTGTTACCGTCCCACCAACCGTAACCGCGATCTTCTGCTGCTTTTCTTCCGCCAGCACTACGACCGTGGAGAAATGCTTGGCCGTGAAGGTCAGGACACCATTCTCGACCTTGCTGTTCGGGTCGGACGTAACCGTCGTGCCATCGCTTTCCAGAACGCCGCCCGTGAGCTTATAGCTGAGCCATTCTTTGCCCACCGGAATCGAGACCGTGGCCGAATCGGTATAGCTGCCGTTTTCCGTTGTCAGCTCGATATTCCAAGCACCGGCGACCTTCTTGCCATCCAGTTCCGTGCCCTTATCGACCGCAGCCACAGTGATGCCCGTCAGGCCGGGAGCCGTGACCGAAACACCGGTTGCTTCGTCAGAAACCGTCTTGTTATCATCGATTTTCGGCAGCGTCGCGCCGAAGGCAGCGATGGTATCCGCCGTCTTGCTGATCACGGAAGCTTCCGTCTCTGCGTCAGGATAGTCGGCCCAGATGCAGAACATCGCGCCAGACGGATTGTCGATCGTGCTGCCAGGGAAGGACTTGATATTGAAGCCACTTGCCTTCGATGCGCTGCACTGTGCATCAGGCTTGCCGAGCACCCAGTAATAGTCGCCGTGCGTGTTGACCATCTTGAAGCCCTTGCTTGCAAGATTGGATGCAGACATCGGAGAATAGCCGCTCCAGCCACTGGACCAATAGCAGATCACGATATCGGTATCGAACGTGCCGCTGCTGGTATTATTGTCAAAGTAGATGCCGTCGTTGAATGCCATCGGGGTCATGCCGGCGTTCTTGATCAGCGCGGCAACCGCATTGACATACTCCACATAATAGCTGTACTTGCCGGTGTTCTGCAGCTTGCCAAAGCCCATAGAGCCACTCGTGAACTTGTCATTTGCATACTCGTCTGCGCCCATGTTGAAATACTTGCAGCCCTTGGAAGCGAAGTAATCAACATACTTCTGCACGAATGCCTGCGTGAAGGCGACAGCCGTCGAATTCGTGACATCGATGGTACGAGCGGAGCCGCTATAGGCGCAATTCGTCCCCGTCAGGCTCGTAGCGGCCGCGAGGATCGCATCCATATGGCCCGGCGTATTGAGCATCGGGATGACGCCCATGCCCTTTTCCTTGGCATAGGCAAGGACGGCGTCCATCTCGGTCTGCGTCAGCTCGTCGACATCGAAGTTATAATAGGCCTCGTTGCCCGCGTGGATCGCCGCAGCGACCTTTTCGCTGGAATAGGTCGTACCGTTCACGGTCAGGCTCATATCGTCCAGCAGGAAGCGCATACCGTCGTTGCCGACGCCCAGCATGATATAGCCGAAGCCTGCCGCGGAAGCATTGTCGATGATCTGCTTGATGCTGTCCACGGAAAAATACTTTCTGCCGCAGTCGAGCATGACGATAGACAGGTCGAAGCCCTCTACCGCAGCCGTACTCTGCGTCTCAGCCGCCTGCACAGCCTCGGTCGGCTGCTCTGCGGCCGGTTCCTCCGCCGCCGCCGGGAGAACGACGAACGATGCGAGCATCGCCGCGATCAGCAGCAGCGAGAGGAGCGTTTTGCTCAGTTTTCTCATCAATATTTCCTCCTTTTTCTAGGGTGATTACGATTCGTCTGCCGAAACCGCGATGACGGAGGGCAGACCCATGTAGCATTCCGCCGCGAGGACCGTCTGCGACGCGCCGGGGGCCAGCTCCTCGACCGTGGCCGTGTAGCTCAGGCCGCCGAAGTAGGTGCCGCCGGTGTCCGTGCGGTAGCGGACGGTGACGTTGTGCAGCGTGTCCTCCGTCATGTTGACGAGGACGAGGCCGCCGTCCTGCACCATCACGCTGACGCGGTAGTCCACGGAGAGCGAGCCGTCCGGCTCGACCTCCGCCGAGGCCGCGCAGACGCGGTTCTCGCCGGTGTACTGCGCGGAATTCAGCTCGAAGGCGTAGCACGAGCCGCCAACGGGCAGGTCCGTCACGCGGAAGCGGAGCTCCGCGCCGTCCTCACACGTCAG
>ENA-UAKW01000912-UAKW01000912.1-human-gut-metagenome-genome-assembly--contig:-NODE-912-length-12754-cov-23.180723_pt1 | contig 12754 bp, 16 predicted proteins | sample MGYA00243691_ERZ654450 | MGnify/ENA primary metagenome ERZ654450 (study PRJEB26926, sample SAMN06164673) | human gut metagenome | biome: ENVO:00009003; feature: ENVO:2100002; material: ENVO:00002003... | reverse complement strand
GCGGCTAATACATCGAGTAGGAACAGGGCAAAGTCTATTATTCAGAGGTTCCCTAAGATCGGTAAAAATCAATAGGAAGAGGTTAATTTACAGCAGTTTTTGAAAAAAAGAAATCGGGGCACGGGTGTGAACTTGAAATTTTGTGCCCGATTCCTGCTGCTGACACGTTCGACTGACGGTTTATCGCAGTCAAATGCGCAGTCCGAAACGGCTTGGTGCTGTTGGTAGAATGTGAGTTGCCACAATGTTTTCAAAAAATCAGGAGGTTCTCAAGATGGCAAAAGGCGGAAATATTTTCAAACGCAAGGACGGCAGATGGGAAGTACGCTATATCAAAGGCTATACCAGTACCGCTGACAATCCCGGTTCACGGACGAGAATTGTGATCGGTACACCCAAAAGCGATACTTTCATCAGGACGATTCCCATAACAGACTACACGGCTGAGCTTTGCGGGAAGATGAATCCCCACAGTTCAGCCGCTTATGTTTTGACCGGCACAGAAAATTATATGGAGCCGCTTTGCTTCGTCACGCGCCTTGGAAAGCTCTGCATAATCGAGCTTCTTCTGCACGAGCAGATCGGAATATTCCGCTTGCAGGCTCTTTACGGTGGGCAGCTTTTTCAGCGCTAATTCGTCAAACGCCTTCTTCGCTGCCTTGTGGATGAGGATGTCGCTCTCATGCGCATCGTAGTATTTCTTGGAATACCCGGCCTTGCGATAAGCGGTGTAGATATCTCTGGTTTTGGCATAGTTGATGATGTGCGTTTTCAAAACGGCGATCTCTGCCATCTTTCATCCAGTCCCGCAGCAGATGAAGCTGTGCAACAAGCCACGCACCGAGCATCGGCAGACCGTAGGGCGAAAGCAGAAACGCCGCTACAAGCTCGATCACACCGTTTTTTACATTGTGGTCGATGAAACTGAAAACGCTCACAAGGACGAGAAGCACAGACAGGATATTCAGCAGCACAGAGGAAATATGTAGGGTCAACGTGCAGAGCCAGATCAGGAACGCGAGAATAAGCATGACCGGAGCCAGCAAGATTTTCAGAATGAACTTAATATTTTCATCAACTCCTTCGCCTACATATTACAATTTAATAGGAGCGGAGGCAAGGATGCCGCAGAGAGGGACAGCATTGGAGCCGCAGCTCTATTATTTGATGCCTGCAAGCTTTACCAGTATCCCATTCGCCATGTCCCAAAGCTGCTCCTGATTTTGGACGACCTGCTCCAAATCCGTATCATAGACGCGCCCGGATTCATTCATCTGCCGCGCGATCTGATTGATGTTGTTGCTGGCATAGCGAAGAAGTGATACCATTTCTTTCAGCTCCGGCAGCTCCAACCGGACGATCATGCCGTCAATGGCGATGCGGCGCAGATAGGCGCTGAGATTGGTCATGCCCGCCTGCGTCATTTTTTCTTCGATCATGCTCTTTTCATTTTCGGATACCCAGAAGATGATCTGTACATTTCTATTCCTGGCCATGGTCATTGCTCCTGTCCCGGCAGCTTTTTCTCTGCGGTCTCTGCCTGAATCGCCGTCTTATTTTTCTGAATTTTCTCAAGCACAGATGGGCGCTTTTCCGGCGCAGCTTTTTCTTTTGCCAGCTCCTCGCGCACACGAGAGACAAGCAGATTGACAAGACCGGGATTGACCTGCGATACGAGAAAATACCGGCTACGTTCATGCCCCCATTCGTCGGCATCGGTACAGACCGGAACCGTCTGCGCCCACGCCTTGTTATCACGGCTGATTCGCCCGTCGTGGTCAAACGCACGCACGGTATTGGCAAGCACATACGCCACACGCTCCATTCCAAACTGCGCTGCAACCTGTGCGGCGGCCTTGCCTGTGTCGAGACAATAGTCGTGGTAGCTTTCATGGATCGCGGATTCCAGCGCGTCCCGGCAGGCCATGTTTACGCGAAAGGATTCCCGGTAGACGGGCAGCTCATCATTCTTGCCAATGCCGTAGGCTTCATCAATGGCAAGGCTCTTGATGAGGTCGATTTCAACACGCTGTCTTTCATTATAGAAAGAAGTATCCGTTTCCGTTACATCAACATTCTGTCCTGCATACGCAAGCTCAACAGAATGGACTTCCTCATTCAGCACCATTACTTTCCACCATAACAATAATGGCTTCGTCACGGGTAAGCTCTTTGACCTCGCATTTCAGCGTTTCAAGTCCTGCAAGTTCACAAGCCTTTTTTCGCCTGTGACCACTGATAAGCTCATACCGTCCGTCCTCTTTTAAGCGAACTGTCGCAGGGGTCATTACACCGTTTCGCTTGATGCTCTCAACAAGCTGCTCCATATCCTCGTCCATTAAAACCTTGAACGGGTGGTCTGGAAACTCGTCAATCTCCGATATGGGAATATCCCTTATCTTAGAGAGCTTTGCTTCCGCACGACTTTCGTCCGTTTGGAAAAGGTCATCGTATGCGGTCAGCTCGATTTTGGTTTCTCTGCTTCTCGCCAATCTCTGCCACCTCCTTTCCGAACTGCTCGTAGGCTGCGGCAACCTTGCCTCTTTTGTCGTAGGCAAAAATACTTTTGCCCTCTGCGGTAGCTTCCACCGCACGGATAGAATGAGGTATCTCGGTATCAAATACCTTGATTTTCTGACCGTATGCACTTTTGACCGTTGCCGTAATTTCCTTAGTAATATTGGTACGGGGCATTACCATAGTCATTAAGATACCGTCTATCCGCAGCTTTGGGTTGATTTGCCGCTTGACCATTGATACGGAGCGAAGTAAAAGCTCCAGACCTTTAGCCGAGAGATAGTGGGGCTGTGTCGGGATAATCACGCTGTCAGCCGACGCCAGAGCATTGATGGTTATCATGCCTAAGCTCGGCATACAATCAATAAGCACATAATCGTAATTCTTTTTAACCTCATTGACATAGGTTTTCAGCACACGCTCACGGCTCATTGCACTGATTAGCCTTACCTCAAAGCCTGACAGCTCAATGCTTGACGGAAGCAGGTCAACGCCCTCTCTGTGATGGATAATACCCTGTGAAGCATCAAGCGTTTTATCGTCTATGATGTTCTGCATCATAGTAGAGAGCGTTATGGGAATATCGTCTGGTCTGTTATAACCCAGAGCCATCGTAAGATTTGCCTGTGCATCGGCATCAATCAGCAGGACTTTTTTACCCTGCTGCACCAGACTTACACCCAGATTGACCGCTGTGGTTGTTTTTCCGACACCGCCTTTCTGGTTAGTCAGAGCAATCACTTTGCAATTTGACATAGATGCGTCCTCCTTTCAGATAGATTTATCCACTTTGTCAAGGTGGCTATGTAAACAGTACCAGAGAACGCAAAAAAGCCGCCTACTCTTAAAATCAATAAGAATAAGCAGCTTTGTAATTTGCCTTAGACATATTCAATTTTCATTCTCTTGGTCGGTGCATTTATGACCTTAAAAATAAGCTCGTCAATACAATCCGTATATCTGCCTTGCTGTATGAGCTGATTTTTTAACTCTACAAGGCTATGTATCAAAAGTTTTCTTTCGTGGCTATCCAAATACAGATGATTAAATTTCTCTCTCATAAGCACACCTCCACTTCTTTAGCTTCATTGTATTGGAAAGCAGGGAAAAGGACAAATCTGCAAAAAGGGGCAAAAAATAAGCGTACCACTATTTCTAATGATACGCCTATCCTCATTAAATCACTTCAAAATGCTTCAACGCATCCTTTATCGCTTCCACTTTCTCTGCTGTCGGATGCTTCCTCGGCTGTTTCAATTCTTCTACCGCATTAGGAGCATCGTACATCGGCAAGCCTAAATCTCTCTTTACCTCTGCGATGTATGCGGTATGTACTTTGAAGCCGTATTTAGCTTCTATGTACTCCTTTATCATTTTGTAGGTCACTCGTTCTTTGGGCTTATAGCCTTCCGCTCTTTTAGCAATATTATCAAGTGGAACTTTTCCCTCACCCTTACCAAACTCAACTTTTACGTTGATATGTCCGTCTGGCTTTTTGTGGGAAAGCAGTACTACCGTCTCCACATGTGTCGGAGCTACTATGTAAACACAATTTGTTATCCTCGACACTTGCATAGGAACACAATTCTGCGTCCGTATGTACAGCCGCAGCGTTTTTACGCTTTGGCTTAAAATCTTTTGCATTAAGATTTGAGTGGATACCAGTTTTATATACAAAAGTTATCTTCAACGGATCTTCCACTCCTTCATCATTATAACCGCCGATAATTATTCTTTCAACTACACTTTCAAAAACCACTCTATCGAAGCTCTCCAATAGTTCTCCAGAATTTAAGTTTTTCCGAAATTCTCTTATCCTTGTTTTGGTACTCTCCTGATTTTTGCTCAACTCAACCAACTGCAACTGTTCGGCTTGAAGTTTTTTTAACTGCTCCGATAACTCCTGATTTTTCTTATCATAAATATCCCTGTCGATATTGTTATCAAGCCTTAAGTCAAGCAGTTTTTCTTTTCTTCGCTGCAAATCTGTCATTTCTTTTTCAATCTTCGGCAAGCGTTTCAAAGAAGCGTCGTCTTTGAGAATATCCTCAACTTTTTGAAGAAACTCACTCACAACCTCATGTTGATCGGAACATAAGAGCTGATAGCTTTTTACAAAAGCATTTTCAATTACTTCTTCAGGTATGCCTTTACAATGTGGGCAATTCTTTTTTCCATGTTTGGTAGCCGTCACACAATGCCAGATTGTCTTAGTATAAGCAGAACTACTGTGCCAATTTCTTCGGCTTAGTGTACCTCCGCAAAAACCACATTTAATCATACAGCTAAAAGCATATTTCCTGCTAAATTTGTTCCGCTTCTGACCTTCCTGATGTACACCACGATTAACATTTCTTTTTGCAAGTATCTTCTGTGCTTCTTCAAATATCTCCTCACTGATAATTGCTTCGTGATGGTCACGGATATAAAATTTATCTTCCTCTCCAAAGTTTTCCAACCGTCTTTTAGAAATAGGATCAACCGTAAATGTTTTACCTAACAGCAAATCGCCTTTATATTTTTCGTTTTTAATAATACCGATTACTGTGGATTGCACCCACCGTGAGCTTCCATATTTTGTCTTATAGCCAAGATTCTCAAGCTCATTGGCTATCACTGTACACCCCGCCCCTTCTATATACCGATTAAAAATATATCTCACAATTTCAGCTTCTTTTTCGTTGACAGATATGCTTTTCGTATCTTTATGATAGTCATATCCCAAACATCCTTGAAAACCTACAAGTTCTCCTCGCTGCATTTTCATTTTCAAGCCCTTTTTGACATTGGAAGATATATTCTCAACTTCCTGCTGAGCAACAGAACTGAGTACCACCAAAAGCAGTTCTCCATCCATTGTCAAAGTATTGATATTTTCATCCTCAAAGAAAACAGCAATGCCTTTCTCTTTCAGCATACGAACATATTTCAGAGTATCTAATGTATTTCTGGCAAATCTCGAAATGGATTTTGTAATGACCATATCAATATCTCCATTCATACAATCGTTTATCATTCTCTGGAAATCCTCTCGCTTTGTTACCTGCGTTCCTGTTATGGCTTCGTCAGCATATATGTCAGCTAAAGACCATTCTGGTTTTTTCTTGATTAAGTCCGTATAATACATAACCTGTGACTTATAGCTGTTAAGCTGATCCTCGCTATCTGTGCTAACACGGCAATAAGCAGCAACTCTCAGTATCTCTACCTTTCTACCACGAATACGATTTTCGTTACGGTTTGCTTTGATTACTTGAACATCATTCATACGATTATACCTCCGATATTTTATTTACTGATAAGTATTAAGCCGCAAGATTTGAAACGACATTGAAATCACTCATAAGCCGTTTTTTTATGGCTTCGTACTCATCTACCGTAATTAAACCGTTTTTCTTTAACTTCTGCAAACATGCAAATTGAATACTATAATGTGCAAATTTCTGTCCATTACTTTGTTCCATCAAAACCCCCCTCTCCGTTCATTGCAAGACTAATGGCAAGAGCCTTATCAACTCTTGCCATTATGTGGTCGGGCATCAACCCTATATACTGTTTTAATCTCTGCTTATCAATCGTCCTTATCTGTTCAAGCAGAATAATTGAGTCTTTATCGAGCTTATCAAAATCTTTCACCTCTGTATGTGTCGGTAGTTTTGCTTTCGTATGTGTACGGCTTGTTATCGGTGCAACAATAATTGTCGGGCTATACCTGTTCCCCGTATTATTAGAAATAGTAAGAACAGGTCTTGTACCACCTTGCTCTGATCCAATGACGGGATCAAGTGTTGCGTAGAAAATATCCCCACGCTTAATAATTCTTTCCATAAATATTCAGACCTCCTATCTGGTTTTAGGTAAGAAAGAACTTACCTATGTAACAGCCAGAAAAAAGGAAGTATTTAATATTGGAAGATCATTAGCAAAATCTGTTCCTATGACTACCTTATATCTGGCTTTATGATAGAAGCATCTCAATTTGTCCTCGACACCCCGAAATGCAATGTGTTCATAGAACACAGGGAAGTCGCCAAACGGTCAGCAGCGAACTGACACCACGGGAGTTTCACCCCTCTGACGGTCTGCCAGAGCCGCCCTCATTGTCTGCGACGGTTTTATCACGCTCGGACTTGTGACTGGACGGGAGTACCATTATTCTCTTTGTGGGTTATGGCGAAATCGGAAGCAATCCGATATTTTCAGTCGGTAATGAATGAGATCACCCCCTTTCATCGCTCGCTGCTTCTTAACAGGTCTTGGCGTACCGCTGCACACGCTTATGCTCATCACAATCACAAAGAGGAAGTATTTGGCGAATGGATATTCGGTTGTCAAGGATCACTCCCGTTTTCGCCACACAAAGCAAAACAGGTGGAAGGAATTTAATCCCTCTCACCTGTTTGCTCACTCAAAAGCTAAAAGTGTAGTCTAAAATTGAAAAAATTAAAAACTTTTTTTCAACTTCTCAATCGCCAAGTCAATACTGAATTTCACAGCTCTTTTTGTACATCCCTCAAGCTCTGCAATCTGTTCATAGTTCAACTCTCCGAAAAAGTACAGAAGCAGCCTGCGTCTTTGTGTTTCGGGTAGTTTTGAAATTGCCTTATGTAACTGCTCATATTCCATACTCCTTGAAACGGTTTCCTCAAGACTTTCTTCCTTATAAAAGGCTCGGTCATTCAAGGAGCTTTCTGTCAACTCGGAGTGTTCAATGTGCCTGCTTACTCGATTAAGATAGGAAATATCCTCAAGCTCAAAACGGTTAAACAGGTCATACAGCACTTTATCTATTTCAATATTTTGCATGACACCCCGCCCATCTTTAAAAGAGAGGTAATATCTGCCCTCTACAATCATCAGCGTATAAGGGTTATGCTTGTCCTTTTTTCGGTTAGGATGTTTTTCATTCATTCTTCGTTCCTCCAATCAATCTGAATTTTTGAAATTTCAGATTGATCGGCGGAGAACGACACCCTACGCCACAAACAGGCTTACGCCTTAATTCAACAAAAAACGACAAAAGAAAAACCGCAAAGGCTGTCAGACCCTTACGGTTATAAGAAATAATATTTCCATTATATAGATATTTAACATCTACTCTTGGGGCATAATCTCCCCAGATGGAGATAAGAATTTTTTTAACAGATTATCCTCATCTCTATCGAACGGTATGTAAATAACTGCTGCTTAAAATCAGCAGCACAGTGTTATCAGACCAACACATAAGAAATCCCTCCAAACTTGAAACAGGTCTGGAGGGATAAAATAGCTATCTGAGCATGACAAAATTGCCCACCAAAACACCGTTTTTTTTATTTGGCGGACTTGTCAAATTCTATATTTATGTAAAAAAAGAGCCGATGACTTATAAGGTTATCTCACAAGTTCATCGGCTCTGCGTCTATGCGTCTGGCTCTTTGATGACGGTTATATGTAATTTCTTTGCATTTATTAAAGTTTCTTTCTTACATTTCGGACAGTAAAGAGGATAATTCTTTAAAACAGTATCTTCTCTAACTCTATCACGGGTTTTGTTGCCACAAATCGGGCAAATTATCCATTCTGAAATCATAAATTATCCATCTCCATTTATCTTGTTTTATTTAATCTTTCTATTTTATATTTACTATCTTGACAAATTCATATCGTACACTTATCTGGAATTACTATTATTCTCTAAACTTTTTTCAAGAATAAAGAAAATATCGTACCTTTTTCATCGGATGCCACCTTGATATACCCGTTCTGCTTATTCACAATATCACGGGTAAGATATAAACCGATCCCTACACCGTCAACTCCTGCTGACTGCTTTCCACGGTAAAATCTGCCGAAGATTTTTGCCTGTTCTTCTTCAGGAATGCCAATTCCGTTATCGGATACATCCAATCGCAAATAAGATGGATATTCGGTGATTTTCAAGTCCACAACTCCTCCGCTTGGTGTGTATTTCACAGCATTGTCAAGTACATTGGTAACAGCTTCTGCCGTCCAGTTAAAATCAAGCAGGGCTTCAAAGGTCTGCCCACAATCAAAGGTAATCGTAATATTTTTATCCCTTGCTTTGGCATAAACCGTTTTTACCGCTTGCATAACAATATCATTTAAACTGCTTTGTTCAGGTTTCAGTCGGATAATACCACTTTCCAAACGGGACATTTTGATCAAACTGTTTGTCAAAAAAGTCAGCTTTTCAAGGGACATTTGCAAGGTGGCAATATATTCACTTCTCTCCTCATCGGATAACCCTGTATCACCTAATAACTGTGCAAAGGTGTTTGCCGCTGCTACGGGCGTTTTAATTTGATGCGAAATATCGGAGATTAAAGTTTTAATCTGTTCTTTCTCCTGTGTCAGCATTTGATTCTGTGCCTTTAAAATATTGCGGAGTTTTAGAAGTTGATGCTGCAGCCGTGCGGTCAGGGTATCCTCAGCTTCTGAAAAGACCGTCCGTTCCTGCTGTTCTACCAATGCTTCAATGAGCAGCGTAATCTCCTCTAACAGATTATCATTATAGCGGTTGTGCAGAAAGTCCAGCAGGAACAACAGACCACATAAAAATACAAATGCAAAAGAGATAAAAAGCGTACGGAAAAGGATGTCTTCCATAAAAAAGAACACACCAACAGATACCACCGCCGTAGCAGTACCTACAACTAAAATCAGTTTTCTGTAAATTCCAAAATGCTTCATCGTCATTCTCCAAAAGTGTAGCCCATACCAAAAACCGTCACAATGTATTCCTGCTTTTCATCGTTCAGCTTCTGCCGCAGCCGTTTAATATTCACACGCACCGTATTATCGTCAACGAAGTTCCCGTCTATATCCCATAGCTGTTCCAAAAGCATTGCCTTTGTAACAACCCTTCCCCTGTTCTCCATTAGATAAAGGATCAGTTTGTATTCCGTTGAGGTCAGGTGTATTTCCTGTCCCTTCATCAAAACAAGACACTTGTCTTTATCTAACTCTAAATCTCTGTATTTCATACGAAATTTTCCTACGCCAGTGCGTTTTAGAACTGCCAATACTTTTTTCCGTAAAACTTCGATAGAAAAAGGCTTTGATATATAATCATCACAACCCACGCCAAACCCTTCCAACATATCTTCTTCCGTATCATTAGCGGTTAGAAATAATACGGGTGTTTCCGATGTTTCCCGAATTATCTTACAAAATTCCAAACCATTGCCGTCAGGCAGGTTAATATCAAGCAGAAACAAATCATACTTTTGTTTTTGGTATTGCTTCAATGCTTCCAAATACCCATAGACTGCTGTAACCATATGCTCGTCTTTTTTTAGGGCGATAGAAATACCCTTGCTCAGAATTTTGTCATCTTCAAGTAGAAAAATATTTGCCATAGCCGCAAAACGCACCACCTTCCTCAATATACAAAATTGCAGGAACAGACGCAGCAATGCTGCGTCCGTCCCACAACCTCATTTAACTGTCAAAATTGTGCAGTCTTTCAATGACCGTTTCATCAGAAGTTGCCTTGTAAACAATGGCAGGAACGCTTAAACAAATTACAAAGATTGCTGCGATCAAACCAATGACAAGTGCAACAGGGTATTTAAATACTGCATAGTTTGCCATATGCGGAACTGCATCTGCCACCAACATTAGGAACGCATTGCCAAAAGTCATAATCAGCAGAGTAGAAATCAGTGCATAAATACCACCTTCTAAGGTCAGTATCTTCCTAATCTGCTTTTTCGTTGTTCCGATACTTTCCATAATGGCAAATTCATTTTTCCTTGCCACCACACCCGTCAGCATTACATTGACAAAGTTGATCAATCCGATAACAATGAGCAGAATTGCAGCACCGTTTCCCAGCAAACTTAAAGAGTAGTTCATCTGTTCAAACAGTTCTTTCTGATTCACGGAAGATTTCAGCTGCCATTCCGATGTGGTCAAGGTACTGTTGATCGCCTGTAATTCGCTGTCAATTCGCTCTAAATCGTTGAAATTCTTAATGTCAACGCCGATTGCGGAAATGATTGGTTCTTTTGTCAGGCGTTCCATACCCGCTTCGCTGACAAAGATAACATCTGGCACCATATTTATTTCTTTGCGTCTGCCAATACCTTCTGAAAGAGTATTATCATAATCGTCATAGTAAAAAGCTCCGCCAATTTTGAAATCAGTTGCCTTGCCGTCTGTACTGTCGGCAGTTAGTGTCAATGTTTCACCCACCAAAGCAGTATTAGGAGCGTTATATTCGGTATCTTTTCCTGCAATCGCTGTTTCGCCACGCTTAAATGCTTCCATGTCAATAGGCGTATCAGGATGCTCTGCATTGTATTCTTCCAGTACCCTGTCGTCTGGAAGCGTTGTAATATAGCAGCCATAGTCACCAGATTCAGCGTACCCTTTCAGTGTTTCTATCGTCTGTTCATAGGACTGCCCCTTTGCTTTATATTTGCTGTCCTCATATTTGATTTTCATAAAGCCTTCTAAATCGGTTTCATTAAAGTCAATACCTGCCCAGACTGTTTTTTGAACATCTATATTTTTAATACCGTCAAGCTGCTTGATTTGTTCTACAAAGTGTTCGTCAAACTGCGGTACTTCTTTATTGAGCTGTTCATACTGCTCAAACTGAATATCAGTGTATTCAAAGTTATAGTCCATATATTCCTTAATAAAGTTCTCAGCCGACATACTGCTTATAACCCCATTTACGCCTAAAATCATAGTAATTCCCATAAACAAGGACATAAACACAAGGACAGCACGCTTTTTGTCACGGAATACATTATGAAATGCCATCACATGTAGCTTGCCACCATTGGTGGAATTTCTGCTTTTTGTTTTCTTCGGTGCAAAATTCTGAAACTTCAATGCTTCTATTGGAGAAATTTTTGCAGCCGCTTTTGCAGGAGCATTGCAGGCAATCCAAACGGTTACCGCTGAAAAGATTACGGACAAAATATAGATAGATGGATGGAAAAACACTTCGGCATCCATCATCGACTTGCCCTGTTCAAAACCCTCGTTCAACACAAATGGAACAATTCCAAAGGAAACAGCGGTGGCTAACAAAATACCAATCGGGATACCAATGCAGGCAAACTTAACTGCCTGATTTTTTACCAGTGATTTAATCTGTTTTTGCGTTGTTCCAAGCGTTTTCATCAAACCGTAAAAACGGGTATCCTTTGAAATGGATATATACAAAACATTGTAAATAAGGAGATACCCGCTGCCAATGATAAAGAATACCAATAGGATTACCATTGCGATCACTGAACCGCTTGATGATTTCATGGAAACCGCACCGCCGAAAGATTGATTTTCATTCAACTCCACATCTTTTTGAATACGATAAAAATCATCAGGCATTTTATTCAACGACAAAGAAAGAACGCCGTCCTCTGCCATTGTATAGCCTGCATTTTTGCAATACGCTTCGGAAACAAAGCCCATTCCCGTGCCTGTATAGGAATGAAACCATCCGCTTAAAGTGAAATTTTTTTCCTGCTGACCGTTTTTATCATAATAGGACAGAGGGATTTCCATATTCAGCTTCGGCTCTTTCATTCCAAGCTGTGAAAGAGCATCCTCTGACAGCATAATTTCATTTTCATTTGAGGGATATTTCCCTTCTATATCTTTGATTGTTTCTTTATAGTGTTTATCCCATTCAGTAGTGTCGTAATACGAAAGTGCGATAGAAAGCTCACGCCCCTCATCGTTCTTCTCGGCAACCGAGCCGACCATATACTGTGTACCGACGGTTTTGACATATTCTAAGTCCCTGATCTGCTGTTCCTGCTCTGCTGTCGGCATCGCAAGGGACGCATTAGCGGTCGTGCCTGCGGTACGCACCTGCATTAACTTCATATTTTCCATATAGTTAATGCCCAGACTAAACACAGTCGTAATCATAAAAGTGGTGAGAACGATCGCAAACACCGCAAACAGGTTACGAATACGGTTTGCTTTCATCATTCCCCTTTCTACTCGCTTAATTGCTTTTTTATTTCGGTTAGCGTGCATATCTGACACCTCCCGAAACAACCTTGCCATCCTCAATGCGGATTGTGCGGTCTGCCATTTGAGCGATTTCCTCATTGTGCGTGATCATAATGGTGGTTTGGTGGAACTGACGGCTGATCGACTGCATCAGCAAAATAACATCCATACTTGTTTTTGAGTCCAGATTTCCAGTCGGCTCATCCGCAAGGATAATGGCAGGCTTTGTCGCAAGGGCACGGGCAATCGCAACCCT